>Ga0098059_1000086_pt1 | contig 88476 bp, 79 predicted proteins | sample 20_taG_FD_92580 | JGI IMG/M metagenome (GOLD analysis project Ga0098059, IMG submission 92580) | Marine viral communities from the Subarctic Pacific Ocean - 20_ETSP_OMZ_AT15318 metaG | ecosystem: Environmental > Aquatic > Marine > Oceanic | place: Subarctic Pacific Ocean | collected 2015-01-19
AAGTTAAGCTCTGCAGCGCCGATGGTACTGCAATCGTGGTAGAGTAGGTCGCCGCCTTCTTTTTATTTTTTACCCTAAACCCTTTATTCCAACCGAATAAAGGGTTTTTTTATGCCCTTTAGTTTAACGATCACTTAATCGTTGGATGCTTCCCACTATATTATTACCCATTTATTATTTGATAGACTCAGGAATCACTAAAAGCTGTTTAGTTCTATAAGTTGTAAAACAATGCGAGATTCTGGTTAAGTTAAGAAAGTGACTTATTTTATTTATATACTAGCATCGTATTAATAATAATTAGCTTATATGTATCAATTTCTTAGTTTGGCACTGTTATTACTTATTACTGGTTGTGCTAATTCTGATAATAAGTCAGGTAGTCAAAGTAAAGAGCTTTCAATTTTTGATGTAATACTACTTGATGCAGAGGTAATAAATACCGAAGAGAATGAAATATATCGCATATCTCAAGTTTCTCTTGTGGATACTTTATTGGTTATAAGTTCACTTACTGATCATAAACTTCTTTCTACTTATGATCATGATGGATATCCTCTAAATACTTATGGTACATTTGGTAGAGGGCCTAATGATATAAAAGTACCTATCCCAAGATTTTATGATTCTGTAGTATTGAATGATGATACCTATCTCTCATCATATAACATGAATTCAATGAATCTGGATGTATTAAATTTATCTAGGACGATTGATGAAAAAAAAGTAGTAATAGATCACACGATTGAATTACCTAAATCACTCTTTCCGGTAATTAAGCCTTATTATATAAATAATGAATTAGTTGTAGCGTATTACAATGATACGGATATGAAAGTACTCAATGGTAAATCAGGTTTGACAACCTATTATCCGAATACAGGACGCTTTAGTACCATACAATTTCCATTATTTAGTTTTGATCAGCCAGAGTTAGAAAATGATTTTGAATATCAATTAGCCTATCAAGGAATTAATGCATGGTTATCCGATTTCAATAGTTCAAAAAATAGAATAGTACTTGCACATGCATTAGGGTCTCAGATTTTTGTCTATGAAATTCAGAATGATTCTTTAAATCTGATTAAAGATTTTCACTATGGCAATGTTCAACAAGATTCAGAATTCAACTATTCTAAATTTAAAGACGGAGATGGTTTAGCAAGAAAATTTATCGATATACAGGCTACAAATGACTTTATATATTTAAATGTGAGTAAAGAGCCTTTAGATCAAATTAGTTATGGTGATGAGAATCGAGAATTGATAAAATTAGATTATGATGGAAATCTGATAACTAAGTACCAGTTTCCAGACTCACTTAAGATTGAGTTTTTTACTGTTAATGAATCCAAGTCTTTGTTTTATGGGATTGATGTAAGTCAAGATAAATTGTATAAACTAAGTACAATTAAATAAATCCCATTTGAACTATTATTTACACACTTATAAGGTTTTTTTCTTACCCACCCTTTGATTAATTTTGTTCACTATATGGGCAAAATATCTCACTCATTTTCAATAGGTTTAGTGGCATGCATTTTATGTGTGTTTTCTCCTCATTCATTAAGTGCTCAAAATTCACCCATAGGAAGTTGGAAGTCATACACCTCTACCCGTTCTGTTACTGATGTTACCCTAGATTCCAATCAAAATATATGGGCATCAACTCAAGGGGGAGTCGTATTCATTGATGATAATTCAGACATAGAAATTTTAACGGTTGTAGATGGACTAAGTAGATTAGATGGAACCAGTATTATCATCGATGAGACTAGAAGTAGAGTGTTTGTTGGCTATGTAGATGGCTTAATTGATGTTATAAATATAGATGACCTATCTGTATCTACATTAAATGATATTGAAAGGAATACATTGTATAGCAGCAAAACGATACATGGCTTCAATATTTATGATAATCGATTATTGGTACTTACTTCCTTTGGTATCGTTGAATATGATCTGAATTCACTAACCGTAACAGATACCTACTCCAAAATTGGTTCTAATAACCGAGGTACTAGTGTCTATGATAGCTTCATTAAAAACGAGACCTTATATGTTGGTACTGATAGCGGGATAGCATTTACACCCTTATCTGGAACCATCAATGAAAGTAGTTGGACTAATACTAAAGCAGTAGATGGACTTACAGATGATCCCATAATAGCTCTCGGTTATATCGATAATGAGATATACGCATCTACTATAAATTCTACCTTTGTTAATCAAAATAATAGTTGGACTGAAGTCGCAAGTCTGGCTGGTATTAATGTGTTAGAACATGAGTACGATAATGAGGACTATTATATAATTACAGGTCCTCAAATTTTTGAACGTACTGGTACAACCAATTTTGCTTCTACTGATCTATTTCCAAATAGAGCAGTGTCCGCTTATCTAGATAATAATTCTTTGCTAGTAGGTTCACTAAATGATGGTGTTCTAATTTATAACACTTCCCTTGAAATCGAGGCGCAATTTGTAACTGATGGGCCTTATCAGAATCTATTTCAAGGGGTAGCGATTAATGACGGTGTGTTAATATCTGGGAGTAGTCAAAAATCTAGTTTTGATGGCAATATCGATAAAGCGAAAGGTTTCTATATATACAGTGATGGAAATTGGACCAATGAAAATGCGAATACCAATGAAGTGATAGCCCAGTTTAATTTTCAGCAGGTTTTAACAACCACCTTTACTGATAAGTACTATTACTTTGGTAGTTGGGGTAGAGGTATCGCTAGATATGATAAAGAGACTTCTGAAACAGTAATTTTTGATGAAACCAATTCAACGCTTAGAGGATGGGAGGCTGATAACCCACTTTTTCCGGTGATATCAGGTCTTTCAACGGATTCTAATGATGATGTCTGGTTAGTGAGTAGGTATGCTACCAATCCATTGTATCATCAACAACCCGGAGATGAAGACTGGACCCCTATTGCAAAAGTAAGTGAAGCCAGTGGACTAGAGTATGAATCTTTGTTTATTGATTCCTTCGATCAGAAATGGATTCCCCTTGAAAGTACCTCCACAAATGGAGTTGGGCTGTTAGTGATTAATACCAATCAAACTTTAGATGTGAGCGATGATACAGCCGTTCGTTTAACTACGGATACAAACAACGGGAATTTACCTGACAATAAAGTGAAGGTTATTGTTGAAGATAAAAACAATGAAGTGTGGATTGGGACAGAAAGAGGTATTGCAAGGTTTCTATTTCCAGAATTCGTAATTGATGGAAGTAGTCAAGAACGACAGGCACAATGGCTTATAAATGAAGATACCTCACAAGTATCACGGTTTTTACTTCGAGATGTGAATGTGAGCGCAATGGCAGTTTCACCAAGTAATGAGAAATGGATTGGAAGCGAAAATCAAGGATTATGGCTTCTAAATGAAGAAGGTTCAAAGATTTTAAAGAGGTTTACCACAGAGAATAGCCCTCTATTTTCTAATGCGATTATTTCAATTGCTGTAGATGAGAATACGGGAGAAGTATTCATTGCAACAGATAAAGGCCTGATCAGCTATCAAGGTATTTCGAGAGTGTCGTCTAGTGCTATGAGTGAACTGAAAGTATATCCCAACCCTTTTACATACGATTCCCATTCCGAAATAATCATTGATGATTTAAGTGATGAATCGACGATCACTATTTTAGGTGTAGACGGAACAGCAATTCATAGATTTGAATCGAATAGCAGCAGAACCACTTGGGATGGTCGGAACAAAGAGGGACGTAAACTAGGGAGCGGAGTCTATTATATAGTAGCTGTAGATAATGACACGGGGAAGAAAGGGATTGGAAAAGTGGTGATCATAAAGTGATGGAGCTATCTACTGTTATTATAAATTATCAAACACCAGATCTGCTAGAAACGGCAGTAAGGTCATTTAAGAAGTATTACCCTCAACAATTGCTTTACATAATAGATAATGGGTCGAAGGATGATTCAAAGGACATTATCAAAGATTTAGTAGGTGAATATGAACAAATTGAGTCGGTGTACTTAGCTGAAAATATCTATCACGGACCGGCTATGGATTATGCGATTCAACAGTTGATAAAAACGAAGTTTGTATTTTTTTTAGATAGTGATACTGAGACTAAGAAAGATGGCTTTATAGAAAAAATGGTGGCTATCTTGAAGGAAGATGAACAAGTGTATGGTGTAGGTCAGATTCAAAAAGTGAATAAAAGAGGGTATAAATCTGAAGTAGGATATGATATCATCTTAACACCCTATATGATGTTGAGAACAAATACATACAAATCATTAACACCATTCATACATCACGGTCAACCTACTTTGATGAACTTTAAACGAGCTATTGAGGAAGGATTAAAGCTTGTAGATTTCCCTATCACAAATTATATCGACCACAAGTGGAGAGGGACGAGCGACCGATTCGGGTATGGACTCGGCTTGAAAGGAAAGATTGACTATGTGCTAAACAAGCTTGGTTTATAATGCAGGGAAGCTATGACATATCTGTAGTGATTGTGAACTATAAAGTGAAGGAGTATGTGCTTAATCTACTTCATACACTTTATAAAGGGAAAGGGGAGTACTCACTACAAATTATTGTTATAGACAACGCTTCTGGCGACAATGCTTTGACTGAAATTAGTAAGCAGTATACAGATATAACTGTAATTCAGAATGATGAAAATCTAGGATTTGGGAAGGCGAATAACCAAGGGATTAATCTAGCTAAGGGGAAATATACACTACTTATAAATCCAGACACTTTAATCAGTGAAGATACCTTAGAAAAGATGTATGCTTTTATGGAGGCGAATCCTAAGTGTGGAGTTAGCAGTTGTAAGATTTTAAATGCGGATGGGAGTTTTGCCAAAGAGTGCAAGAGGTCTATACCCGATTTAGTTTCTGCTGTAAACAAAGTCACAGGCCTGGATACCTTATTCCCAAAATCTAGATTGTTTGGAAAACGATATTTAAGCTGGATTGATGAAAATGAAACTTCAGAAGTACCCGTAGTGTCAGGCTCATTTATGTTTTGGAATACGGATGTATTGAAAAGCTTAGGTGGTTTTGATGAAGCTTTCTTTATGTATGCTGAGGATGATGATATTTGTTTGAGAGCTAAAGAGGCTGGTTATAAAGTAGTATATGCTCCAATTACGAAGATCATTCATTATAAAGGCGAGAGTACTAAAAAAAGAGATTATAAATACGCGAAAATATTTAATCAGTCATTATATCAATTCTTCATAAAACACTATGGGAAAGTGTATGGAAGATTAGTGAGCACCATTGTTTTATGTATTACCTATTTAAAAACAATTGTAGACGTTTCACTCTCAACACTATTAAATAACTATCAGCTAATTATTGACTTAGTAGCAATCAATTTAGCACTTATAGTGGCTTTTTTAAGTCGTTTCGATTTTGATATTGCAGCAATAATTGATCCGAATAGAAATGACTTTTTTATAGTAAATGCCATAATTAGCGTACTCTATTTCCTTCTTCATAAATTTCGAAATCAAGAAAAACGTTCTTTTGATTTTATAACAAAAGATTTAATAAATCTTAGTTTAGCATTTCTAATTGTAGCTGGTATAAGCTTTCTAATAAAAGAACTAGCTTATTCACGGTTAATATTGGTAGTGGCTTACATTCTTTCATTATTTCTTGCAGTGATATTGAAGCCCATGTTCATGAGAATTAGAGAGGGAGGGTATCAGATAAAGAAATTGAAAGTATTATTAATTGGAGAGTTGCCTAATCACGATTTTTGGAAACAAAAGATTGAAGGGCATCCAAGTGGTAAATATTTAGTTCACGAATCAACAACTATCAGTGCTGTAAATAGGAAGATGATTAATAGTGTAGATGAAATCTTCTTTGTTGTTGATGAAGTTCAATATGACACATTATTAGAAGTGCTAACATCAAAAAATGAACAAAGAAAGCCTGCTAAAATTTGCTCTCAAGTAACAGATACCATCATCGGGAAATCTAGTATTGAATACTTCGACCCCCCTTCACAAATAGAAATGTTGCTTTATGAAAGAACACAGAACAAAGTTTTTAAAAGGGTTTTTGATGTATTGATCGCCATCCCTTGTTGGGGTATCACTTTTATTCCACGATTACTGGGTGGAATATTTAAAAATAAGGCATCAAAGCAAGTTACTACCAACACCAATAATGTGTTTTATACTGGCAGGCCGATTAGAAATTTAAACCTACTGTGTGGCTACATACTTCTAGGTGAAATGAGTTGGGTGGGTGCACCAATGTTTGGACCTAAAAAACCTTTCAAAGCAGGTCTTTTTGGTATCGCTCAATATCAGAGCATTCAGAACAAAGAGAACCTCACAAAAGAGGAGTTCTCGCACTATTATTTGAAGCACCATTCCTTAAGCCTAGATATAGATCTATTTTTAAAAGGAATAACCTATGGCCCCTCCCTTTCTGAACAAATAGAGCAAGAAGCTACTAAAGTTTAGTCTCTACTTGCTTTACCATAGATGGATACCATTCTGCAAAGGTATCGTTGGCAATATGTTCACGAATCTGCTCCATCAACCATAAATAGAATGTTAGGTTGTGGATAGAAGCCATCACGAGTCCAAAAATCTCATTGTGCTTAATCAGGTGATGGATGTAAGCCATTGTGTATTTATTACAGACGTCGGATGGAAAGTCAGGATCTAGAAACTCATGGTGATTTTTCCATTTCGCATTTCTAAGATTCACTTTGCCATTTCGTGTGAAAATAGTGCCATTTCTGGCATTCCTAGTTGGCATCACACAATCAAACATATCAATTCCACGAGCTACACATTCAATTAAATTGCCCGGAGTGCCTACCCCCATTAAATAACGAGCTTTTTGTTTGGGCAGGTAGTCGGTATTCAAATCGGCCATCTCATACATTAATGGAATGGGTTCTCCTACACTCAAGCCCCCAATGGCAATGCCCTCAAAATCTTGATCGGCCATAAACTTAGACGACTCGATTCTAAGATCTTTGTAGGTCCCGCCTTGTACAATACCAAATTGATGCTGCTTGTGGCCATATCTAGCCTCTGTTTCTAGGAAATGCTTTCGACCTCTTTTAGCCCATCGATGCGTTAAACCCATTGAGTTCTTCGCATACTCATATGAGCTTGGATAAGGTGGGCATTCATCCAATATCATCATGATATCAGAGCCTAATGTTCGTTGAGTTTCAACTACATTTTCAGGAGTAAACAGATGTTTTGAACCATCAATATGGCTCTTAAAAAAGGCACCCTCTTCTTCTAGCTTTCGGTTCTCAGAGAGTGAAAAAATTTGGTACCCCCCAGAATCGGTGAGAATTGGCTTGTCCCACTTCATGAACTCATGTAAACCACCTGCCTCATACATAATGTCCATACCAGGACGAAGGTATAAATGGTAAGTGTTACCCAAAATAATCTGAGCATGAATCTTTTCAACTAAGTCGTGCTGTGAAACTCCTTTTACGGTTCCCAGAGTACCTACAGGCATAAAAATAGGTGTTTGAATTACACCATGATCAGTTTTTAATTCACCCAGTCGGGCTTTTGTAGACGAAGATTCTTTTTTGAGGGTATACAAATTAAAACAGGTTCGTTTATGAAGGCTATTGGTAAATGTGTATTTTCGAAAACCTAACCAAATAAGGTCATTGTTTCCTTTGAACAATTTAAAAAGATATAACGAAGTAATTTTCACCAGTTTGCTGGATTTTTTAATTCTGCTAGCTGGCTGGTTTTTCTATAATTCTATACAAGCAGAAGGGTTAACCGTAGTACTACAGAAAGTTCAAATTCCTGTACTAGCGTCTGGTATACTTTTATCAATCTTTTGGATACTAGTTTTCGTGCTAGCCGGCCTCTACAAGAAGCTCTACTTAATGTCGCGATTGGATGAATTCCTAAGTGTGCTTAAAGCGACTGTTACGGGGGTCTTAATACTGTTTTTTGTATTTGTGATGATGGACGTTGTTGAAAGCTACGACGAAAAAATGGCCTTGGTTAAGTACTGGGCTCTGATTGTAGTGGCCATGTCGTTAAATCGATTTGTGATTAGATCGGTTCAAAAATATTATGCTCAACAGGGGAAAGGCTTACACAACACCGTCATAATTGGAACGGGTAAAAATGCGCGCATTGCGAAAGAAGATCTAGTTCGAAATAAAACTCTGGGTATGCATGTGTTAGGTTTTATTCAGGTGAATGGGAAGGTGAAAGAAGAAGATGGTGTTGAAGAGAAAGATATTATTGGGCATTTAGATGGTATCGAAGACATCATTGAGAAGTATAAAGTACAGGATGTGCTAGTTGCCTTAGAACAAGACCGAAGAACCGATTTGGTGAACATCATCAGTAAAGTGGATGTACCAGATATCACTCTAAAATTACTCCCTGATTTCTATCAATTAGTGAGTGGCTTCAACAAGACCAATCAGATTTTTGGCTTACCTATAGTTGAGATTTCTCCTGAACCTATGCCGCTATGGGAGCGAGCAACAAAGCGATTAATAGATATTGCGGTATCGATTGTAGCATTAATACTCTCCATTCCATTATGCATAATCGTAGCTATACTCATTAAAGTTGGCACTGAAGGTCCTGTAATTTATAGCCAAGTAAGAGTGGGCCGAAATGGCAAGAAATTCACCATATACAAGTTTAGAACCATGTACTTGGATGCAGAATCAGAAACAGGGCCAACCTGGGCTTCTGTCAATGATCCTAGAATCACCAGAGTGGGGTATTGGTTACGGAAGTTGAGAATAGATGAAGTTCCTCAATTCGTAAATGTACTAAAAGGCGATATGAGCTTAGTTGGACCACGCCCTGAACGCCCTCATTTTGTGGAACAATTTACTCGAGAAATACCTCTATACACACGAAGGCTCAGGGTTAGACCGGGTATCACAGGATGGGCTCAGGTGAAATGGAAATACGGTAGCTCGTTAGATACAGTAAAAGAAAAAACTAAGTATGATCTCTATTATATTGAGAACATATCGTTAAAAATGGACACCAAAATCTTGATTATTACTATACTTACTATAATCAAAGGGAAGGGGCAATAGATGTCAAAAACGGCACTTATTATTATACCTACTTACAATGAAGCCGGTAATATCGGCCGAATGATTGACCGCCTTATGGGGCTAGGACATCCCGTTCATGTATTAGTGGTGGACGACGGCTCGCCCGATGGAACGGCAGAAGTTGTTAAAACCAAGCAAGGTCAGTATCAGGATAAAATTCATTTAATAGAACGCGAAGGTAAACTTGGTTTAGGCACCGCTTATGTACGAGGGTTTGAGTTTGCACTAGAGCGAGACTATGAACTTATCATGGAGATGGATGCCGATTTCTCTCACCGTCCTGAAGATGCTTTAAAGCTCATTCAAGCCGTAGATAAAAGTGAATGTGATGTAGCAGTAGGCTCGAGATATAGTAATGGCATCAGTATCATAAATTGGCCATTAAGTCGCCTAATACTATCGTATGGGGCGAATATCTATGCTCGTACAATTACAGGTCTCCCCATTTTTGATACCACCGCCGGCTTTAAATGCTTACACCGAAAAGTGCTCGAAGCCATTCCATTGGATAGGCTCAAATCGAATGGATACGCCTTCCAAATTGAGATTCATTTTAGAGCTTGGAAAGCAGGCTTTACACTCAAAGAAGTATCTATTGTATTCCGCGAACGCGAAGAGGGAGTTTCGAAGATGTCTAAGGCCATCGTGCGTGAAGCTATATGGCGCGTGTGGGCATTAAAATTCCGTAGTTTATTTGGTGCACTTTAAGTGGAATAAATCTGTCCTTCTGTTTTCGAATACGTATATTTGACCACGAATTAAAAGACATTATTTATGCAGTATCTTGATTTTGAACAACCGATCGCTGATCTAGAAAAGAAGATCGAAGAATTAGAAAATTTATCTACCGTTGGAGATGGCATCCTCAAAAAGGAAATTGACAGCCTAAATAAAAAAGTAGATGCACTTCGGGAAAGTATTTTTGCCAATCTAACTAGATGGCAACGCGTGCAATTAGCTCGCCACCCAGATCGCCCTTATACCCTCGACTATATCTACAAATTTGTAGATGACTTCGTAGAACTGCATGGCGACAGATTTCATGCTGATGATAAAGCCATTGTAGGTGGTTTCGGTAGAATTGACGGCCAAACGGTTATGGTAATTGGTCATCAAAAAGGAAGAGATACCGTAAGTAGAACCTATAGAAACTTCGGGATGGCAAACCCAGAAGGGTATAGAAAAGCCTACCGTTTAATGAAGTTGGCTGAAAAGTTCGATACACCGATTATCACACTCTTAGATACTCCAGGTGCATTCCCAGGGCTAGAAGCAGAGGAAAGAGGCCAAGCTGAAGCCATTGCTAGAAACCTTAAGATGATGGCCATGCTTAAAGTGCCAGTGGTTACTATCGTGATTGGCGAAGGCGCAAGTGGTGGAGCGATTGGTATTGGTATGGGTAACGAAGTATATATGATGGAAAACACATGGTATTCTGTTATCTCGCCAGAATCTTGTTCATCTATTCTATGGAAAACATGGGATTATAAAGAACAAGCTGCTGCGGTATTAAAGCTAACTGCCAAAGATCTAGAAGAACTGAAAGTGATTGACGGTGTAATACCTGAGCCTTTAGGTGGGGCACACCGTGATCCTGAACAAGCAGCTGCAGCTGTTAAAAAGCAGATTATTCAGAGCCTAAAACGCCTCAAGAAAATGAAAGCGGATAAGCTCGTTGAACAACGTATTGAGAAATACGCCGCCATTGGTGCTTTTGAAGTTGTAAAGTAATTTATGATCCAATTACCAGATCGGTCGCCGATCATTTCATACACCCATTCCATTCGTAGCCGCTATAGCGAAACGGATAAAATGGGGTATGTGTATTATGGTCGCTACTTAGAATATTTCGAAGTAGCCCGTACGGAAATGATTAGAAGCATGGGGTTGTCGTACAGCGAATTGGAAGAGCAGGGGATTATGTTGCCTGTAATTCATGCTGAGCTAGAGTACAAAAATCCCGTGTATTACGATGTGGAAATGCAGATTGAAGTGCTTGTGTATGAAGAACCCAGTGTGCGCCTTCAAACCTTTTATAAGGTGCATACCAATGGGAAACAATCGCCACATGTAATCGGTGAAGTAACACTCTGTTTCATGAACGAAGAAACAAGACGTCCTTGTAGAGCCCCAAAGTTATTCTTAGACCAACTAAAAAAAGGGTAAGCTAGTTGTTGAATGCCACCATACACATAGAACATAAAGGGTTGTATGTGTTTGTGCTGTTCGCTTCTATGATACTCACCATTTTAGCCTTAGGCCCAGGAATATTTGGTGCCGTAGATCCAGTGGCATCTATTCACAGCATTCAACACCAAATATTTAATATGGTATGCCATCAAGACCCCTTGAGGTCTTTTTCTGTGAATGGCGGTTATATGGCTGTTTGTTCACGATGTATAGGTATCTATGCAGGCTTTACGATTATTTGGCTAGGCATGCCATGGATAGCACGAATGTTCAAATTAGAGAATGTGCCTTTTTTACAATTGTTTATAGGTGCTATAATGTTAAATTTGGTGGATGTTTTTGGTAACCTTATCCAATTTTGGACGAATACGGATGGGTCTCGATTTATATTTGGGATCATTTTCGGGGTGAGCACCGCTTTACTTCTGATAAATGAATTTTTTAAACAAAAAATGATAGAGGATTAACTATGGAAATGGAAAATGAAATGAACGAGCCAAGTTATTGGCCATCGGTTTTTTTAGCGGGTGTTATAGTCGCTTTTATTATGTCTGCATTAGGGCTAGGAAGTGGATACATGACATTAGGTTCTGAACCAACAGGGGAAACCTTCAGTGCAGCTTCGTTCTTGGGTATACTAGTTTGTTTGATTGCAGGGATAGCTGGAATCATCGCAACTCGCCATTACGCACGTGAGCATGACGTTACTTTCCCAATTGGGCGTGGAGCTTTGATCGGTTTCTTATCAGGCGTTACAGCTGTAACAATAAGTACACTTGTGGGATTACTTTGGACGGCTGTAATTGACCCAAACATGAACCAGGCGCTTTACGACTGGCAAATCATGAATATGGAAGCTGCGAATATGACGGAAGAGCAAATTGAAATGACCTTGAAGTTCACTCCAAAACCAGGTTCTATGATGGCCGTTCTTTCTCAGTTTGGGATTGGCTTAGTAGTAATAGGTATCTTCAACCTACTTACCGGTATGATTGGAGCTAAAGTATTCGCTTCAGAGGAATAATTAAGATTTAAATTAGAGACACAATAGATGAGTGAGCAGTTAAACACACCTACTAGTTCTATACCAGAATATGAAGAAGATTTAAGACCATGGGTAGAGCGTAATGGCTTTGCTCATTGGGCCATTGCAGTGCTTTGGTTTATCATAGCTTTCTTCTTATTTCAAATTATTGGAGGGTTGATAGGTGCATTACTGCTCTTACCTGAGCTCATGCAGGCTGTTCAAAGTGGAGGCGATATCCAAGCCATAATATCGGCCAATTTGGATATCGCTTTTATAGGCAACACCGCTGGGCAGTTTCTAATTATCGGTTTGGCTTCCTACTACGTCGCTAAACTACATTCCATTCCGGGTAAACATCGCCAGTTTCTTAGGCTGCAACTGTCTCCCAACGTTTGGAAAATAACGGCCATCACCGCTATTCTTGTAGTAGTGATTATGCCATTCAACGGATTTTTAGGATGGTTGAACTATTTGATTTTCGACTCCTTAGTTCAAGTATTCCCATCCCTAAACTGGTTTGTGGAAACACAAGATTCGATGTCGGAAATGATTAAAGGCTTCATCGGGACTGAAAATGCCGTGCTCTTAGCTTTTATCCATATCGGTATAGTGCCATCCCTTTTTGAAGAGGTAATGTTTCGTGGCTATATCCAACGAGCTCTAGAAAAAAGTTGGGGTATTATGGCAGGGATTCTTATTTCAGGGATTCTATTTGGTATGTACCACATTCAGCCTTCCAATTTAATACCCCTTTCTGTATTAGGTATTTTATTCGCATACATCACTTATGTGTCGGATAGTTTAATACCTGCGATGGTTGCTCATTTAATCAACAATGGTGGACAGGTTCTTTATGGTTCTATGAATAAGGAATTCCTTGAAATGGAAATGACACGTGAGCTGGATATTTCCCCATTAATCATCATCGCGAGTATGATTTTATCCGTAGGATTGATTTACTTTCTAAAAGCGAATAAAAATAAAGAAGCTCAGCATGTTTAACGATCCCAAACCAAACGATATTGATAACTGGGTATGTGTACTAGAAAGAAGTACAAAGCTCGAAATTGAAATGGCGAAAAGCTATTTGTCGAATCTTAACATCCCGTCTAATATTCTTTCAAAACAAGATTCATCATACAGCTTAAGTGTAGGCGACATGTCGTACGCTTATCTATATGTGCCACAGGAGTTCGAAAAACAAGCTCGTGAGGCCTTGGCGTCTATCGATCAAGATGAAAACTCTGAGGAGGAAGGAGATAACTCTTGAGTGAATTATTAAAACGAGTACTCTTCGCTGTTCCGGCAGGAATTCTATTCATCTTTGCCATGTGGTACAGTAGTTTAGTATTTAGCTTAATGGTAGTGTTCATTGGGGTACTCACACAGTTTGAGGTTATAAAGCTTTTAAACAAAGCGGGCACTCCGGTCGACAAAGTCTTTCCATTTACAATTGGTTTATGGTTGATGCTATTTCCCTATCTGCCCTTCGCATTTGAAATCGGTTTGGGGATATTTTTATTCTTTATATCCATTCAGACTTTCAACACCAAGCTTGAAAACTTTAATCATCTCACTGCCACGCTTTTTGCTGGGGTATACGCTCCATTAGGGTATCTCTGCTTGATGATGATTCGTGCTCTGGGCACAAATGAACAAGGCTTCGCATTAGCGCTTACTTTAGTGTTAATGATTTGGGGTGGGGATGTATTCGCCTACTTTGGGGGCAAAACATTTGGCAAACGACCACTAGCTATTACCATTAGTCCAAAGAAGACTATTGAAGGTTTCCTATTTGGGTTCATAGGATGTACCGTAGGCTTAGCGCTTTCTATCTATGCACTTCCTTTTGAGTCGCCCTTAAGCATGGGAACGGGATTACCACTTATTCTTTTGATTGGCATATTTGGACCTATAGGTGATTTACTAGAAAGTAAAATAAAGAGGAAAGCAGGGGAAAAAGACTCCTCAAATATATTGCCAGGACACGGGGGCTTTTTCGACCGATTTGATGCCCTAATTTTAGGAGCCGCCGCCATGTATATTTATCTGAATGTAATGGTAGAACTAGGTTATGTCGCGCTTTAAACTAAGTTGGGAAGTCAAAGAGCTATTCTTAAAAAATGTATTCACCATTGCACGTGGTTCACGAACCTCGGTGAATAATGTATTCATCCACTTGCAGAAAGATGGAGTGGAAGGCATCGGTGAATCTTCTCCCAATAAAAGATATGGCGAGAGTACCGAATTAGCCCTTCAGGAATTACAGGCATTCAATATCGATTGCCTGAATGATTCCACTACTCCCGATGATGTTGAAGCTATACTGCAAAAGGAAGCCGCTGATATATCACCTTCTACACGCGTAGCGATAGAAATGGCATGGCTCGATTGGTGGGCGAAGTCTCAAAACCAACCACTGTGGCAGTTACTGAATTATGCCGAACCAGTAGGTCCCGTTTCGTCTTATACTATAGGGATTGATACCATTGAGGTGATGCAGCAAAAGATTGTGGAGGCCAGTGACTATCCTATCTATAAAATTAAGCTAGGAACCGATCACGATCGAGCCTTGATACAAGGAATCCGTGAGGTCACGGATAAGCCCATTCGTGTGGATGCAAATGAAGGTTGGAAAACGGTTGATCAAGCTCTGCAAGAAATTGAATTTTTAGCCAGTCAGAATGTGGAGTTGGTAGAACAACCCATGCACTCTTCGATGGTGGAAGAGTTAAAAGCACTCAAAAAACAGGCGAGCTTGCCACAGTGTGCCGATGAAAGTTTTACCGGCACCGAAAACCTACACGAGATTGCCGAATGCTTTGATATCATCAATATTAAGTTGATGAAGATGGGAAGTGTGGTGAAAGCACGAAGAGTAGTAAAACAAGCGCATGATTTAGGTCTTGAGGTGATGATCGGATGTATGATCGAAAGCTCCCTAGCTAATGCTGCAGGCGGACTCGTAGCTCTAAATTGTGAGTACGCCGATGTAGATGGTCACCTTCTAATCAGTAACGATCCATGGACCGGTTTCGGCCTAAATGCCCAAGGCAAAATTTCCCTTTCCAATGCCCCAGGTTTAGGGGTGGGGTAACTTACCAAACTTTCAACACATCTGTTTTTTAGCACTTTAAGTGTAACAAAAGTATAGTTCGCTTCTCTTCAAAAAAAGTTAAGAGATATGGAGAGATGGGGTAAAAACGGCATACTTATAAAATCTGAAGGGATGGATATAAAGCATACAGAGATTATTTTGAATGCTTTAAAGCTCACAAATCTTAGTCTCAATAAAGATGATCATAGCATCCTAAAGGATGTGTCTTTAAATCTAAGCTACGGGGAGCTCTATATTATTTTGGGTAAAAATGGAGCTGGTAAATCGAGTCTGTTTAAATGTATAGCAGGAATTGAGTCAGATTATCTTGGGGACATTGATAAATTGATGTCCGACGAATCTTCTCAAGGAAACAATAAGTGCATTTATATCCCTGATAAGTTCACAATCCCATCTTATCTAAGTGTGAGTAAGTACCTGAATAGTATGCAAGCTTTATTATCCAAGTTTGATAGCTATGATAGGGAGAAATATAAATTTCTCATTTCTCAGTTTAATGATATTGACATAGGTAAAAAGAAGTTTGGGGAGCTATCAAAAGGAATGAGGAAAATTGCTTTTATAAGCTTGATGCTAGCTAATAATCCCAAGTTGGTTATTCTTGATGAACCTTTTGAAGGCCTAGATATCAACAACAAGGAAATTTTATTAAAGCTATTAGAAGAGGAGGCAAAAAGTGGAAAACTGATACTTTTGTCAACCCACGAACTTCAAATGATCAATAATAGGTCAAATACCGTGATAGGGATAAGAAATGGGAGTGTTACTGGGATAGTTCGAAAAAGGGATTTAAATCTGGCCGATGTTCAGGAGCTTATATAGAAATGCTTATTGGATATTATAAAATAGGGCAAGGAATAATTGGTGGAGGTGGAGCCAAAAAAACACCATTTGTCATCTTCCTTTGTTTATTTCTCATTCTTTTTTTCTTCATAGATAGGATGTACGACATATTGTGGTATAAGAATTATCTGCCTGGAATAATCAAAATGGGTTCTAGAAGGGTGTCATTAGGAGAGTATTCATCCGTATATATTTTTCAGTTTATAACTCTAATTCTACTTTCTATTTATTGGTTACAGGTACAATCAAAGTCATTTTGTAATAGAACAAATCTGGAGATTTTTAAGTCAACGGGGATCCCAAGCCGTAAACTCTATCTTTTATACTTTTATAAAAGGTTCATTGATCTAGTAATAATAGATTCGGCTCTCGTTTCAGTCATATTCTTATATTTTCTGATCTTTCATCAGGCTTATGCTTATCTCTTATTTCTGAATAGTTATATCCTTTTTATTGCATCAAGCTTCATTATTCTGATATATGATCTGTTTCACTTTGCATTTCGAAAAGCTGGTTCAGTGGGATATATGGTGTTATTTTTTTTGATGGTAATTACATTCCTAAATGAGATGGCTCATAAATATTTTTCAAGTAATGCTGAGTTAGAACAATGGGAATATTTATTGGGTTTAATACCAGATGTGATAAATCTCATGCATAAATATATTCTTATCTCTTTTGGGGATATTGTTGAGCTGAGTATTTTCTTTTTACCTCTCATCACTCTAACCGCCCTATTAGGAATTGTGGTTTATGGCAGTCGCTATTTTTTAACCCGTTTAATTATATAGCATGAACAAATTTCTTTGGGCACTGATCCTACTATTTCCGACAAACTTATTGGGGCAAAGTGATAGTCCAATTTCGGGGATGACTATATTCGAAGATGAGTTAATTTATCCAAGTGATTTGGTAGTTGTAGGCGATTATTTGTTTGTAAAAGACCTGTTGGAGTCTACCGGAGAATATGGGGTTAAGACTTTCAGCCTCAAAGACGAGAAAAAAGTAAATGAATTTATAACGATTGGTAGGGGACCTTCTGAGTATCTCAACATAAATATTAGAAACGGACCTTTAGATAGAACTATTGAAATAACTGATTCAAGAAATAGAAAAAATGATATCTATTCAGTTGATTGCCTAGTAACAATTGAGACGGGAAATAGTATTTCAAAATGCTTGAAATCATCAAGAAGAAATATGACATCACGCGAAGCAATCGTATTAAACGATTCTCTAGTTATAAACACCGCTTCAAGTGCAAAAGGGGTGATTTTTCTGAGCCAGGAAGGGAATATATTAAATCATTTAGACGAAATACCCACTGAGATTCTCAAAAAGTATAAGAACCCATCAGTTGCAACAATGGTGATGGGCGGTTATTTAGTAGCGAATAAAACTCGTACTAGAATCGCGTACTTTGCAAAGTATTATGATCAGATATTCTTTCTTGAAAACAGTGATGCTGGCATGGCAATCATCAAAGAATACGACTTTACACACTTACCTGAATTCAGCGTTTTAAATGAAGGTGGAAGCAGTTATATGGAGCCATCCGATAAAGCTAAGTTTGGATATAAATCACCATATCCAACAGATAACTATGTGTATGTATTGTATTCTGGGAAAACACTCGATGATGTAGAAGAAAGTGAAGATATTGAGTGGCGAGCCTATGCGAACAGAATAAAAATCTTTGACTGGAAAGGGGTTGAAAAAGGAGAAGTTCTAGTAAATGAGGTGCTCTCCTCAATCGCTGTTTCGACAGATGGTAGAGAAATTTACGGTGTTACAACAGACAGAGCATTGAATTCAAGCATTATAAAATACACAGTGAATTAGTTAGTATACCTCTTCCCATTTAGAGAATAGCGCCTCAAATTGAATTAATTTCATCCACTTTTGATTAGCCTTATATTCGATAAAAATAAAAGGCATTCAACTCATGAACATACTCATCACTGGCGGTACCGGATTTATAGGCAAGGAATTACGAGAAGAACTGCTTAAAGAGGGGCATTCTTTAATTATCGTAACTCGAAGTCCTAAAAAATATGAAGATGAAGCGGCTTCGAATCAGAAGTTCATAAGCTTAGATGATGATAACATCGTGAGTACAATGGAAAGTTGTGCGGTGGTCATAAACTTAGCAGGCGAGAGCATCTTCGGGCAACGATGGAATGATGAGGTAAAGCAGCGGATCTACGACAGCCGAATTGAGACCACCCGTGCATTGGTTGAGGCCATGGCTAAAGCTAAAACAAAACCAGAAGTGTTTATCTCTGCCTCAGCATCTGGAATCTATGGAGATCGAGGCGATACCCTATTAGATGAAACAGCGGAGCTTGCCGATGATTTTCTAGCTAAGGTATGTAAAGATTGGGAGGCAGAGTCCCAGCGAGCTACGGCTATGGGGGTTAGGGTAGTGAACCCACGTATTGGAATCGTATTCGAAGAAGGGGGAGGAGCGCTTGAGAAAATGCTTCCGCCTTTTAAGATGTTTGTGGGCGGACCTATAGGCAACGGCAAGCAGTATATGAGCTGGATTCACAGAAGTGATTTAGTGCAAGCCCTGTTATTCCCTATTCAGCAAAAAGAGCTACAAGGCCCCTATAATGTGGGTGCACCTGAGCCGGCAACCATGAATGAAGTAGCCGAAACACTCGGGAATGTGTTAAACCGACCGTCAATATTCAGAGTGCCGAAGATGGCCTTAGAAGTGGCTTTTGGAGAAGCCGCTAAGCCCATAACCGATAGCATTCGCATGGAGCCAAAAGCACTGCAGAAGGCAGGGTTTACATTCCGATACGAATCCCTCGAAGAAGCCCTCGCTGATATAACAGGTGGGTGATTAACTAATGTGAATCTAAATCAATATGAATAAGATCTATTAATGTGGCGTCCTTTTATACCTGAGCTGCTTTAATTGGTTTAATATCTTTTTTGGGACGATTTGAGGATAGGTCATACATGGTCTGTAGGTTTAACCAGAACTCTGGTGAGGTACTCAACGCTTTTGACAACAGCCAAGCTGAGTCTGATGATATACCTCTTTTTCCCCGTACTATTTCATTAACTCTTTGAACAGGGATATCAAGATGATCTGCTAAATCCTTTTGTGTTAATTCCATCGGTTCAAGATACTCTTTTAATAAAATTATTCCTGGATGGGTGGTTATTCTATTTTTTGGAATCATGGGTAATACCTTCTTAGTGATAGTCTATAATTTCTACGTCAAATGCATTCGAATTTTCCCAGCGAAAAATTATCCTCCATTGAGCATTGATTCGTATGCTGTGATAATCTGTATAATTTCCACTCAATGCTTCTAACCTGTTAGCTGGAGGTGATCTTAAATCATCTAATGAAGTGGCAGCATTTAGTATATCTAGTTTATATAAAGCCGAATTAACGGATTAACGGTATCCATGCAATGATATTATTTTACGATATAATTCATGCAAACACTTCCCAATTTCAGATACACATTATTGTTAAAGTAGCCGAAACACTCGGGAATGTGTTAAACCGCCCGTCAATTTTTAGAGTGCCGAAGATGGCCTTAGAAGTGGCTTTTGGAGAAGCCGCTAAGCCCATAACCGATAGCATTCGCATGGAGCCAAAAGCACTGCAGAAGGCAGGATTTACATTCCGATACGAATCCCTCGAAGAAGCCCTCGCTGATATAACGGGTGGGTGAAGAATAGAAGATCTTTAAGTCGTAGTAATTAATTATAGGTAAGGCTATTTAAGAACTCCTGTTTATTGAAATCAGTAAATACTTCATTTGCGAAGATAACATCATCATTATTAGGATATTCCTGTAATAATACTTCCAACGAATTTTTTGCAGACTGTTCATTTTCAGTAAAGAAGAGCAAAAAAGCTTTATTAGTTTTAGCGTTGATAACAAATTTGCCGGATTCTATACGGGTATCATATATATTTAACGCTTTTTGATACCACTCCTGAGCTATGCTTTCTTCACCCATACTGTCGTAAAGAAACCCAAGAAGTGTTAATGTCTCAGCTGAATTTGGGTCAACTTCGATTGCTTGATTAATTACATCAATTGCTTCTTCTATTCTATGGAGACTCAGTAGAATATTGGTCTTGTTAGAATATAAGTTTAGGTGGGAAGGAGTTAACTCGATGGCCTTATCTAGTTCAGATAAGGCTATCTCCAATGAGTCTACACTGTCATTTCTCCCGAATGTATAATCTCGAAAATGATCCATTGCCGAATTGTTCAATTGCATAGATAATGAATCATCTGTCATATGTGAAGAGTATTTTTCTTCTGAAGAGCTATATGAAAATGAAAACAATAAGAGAGGTATGATTATTAAAGACTTCATATAGGCACATTCGGAATATTATGATGGTTAGCCATTTCTTATGTACATAATTAAATCATTGGTAATCATGATTGTGTTAGTATTAGTTGAAATTACCACCCGCCCATTCTCTACTAAACCCTAAAACCGATCGCGGTTGCCGATGCCACTGAATCGGGTGTTCACCACGTTGTTAAGCAGTGAGCCAAAACGGTATCGGAATCCAAAGCTGATGCCTGCTTCATAATTAGTTTCGAGCTGCCTACGCCGTAACAGAACTTCCTCTAGGTCGGCGCTTCCTTTCGGGAGATTAATCTGATCGTGGATGAGCTCAAGAGAACCCCCTATTTCTACGGAAAGTCCTTTGGTGATTCGAATTTCGAATTCTGCATCAAATTGAAGGCTATAGAGGGAGGTCTCATGCAGGTACTGCGATGCGTCGACTCCGATTTCAATTCCACCCCAAGGCTGAACCACTCGATAGTCGGCATTGAGAAGGTGTTGAGGAAGTCGTTCTTCGATTTTGTTGTAGATGGTGGTATCGCGATAGGTGATGTGTGAGGCGCCCAAGCGATAGGCAACAGTGAGCTGTCGGCGATTGGCCTCGCGATAAGGGTAGAGGCTCCATTCTACGGCGCCCATGAAACGATAGCGCCAAGCCACATTCGAGAACGTGGAGGTAAGAACATCGCCAGAAGCCCCAACCGACCAATGTGGAGAGATGCTTTTAACAGCATAACTGGTAAATCCATTTCTTCGGGTGGTACTCGAAATGGTGCCTTCCTCACGTTCAAACTGGTCGTAGTTGTAGTTGAAGAAAGGACGGAGCTGAAGCTTCCATTCCTCAGTCACACGGCTCACATACACTCCATAGCGGCTGTCGAAAGAACGCTGTTTAGATTCAAAATCGGCGCTTCCATCGGCATAAATCTCGATGGTCCAATAGTTCCAGGGATCTTTTGTGATTTGCACTTGGTCAACGGCGTCTAATTCGGAAGGCTCGATGTTTAAACGTAGGCGGTCTCGCATAGGAGTTTGCATTAAATAGGGCACAAGAGCGGCTTCAAGGGTTTGGAGGAATCCCGTTCGCTCTTCCGCCTCGGTTGCATTGGCCGTGGTATTGAAGACCGTTGTGAACTCCAGTCCTTCGAAGATGCCTAAGCCAATGAGGTCGATGGTTCGTGCCTCGCCCCCTGATCCCGTATCCTCTCGGGTTACAAGAACATGCACATCGGCAACTTCCCGATCGCGGACATGGTCTAGATACGGCATCTCTTGCCGAATGAAGTTCTCGTCGCAGAAGTTACAATCGAGGAAGAGGGCTAGCCGAGTTGGGGGCTGCGTATCGACCTGCTGGGCCATAGCTGTACTGCTTGCCGCACTTATCCATAGTAATGCTAGTAGGCACACGGCCGTTGAATTAGTTAAGGTTCTCTTTATGAAATGGTATAAAAGGGGTAGTAGCGATGAATGATGCATAGGGCTTAGACTGAAGGAGAACGATGGGCCGACAGCACTAGGCCGTATGGGATAACCGAGGTAATAGAGGCATAAACTAGATGCGGCATGGTTCTCAACTAAGGGTGAAAACGACCTGATTGATAGCTGTGCCAACCACTGCTAGGGAGGAACAGCTCAGGTTCTCATAATTAGGGGAAATAACGGATTAATTTTATTGGCTACAAGCCCAAGTGCAAACCCTGCCAGTGCTTGTGTGATTGGAAGAGTTGAAATGAATACTTTGAAGAACAGTTGATTTTTTGAAGTCCCTAAAGTTGCTCTTTCGGCCATTTATAAGCTGTCCAAACAATAATCGCAGTTAATATAGATTCGACTACAGCTAGAAACACATAAAAGCTATACCAAGGGGTAAGACTTCCAATAGCTATCAATATCATCATAATGGTGAATAAGGCTCCAAATACAGTATTTAGTACTCTATTTAAAGCTGGTTTTAGAAATAGTGACAGCGAAATCATGAGAGGTGGAATAACCATAATTAAGGAAGCGATAAATAAGAAGGTAGGTGAGTTTAGAACATTATCGCCGCTAATTAGGCTGTTTACTTTATCGGGAGTATATAACTCGAAATAATCTCCATATAGATAACAAAAAGTAGCAGAAGTCCACAAAGCAGCGATCTTCAATTTTGTATTGATTTCGAAATCCTTCATACGTTTAAATATTAACTTCTATGGGTTGATTGAACACTTGTGTCACACGCTGTTTTTGATAAAAGGTTATACTTTAAATAGTAGTGCAAGATTTTAGGACGATTTTTATTCATTGAAAACTTCTTTGGGTATGAAGTCCCATCTATCAATCGTTTCAGAACCAAAAAAGTCTGTTCTCATTTTGAATGGAGCTGAATTCGAAACTGAATCTAAATTACTTTCAGAAAGTGAACATAAAGGTTGATTGAACTTCTGTAAACTATAGTCATTCGCAAATGATAAATACCCGTTCATACTTTCGGTTACAATTCGGTTAAACGAGTTTGGATCCGAATCTGAGTCCCAATAAAGTGCAATATTGATATTTTTAAATTTATCTGGATGTAATTGCTTGTACCAGCTTTCAACTTTGATATCAATCGAATCGATAGGTGAGAATTCTCTTCTGAATAAAATAGAGTCTGATCTTTGAAGGTAAATGTGAATCCAGTATTTGTAGGGATTAAAAGGAGGTGGTACTCCTAGGTACTTTGTTAAATCACTGGATGCCATTTTCAAGGAAATTACCTGATTACCTACTGGATGATTGACCTTATACCGAACACTGTAACCATCAACTTGGAATAAGCTATCAAGAGGTATTTGTACAGTATCTCTTAATTCAGATATGTCTTCATCTAATGTGGTTAAATCATCATATGAACCAAGTAGGTATAGTTCATTTTTACATAAATCTAGTTCATCGTACTGTGATGAAGTGCAAGTAGTGAAAAAAGCAGCACAAAGTATGGTTATAAAGGCCCTAAACATTTACTCGATATTGAGTTCAGATGATATAATCATTCTTAATTTTATAAATTTATTTCTTGTGTTAAGAACTGAAAGAAGGGATTGTTATTCAACTTATTTACACTCTATTTCCGTAAGAATTTCATTCCAAGTTGTGGTACTGTCGAATTCTTGTATTAATCCATTTCCTTCTGTATTCATAATCGCTCCCAATCCATGTTGTATCATATAAGTAGGGTGATATTCAGGTGGACCAAGCATTTTTAATTCAGAACATAACTCTTGTGATTTTTTAGAATTTGGATCGCTAAATAATTGAAAAGCACTTTGAATTTTTTGAATGTTATTTTCACTCAAAGAGCTAAAAGTCTGTTCTTCTAGCATAAAAATTGCTTGATGAGCAGATCCATCACTAACACGTTTCATGTCATAAAAAGCGTAAACCCGTGCTAGGTAGCTTAATTTTACAGCTTTTTCATAGTCATCTTGGTTTACACATAATATAGATGCAGGAAGTATATCAGCTGGTGTATTTTGGGTACTAACACCATCAATTCCAACACACTTTTCAATAGGATTAAATGACTCCAAATTCCCTTCAGCTGATATTGTAATAATGGTTGGCCCATCGTTTATACCACTTTGTTCTTGAATTCCCTTTGATGAAGAACAAGAACTAAGTGCTAAAAAACAGCTTAAAAGTAACGAGAGAAAAGTCTTCATGGTTAGCATCAAAAAGATTTGAAGGTCATAGATTTTGCATGTTGAAGTATATACTTAGCGTAGCAATAATGCCCCAAGATAGGTTAGGTATTTTCTTCTTCAATTAAGTATTTATGGATTAATCTATTAGATCCTTCGAAAGTCACATTCTGAACTTCACGAATTTTTTGTATGAGCAATTTCTTTGCATCCCTATAGTTTGAACTCGTATTAGATATAAGTATTGGAGGCGTTGTTTTACTATAGATTCTGAATCCTCCCATACTAACCTTTACTTTCTGAATCTCATTGTAGGGTAAAGTTGAAGATGGATTCCCTTTAATCCTGATTACGGTATCAGATAGAATTACTTTTTGGTTGTACGTGTTATATATGACCATCAAGAAGGTGACTACAATCACAGTAGCAACTAATGCTACACTAAGTAGAAAGGTCAGATTACTTACATCTGATAAATAAATCAGTGAAATGGATGAAAACGAAAAGAAGAAAATAAAATATCCAACCCAAAGGGTGGGGCTTGTTTTTAGTTCAATCTGATTCATAATTCTATACTTTAGGGTTAGAAAGCAGGTGTACCATTCCTAAAAATTACTCACTTCATCAACTAGTACCTGCTTTAATAAGCAAAATCATGAATTTATAAGCAAATTTATAAAGGCGAGCAAGTCCACTTGATGTATGGGCTTTTTAAAAAAGCTTGATGTGTGTTAGCGTATTTAGCGTTTGCTTAATAATCGCTGCCAAAACTCTGCACCAAACCATTTGGCTAAGAAACCAAACGAGAGTGCTCCAAAACCAAGTGCAATCCAGGTATATATGGAAGCATAACCTTGCAACATTAACCTAATTCCAATCAGGCCAAATATTAGACACCCAACTATGATTCCCCCGATGAAGTTTTGGCGGTCAATCTTTCGTTGTTTTCGATTCTCTTCTTCTGTGGGGAACTGAATGTGCATGGCTAGGAACGTAGTCTTTTAATTCAATTTATGACACTGAAATAAGTCTCTTCCAGTTAATGCAGGAGACCGCTTGACTTGATGATTCACGAAGAGAAACGCTTGTTATACACACTTTATTTATGTGACTAGCTATAAATCATATAAAGCAGAGATAAAATTGAGCCAATAAAATAAATAGTAACTGTGATTCTGTAGCGCTTGATATTGGTGTTTTTATCAACCCAACCATTGAGAGTAAATAACTTATTATAGTACAGGTGTAAAATAGCTAAGGTTATGAACGCTCCAAATATTGCACCAGTAAGTGTATCAACTATATCCATAATTCTTGAATGTGAATAACGACCCCGCGTTTAAGCTGTCAGCCTGCTGGCGGAACGGCGCAGGATCTCGGTATTTGTTGAAGTAAGTAATTTATTTTATTGCATACAAGCTTAAGTGCGAACCCCCGCCGAAGCATGTCCGCCTCTTGGCGGATCCGATTTGATTCGATGATTCACGAAGAGAAACGCTTGTTAAATGCTTCTCATTCATTGGAATAATTGACCCAGCGATTTCTTTCTGTTAAAGACCATAAGCTATCTTTTGGTGCTAACTTTATTTCAACAACATAGGTAAAATCTTTTACTTCTGAAGATTGCCAAAAATTACTAAACTGAAATATCCTTGCTTTATCATAACTTATTACAAGTAATTTAGGGTGAGGCCAATTCACATTTAAATTTCTTATACCATCAGCTCGAAATATTTCGTGACCTTCTTTTTGTTTCCCATTTACTGGGACAATATGAACTCGGTAAAAAGTATCAGTTAAAGCACCCGTTTGTTCCATTACGACGGCATCAACTAAAGAGTCTGGTGAGATAATTCGGGTAATTTCATTTACTGAAACTGACGGGGTAGATTTTTGGCAACCGATCAAAAGAAGAGTAGAAAAGATTAAATACTTTATTGGCTTCATATTTTGAAACTAAGGCGTATAAAGTCATCCCCAAGGCCAACAACCTGTTCCTCGTAGTACTCCGAAGTTTTAAAAAATTCTTTTCTGGCTTCTGAATGAAATTTAATAGTCACTTTTAAATACGCTTTCTCGCTTCTTTTAAAACTTCAGTAGCTGAATGAAGGGAGGCTTCGCCAGATTTGATTGATTCTTTTCTCTTTTGAATTTCATCAATCCAAGCTTGTTCTACTTCAGGATCAATTTTGCCATGGATACTTTGTAATATCTTATCCGCCAGGCGAGCTTTATTCTTTCTGTCAAGATTTAAAGCGGAATCTTCAATTTCTTTGAGATCGGTAATCATAATAATGAACTTAGTTTACCTGAATGTAATTATTACTGAAGAGAACTGGAAGCGAGATACATTATTGTAGTGGGAATAACGACCCTGCGTTTAACCTGTCCGCCCGCTGGCGAATCCGGCCTGATTCGAAGAACCGTGAAACGAAACGCTTGTTAGGCCCACAATGATGTCTTAAATCTATTTACTAATTCTTCATTTTCGATTGCTGATAAAGCTGCATTCAAGGCCCCGCTTAGAACAATTTGCTTTAACTCTCTCAATGTTATGTGGGAAATAATATTTGGTTGAACAAAAGTATTTAGGACTGGACTATCATTCTCAATTCTTAGATTGAAATAAAAATATTTCCCTTCATGAGCTAAGTCACATCTGAGATTATAAAGTAATGTAGCTGCTTCTTTAACATTTAAAAATTTTTGAGACCTAGCATTTTTAAAGGCACTTGATAACAAAGAAGAAAAATATTCGGTTAAAAAATTTTCAAAGAACTTAATTGAGTAATGCTTCGACTTACCATTTTCAGTAAAATTATCTTCAAGTTTAGCGGCTGATTCTGCAATCATGATATAAAACAATATTTGAAAGGCAGGTCGACCTTTTGCTACTGAATCAATTTTATCAGCGACCCAAGATAATCTAGCAGAATTATTTATTATTTTTGTAGCAATAATTTCATTTTCATGAACAGATACCTGTTTGCAAAATTCTTGAATCTTTCTTGATTCGAAAAAATTCCCAAAATATTTTGCTATATCTAGAACTGCAACATGCTCTGGTTCGGTAGATAATTCTCTTTTATTCATAGCTTTTATGAGGGCCTAACGACCTTCGGTTTAACCAGTTTGGCCTTATTGGGTGGTAATGAAATTAAAGCTCGGAATTTCTTTTAGCCAATAATTTTTGAACCGGCAAACAGCGGCCAAGTCCGCGTTGAAACCGTTGTTATACACATTCTTACCTTACTAAACCTTCTTTTTTGGCATGATAAAGATAAGAAAATGAGGAATCTTGAATTGATGAATGCTTTAAACTCCTTCTATTTACCAAATAGCTCCCAATTTCTATCGCACCAAGTAAACCAGCTCCAGAAAGTGCCCATTCAATTGGTACTTCAGATATTTTGTCAAGATGACCGCTAGCTACTCCAACAGTTGCCCAAAGTGCCGGTGACTTTAGATTTACTAATGTTTTAAATGTTCCAGCAATGGTTTCTAATTTTGCGTCATTCAAAGCTCGAGTTAGCGAATGTAATTCTACTTCTATTCTTTCTTTGTACCTATTTAAAACCTCATTGAGTTCTTTTGGTTCTACAACATTAGAAATCTCATTTTGGAATTCTCGTACTTCAATTCTGAATTTTAATAATTCATCTTTTCGATTTCTTTTAAAAGAAATTATATCAGAAAAGGGAACATTACTTGTTGGAACTGGGAGCATTTCCATGAAACGAGCATTTGCACAGGGAGTACTATGATCTGATTGATCGGGTTTAAATATTAAATTTTCATATTCAATCCGGTCTGTTCCTGAAATTGTATAATTTGAGTCTATCGTAGCTAAATATTTTGCAAGCAAACTCATGTACAATAATGCTGTATTTTCTTCAAATAAGATCCAATCACTCGAGTAGTCATTTTCTGCTGCTTGTTCTTCAATAAGAAAGTCTACCAAAAAGTGACTTATTTTATCCTCGTGGATTCTTGAGTTGCAAACACGCTCCCCTTTAGGTGGTATTAAATTTTGAAAACTTGGTGAATTAAAGAGAGTTTCAAATTCAGAAGAAAGATCCATTACATTTTCAAACCCTTGATAAATTAGATTCTCAGGTCTAACGGGACGAAACTCACCTTGATCTATTAAATATTCTACTTCTGGTGTATAAGGAATAAGTTCTTTTTCATCCCATCTTCTTGGAACAATTGATGCTACGTCATCCCAATACAATAAAGCCTGTCTTAACCAACTACCAGGTGGTATTGTAATTGTAGGGTAGTATAAAATTGAATTTTTCAAACAAACATCTATTTAATTACGGATCTCTTTAACTGTACTTTTTACCAATTTCGATAATATTTGAGGGTTATAGTTGGGAGAAAATTCTACAATTTTTTGCAACCTTCCATTAATATTTCTAGAAGTATTTTTTCTGACGTTTTTCTTGCATTTACCCTCTTCGTTCTCAAATATGATTGCCTCAATTGAGTAATTGGAATTAAGTTCTTTTATCCACCATTCTAAAATATTAATTGCGCTTTTGATTTTTGGGAACTGGGAAAAACTAATGTCACTTATTACAATTTCATGAGTCGCTAATTTCAATTCTTCTATCAATTCTGGATAATATTTACTGTAAGTAAATTCACCATTATCCAAAACGGCATTAGCGTTAAAGTCATCAAATACTTTAAAGAAACTCCCACTATATTTGTTTTTTATTAATGTCGATTTACCAGATCGGGGTAAGCCAACTTTTAAAATGATTTTCATAATTCGTTACAAGTTTTAGCTAACATTATTAACATCATGTATAGACCTATTCATTAAATAAATCATTTTCGTTCTCCATTTGACCTGGCATAATTTTGAGTACTTCTTTTACATAATGATGAGTGGCAATGATTTCATTTTTATACCCATAGCTTACTTGAACTTCAACCATAGCCCTTATTGAATCTCCAGGACGTAAATCAAATGACCTTGTTTGAAAATCAATAAGCCATTCCGTGTGTGTAATTTTTGCTTGTATAGGATGGTCACCATGTTTAAAATCCCACATAGACTCTCCTAAATAATCTGGCTTTTTAACTTTTAATACCATCTCATTTGTACTGCTCAGTATTTCCTTTGTAAGAAGAGACTCAATTTTTTCAGCATCATATGTGAAATCTTTATTGAAGCTAATAGTACCATCTTTAGTGATATACTCAACAGTATCTTCTTCTGCTAGATTTGATGTCGAAGAAGAAAGTTTTTTTATTCCGTTTAGAAGTCTCTCAGTTGGAATAGGGGCGTAACCTGGAAGTCCTCTTACATTGGTTTCCTCGGCCAAAAAAAGCAAATCCTTTTGTAGGCTTTCAATTTGTTTACGTTCATCAATCGTTGGATTTTCATCAATAAACTCCAAAATTTTATACTTGGCTTTATATAAATATGCACCAACCAGTTTTTTCCAATCGAAGTCCTTTATTGCATTGTCATCGATTGAAGTCAAGATATTACGCAGATATGTTTTAAGTGATCCACTGTCAACATCTTCAAGTAGCAATACAGGGCTTATGCTACTATCAATAGTTTTGGCTAGATCAGAATCAATACTTTGAAATGTTTGAATAAGGCTAGTCATTGTAGAAAATACCCTTGAAGGATCTTGACTGCCTTTTTCGAAATCGACTCTTAATACAAAATCATATTCGACTTCTTCATTTTTCATCTCGAAACTTATTTATTGTTTATAACGATCCCACGTTTAAACAGATTTATTTTATTGCTCACAAGCTTATGAATAAATCTTAATTATGCCCGTATAAGACATTGTTAAATATTGGTTTATGTACTTTTATAGTTCTGAATCTGCTCTTCAAGTTGATCTATAAACTCTATTGCATGTTTATGGCCAATTTTTTTTACCGAGAGAGTAATTGAGGATGAATGAGAGGAAATAATTATTACTTTCTTTACTGTTATAAAATATATGATTGCAAAAATTATCCCCAGAGCAATTCCGTAAAGTAACCCATCTTGATTTCCTGAGAAATATCCTATAATTAATGTTATTACAGCGAGTGCTAAAAATATATAGGAGCTCTGAAATTTGAATTCTACTGAAGAAATCTTGTTCAACATTATGCTAGTGACACTCATCTGCCCCCAATACTTAACTGTGAATCTTACTTTTCGGTTAGTAAGTAAAAATTCTCCAGTATCTGACTTTATAATAGCTTTTTCATTATTCATGCTTTGATAGTTAGTTAATGATTACAACTGTAATACAGAATCAATGAGATGAGCTTTTGGTAATTGTATCCTTAATCCCATCATCTCCACACCAAAACAGAAAGCTTTCCCCAACTTCCAAAATGCAGTTTTCCCCTCATCGATTTGGCTAATGTAATGATTTATCCCTTTAAATCAATACTTAACAGGGAGGTAAAGAAAAGTGGTATATCCTACTCTTGCTTAATGATGGTCCAGCAGCGAAGGCCTTCGCGTGTTTGTGCAATCAGCTCCATCTCTCCATCACCGTTTAAGTCGGTAATCAAAGGGAATTTCATCCCAGACGTTGGAAGGTCGTAGATGCGTTCGCCGGTAAGTACTTCCCATGCGAATAAACGTCCAAACTCAGCCAAGGCGATCACATCATCATTCCCATCTTGGTCGATGTCGATGATGGAAGGATGTAGGGTTTTGGAAGCAGGTTGGCCTAAGGTCTTGGTTAGCTTTAGCGAGCCATCGGGGCTGTACATAAATACCGATCCATTTTGGCTAATGGTGCTCACTAAGTCGTTGCGGTAAAAACCAGTGCTGTCACGAAGTAGTACGTTTTCGTGCACGCCTACCGAATGCAATGCATTATTGGCTACATACATCGACTTCACCGACACCGAATCCATTCGCACGAATGTACCTAAGGAGTCGGAGATGCTTGGATTTTTCCCAACGCTGTAAAGATGTCCGTCGATGCCCGCGCCCCACACATTGTTGTTAAATACTACAGGGGAACCGCTAAAGCCCGCGTTAATAAACTGTGGGTAGCCCGGGCGAGTAGCTCCACTTCGTAACCAGCTATGCACGATGTTTTGCGAGAAGGCCCAAATCGACCATACGTCATCTACTCTTTCGAAGGTAGGAGTGGAAGTGATGACGGCATTCACCACTTGCGGCCAGCCCGTTACATTTTCGCCTCTGCCATCAATTACATGCACTTGGCGGTCTTCGGTAGCTACAATAATTTCAGGAATCCCATTTCGGCGTACATCGGTAACTACTATTGGGGCACTAATGCGCTGCCCGATTTCAATAGGGAACTTGGGCAGTAAGGAACCGTTTTGGTTCCAAGCAAAAATCTTGGTGCCGGCACCTAACATCACAATCGGTTGGTTGTTGCCATACCAGTCGTAGAGTACCGGGCTGCCTACCGGAATGCTGCCATCGGTGCTTGCTTCAAGTACGATGGTGCCATCGCCTGCTACGGCGTAAATTTCACCTTGAGTGGTGGCATAAATAATTTCTTTGGTGGCGCTTCCAACAATATCCCCAAGAATAGGAGTACCAGTTAACTCTCCATTGTTTAGTGGACTTACCCACAGTTCTTGGTAGGGCTGGGTGAAACCTTCTTCGGTAGTGGTTTTCAAGGAAAAATCGATGGAGGAGTCGTTGAGCTTACGCATGGTAAGGTGTATCACATCAAAGCGGTTCAACAATCCTAGTGCGGCGTTATCTTTCAGTAAGAATGGTTTTATGAATTGCTCAAACTCAGACGTCTTGGCCCACACAAAACCACTTACATCGGCGGGCAGGTCTTTGCGTAGTTCGGTATAGGATGAATTGTAGTACATCACGCGGCGCCTTGCACGATCGGCTTCCACACTTTCCGATAGCCCACGGCGCTTCGAGATCACCATCACATCGCCGGAAAAGGAGATATAAAATTCTTTGAAGGTGCATAATTCCGATCCAATCAGGGAGGCAAGAACCGAACTGCTGGCATAATATGAGTCGCCTTGGCGGTCAATGTAGCCTTCGGTGGCTAAGTCATACAGTCGAGCTCTAAGTTCGCCTTTCTTGGTCAACTTCCGCATGAATAAAAACTCACCACTTGATAGCAGCCCTGATTCTGGAAAGGCTTCAAAAGCGAATTCGTCGCCTAAGGTGTTGGCGATTCCGGTAAATTCGGTGGAGTTGTTCAGGAGTAGGGAATCGAGGCGAGTTACACGGTCCTCAGGTTCTTGAGGGGTCATGTTTGGGGCTTTGCGCAAAAGGGCAAAAGCCGCGGCATTACTGGCAATATAGCGATCTAAGGAAAGGGCCGAGTTTTTATAGGCCACGGATTCTACTAGTGGAGATCGAGTTTCTTCAGAAAGAGTGATTTTGCCTTCAAGGGTGAACTTGGCTTCGGTGGAATCCGCATTGTTCCTAAAGAACAGCGTTGCGGGATTCGTGCCTGAAAAGGCTTTGTATACCGATGGACGAAAGGTGACATTGGTAAACTGCTCCACCCAACCATCAAGACGAGGGGTGTTCATAATGAGTTGACCGGGTGCAGGTTCAGTGGGCATCTGCATGGAAGGCGCTAAGCCTAAGTAAGACCGTAAGGCCGATTCTAAGGCCCAGCTGCTAGTGGAAATGACCAACCAATCGTTTACTTGAGCTATGAAGTATAAATTGTTGGCTTTAGAAATTTTGTGAACCATCACCTCATTGAAGGTATAGTAGTTTTGAGCCAGGGGTTGGTAGTACTGGCTTACCCATTCTTCGATGGGTTGCTTGGATTCGGTAATCCAAATGAGGTCGGTGGTCATAGAAGTGGACGGGTGGATTGCCACTCCTTTAAGAGAAATAGTGCGAAGGAGGTCGCCGTCGAAGGCGGAAATCTGCTGAATCGAACTCTCAGTAATATCCTCTAGCAGCGATGCATATTCTGTTTGGGGAAGAGAAAATGGGGTTACGTCAGATTGCGGTACGATCAGAAAACTGGCTTCATCGGGTACCAAGGCTGTCCAAGGTTGATTACCTACGCCAGAACAGGCATTAAATAGAATGACGATAAATGATGTAATTAATAGCTTATACGCACCTTGCATAAATGGATTTAAACCGCCTTTTTTTGAATATTAAGATTGTATTGGCTAATTCGCTTTATAACAAAAAGTTCCCAACCCAATTCTTTTAAAAGTAACATTTTTTTGCGCTAAATGAGTTTTTTAAACCCCATTTTTTTATTGGCCTTACTAGCGGTTGGTTTACCACTTGTTATTCATCTGTTGAACCTACGAAAACCCAAACGGGTAAAGTTCTCAACCATTGCCTTCTTTAATGAATTAAAGCAAACAACGATTCAGAAGATAAAACTGAAACGGTGGTTGTTGCTAGCCCTTCGCTTTTTAGCCATTACTTGCTTGGCCATGGTCCTCGCTCGTCCATTTTTACCGCCTTCTTTTGGCTTGGCGAGTTCAGCGAATGAACCTACCGTATACGGCATTCTGGTAGACAACAGCATCAGTATGTCTCGCATTGGAGCGAAAGGCCCTTTAATAAATCAAGTATCGGAGTATATCCAAACGATTAGCTCATCGGCTAAGGAAGAAGATCGGTTTCTGATTCAAGTCACCCATGGGGAAGCATTGAATTCAACGGTGATAAGTGCAGGACAACTTGAGGCCAGAGTGGCTAAGATTGAGGTGCAGAATAAAGGGGGCTTCTTCGAGAATAGAATCAATGAGTTGTTCGAGGTGCTGTCGGCCGCTCCTTTTCAGAACAAAAAAATATTCGTTTTTACCGATGGCGATCGGGCCCTATTAGAAAGTATAGCCGACTCTGAACACGAAGAGAAAGACCGATATTCCCTTTCGGTGATCCAAGTGGAAGAGGTGCAAACACAGAATACTTTCGTATCTGAAATTTCCACTCCTACTTCATTGGTGGGGCAAGGCATTCCCTTTCAGCTGGTAACGAAGGTACAGAATGCCGGGGAGGTGCTAGTAGCCAATCAGTTTTTAACCCTCACGGTGGAAGGGGAAACGGTGGGGCAATATGCTTTAGAAATTCAGCCGGGCGAAACGCAGACCTTTAGCTTCGAAATCACCCCAAACACCCAAGGCGATATTACGGGCTTTGTGGAAATTGAAGGGGATGAGTTCGTTGCTGATAATAGAAAGTATTTCAGTATCCAAGTTCCTGAAGAGCGGAATGTGTTGTGGGTTACTGAAGATAACAGCAGTGGTGCTCAGATTTCCTACACCCAAGCTATATTGGATGCCCAAAGCGATGATGGAACTCAAATTAACTATGAACGGGTTGCGATAAATAATATTAATCAGGTGAATTTAGCCGACTTCGACGCCATTTTGTTGGAAGGCCTTCCTGATATCCCTGAATTTCTGTTCTCAGGTTTGCAGAGTTTCGTGCAAGCTGGGAAGGGGCTGATCTTTTTGCCTAGCCAGCAGGCAGATATTCAAAACTATAATGACTTTTTGGCGCTGTTTAATGCGGGCCGAATTGGTGGAGTAGTGGGGGAGTATGCTTCCTTTAAATCTATTGCGAAAGCCAATGTGCTGCTCGAAGATCATCCTATTTTAGAGGATCTTTTTATTCGGGAGGATGAGGATAGACTCAACTTTGAAGCGCCTGACATCTACTATTATTACAAACTGCAGCTCAGCGCAAATGGAGCAGGTTTCCCGCTTCTTGAATTAAATAATTCGGACATCATCTTGTATGAGAAAAAGTTTGGAGAAGGGAAGTTGATTTTGTCGGCCTTGGGGAATGATCCTGCATGGTCGAATTTTTCCATTAAACCTTTGTATGCCCCTCTGTTCTATCGCACGCTGTTGTATGCCTCCTCCATAGAAGTGGGTGGATTAAACCAGCACTTACTTGGCAATAACTTCCAGTGGACGGGCGATCTCGATATGGAAAATACGGAGCTGGAATGGCAGGAAGAGCGTATTAAGGTAGATCTAGCCAATGTAGGCGGTGGGGTGAGAGTGCGTTATCCAGGTTATGAATGGAGTCCGGGATGGGTGAAAGTGACGGATGAGGAACAGGTGTATACCGTTGCACTCAACTTGCCGAATTCCGAATCTATGTTTAATGAATTAGAACAAGGCGGTGTTAAGGAACTGATTGCCGAGAATGATGTTATCAATATAGTAGACACGAACACGTTAACTACCACCGATGTTGAACAGGAAATCAAATCCAGTGGATTTGGCAAAGAAATTTGGCAGTGGTTCATGTTGGCAGGCTTTTTGTTGTTAATATGTGAATCGTTGGTATCAACATTTTATAAGGCAGAGACCATAAGCTAAAATCTATTGAAAGAAATTCTATCCATATTCTTCCAAGCAGTTATCGTGTCGTTTACGATCGCGTCTACTATGATGGCGGGTTATTCAGTGTTGAATAAGTTTCGTTTGCGGAAGGTGCGCTTGAGTTGGAGGGCAGGTAAGCTTTTTGGATATCCACTGTTTGCTACGGTGTTTTTGATACTCATTGCGGCGCTAGGTGCTTTCAATTATTTCACTGGAGGCTCTAGTAGATACATGGTGTTCGGCGGTTATATTTGGATTGGTTTGATGTGGTTCATCGCTAGCTATTTGGCATCGAAGCACTACATCACCGATTACGGCATTGTAAAAAACATCAATGAGCCGTCGCAAACTATTCCATGGTTTCAGATTTTAGATCAAGTGGAACGCGAAGAAAAAGGAGGCGTTGAATTCACCTTCTCTTATTCAGATATGGATAAATCGTTAGTGCGTGGCTTTAATCAATTGAAGTTATTTGTGCCCGACTCCAAGCGAAAGGACTTTGAAAAAATCGTATCTTTGAAGTTGAAAAACCGCTTTGAAGGAAGTGAAATCCCCGACATCGACCTAAAACAAATACATAAAGACTAATTAAAGAAGAGACTCATTGCTAGACGACGTCAAAAACTCTGACATAGAACAAGAAAAAGTGATGCTAGTAGGTCTATACGGCCCAAAGGTTACGAAATTTCAGGCTGAAGAATATCTTGAAGAGCTTGCTATGCTTGCGGATACAGCAGGTGGTATCACCGTGGAAAAAGTATTGCAGAATAAAACCCAACCAGATATTTCTACTTATGTAGGAAAGGGTAAGATTCAGGAGCTCAAGCGAATTAAGGGTGAGAAAAAAATTGATACCATCATTTTTGATGATGATTTATCTCCAACGCAAATCCGAAATATTGAAGCGGGTACAGAAGCAAAGATTTTAGATCGAAGTGCACTCATTTTAGATATTTTTGCCTCCAGAGCGAAAACAGCTGCTGCGAAAACACAAGTGGAACTCGCTCAGCTACAGTATCTGCTACCAAGACTTACACGTTATTGGACTCACCTTTCGAGGCAGAAAGGGGGTATCGGTACCAAAGGTCCGGGTGAAACACAGATTGAGACCGATAGACGTATTATTGGCCAACGTATTGCCACCCTCAAAGACAAACTGAAGAAATTAGATCAACAGCGAACCACGCAACGAAAAGGGCGCGAGGGAATGCATCGTGTTTCATTAGTGGGCTATACCAATGCGGGAAAGTCGACCTTGATGAATGCCTTTACCGCAACCAATGTACTAGCTGAGGATCGTTTATTTGCGACTTTAGATTCTACCGTTCGTCGGTTGGATCTCGAAAATCACTCTATTCTGTTATCGGATACGGTAGGTTTTATTCGAAAACTGCCCCATAATCTAATCGAGAGTTTTAAATCTACCCTTGATGAAGTGCGCGAAGCGGATATCTTACTGCACGTTGTAGATGGTTCATCGATAATGGCGCATGAGTACAAAGAAGTGGTGGATACAACTTTAGAGGAGCTTAATGCCACGAATACCAAAACGGTACTGGTGCTCAATAAAGTGGATAAAATGACTTCAGATCAAATCGCAGAGATGAGAGATGAATACCCTGACGCGATTTTTGTATCCGCTGAACAAAGCATTGGCCTAAGGGAGTTGGAGGAGAAAATCGAGGAGCTGATCGAAAGCGATTACTCATATCATACCCTACAGATTCCGATGAGTAAATATAAAGCAGTGGCTTTTATTCATGAGAACGCTACCGTAGACAGCGAAGAGTTCGAAGGCAGTAATGTTGAATTAACATTCAGTATGGCCGATAAAGATTTTGAACAATTATCGCATTTATTGAATACTATAGGCTCTAACGAGGAAGTTATCTAGCTATGTTAGTTCATGAAATCCTAAATACCGAAATCGCACCGCTTAGAGATAGTGATACTGTATCATTAGCGCTCACAAAGCTGGATTTACTGCACATTAATAAATTTGTGGTGGTAAATAGCGAGGATGAAGTAAAGGGGATGGTTGAAATTGAGACGCTGGCTGAAGTACTCGATGAATCTACGCTGATCTCTGAACTTCCATTGGGTGACCCCATCTGGGTGCCCAGTACGCAGCATTTGTTTGAGACCACTCGCCAGATGGTAGCGCATGAGTTGTATGTATTACCCGTTGCCGACCGCAATATGAAATATCTTGGGTTGGTGCGCAAAAGAGAAGTGCTGAACGCTCTGGGTGATATTTTTAACCTGGCAACCTATGGCTCTGTAATTACTATAGAGCTGAGCCAAATGGATTACACGCTCTCAGACATCGTTCGCATCATCGAAACAGAAGGAGCTAAGATACTAGGTGTGGCAGTGCAACAGCCATCAGAACGCCATAACTCTATACGAGTATCAATAAAATTAAATTTAGAAGATTCCTCTGTTGTAAGTGCTGCATTGCGTCGTTTTGGTTATGTTATACTCTCGGAAGAACAAAGCGAAAGTTTAGAACATAATTTTTCTGACAGAGCCGACGAACTTATTCGCTATCTTGACATATAAGATTTAAACTCTAAATAAATTACCTCAGCGATACATGCGCTTCATTGTTTTAAGCTGTTTACTCTTTACCTGCATTTTAACGTCCGATTTAAACGCTCAGTACCTACAGTCAGCCCGAGCCGAATCATACCAAACAGGAATAGAACTCTACAACGAAGGGTATTTTGAAGAAGCTGTATTAACGCTGAATTCCTTCAAAGAAGTTAACACAAATCCGGAGCTAACTCCTTTTGTCGACTTTTACTTAGCGCGCTCCAAAGCCAGCTCCGATTCAGCCCGTATCGAGTATTACTATCATAATTTTATTAGAAGCTACCCCAAGCATGAGCTCGCGAAGACCCTATTCAAAGATTTGGGCCATCGTTATGAATCGATGGGGCAATATGATGAAGCGATTGAGTTTTACCAGCGATCACTAGAGACTTTAAACATCAGCAATACCACCGCCGCTGAAACACAGTATTGGGTAGCTGAAGCCGCCGCTGAAAAGAAAGACCATCATGCTGCAAGAAGCTATTTTATGGATCTTGCTGATACCTACCCCAATAGTGATTGGGCACCGAAGGCCTTATATGCCAGAGGTAGATTATATCTGACCGATAACAAATTCGATTCGGCATCGGTGGGTTTTGAAGTGTTGAAAGAGCGATACCCGAATGCACCAATTACACGTCGTGTTGGTACAGCTTTGGGTGAATCCTATTATCAGCAGGGTAGATATGAGGAAGCAATTGAAGCACTCAGAAATGCCATGTTCTATTTGGATGAGGAATCAAAAGAGAAGGCAGTATTTCTTACCGCAGAGAGCTACAATTTCCTCGGCGATTACAAAGAGGCCTCGAAATCATATTTACAGTATTTGAATATGACCAAAGGCACAACCAAGGAACGAAATGCCCATTACGGCTTAGGTTGGTTGTACCACAAGCAGAAGATTTATCATTGGGCGGCCGACTCCTTTGCCAAAGCTACAGATGGGGATGATGAAATTGCACGAAAGGCCCTTTACTATAAAGCCATCAATGAAAAGCTAGGTGGACAATACGAGAATTCTCTGAAATCATTCCGCGAATTTGGCGACCGCTATACCACTGGTTTATGGGTGGAACATGCCTACTACGAATGGGCGGTGTCTTCATTTGAATTTGGACAGTACGGGGAAGCCATTGAGACTTTATTAACGCTGATTCGGAATGTGAAAAACCTTGATAACCCTGGAAAAGTGTATGCATTTCTAGGGGAGGCTTATTTTGCAAACAATGAGTATACCCGCGCAAGTCAAGCGTTTGAGGAAGCTGAAAAAGTAGCGGATATCGATCCTAATTTACGCCGACAAGCACGTTTTCAGAAGGCATGGATATTGTATAGAAACCAAGCTTATGAACAGGCTCAGCCTATTTTTGAATCGGTATATGCCGAAACGCCGAAGTCTGATATCGGTACCGAATCTCTATTCTGGAGTGCTGATAGTTACTATAAAATGGGGCAGTATAGTGAGGCATCACAACGGTTTTCAATCTTTATAAAGAATTACCCAAATCATGAGTTGATTGGAGCCGCTCGATACTCCTTAGGATGGAGCTATTTTGTGAGTGGTGACTATGAGAAAGCGGTAGGTCCACTTGAAGCCTTTTTGAATGATTATAATCCTCCACCCATCGCATTATTCCCATATGATACCGATACCCAGTTAAGAATCGGGGATTCCTATTATGCATTAGGCGATTATCGAAATGCTATTCGATTCTATAACAAAGCCATTGGCGCTGATCCGGGTGGCGATTACGCGATGTTCCAGGTAGCCAATAGTTACTACCGTTCAGGGCGTACTTTTGAGGCTGTTTCAACTTTCAGAAGAGTGCTTCGCATTTATCCATTCAGTCGATTAAGAGAACAAGCGCAGTACAACGTAGCCTACATCTATTTAAATACGGATAATTATTCTCAAGCGATTGAGGAATTCCAGACGGTAATCAATAAGTATCCGGGTACGGAATGGGCCGCACGATCGCAGTACAACATCGGTGACTCGTATTACAATGCGGGAGAATATGACCGAGCTATTGAAGCCTATAAGCAAGTGTTGAGCAAGTACCCAAAAAGTAGTTACATCATTGATGCGGTGAACGGTATTCAGTTCTCGCAATTATCCTCTACAGGGGTGGATAGCAGTTCTGCGGTATTGGAAGACTTCTTAAGCAACAACCCGAGTAGTAGCACGGCGGATAGATTGCGTTACCGCCAGGCTGAAAACGTGTATCAATCAGGAGATTACGAAGCCGCTATTAAAGAATTCAGACAGTATTTACGAATCACGAATTCGGATAACCTTATAGCGGATGCTTACACGAATCTTGGAGATGCCTATCAACAAACGGGGCAAATTGACCAAGCCATTAATGCATACCAAACGATTGTAGATGAATACCCTACGGATGATCAGGCACCATCGGCGCTTATTACCTTGGGGAACTTATACCGCCAGAAAGGAGAGTTCGATGCTTCCCATCAATACTTTGCACTGCTGCTAGAGCGTGGTACTCGATACAGCCAAGAGGCTTATGTAGGTATGGGTACGGCTAGTCTAGAAGGCGGCGATTTAGGTAAAGCCAAATCAGAGTTTGAAAATGCCCTGCAAATCAATCCTGCAAATGCCGCGGCCAATGTAGGTTTAGGAAGAGTGGCACTGGCTGAAAAGAGATACGACGAAGCCACGCAGTTACTACGTCCGATTGCCGATCAAAATACGACTGTTAGTGGAGCTGAAGCTCAGTTCTATTTAGGACAGATTCAGCAAGAACAAGAGAACTTCGAGCAAGCTATAGAAGAGTATTCCAAAGTTAGGGTGCTATTCGAAGCCTTTGAAACTTGGGTATCTCGATCACTTTATCACTCGGCTGAAAGTCATATTTTACTAGGTAATAGAGCGGAGGCTTTAGAGATCTTAAAAGGGATTGTTGAAACTTACCCTGATACAGAAGGTGCTGAAAAAGCGCAGTTACTTTTAGATCGCACCGAGGACTAGTTCATGGATAAGAAGCTTGAACCTGTACTTTCGTTAAACGGAAGTATTGAGCCACCCGCGGATAAATCAATTTCTCAACGTGCTGCAATTTTTTCCTTATTGCATGATGGGGTTTCAGAAGTAAAGAACTATTCCTCGGCGGAAGATCCCCAAAGTACACTCCGATGCATTCAAGACTTAGGTGCTAAAGTAACAGAAGATGGTGGAGTGCTTTTTATTGAAGGCACTGGCCGAAATGGCATACAAGCTCCTGACGATGACCTTGATTGTGGGAATTCAGGAACGGCGATGAGATTGCTCTCAGGAGTGATTACAGGTGCTGGAGTCACGGCGCGTTTATGTGGCGATTCCTCCCTTACCTCACGCACTATGACACGAATCATAGAGCCGTTGGAGCAAATGGGTGCCCATATTCTTGCCCGAAATAGTGCTTATGCTCCATTGATGATTAGCCGATTAGATCCGCTTAAACCAATGAATTTTGAGTTACCCATCCCAAGCGCACAGTTGAAATCGTGTATGTTACTGGCTGGGCTTTTTGGGGAAACACCCACACGGGTAATTGAATCCATTCCGAGTCGAGATCACACAGAACGACTCCTGAGGTTGAAGATTGAGGAAGAAGGGGATATACGTATTATCCACGCTTCTCGTGAAGATCAGATACCAAATCAAAATTATACCATTCCTGGCGATTTTTCGGCTGCAGCATTTTGGATGGTCGCGGGGTGTTTGTTAGCCCAATCAGAAATTAGACTCGAGAATACAGGGATGAACCCTACTCGCAATGCCCTTCTACATTTGTTACAACAGATGGGGGCTAGTTTCGTGCTTGAAAATGAACGCACCGAAGGCGCTGAGCCCGTAGCCGATATCGTGGTAAGGACAAGCGACCTAAGAGCTATTAATGTGCCTCGAAATATGATACCAAACTGTATCGACGAGCTACCTATACTCGCGGTAGCTATGGTTTTTGCAGAAGGGGTATCGGTGATATCAGGTGCTGAAGAGCTTCGCCATAAAGAAACCGATCGTATCATGGCCATTGCTGAGATGCTTCGAAGTATAGGTGCAAACTTCAAAGAGATGGAAGACGGTCTCGAGATATACGGGAATCCCGATTTCACTTTTGAAGGCGCCACCTTCAAAAGCTTCCACGACCATAGAATAGCCATGGCGTCGGCGGTATTGGCATTAAAAGGGGAATCACCTTCCACTATTCTAGATGCCGAATGTGCGGCCGTATCATATCCAAACTTTTGGGAGCACCTCGAAGTACTGAGCTAAGTTAAGTCCATTCAACGTGCCATTTAAAGACCAAAGGCTTGAACGCTTCCCCAGCAAGCCCTGACATTTCTTACGTCAATACGTCAGTTTGATATTTTACTCTACATCTTGGCATTGTGCTTGCTTTACCCTTCATGAATTTAACCACACGAGGTGAGCATCATGGGAGATTTTACAGAATTTGGAATTGAAGTAGAGAAGCATTTATCCAAGCTGGGTAAAGATATTCAGCAATTTGTGGAGAAGGTGGTTCCGCTTACAAATGAAGACAAAGACTTTGCACCCGATTGCGATATCGTGGAAAGCGAAGCAGAATTTAAAATTTTGATCGACCTCCCAGGATTATCCAAAAAAGAGATAGGTATTTCTTTAAAGGATAATGTGCTTACAGTTAAGGGTGAACGAGAAATAGTTCTGAGTGAAGGCGAAGAATTTAAACGCCAAGAACGCCGAAGAGGCGCTTTTGCACGTTCGTTTGCACTGCCTGAAAATGTAAACAAAGCAGAAGTAAATGCGAGTTTTAGAAACGGAGTGTTAACGGTGAGTATGCCAAAATCAGAGAATTTGAAAAACTCTCAATCGATCCCGGTTAAGTGACCTTCAACGAATATCATATAAATAAACAATAAATAATTTTGTGAGCCTGTGAATATCAGGAGCGCAAAAAATCAAAATCAGATTTTAGACCAATGGGAAAAATCATAGGAATTGACTTAGGAACAACTAACTCGTGCGTTGCCGTAATGGAAGGCAATGAGCCAGTTGTAATTCAAAATGCTGAAGGCGGGCGTACAACACCGTCGGTTGTGGCATTCTCTAAAGATGGCGAACGATTGGTAGGTGCTCCTGCTAAGCGTCAAGCAATTACCAACCCTGACAAAACGGTAGCTTCCGTAAAGCGTTTCATGGGACGTATGTTCAATGAGGTGAATGAAGAAGCTGGGCAGGTAGCTTACAAAGTGGTAAAAGGAGATGACAATACTGCACGTGTAGAGATTGATGATCGTAAGTATGCTCCTCAAGAGATCTCAGCAATGGTACTGCAGAAAATGAAGCAGACCGCGGAAGAGTACATTGGCGAAAAAGTAACCGAAGCTGTAATCACAGTTCCTGCTTACTTCAACGATGCTCAGCGTAAAGCAACTCAAGAAGCGGGTAAAATCGCTGGCCTTGAAGTAAAAAGAATTATCAACGAGCCAACTGCTGCGGCATTGGCATACGGACTAGATAAGAAAGAAACCGACCAAACTATCGTGGTATATGACCTTGGTGGTGGTACATTCGACGTTTCTATTCTAGATCTAGGTGATGGCGTATTCGAAGTGAAATCTACAAACGGTGATACGCACCTTGGTGGTGATGACTTCGATTCTCGCATTATCGATTTCCTAGCCGAAGAGTTTAAGAAAGACGAAGGTATTGACCTTCGCAAAGACCCAATGGCGATGCAGCGTTTAAAGGATGCTGCTGAGAAAGCTAAAATTGAGCTTTCTAGTTCACAAAAAACAAATGTGAACTTACCATTCGTAACTGCTACGCAGGACGGCCCTAAGCACTTAAACGTAGATTTAAGCCGTGCTAAGTTTGAGCAATTAGTTGACGACTTAGTGAAGCGTTCAATCACTCCATGCGAGAAAGCGTTGAAAGATGCAGGCCTTAGCAAGAGCGATATCGACCAAGTTATTTTAGTAGGTGGTTCAACTCGTATTCCAAGAATTCAGGAAGCAGTAAAAGAGTTCTTCGGCAAAGACCCAAGCAAAGGCGTTAACCCTGATGAAGTAGTTGCCGTTGGTGCTGCTATTCAAGGTGGTGTTCTTTCAGGTGATGTTGAAGACGTAGTATTACTTGATGTAACTCCACTTACACTAGGTATTGAAACTTTAGGTGGTGTAATGACTCCACTTATCGAATCTAACAGCACAATCCCAACTAGTAAGTCGCAAGTATTCTCAACGGCTGCCGACAACCAAAGCAGTGTAGAGATTCATGTACTTCAAGGGGAGAGAGCGCAAGCTGCTAGTAACAGAACTTTAGGGCGTTTCCACTTAGACGGTATCCCACCAGCACCAAGAGGCATGCCACAAATCGAAGTAACTTTCGATTTAGATGCTAACGGTGTTCTAAACATTACTGCGAAAGACAAAGGAACAGGCAAAGAGCAAAGTATTCGTATCGAGTCTTCATCAGGATTAAGCGATGAGGAAATCGAAAAGATGAAAAATGCTGCCAAAGAGCACGAAGAAGAAGACAAGATACTTCGTGAGAAAGTAGAAAAAATGAACCAAGCAGATGGTCTGATTTTCTCTACTAAGAAGCAGCTAGATGAATACGGCGACAAAATTTCTGATGGCAACAAAACCGCTATCGAAGACGCAGTAAGCAAACTTGAAGAAGCACATAAATCAGAAAACTTAGAAGAGATTGATGTAGCTATGGAAGCGGTTAACGCGGCATGGTCGGCAGCATCTCAAGAGATTTATGCAGCTACACAACAAGAAGGCGGCGCTGAAGGCGCTGATGCAACAGGTGGCGAACAAGCATCTTCTGAAGATGCATCTTCAGAAAAAGAAGAAGCCGTTGATGCAGACTACGAAGTTGTAGACGACGAAGACGAAAAGAAATAAGATTCTTTCGGTAATCGTTAGAAATTCAAAGCCTCGGTGCATTCGCATCGGGGCTTTTTTTGTTTGTAATATTTTTACAACAAAAATAAGTATGATGAATTTCAATATTAACAAGTAGTAGCTTAGCTAGTAGACTTTACTTGAACAATGAAGGCTCACATCAATTTGCAACATTTTATCATATCATTTAATGAAGGTTTTATATCAATTAGTATTTGTTTTGCTATTTCTAAATTGTGTGGATCAAAACAACAGGATTATTCATCCAACGAAGGAAAACACTCCAGATATAAGTGAAAATTATGTGAAATATATCAACTCCAAAATTAGTGAGATTAATGTTGAAAGCTTGGTAGCCTCTATACAAGATTTAAAAATTGAAACAGGCATTAATAAGAGCAATGAAGACTATACCAACTTATTTGGTTTTATTATTGACGTAGTTATTGATTCAAAAAATAGAATTTATATCCTAGATGAACGCCGCCAAGATGTTAGTATTTTTTCTGAAAATGGGGAGTTTATAAATACGATTGGAGGAAAGGGTGCTGGGCCTGGAGAAACAGAATCAGCAAAGTCTCTATCTATCTATAATGACGAATGGCTACTTATAAATAACTTTAATCGTGTTGAAGTATATCTCTTAAAAGAAGATGAGATAATATTTTATAAGACGGTTAATTTTGATAAACCTGTAAGTAATTTATGTGTTATAAATAACACTTTATACACTTATAGTCCTATAGCAATTGCCAATTATACAGATTCTGATAAGCACTCATTTCCTCTAATACATGCTTATTCAATGCCTGATTTAAATCATATGTTTTCTTTTGGCGAATCATACAAAAGTGAAAGCCTACCCATTATTAGTCAGTTATCATTTGGTGAATTGAGTTGTAATGAAAGTTCTTCAACAGTGATATTTAAATTTAATAGGTTTCCTTATATGTATGGATATTCAGCAAGTGATGGTTCTTTGAAGTGGGTAAATATATTTGATGAGTTACAAATTCCGATTGTTGAAGAAACAAGAAAGGGTGGACAAATTGGTTTAGGTTTCAATTCAAAAGAGAACAAGTATAATGATACCGTTCTTAGAACAAAGGCAATCCAAGATAATTACCAGCTTGTACAAATAGATAGAAGACTCATTCCTAAAAAAAATGATTTTATATCAGAGAGTGAAGTGCTTTCATTTATTATTGATACAAGTGATGGACGAAGCACTTATATCGGAAACAACTTTCCTAGAATTTTAGGAGTCTCCGAAGAGCTTCTTGTCGGAGTTCACTCTGATTATGTTGAAGCTTTAATTCTAAAATAAGGTATTCTAATCGTTAGAAATTCAAAGCCTCGGTGCATTCGCATCGGGGCTTTTTTTATGGGTTAAAGTGCGTAGAAACCGTTGAATCATAGAATATGAAACAATAGCCCATCAAACGCCCTTCCAATAGGTAGAAGTAACAACGATAACTAAAACAGAGAGACATAGATTATGAGTAAGCCACAAGACAGAACAATTTATAAGAATGAAGTAGGAAAGTGGGTAAACGAAAAGCATGAAGCAGGTCGTGCAAGCACCCTTCACGATACCCAAGAAGAAGCCTATGAGGCAGCCAAAGAAATGCTGCAAAACCAAGGCGGTGGCGAAATTAGTATTAAAGGACTGAATGGTGAAATTAGAGAGAAAAACACCATCGCTCCGGGTAACGACCCCGTGAGTATTGAAGGGTGATAGAATAAATCTCCCCATGAGCTCTGCTGTTTTACGGCAGGGCTTTTTTATTTTCAATAATTACACAATGATAAACCCTGTTTACTCATTCTTACTTGAATTCGAAGAATGAGACTATTAAAATTAAGCACTAAACTTAACTAACAGGGGTACTTATGGAGAGACGGATTTTAACAGGTGGGATTTTATTCATTCTATTCTTACTAATTCCAGCGCAAACAGAAGCTCAGTTTCTTAAAAAACTAAAGAAGAAAGCAGAGCAAAAAGTGATGGATAAAATTGAACGAAAAATTGATGAAAAGCTGGAAGCAGTTGCCAACAAGGCCGTAGACAAAAGCTGGAATTCGATATTTGGAGAAGAGGGCCCTAGTGGAAGCGTATCTGAAGAAGACGGGGGCAGTTCAGGGAAGTCAAGCCGCATGAAGCTCCCATTTAAAACCACATCGAATGTAAAAACAGAAGATGTATACCGGTTCAATAAAGAAACGGTGATGGAAATTCGGAACTCGAATAGTTCGTCGGATGAGCCTCAAATTATCCGCATGTTTGAAGGAGATAGTGATTACTCTGGCACCCTATTCTATACTCCAGAGGCAAAGGGAGAAGAGACGTTCATCGTGTATGATTATAAAAACGAAGCCATGGTTATGCTCATGGATAGCGAGGAGGGAACTTTTTCTTTCGCCTACGAATGGGAAAGTACCATGAGTACAATGGATGAAGAATCGAATGAAAACGGTTCCGCTCAAAGTGCTCTTAAAGACTTCGATATCATTGGAAATAAAACGATCGAAGGGATTAAATGCACAGGCTATAGAAACAATGCAAATGGGGTTACAACCGAGTTTTGGGTGGCCGATGAAAATGATGAGTCGCTTAAAAATATGATGAATGCCAATGCGAGTACTAAATACCTCAGAGGTTTCCCTATGTTTGGAGTGGTAGGGCACCCCATTCTAGAAATGAAGCAGGTGGATCATGAAAGTGGCGATGAAATTGAGATGAAGATTACGGAAATCAATAAGCGCTCCAATAAAAGCTATACAATGAGCGATTACCCTACTATAGGTTTCAACTAATATCTATGCCTTAACATGATGATATAAAATTGCCTCGAACGCATTTTAGAGGGGGTATGGTAATTTATTATGCGGTTCGATTTTTAAAAGCCCAAGAACGTATTGCCGATAGTATAGAAAAGATTGCTAGAGAATTGAATTAAGCATCCAAATAAACGGATATTAGCAGCTAGAAAAACTATGGGCTAGGCACAGCGAGTGTGTGTATTTGTTCGTAATTTTGAGGCATGAACATTCTTGCTATTGAATCCTCTTGTGACGACACCTCGGCTGCGGTATTAGCGCCTACAGGGGTTTTATCTAATGTAATCGCTTCTCAATCTATACACATCAAATTTGGTGGTGTGGTGCCTGAGTTAGCTTCGCGTGCTCATCAAACAACTATTTCTCAAACGGTTGCTCAAGCGCTGGATGAAAGTAAGCTCACTTTGGATGCAATCGATTTGGTAGCGGTAACTCAAGGGCCGGGACTGATGGGTTCTCTACTGGTTGGTTTATGCTTTGCCAAAGGATTAGCGCTAGCCAACCACATTCCTTTGGTGGGGGTGAATCATATGGATGCTCATATCTATGCCAATTTCATTGATGAGTCGCCATCCTTCCCATTTATATGTTTAACCGTTTCTGGTGGGCATACGCAACTAGTATATGTAAAAGCTCCCTTTGAGCATGAGATTTTAGGCTCTACTCGGGATGACGCAGCAGGTGAAGCATTCGACAAAATTGGCAAGATCCTTGGCCTGCCTTATCCAGCGGGACCCGTTATGGATAAGCTTTCAAAAGAAGGGGATGCTAAGTTTCATAAATTCCCTCAAGCCTTACTGAAGGAAGGGCTCGATTTCAGTTTTTCCGGCTTAAAAACGAGTGCGCTGTATTACACTCAAGCTAAAGAAGAGGCATGGGTTCAAGAACATTTGAATGATATTTGTGCCAGTGTTTCTGAAGCCATCACGGAAGTGCTCATCAAGAAATTAAAAAGAGCGGTTCAGCAAACGGGGGTGGAAAGCATCGCGATTGCAGGAGGAGTATCGGCGAATTCAATGTTGCGTGCTAAAGCAAAGAAGATGGCAGATACCATGAGTTTAAATCTGCACATCCCAAAACTGAGCTATTGTACTGACAATGCCGCTATGATTGCTATTACAGGCAAGATGAAAGCGGAATTAGGGCAATATGCGGATATGAATATGAAGCCTTTCGCTTCGCTATAGATTTAAAACTTCTTCGATTCAGCTACAGCAAGTTGATCAACACGTTCATTCAGTTCAAGGCCTGAATGCCCTTTTACTTTAATCCAGTCTACCTTGTGGCGGCCCATAGCTTCGAGCATTGCTTCCCAAAGCTCTTTGTTTTCAACAGGCTTTTTATCGGCCTTACGCCAACCCTTTTTTTGCCAATTTTGTATCCAACCTTTGGTCATGGCATTGATGATGAGTGCACTGTCGCTGTGAACCTTCACGTGGCAAGGTTTCTTCAATGCTTTTAAAGCTTCAATAACGGCTTGCATCTCCATGCGGTTGTTCGTGGTATGAGCTTCCCCACCCGAAAGTTCTTTCTCTTTCCCATTCCAGATCAAAATGGCACCCCAGCCACCTGGCCCCGGATTTCCACTGCACGCACCATCTGTGTATACAATTACTTCGGGTAAATTAGACATAGCGTTGAGTGATGATCTTTAAGGATTCTTTTGTTTCTAGTGCTTTCTGAGCTACGTGTTCCACCCAGTTTTCTTCATTGCTACCTGCGTAGATGATACTTCGGCTGGAGTTAATGAGGGGGATACCCGCATGATCAGCTAACGCTTTTGCTAACTCTTCTACTGAACCTCCTTGAGCCCCTACGCCAGGTATTAAAAGACTGCCATTCAGATGCAGATCGGTTACCGATTTTGACATTTCCGCTTGAGTAGCCCCAATAACCATTCCTAAATGAGCTTTAGCTTTTTGAGATCGCTTGGCTAATTCCGAAGCAATAAACTGTCCCATCATCTCAAAGCCTTCAAAGGGTTTCTTTAAGAAATCGGAAGCGCCTGGATTAGAGGTCAACGTAAGTACATAGATCCCTTTTGTGTCATCTTGGGTAAAAGCATCTAAGGTTTCAAAGCCCATGAGTGGGTTCAGCGTTATGGCATCTACATTGAATTGCCCATAAAATGCTTTCTGGTAGTGCTCGGCCGTAGTGCTGATATCGCCTCGTTTAGCATCTGCAACAATAATCTTATCCGATGGGATAAAGGAAATCACTTCTTCAAATACTTCAAGTCCACGAGTGCCAAGTGCTTCAAAAAAAGCGAGGTTTGGTTTAAATGCCGCACAATGTTCCGCAGTGTTTTCTATAACGGCTTTACAAAACTGGAGAACCTGCTCATCGGCAGATGCATATTGCTGAGTGATGGCAGTAGGTAGTTTAGATAAATTTGGGTCTAAGCCCACACAAAGAGTTGAGCCTGAAGCTTTAACGGCTGCAGTAAGTTTATTTGAAAAGGTCATGCGAATATGAAAAAATTTTTGATGAAGATAACATTTCTGTGTGCCAATGTTTGTTGGATTTAGGGATTGTTACTTCCTGTAAAATAATTGGGGCTGGAGTGTCTTTTCAGTAGATTCTGCCTTTACTATTTAATAAAAATATTGGAAATGCTTGTTAATTCAACTTCGGGGAGCTGGAGCTCCAAAATAAAATTAAGTTGTACCGCCTTAATTTTTGGGCTTTTGTGTACTACATCGGTTTTTAGTCAATCAAAAGATTCTGAGAAAAAGAATGGAGATTTACCGCTAGAAGCGGGGCGTGAATTCTCGTTTGATTTAAATGAAGGGTCATGGATTTCCTTAGATGTGAGTCCTGATGGTGCCTCAATGGTATTCGACTTTCTAGGAGATATCTATCTATTACCTATCACCGGTGGAGATGCAGTTCAACTAACCAGCGGTATGCAATTCGATAGCCAACCAAGATTCAGTCCGGGTGGCAAAAAGATCGTCTTTATCTCAGATGCCTCAGGTGGGGAAGGGGTATGGGTAATGGACCTCGAGACCAAAGAAAAGAAGCAGATTACCAAAGGGAAGTATAATGAGTATCAATCTCCTGAATGGGCGCCAGATGGCAAGTATATCATAGCTTCAAAGCAGAGTAGTGGGAATAATCATAAAATCTGGTTGTACCATGTGGATGGGGGTTCAGGTACTGCGTTAGTAAATAGCCCAGGCAATCTTAGAATGACGGAAGGTGCATTTAGCCCTGATGGAAGGTATATCTGGTTTTCAAGACGATCGGGTGTATGGAGCTACAATGCTTCGCTTCCGCAGTATCAGCTAGCTACTTATGATCGTGAAACAGGTGAAATTGCTTCTCAAGCATCCCGTTATGGTTCTTCATTCAGAGCTACTCTTTCCAATGATGGTAGTATGTTGGTGTATGGAACTCGCCATGATGCGGAAACAGGTTTAGTAATCCGAGATTTAAAAACAGGCGATGAGCGCTGGTTGGCTTATCCCGTACAGCATGATGATCAAGAGTCACGTGCATCACGAGATGTATTGCCGGGCATGTCATTCACTCATGATGATAAATATGTAGTGACCTCCTATGGTGGCAAAATTTGGAAAGTACCCGTTGAAGGCGGTGAAGCGATTCAGATTCCATTCCGTGTGAAAGGAAGTATTGATTTAGGACTTGAGTTAGATTTCGATTACCCTATTGAAGACACCGATGAGTTTACCATCACACAAATTAGGGATGCAGTACCCTCTCCGGATGGGAAATACATCGCCTTTACAGCATTGAATGAAATTTATTCGATGGAGTATCCTAATGGTACACCTGAAAAGCTGTTGAAGCTCGATGAAACTCAAGCTCAGCCTGTATGGAGCCCTGATGGCAAATGGATAGCATTTGTGACTTGGGAGCCTGAAGGAGGAAAGGTGTATAAAGTGCGCACCAATGGTAGAGGGCTGAAACAGCTTAATAAAAGCCAAGGTGTATATCAGCATCCTGTTTGGAGTAATGACGGCGAGCGCATAGTGCTCGTTAACGGCGATGCCCAAGGTTTCAGAAACGCAACTCAGAGAACAGCATTTAAAGGCACCAACAACCTAGTTTGGATTGATGCAGATGGCGGTGAAGATCAATTTATTACCTACACTAACGGTCGTTCAAATCCACATTTTGTGAATGGATCCGACCGTATTTACCTATCGGGTTTTAATGGATTGACTTCTATCCGATGGGATGGAACCGATGAAAAGAAGCATCTTCAAGTAAGAGGGGCCAGTGCTCCGGGTTCCTCAAATCGTCCAAGAGCTTCTTGGATTGAAATGGCTCCTTATGGCGACCAAGCCTTAGCTCAAGTTGGTAACGACTTATATGTGGTTACGGTACCTAAAGTAGGAGGCGATGGTGCTTCCGTAAATGTTGGGGGTTCAAGCGCATTCCCAAGTATTCAACTCACAGAAATTGGAGGGCAGTTCCCAGCATGGAGTAAAGATGCTCGAAAAATTCATTGGTCGATTGGTAATGCCCATGTGGTTTACGACCTCGATGCAAAAGAGGCATACGACGACAGCGTTAAGGCTAAGAAGGAGCAAGAAAAAGAGGAAGCTGAAGGTGAATCAGAAACGGATGAAGAGGAAGCATCTTCCGATAAAAAAGAAAAAGATGAAGGCTATAAGCCGGTAGAAATGCGCATTGAGGTAAAAGCAAAGCGTGATACCCCAGAAGGCACATTAGTGCTTAGAGGTGCAACTGTTATTACTATGAAAGGGGACGAAATCATAGAAGATGCAGACCTCTTGATTGTGAACAATCGCATTCAGCAAGTTGGGAAACGTGGAAGTTTCACCGTGCCAAGAGGTGCTGAAATTAAAGACATGAGTGGTAAAACTATCGTGCCAGGTTTTGTAGATACTCATGCTCATTTCCGTCACCCAGTGAACTTACATAGAGGGGAGTTCTGGTCGTACTTAACGAATTTAGCCTTTGGGGTAATCACCACTCGTGATCCGCAAACAGCTACTACAGATGTACTTACCTATAGCGATCTTGTGGATGCTGGTAAACTACTCGGGCCTCGTGTTTATTCAACAGGCCCTGGTGTATTTAGTGGGGAAGGTATTCGCAGCCAAGAGCAAGCGAACAATGTGTTAAAGCGCTACAGTGAGTACTACAACACCAAGACGATAAAGATGTATGCGGCAGGAAATCGCGAGCAACGTCAGTGGATTATCAAGGCGGCAAAGGAACAAGAGTTGATGCCAACTACCGAGGGGTCCCTAGACTTCAAAGAGAATATTACCCAAGTAATTGATGGTTACCCAGGGCATGAGCATTCATTCCCAGTATTCCCATTATATAAAGACATTATCGACTTAGTAGCTAATTCAAGAACGGTATATACACCTACGCTACTTGTAGCTTATGGTGGTCCTTGGACTGAAAACTACTTCTATGCTACCGAGCGACCTCATGCCGACCCTAAGCTAAACCGCTTTATGCCACACGAAAATCTCGATATGAGAACGAGAAGACGTAACGCGGGTTGGTTCATGGAAGATGAATATGTACATGAAGAACAGTCGCTGTTCGTGAAAGACCTCGTTGAAAATGGAGGACGTGCTGGTGTGGGAAGTCATGGACAGCTTCAAGGTCTTGGCTACCATTGGGAGCTTTGGGCAATGCAGAGTGGCGGTATGACAGAACACGACGCTTTGAAAGTAGCGACCATTCACGGCGCTGAAGCCATTGGCTTGGATAAAGACTTGGGTACTATTGAAGCGGGTAAACTTGCTGATTTAGTGATTCTAAATAGAAATCCATTAGAGAATATCCGCCATACCAAGAACATTGGGTACATCATGAAGAATGGGCGACTATATAATGCTCATACCTTAGATCAGCTATATCCAACCACCAAACGATTAGGCACCTTCTGGTGGCAGAATACAGAGCCTAGAAACGTACCGGGTGTAGATAAGTAGTTATAAAATGAAATTACCAAGGATGTTGAACGCCTTAGCGAACGCATCCTTTGGTAATGTTTATCAGGTAAGTATTGGGGCACCTAGAGTGCCTTAAGCGGTCTGATAATCTTCAGTAAAAGAATTCGATGAGCTCAATTTCAGGAATAATCGTATGAGTAGTATCATATTACAGGGTATTCTATTTGATGAAAAATCGTCCTATTTAAGAGGACCTGCTTCAGCACCACCCCTTATTAGAGAGCAATTATACTCCGACGCCTCCAATACTTTTGCCGAAAATGGGGTTGATATCAAAACCTTAGCCATTGACGATAAAGGGGATTTTTCAATCTCTAGTTATGAAGATATAGGGAGAGTTACGGAAGAGCATCTCGGTGAAGGGAATAGGCTGCTAACACTTGGTGGTGATCATTCTATTAGCTTTCCAGTACTTGAGGCATTTAGCCAAAATTACCCCAATCTGAGTGTTCTTCATATTGATGCACATGCCGATTTATATGATGAATTTGAAGGTGATAAGCATTCCCACGCATGTCCTTTTGCTCGAATAATGGAAGGGAAGTTAGCTAAGCGATTGGTTCAGGTAGGAGTGAGAACACTAAACCAGCACCAACGGGTACAGGCTCATAAATTTGGTGTTGAGCTGTTCGAGATGAGAGATCATAAGCTATGGGAAATTCCGAGTTTTGATACTCCAGTTTATATATCACTCGATTTAGACGGAATCGATCCTGCCTTTGCTCCTGGGGTTTCACATAGGGAGCCGGGAGGATTATCTGTTAGAGAAGTGCTAGATATTATTCAGAGTATAAAGGCTCCTATTGTTGGGGCAGATATTGTGGAGTATAATCCTGAGAGAGATATCGATGGCCTCACAAGTGTTGTTGCGGCTAAATTGATGAAAGAGATTCTCTCGATGATGAAGTAGACCAAGCCTTAAACGGACTTTCTTGAAGTCGAAATTAAACAAATAAAAAAGCCTCTTTATAAAGTAAAGAGGCTTTTTTGTATCTCTAAGGGCTTATAAAACTGATTCGGGTAATACCTCTTCAAAGCCATGAGGTGGACGATCAAGGGTCCATGTCTCGAAGTAAAAATGACGTTCAGAACGGAATTTCTTTCCATTGATACTAAAGAAACGGAATGCATCCGGCAGTAGCTTCTGAAGTGGATAAAAGAACTGCGTGTAAATGTTCTTCTTAGAGAACATATGTAGATCGAATCCATCGTGTGCTTGTTCTTTGTAGATCACCACAAAATCGGCTTCTAAAGCTTCGCGTAAGGGCTGCTTTTTATGGCCTACATTTGAATTCGTATCTACATGAATAGCTTCGAATGTTTGGCTGAAATCACTTTTCCCAATCACTATCACTTCACCAAAGCCAATGGCATCTATAGCCTGATCAAGCGAGCCAAAATCACCATGTGCGGTTTGATATCTTTGAGTGTCCAATCCATTTGCTAAAGCTTCAACAAAATTGTTGTAAGCACTGAGCACATTAATCCCGAATTTCTCATTTTCTAAGTCTGTAGCTGTGAAGTATAACCGTGAGTAAGTAGGGTCGGGCTTCATGAAATCAGCCAGTGTAGATTCGATTTGCTCCTTCGTGCGATTGGCATTGCGGTCGGCCAGTTGATCAAGTCTTTGATCGTGGTGGAAGATGAGCTTAAGAATTTGTTGTGAGTTCATACGAACAAGTTTTGAAAGTAATTCAGAGTAATAAATGTCAGGTTATGGGTGAACCTGATAATTGATTATGCGCAAAGGTACGCATTGTTTAGTAGTCAAAAAAAATCCCACTCACGATGATTCATGAGTGGGATTAAAATCTACTAAATCAGATTAGATCATAGTTGCGATAACTAGAGCTACAACCGACATTAGTTTTAATAAGATGTTTAGAGATGGTCCAGAAGTATCTTTGAATGGATCACCTACAGTATCACCAACAACACCTGCTTTGTGCGGCTCAGAACCTTTACCGTACTCAACACCATCGATGGTTACGCCTTCTTCAATCATCTTCTTAGCGTTATCCCATGCACCACCAGCATTACTCTGGAAAAGTGCCATAAGGACACCAGCTGAAGTTACACCAGCAAGAAGACCACCAAGCATCTGTGCTCCTAAGGTAGGGTCGTCGCTGATAAAGCCAGGAACGAAACCAAAGAGAACAGGAACAATTACAGCTAGTAAGCCTGGAAGAACCATCTCACGGATAGAAGCAGTAGTTGAAATAGCCACACACTTCTCGTATTCAGCTTTTCCATCAGCAGCATCAAAAGTAGCTTTGTCAGCATCTGACCATGCGTCGTATTCAGTTTCGCCATTCTTGTTCATTACGTCAAGAGCTGCACGTAATTCAGGAATATCTTTAAACTGACGGCGTACTTCTTCGATCATGCTCATTGCAGCACGGCCTACAGCCTGCATTGAAAGAGCAGAGAATAAGAAAGGAAGCATAGCTCCTACAAAAAGAGCAGCCATTACAGATGGAGCTGTAACGTCAATACCAGGAAGGTTTACTTCGTGCGTTGCGTTGTATGCAGTTACGAAAGCAGCGAATAGTGCTAGAGCAGTTAAAGCAGCAGAACCGATCGCAAAACCTTTACCGATAGCTGCAGTTGTGTTACCAACAGCATCTAATTTATCAGTACGCTCACGTACTTCGCTTGGTAATTCAGCCATCTCAGCAATACCACCCGCGTTATCAGAAACAGGACCGTAAGCATCAACTGCTAACTGAATACCTGTGTTTGCAAGCATACCTACCGCAGCAATTGCAATACCGTAAAGGCCAGCAAAGCTGTATGCACCAATAATTGCAATCGCAATAATGATGATAGGAATAGCCGTAGAAATCATACCTACCCCTAAACCAGCAATGATGTTTGTTGCAGCACCTGTTACAGATTGCTTAACAATAGAAAGAACAGGCTTTGTACCTGTACCTGTGTAGTGCTCGGTTACAAGACCGATTAAAAGACCTGAAGCTAAACCAAAGATCGTAGCCCAGAAAACGCCCATGCTAGTGTACTCGATACCGTTGAATGTCCAAGTTTCAGGAAGCATCCAAGTAATAAGGAAGTAAGAAGCTACAAGCATAACACCAGCTGATAAGAACTCACCAAGGTTTAATGCTTTTTGAGGATCGCCACCTTCTTTAACACGTACGAAGAATGTACCTAGAATAGAAGTAAGGATACCTGTACCTGCAAGTACTAAAGGAAGTAATACTGCTGAAAGGCCGTCAAAATTATCAACCCAAGTGGTTGTAGTCATGAAAGCAGCACCAAGTACCATAGTACCGATGATAGAGCCAACATAAGATTCGAATAAATCGGCACCCATACCAGCAACGTCACCTACGTTATCGCCCACGTTATCTGCAATAGTAGCAGGGTTTAATGGGTGATCTTCAGGAATACCTGCTTCAACTTTACCTACAAGGTCAGCTCCAACATCCGCCGCTTTGGTGTAAATACCACCACCTACACGTGCAAATAATGCGATTGAAGATGCACCAAAAGAGAATCCAGTTACAATAGCGAGTACTTTGTTTACCGCGTCTGGGCCATCAATGCCAAATAAGCTAGAGAAGATCCAGAATAGAGTAGTAAGACCCAGTACACCTAAACCTACTACGCCAAGTCCCATTACAGAACCACCAGCAAAAGCAACTTCAAGACCTTTACCAAGGCTTTCGCGAGCTGCGTTAGTAGTACGTACGTTTGCTTTTGTAGCTACTTTCATACCAATGAAACCAGCTAAGCCAGAACAAATAGCACCTACAATAAATGAAATAGCAACCATCCAGCTACTAGTTTCAGGATTAGCGCTAACTGCTAAGATAACGGCTACAACAAGTACAAAAATAGAAAGAACTTTGTATTCAGCTTTTAAGAAAGCCATAGCACCGCTAGCAATACTGTCGGCAATACGTCCCATTCGTTCTGTACCCACTTCTTGTTTAGTAACCCAAGAAGATTTTAATGCGGTATAAAGTAGGGCGATAATCCCAGCCGCAATGGAGAAATAGATTATGTTTTGCATAATTCTCTTTTCGTTAGTTTATGATTTTATAAAAGTCAGTTGAAGTAGTTCATGGTTCTCTCGATACCCACGGTTGCAAACGAAAGTGCTGCATCGTGGGCATGTTTGATTGCCTTTTTTACTTCGTCAATTTCATCTTCATCGAATGGCGACAGTACAAAGTCGACTTGTCTCCCTCTTTTGAAGTCATCTCCGATACCAAAGCGTAAACGAGGGAAGTCATCGCTTCCCAATCGTTCGATGATATCTTTAATCCCATTATGACCACCTGCACTACCCCGGGCTTTCATTCGGTTAGTACCTACCGCTAGGTTAAGATCGTCGTAAACGACCAGGCAATCTTTTTTGTCGGTATTATATTTGGCGAGTAGTTTTTTCACTGCGGTTCCACTTCGATTCATGAACGTAGTGGGTTTAGCGAGTACAACTTTTCGGCCTTTATACCGACCCTCTGCAACCACAAACGGCCCTCCACCAGGGCCGAATGTAATAGAAAGTGTTTCAGCTATGCTGTCAACAATATCAAAACCTATGTTATGACGAGTGTTGTCGTATTCTGAACCAATATTTCCTAATCCAACAATTATGGACATAAGGGGATATTATTAATACGAGGCCTCGCCAAGAGGCTCTGATTATTCTTCAGTTGCTTCAGTATCTTCTGTGCTTTCTTCGCTTTCAGCTGTTGCTTCAGCGTCGTCGCCTGCTTCTTCGTCATCACCAGTATCAGCTTCAAGACTTTCAAGGAAGCCAGCACCTTTAGGTGGACGAATAGTTACAATTGTTCTGCCTAAAGCATCAATTGGGTTGATTCCATCAAGGTCTAATTCGCCTACGTGGAATGAAGCACCTACTTTAAGTGGAGAAATATCTACCACAAACTCAGATGGGATGAACTCAGGCAACACGCGGATACGTACAAACTTCATTGGTTGGAACAAACGTCCACCAGATTCAACAACACCACGTGCATTACCTGTTAAACGAACAGGAATACGTAGAGTAACTTTATGGTTGTTAGAAAGTACGTAGAAATCTGCGTGCACAGGGCGATCTGAAACTGGATCGAATTCAACACGCTTTAGAAGCGTTTTGTAAACCTTACCTTCTACAGTAAGTTCGATTAGTTTGGTTTCCTGTGAACGTAGTGTGCGTTCTAATTCTAATTCATCAACAGAGAAGTGAATGTTTTCTTCTACTTCAGGGCCGTACAATACAGAAGGAACTCTTTTTGCATTTCTCAGCTCACGATTAGCTTTTTTGCTAAGCTCGCGAGGCGTGCCTTCCATTGTTCTAAATTCAGCTTTTGCCATTTTGGATTTACTTATTCATTAATTATCAAACAGAGCACTGATCGTATCGTTGGTATGAATACGTTGAATTGCTTCCGCAAAAATATTCGCTACACTTAATACCTTAATCTTATCAGAAGGTTGGCGTAGTGAAACCGTATCCGTAACTAATACTTCATCAATGGGTGAATCTTCGATTCGTTGGTATGCTGGTCCCGAGAGTATCGGGTGCGTACAAATTGCAGTTATATTCAATGCTCCGCGTTTTTTCATAGCGGATGCTGCATTCGTTAATGTACCAGCGGTGTCAATTAAGTCATCAACTATTAACACATTCTTTCCTTCCACATCCCCAATGATATTCATCACTTCCGACTCATTCGCTTTCGGGCGTCGTTTATCGATAAACGCTAAGCTAGTGCCGAGTTTCTTAGAATATGCGCGAGATGTTTTGAGGCTACCCACATCAGGTGCTACCACAACAAGATTCTCGATGGGGTTGGATTTAAAATGTTCGATGAAAGCCCTACTAGCATATAAATGATCTAGCGGGATATCAAAAAATCCTTGAATCTGTGCTGCGTGTAAATCCATGGTCAAAACACGATCGGCCCCGGCTTGAACCAAGAGATTTGCCATGAGTTTGGAGCCTATAGATACTCGAGGTTGGTCTTTTCGATCTTGGCGAGCATACCCAAAGTATGGGATTACTGCCGTTACCCTTTTAACTGAAGCTCTTTTAGCAGCATCCAACATCAATAGAAGTTCCATGATGTTATCTCCCGGAGGAGGGGTTGACTGGATGATGAAAATGTCTTCGCCACGGATGCTTTGTTCGAACTTTACGTAAAGCTCACCATCAGAGAATTCTTTGATAGTTACTTCACCTAGTTCGGTTCCGTAGGCTTCAGCTATAGCTCTAGATAGAGCGGGATTGCTGCGACCGGAAAATATTGCGAGAGGAGTATCCAAATTAATTTGCTAGCACTGAATATTCAGGATTACATAAAACAAAAGGATGGCTCCTTAGTCATCCTTTTGAGTGTCAAGTTGCCCGGGGAGGACTCGAACCCCCACATACTGGACCAAAACCAGGTGTCCTGCCATTAGACGACCGGGCAATTACTGCCTTGCTCGACAGACCCCAAAGATAGAAAGAGATCGAAAAGCAGTCAAGACTGAATTACTTTTTTTAGTACAAAACACTCCATACATCTTTTCTGATTACAGTAATGCTTTATTTGGTGCACTGCGCCCAATTTTCTGCCATGAATTTTGAATTCTGGAAGCGATGCACTCAGTTTTTTGTATAAAGATTTTGAGATCGGAGCCTGATAATTGTTCCAAGTGGCCAAAACTTCTGTTCGCAGAGAGTGAATATGCAAGATGGAAGCGAGTGCATACAGTGCTGGTAGATACACGGTGGCAAATAAGATTTTTATTTGTGCACGTTGATGTATTCCCAAGCTTTTTGCCCACTCATTCCAGAGATGAATGGCATCGGCGTGTAAAAAAGTATGGAACGGGGCGTTCAAAATGGCCTGCATAAATTGTAGTGCCAAAGGAATTCGTTTTTCTGGGTAAGCAGCCGGTCTCAATCCTTTCCTGTTCCAGTTAATAGCTGGTTCGCTTTCAAAAGCAAAGTGCATCACATACTCTTTGAGGGTGCTACCTGAACACCCTTCTTGAGAAAGATGCAGTGCGTGCCTACCAACTTCTCCCATAGCTTCACGATTGTGGGATATACCAAAGCCATCAAACAATGCCCGAACTAACGCATGCTTCCAAGCTTCCGACGGTAATAGTTGAGGATCATAGAAACGTAGCACATCCTTCACTTTCTTTTCTAAGTACTCGGTATGGGCTTTGTCAATTTGTTTGGCAAGTACCTCTGCATTTAGGTATTTCAGATTGCTACTGCAGGGAAATGTTGAGCGTTGATTGAACTCTTCTGTAAAAGTGTGAAGCGAATTCGATAGATGTGGCAGAAGGTTGAGGGTAATTAACTCTTCTCCCGATTGTGTGATAGCAGGGGTGTATTCATCACTTGCTACTACATGTAGAATGACGTTGTTGTAAGATGGATTGGTGTGATGCCCATGCTGTTGCCAATACTTAGCTTCGGTATGCACTTCAATAGAGCCATGCCAAGTAATGCCATCAATACGAATGGTGGCCGCAAGGAAATCGGGACCATCAGAATGATTTAATACACCTGGAGATAGAACCTCGATACTCTTTCCACAAACGGATGTTAAGTATTGAGTATTGAAAAAACCGTGGTTCCATATCCATTGGAGTATATACTCTGGATATGTGAACCCCGCTTTAGACATTTTGTTCTAACTCTTCCTCGTCAAGGTGTAGCGTTTCAGTAGCTTCGTATAAATCGGGAAGATTTTCTTTCACGCTTTTTTTGAGGTTGCGTGATACTTGCTCAATCTTCTTTTCCCCTTCTTCGAGTAATCGATGGCTTTTGCCTTCCAGCCATTCTTTAGCGTCTTCAGATTGATCGTGAAGCCATTGTCTGTTTTCACGGCCTGATTTTGGGGTGAGAAGCAAACCTGCTATTACGCCACCAGCAAATGCTACTAATCCGGTTAATAAGGTTTGGGATCCTTTCGACATAGTAACCTCCTAAATTACTTTGGTTAACACTGTAAAGTTAGCGAATTATAACGAGTATATTTTTATAAGTTTCGCATGCAACAGTATTAATTTGTTACCTTCCCATGAATTTAATGGAGCGGATATGCAACGGCAAATTATACTTATGGATAAAGAGCGAATTCAACGCTCAATCAAACGTTTGGCTATACAAGTTTGGGAAAACTTAGGGGAAGACGAGCTCATTATTGTTGGGCTTAATGAACGAGGATATGCAACGGCCAATATGTTGGTGGATGCACTACATGAGATTTTGGGAACTAAAAGCCTTCAAGTGCATAAATATGATGTTAAGAACTTAACGCATAATAAGCCGCTACCGGTGTGCACCGAGAAAAGGGTACTGATCATCGATGATGTGATATTTTCAGGGAAAACCATGTTTGAAGCAGTTTCTGCTATCATAAGTACAGGAAATCCTTCCAAAGTTGAAGTGCTTACATTGGTAGACCGGGGGCATCGTGCGTATCCTATTCAATCAAATCTGACGGGTATGAATATACCTACCAAATTTGGAGAACATATTGAAGTTATGCTTCAATCGGAACGATTAGAGCAGGTAGTTCTTTTTAAAAACAACTAATTAATTAAGATTTAACTCATAGTATTTTTTCTCATCATGAAATCGATTTCTAAACTTGCACTCTTAGTAGTAGCGATTCTCATTTCTTCCAACACATTAAAAGCACAAACTATCGTGGTGCCTGATACCTTAGAAGGCTGGACCCAAACGTGGGTGGCGAACTTAAATGGTTCACAAGCCTCATACGACAACTGGTCGGAAGGTGGTGTAAGCACACTAAGTGGTACTGCTTCTACCGTTTTTACAAAAATGTACCGCAAAGACCAATTTACTTTTGGTTTCCGTACCAACCTCAGATACGGCCAATCTAAAGTGGAAGGCGAAGGAATTCGTAAAACAGATGACTTGATTTCGGTTCGAATGAGAGGAACCTATGATTTAGAAGAAGACAGTAAAGTAGCGGCCTACGGTGCGGTTCAATTGAGAACTCAGTTTGCAAAAGGTTATAAGTATGGGGAAGGCTTTGCGGGTTCTGATTCATTGATATCTGATTTCTTTGCACCTGCATACTTAACGGAAGGAGCTGGTTTGGAATATAACGCAAGTCCAAACCTACAATTCGAAGCGGGTGTGGCCTTAAAGCAAACCTTTATTCGAGATGGTGATTTAGCACCAAACTATGGGTTAGATCAAGGCGATACCTTCCGTTCTGAGGGTGGTATCACAACAGGTATAACTTTACAGCGCCAAGTTGCAGAGAACATCAAATACTCTAGTAGTTTAGATACCTTTACGAATTTGAATCAACCTATAAGCTCTACCGATGTTTTTTGGGCCAATGAATTAGTGGGTCAAATTAACTCTCTTATCAGTGCTTCTTTTCAATTTGAGTTGAGATATGATGATGATTTCTCAAGCGAGATTCAGGTTAAACAAGTACTTTCAGCAGGTATTTCTGTAAACCTTTACTAAAACTAAATCTATGAATGATCAGGCTAAGCAAGCACTCATTCGGGCGCAAGATAGCCTGAATAAATGGAAGCATTCATTCGGAGCGTGGAAAGTTGATTCCACGCTTCAAGTTTCTGAAGAAGATCAGACACGAGTTTTTGATGAGCTTGTTCACCGTTTAGAGGGTAACTACCCTTTTCATCATCCGATTTATGCGGGGCAAATGTTGAAGCCACCCCACCCCTTAACATGGGCGGCCTATGCAACCGCAATGATGATAAACCCCAATAATCATGCATTAGACGGTGGGCCTCCATCCTCTGAGATGGAAAAAGAAGTGGTTGCAGATTTAGCCAAATTCTATGGTTATGGCGATCGTTATCTAGGGCACCTTACAGCAAGTGGCACTATCGCCAATCTTGAAGCTTTATGGATTGCAAGAGAGTGTAATCCTGCTAAGAAAATTGCCTTTTCATCCAATTCGCACTATACCCATGAGCGTATGTGTGGTGTTCTAGGTGTGGAAGGAGTGAAAATCCCATTAAATGACGATGGGCAGTTTGAGCTAGAGGGAGTGGATGCGCAATCTATTGGAACCATCGTCGTCACTTTAGGAACCACAGGTTTAGGAGAAGTAGAACCTTTAGATCAGATTATCCCGTGGGCTCGAGAGCATAATATTCGCATTCATATTGATTCGGCCTACGGTGGATTTTTTAGGACGCTGAAAGACTCCAATCTAATTGACGGAACACAATGGAAACTGATGCAAGAAGCCGACAGCATTGTGGTAGATCCTCATAAACATGGCATGCAACCCTACGGATGTGGCTGTGTGTTATTTAAAGATCCTGCGGTGGGCACCCATTACAAGCACGATTCGCCGTACACCTATTTCACTTCCGATGATTTACACCTTGGTGAAATCAGTTTAGAATGTTCAAGAGCGGGCGCTGCAGCCGTGGCGCTTTGGACTACCATTCAACTTTTCCCTTTAGAAGAGCATAAGGGATTTGGGCCAATCATGGCACAGTGTAGGAAAGCGGCATTAAAAGCCTTTGAGCTTTTTCAAAAGAGTACGAAGTTTGAACCCTATCAGAAACCAGAGCTGGATATCATCGCTTATTTCCCAAAAGGAAGTGGTATTCAAAAGATGTCAGATATCAGTAAGGCGGCACAGCAAGTTTTCGATAAAGGGATGGAAGACAGAAGCTTTTATTTATCCTTATTCAAAGTACCTGCTAGCCAATTTCTAAAAAAGCATCCTCACTTTGAGGCCGATGAGGAGTCGGTTACCATCCTTCGTTCGGTGTTGATGCGGCCTGAGCACGAATCATTCATTCCAGAGTTGATAGATAGATTGGAAAGTGCTATCTAATTGGCGTGCAAGCCATCGATAACATAAACACATCGTCATTGTGCCCAAATTGTGGGCAAGGACCTATAGAGGGAAATTATTGCTCGCAGTGTGGGCAACGTAAACTCTCTGAGGATGACTATTCGGTTCAATCGTTGGTTAGTGATTTTGCTTCCGAGGTCTTTAATATTGAAAACCGATTCTGGAAATCATTTAAAGACTTCCTTTTTAAGCCAGCTTCATACACCCATGCGTACTTGGCGGGGAAGAGGAAGCGGTATCTTTCACCACTCAAGATCTTTCTTATTTCCAACGCGATCTATTTCTTATTTCTAGCGATGGATGCATTTACAACCACGCTGAATACGCAGCTATATCGGTTGCCCTACAGTACCCTTACAAAAGATATTATTCTTGGTTTTATAGAAGCTAAAGGCATTGAGTACAATGCCTTCGAGACCATTTATAATGAAGCAACGGGGGTAATCTCTAAGCTAATCCTGATATTTCTGCCCTTGATGTTTGGTGGGGTTACCTACCTCTTGAACTTTTCAAAAAGAAAGAATAAGCCCCTCGTTTTCCATTTAAACTATGCGCTAGTATTGTTCGCTTTTTTGGTACTCATAGGGGCTAGCCTTTTGCCCGGACTCTACTATGAGTTGGCTATGTTCTTGAATTCGAATCTGATGATGAAGTACTTAACGGATGCTACTATTTCCACTACAATCATTGTGTTGTTAAATGTATTCGGCTTCTTTCTGTATAGGAAGTTCTTAGCTGATCAGTGGTATCATGTAATTTGGAAAGTGCTCTCCTTTAACCTTTTCTTCATCATTATTCTTCAGTTCTATAGGTTTATTCTGCTATGGGTTTCCTTAGCGTGGCTATCCATTACCCTTTAGAACAGCTTATCTCATATTCATAAAAAAACCGTTCATCACACAAATGGTGAAGAACGGTTTGAAAGTAATACCAAATTCAGGCTTTTATAAAAGAGGGTGTTGAATTAAACGTCGAAGCTAATGCCTTGAGCTAATGGTAATTCTTCACTCCAGTTGATGGTGTTGGTTTGGCGACGCATATAAGCTTTCCAAGCATCCGAACCAGACTCACGTCCACCCCCGGTTTCTTTTTCACCACCAAAAGCACCACCGATCTCAGCACCTGAAGTACCGATATTGATATTGGCGATTCCACAATCAGAACCATGCGCACTTAAGAAGTTCTCAGCTTCACGCATGTTTAGCGTAAACATTGAAGAACTTAATCCTTGTTTCACGCCATTGTGCATAGCCATTGCCTCATCGATAGTAGAATACTTAATGAGGTATAAAATAGGGGCGAATGTTTCTTCTTGAACGATAGTGTATTCATTTTTTGCTTCCGCAATAGCCGGGCGAACATAGAATCCTTCTCGGTCTAATACATCACCACCGCACAACACTTTGCCGCCTTCTTTTTCCACTTGCTTAAGCGCATTCTGCATCATATCAACGGCATCTTGGTCAATCATTGGGCCAACTAGTGTTTCAGGCTCTAATGGGTTACCGATGTTGATGTTCTCGTAAATAGACAATAAGCGTTCTTTTACTTGATCGTAAACCGATTCATGAATGATGAGGCGACGAGTTGAAGTACAGCGTTGCCCACAGGTACCAACCGCACCAAATACTGTAGCTCGGATAGCCATTTCAATGTCGGCGTTTTCGGTAATGATGATGGCATTGTTACCACCTAATTCAAGGATGGTTTTGCCTAAACGACCTCCCACAACCTTCGCTACTTCTTTACCCATTCTGATAGAACCTGTAGCTGAAATTAATGGAATACGTTCGTCTTCGGTCATCCATTCGCCTACTTCACGGTCGCCCGTAACTAGCGAGAAGATACCTTCTGGGAGGTTGTTCTCTTTAAGTACTTTGGCTACAATTTTCTGAATGGCTACACCACACAATGGAGTTTTTTCTGAACCTTTCCAGATCATCACATCACCACAAACAGCGGCAATCATGGCGTTCCAACTCCAAACAGCAACTGGGAAGTTGAAGGCTGAAATAATGCCTACCACACCCAGTGGATGCCATTGCTCGTACATACGGTGGTTCGGGCGCTCACTATGCATGGTTAAACCATATAGCTGGCGGCTAAGGCCTACAGCGAAATCACAGATGTCAATCATCTCCTGAACTTCGCCTAATCCTTCTTGGTAAATTTTACCCATCTCGTAGGTTACTAATTTACCTAAGGCTTCTTTGTGTTCTCTAAGTTTGTCACCAATCTGACGAACAATTTCACCTCGTTGAGGAGCTGGCATTTCACGCCAAACTAAAAAAGCTTCTTGAGCAGTTGTTACAACTTGCTCGTATTGTTCTTTGGTGGTAATGGTAACATTAGCGATGTTTTTGCCATCTACTGGAGTAATACTTGCAATTACATCTTTACTCTCTAAGTGCTTCTGGCCTGTGCTTGTACCTGCGTTAACACCTTCGATACCTAATTTCTTTAGAAAATCCATCGTCTCCACGTTTTGAATATTGATTGTGGCAAAGATAGAAAATCCATGAGCAAAAATTGGAGTTAAAGTTCGAAGCCCAAACTTAGCCTATCATTTGTTACCTTTTGAACTAAGTGCACTAAAATCCTAAGCTAATATCGTTTAAACCTTGAAAAAAGCTTCAAATAATCAGATAAAACTGCTTCGAAAATTATCTCAGAGAAAATTTCGCGAGAAAGAGGGTTTATTTTTAGTGGAAGGATTGAGAGCTGTTGAGCAAATCTTACAGAACAAATACTGTAAGGTGCAGGCTGTTTTTTGGGGGTCGAAAACGAGCCCTGAAGCTATCTCAGCATCTATTCAGGAGTATGAGTTGGATCAAGAAATATTCGACGAAGTATCGGATACCGAGAGCCCACAAGGGGTGATAGCAGTAGCAGAAATTCCCGAAGAAAAATCGATAGCGCATATAAGTGCACAAGCGAACTTCTTGATTGCAACCGACCGCATCCAAGATCCAGGAAACATGGGTACTATTATTCGAACGGCCGCTTGGTTTGGTGTGGATGGTATCTTAGTAGGAAAAGGGTCGGTGGATATTTTCAACCCAAAAGTAGTTCGAAGTACTGTGGGTGCTACTGGTGCATTGGAATATAGAAGTTCAAATTTAGAGGCAGAGTTAGAGCTACTAGAAAAAGAAGGGTGGTCCATATATTTGCTCGATGGACATCCCGGTGCCCTTGAACTGTCAACGATTCCAATCATGGCTAAAACGGTGGTGGTTGTAGGGAATGAAGCAAATGGGATATCGGATGCACTCAAAACAAAAGAACGTCAAAGGGTGATGATTCCATTAAAAGGCGATGCTGCAACGGTAGAGAGTTTAAATGCCGCCATTGCACTAAGCATTGCACTTTATCAACTAAAAGGGTGAATTATCAACATTACCTTTTTGTGACTTTGTTAAGCCACCATTAAAATCTGCATTAGTTTTCCACAATCGTTGCATCTGGATAGGGCTTTAACTTTATTAGAAAAACGTTCTTTTCTATCATCTATTTAGGCTGGTGATTTAAGACCTAATCATAAAGACCTTTCTATGGCAACGAAGAAGCAGAAGAAGATTTTCGTACTCGATACCTCCGTTCTTTTATACGATTATGAAGCAGTTAAAAACTTCGAAAAAAACGATGTAGCGATACCCATTACCGTACTAGAGGAGCTAGACACTTTCAAAAAGGGGAACACGGTAATTAATTTACATGCAAGGGAGTTCATCCGATATCTAGATAGCATCTCGGATGATAATATGCTTCAAAACTGGATCCCATTAAATGGGCGGTCGCACGGTAAATTGAAAGTAATTAGTAATGGTGGAGATCATGTTGATGCCAATAAAGTTTTTGGTGCCAATCGAAATGATCATCACATCATTAATGCCGCGCTTCGGTTAAAAACCGAAAATGATGACCGCAAAGTCATCTTAGTATCCAAGGATATTAACCTGCGCTTGAAAGCACGAGCTTTAAACTTAGATGCCGAGGACTACGAAACCGTTCAAGTTAAAGACATCGACCATCTGTACCGGGGTAAAACAGAATTGGAATTAGAAGATCCATCTCTTGTAAGTAAGTTTTATGAAAAGGGTAAAATTCGCCCTAAAAAGCTGATGGAAGATACACCTCCGAGTAATCATTACTACATCATTAAAAGTCATGGATCATCGGCTTTAGGCTGGTATAATGCCAAGAGTAAGTACATCGAGCAGGTAGAGGCTACGAATGCCTTCGGTATTAAGCCTAAGAATGCCGAACAGACGTTTGCTATGCATGCACTGCTGAACCCAAATATCCTGCTTACTACCATTACGGGTGCGGCAGGAACGGGGAAAACCTTACTGGCCTTAGCCAGTGCATTAGAACGGCGTAGCGATTACAAACAAATCTATTTAGCACGCCCTATAGTGCCATTGAGTAACAAAGATATCGGGTATCTACCCGGGGATGCGGAAGCTAAAATCAATCCATATATGCAGCCACTTTGGGATAACCTGAGTTTTATAAAAAACCAGTTTAAAGAAGGCAGTAAGCAATACAAGAAAGTGGATGATATGGTACAAACCGATAAGCTGAGAATAGTGCCATTGGCTTATATCCGAGGCCGTAGTTTATCGAATGTGATTTTTATAGTAGATGAGGCTCAAAACTTAACTCCTCATGAAATTAAAACCATCATCACTCGTGCGGGCGAAAACACCAAGATTGTTTTCACTGGCGATATCTTTCAAATCGATACCCCTTATCTAGACGCTCAAAGTAATGGATTGTCGTACTTGGTAGATCGTATGCAAAAGAGTGAGTTATATGCGCATGTTAACTTAGAGAAAGGCGAGCGCTCTGAATTGGCTAATATTGCCAGCCAACTTCTTTGATAAAAAAAGGCGGTACCTATAAGCATAAGTACCGCCTTAAAATTTTGAAAGTTGAGAACCGAGTTTAGTTACTCCAACCTAACTCAACTTCAACTTCACCCTTGTTTTCAATCTCAGGGTTTAAGTGCTCGATGAGATAGTTCAGTCTCATTTTGTTGTAATGAGCACCATGTGCACCTCTAATACCATGACGGTTGTTTGGGTACATCATTAGATCAAACTTCTTGCCCGCCTTAATGAGTGCATCTACCAACATGGTAGTGTTGGCTGGGTGAACGTTGTTATCGATAGAACCATGAACTAAAAGAAGTTTACCTTTTAGTTGATCAGCATAGGTCATCGCTGAACCCACATCATAACCTTTCTTGTTTTTCTGTGGAGTATTCATGTAACGCTCAGTGTAGATGGTATCATAACTTCTCCAATCGGTTACAGGCGCACCTGAGATACCAACATGGAATAAGTTCGGATAGCGAAGCATCAGCATAGCTGTAGCATATCCACCGTATGAGTGTCCATAAACACCAACTCTAGAAGCATCAGCATAAGGACGTTTAGTTACATGTTTAATGGCTTCAGCATAATCATCTATTTCAAGCGTACCTAAGTTCTCGTAGTGCAACGTAGCAAATTCTTTACCGCGATTTCCTGATCCACGGTAGTTAGCACGAACAACGATAAAGCCTAATTGTGCAAGGCGTTGGTAGCCGTCACTATTTTTGTAAGTGTTTGAAACATCTTGTGATTCTGGACCCCCATAAAGCGGGAGTACCACGGGATATTCTTTATTTGGGTTGAAATCAACCGGCTTGTAAATAAGGCCTGGCAGTTCAGTAACACCATCCGCAGCTTTAAACGTAAAGAATTCTGGCTTGCTTAGGTTTTCAGCAAGCACATTGCTTACGTCCGCCTTCATCATGTTTCTAACCATCTTGCCATTTGAAGTATACATATTCGCTTCATATGGCTGATCAAAAGAAGAGTGCGAGCAAATGTAGTAGTCGGCAGAAGGATTCATGCTAACATTATGGCGTCCTTCACCTTTCGATAGTTTCTTCATGTCGGTGCCGTCCATATCTACTACATAAAAATAGAGATCGAGCCCCATATTTTGGTAGGCCGAGAAGTACACCTTTTTATTCTTCTGGTCAACATTCACAATACTTCCAACTGGGAAATCACCTTTGGTAATCTGGTTGATGAGTTTACCATTGAAGTCGTAATGGTAAATGTGGTTATATCCACTTACTTCTGAGGTCCAGATGAACGTTTGGTTGTCGTCTAACTGAATGAAGTTATCATGCATATTAATGTATGCATCTTCTTTTTCTTCAAAAATTGTTCTCACAGATTGTGAACCAAGATTGTAAGCTAAGAACTCAAGGTGGTTTTGCTGACGGTTAAGTCTACGGAAGGTTAATTCCGAACCATCTTGTCTCCAAATAGGGCGCACGATGTAAGTATCAGGGTCGCTATTTGTTGGAACTTCCTCAATATCACCTGATTCTATATCAACGATGAAAAGCTTAACGGTTGGGTTGGTTTCACCAGCTTTAGGGTAACGCATGAGCTCTAAACCTGCTTCAAACTCCAATTCATGTACAATTGGGAATTGGTGAACGTCCTTCTCATTGTACTGCATGTAGGCAATTTTGGAATTGTCTGGAGAGAACCAATAGGCTTCTCTTTGACCAAACTCTTCTGGGTATACCCAACTTGGGCGCCCGTTCATTTGCTCTTCGCTACCGTAAGTAAGTCTTTTTTCTTCTTTAGTGGCCGTATCTACAACATAGATGTCGTAGCCTTTTACATAGGCAAATTTGGTGTAGTCGTGAGAATAGGTTCCGTTCCATAACTGCGAACGGCTCATGCCACGCATTAATTCATCGGTGTACGGAGCCTTTTCAACTTCAGGCTTATACAACTTACGCAGTTCACGTGTTTTTAAGTTGAACACGAAATCGGTCTTATCTTGAGTAAAGAAGATTCCGTTGTTATCCATCACATACTCAAAACGTGCGAATGGAAGGTGTTCTACATCTTTTTCAGTTAACGAGTTATACTGCTCGATGAGTGCATTTACAGTTTTCTTGTTAAACAGTGCACTACGTTTTTGGTTCTTTGGATTAACCTTGTAGAAAGTGACGTTGCCATCGTCATCTCTTTCTGTTTCCATGTACCCTTGATTGCCTGGTAGCCAATTCACTCCAGAGCTTCCTTCAAAGTTCACAAAATTACGCTGGCCCATTTTGGCATAAAGCTCTAATCCTGTGCTTTGGGAAAATGCAGTTGTGCTAATGCTTAATAAAAGAGCAAGAACTGCAATTGATTGAAATATCCGTTTCATATAAACAATTGGTTTGATGTTATTAGCGAGATGAATGTAACGTTAGTGAGTTCGATAAATTCACCCCACCCTGTAAAGAATCGTTAAGATGCTAAAATTGAAGGAATAATACAGCCTAAAGATGGGTAACAATTACATTTGAAATCTTGCGACCTAAAAAGCGTTCAGCGAGTTCATGAAATCGTTGAGGTCGATCGGTGACATAGCATTCAAATTTACCACTCGAATCATTTAGAGCACGCATAGCTTCAAGCTTCATTTTGGCTGTATTGGCAATGCTTTCAGCAGAATCGATGATTTCAATGTTATCATTTGCTAGAATAGACGGTATCACCTCTTTAAATAGGGGATAATGCGTACACCCTAATATTAATGAATCAATGTTTAGACTCTTAAAGGGTTCTAAATACTCGGTCAGTGTTAGCTTAGCGATGTCGTTGTTAATCCAACCTTCTTCGGCCAATGGCACCAATAGTGGACACGCTTTTTGGCTGACCACTGTCGAAGCATTGTGCTCTTTTATGGCGCGGATGTACGCTTCAGAGTTTACCGTACCTAAGGTACCAATTACTCCAATATGCTGGTGTTTGGGATGAGAAAAGGCGGTCTCAGTTCCAGCTGAAATTACATCTAACACTGGAATGCCTTTAGCAAGTTGGATGATTTCATCTTTGGCAAAAGCAGATACGGTGTTACAAGCAATGAGAATCATCTTCACCCCTTTTTGAATCAAGAAGTCTGTGATCTGAAGGGCATAATCACGCACGGTTTCGGTCGACTTAATTCCATAAGGTACACGGGCTGTGTCGCCAAAATAAATGATATGCTCGTTGGGAAGGGCTTCAGCCACAGCTTTTGCTACGGTTAAACCTCCAATTCCTGAATCAAATATGCCTATAGGGGCTTTGTTTGGACTATTCAAAAGGTGTGTGCGATTACTACGTTAAATTGAACTGCTTTTTTGCTAAAAAGGTTAGACCTTCTCTGATGAATTACATTAGTATATTCGTCCTTAATTAGTTCCACAATATAGAATCTTATCACATTGTTTAGAAGAACACTTCCCTATTTTTTGACCCTAATTACATTATTGGTTCTCGGCTCAGATACTCAAGCCCAAACTCCACCGGATACTTTAAAAGGTGAGTTAGAGGAAATTACGGTTGTGGGTTATGAAGGGAACCGAAGCATTATGCAAACTCCGGGGTCTATCACTTACATACCCACTACAACGCTTTCGGCGCTTCAGAATAATTCGTTGTTATATGGATTGAACCAAGTAGCAGGTGTGAAAATGGACGAACGTGCACCCGGTAGCTATAGAATCGCGATTAGAGGAAGTGCTTTACGATCACCATTTGGGGTGCGGAATGTGAAAATTTATTGGAATAATATTCCATTAACCGATCCTTCAGGAAGTACCGCTTTGAACCTCTTAGACAACCACAACATAAAGCAGGTGGAAGTGATAAAAGGCCCTACAGGAAGTATGTATGGAGCCGGAAATGGTGGAGTTTTACTCTTGAATAGCTTTGAACGCAATCCCGTTACTGCACGCAATGGTGCTGTAAATGTAGGCGAATATGGATACTTGAAGTACAATGGATCTTATATCACAAAAAATGACTTCGGGATTTTCCAGTATAAGTATGCTTCTCAAAAAACTGATGGCTACCGTGAGCAAGGCTACTTTGATCGTACAACCTTTGAGAGCAGTGCCAAAATTTATACCCCAAACGACATCTTCGTTACCATTTCAACTTTGTATACCAATTTAGACTATGGAATCCCTGGCGGTTTAAATGCGCAACAGTTTGAAGAAAACCCTCGCCAAGCACGAGCAGGAAGTGTTGAAAAAGAGTCGGGAGTACGCCAAGAGAATTTCCTATTTGGTGTTGATATGAGTACTCAATGGTCAGAGAATTGGTCGGGTGGTACCACTTTGTTTGGAAATTTGAGTTCATTTGAGAATCCATTTCTGTTCGATTACAAAAGAGACAGTAGAAAGAGTTGGGGTAACCGCTCGCAAATAGTGTACAATACCCAAGTGGGTGAAGTAGACCTTAATCTAAAAGGGGGCGCTGAAGTTCATCGGGCAAATCATGTAGCTCGAAACTTTCAGAATGATGCGGGTCAGCCTGATACGCTTAATTTTGACGATGAAATCGAAATTCGCAATCGCACCTACTATTTCAAATCGGAAGCTGATTTACCGAACAATGTATATCTAACCTTTGGATTGAGTGTGAACTCCATTCGCTACGACATCTATCGTGTGGCTACGAACTTAGATGGGGATAGTCCGCAGCGCGTTAAAAAAGATTTCGATTTAGAATTCATACCTAGAGTGGCGGCAGCTAAGCAATTAAATCCTAACACCACTTTACATGGAAGCATCAGCTGGGGCTTTTCGCCACCAACGGTAGAGGAAATTAGAACCAACGAAGGCAGCTTAAATTTAGGATTAAAACCTGAAAAAGGGATTAACTATGAGTTAGGCCTGAGGGGAAGAATCCCGGCCAAAAACTTCACTTATGATGCCGTGGTATTTTGGTTTATTCTTGATGAAACCATTGTACAGTTGCAATCGCCACGAGGGACCACCTTGTTTGAAAACGCAGGGAGCACTGATCAAAAAGGATTTGAATTAAGTACAGGGTGGCAGATTTGGAATAATCCGGGAGCGGTATTATCGCAGGTGCAATTCAATAACTCATACACTTACCATCATTTTAAATTTGATGAGTACAACCGAAGAGGGAATGACTATTCTGGAAATGATTTAACGGGTGTAGCCCCACATACGGTTAATTCTGAATTAAAAATCGCTTCTGCAACAGGCTTGTATAATCATTGGTCGCTGAATTATACCGATGAAATTCCATTGAATGATGGGAATACGGTGTATTCAGACCCATATACTCTAGTACAGGTGCAATTGGGGTATAAAACTAGGGTGGGAGATAAATTCTCCTTCGATATTCACGGAGGCATAGATAATCTGTTGGATGAAGACTACAGCCGTGGTTATGATGTGAATGCCTTTGGCGATCGTTACTTCCAACCTGCTCCAACGATGAATTGGTTCACTGGCTTTAAATTTAATTACGAGTTGTAAGGGCCAACTAAAACTTCCGAGCTAGAACAACGGTTTCCTTGAAGGTTCGATTCTTACCATTGGCGCTGTCATAAGCTTCAAAAAATAGGATATAGATTCCCACTCTGTTTGGGCTACCATCGTCTTTAAGGCCATCCCAAATTATTGAACCCGTAAAGCCAGCAGCTTTGCCATTTACCAACTCGCGAACCTCTCGTCCATAGCGATCAAAGATGCGAATTCGTAGTAAGTAATCGGGTTGATCTAAGGTGTAGTTAATGGAAACAAAATCTTCGAATCCATCACCATCGGGCGAGAAGGGGTTGGGATTCACACTTACACCGGTATTAGCAGGGGCTTCCCCTGATTCTTGGTATATGCTATTTTCAGCCGTTGGTGTTCCACCTCTTACATCGGTACTAGAACTCCAATTTTGAGCCTCATTACTAGGTCCATGGGGGTTGATACGTTCCAAGGCGACTCCTTTTACCGATACTCTATTCGGATTATGCCACTTTTCGGAATAGAACACCGAATCAATATTGGTAACCGTGCTATCCGAGATATAAATGGCATCGTTACTCGCTGATAAACTCAAGCTGCTCCGATCTATCCTAGCTGTGAATGCTTCTTGCTCATCTGTTAATCCGAAGTATTCCTGAAGTTGGCTATCCATGAATATTTCAGCTTCATTTTCGGCATAGACAAGAAAATAGCTTCGAGCAGGTATCCATTTGTAGAATGTGGAAACCGGATTCAAGATATCTATTTCATTTTGTTCGTCGGGCGCATCATGCAGAAGTAGACCTTCCAATGAAACGGCATAGTCGCGTGTGTTATACAATTCGATATACTCGGTTTGGTCGGGCAGATTGTCTTCATTATCTGCAAGAGGGTCGAATAGGATTTCATTTATAACCACGGCTCCAGGTGTAATGGGCATTGCGATTTCAATAGCATCGCTTGCAGTGCTATTGCCCACGATGTCCTCAAAATTGATTGCTTCAATAGTTGCGTCTTCATTCAACGAAACACCGTTGCCATCAAGAAGCACTTCATTGGCTTCCGTAGTATCAAATTGAACAATATTGGCTGTGTTGCCATTTATGGTGATTTGAGCATTATCTAGATCAACAAATTCATTGAATGCTACAAATACCCGTCCGTCTAATTGGGCTCGCGCAAACAATAAACTTGGGGCCAACTCATCAGGAGTGTATACACTATTTTGCATTGCCGGAGTTGTACCATTTTCACTACTTCTCCAGTTTTGCGGATCATTTGAAGCAGCATTCGGGTCGATCCGTTCGGTAGATATTCCTGCTTCGGTACCCCCAAATTCCGAAGTGTATGCCAAGGAATCGATAATAGCTCCCTCTGCATTTTTAAGCACAATTTGATCGCCGGCATCGTTTAATGAAGGAAAGTTGGATAGGTAGTACACCGACATTGAACTACTAGTTTGAGCAAAGGCTAGACTGTTTGTAAGTACTAGGTAGCTATCAGCTTCGATAATAATAGATGGAGGGAACGTGGCTTCGTTTTGTGTTGCATCACTGAGGATCCATGCACTCAAATCAATATTTTTCTCAGATCGATTATAAATTTCCACAAACTCAGGGGCATCTTCATTGGCTTTTCGATATAGGATTTCATTAATCACGATATCTTTTTGAGCAGCCGGTTGGACTTCTAAATATTTAAAGGACGCATCAATGGGGTTAGCGGTATTCCCAAATACATCCGATTGATTCTGAATACTGATGGAGTAGATAAGCCCAGACTCAAAGGTGCTACTAAAGGTGATGGTTGTAGAGTCTTGGTCAGTTTGAATACTCTGAATGGTTAAGGACGGGGAGGTGGAATAATTAGTCTGAGTTTGGGCCGAAGTTGAGTCAACGGTTTCATTAAAAACTAAAGTTATGCTTTGGGTATCTTCTACAACTAGCGACTCTAATGAAGGAGGCGAATTATCTAGCGGAACAGAATTACTTCTCCCCGGCGTACCCCTAGCAAGGTCTAATGAGTTCCCCCAATTTTCTTTATAGATCGCTGAAACGGCACTACTTCTTCGTTCCAAAGCTACATTCTCACCACCCCAGCTTTCATCGTATTCTAAAGAGTCGATGAGGGTTGAATTCTGATTGTATACACGAACTTGATCCGCCCCATTATTGAAAGCAGGTAGGCTCACTTCATGAGAATAGATATTCCCAAATGATTGAAGGGATGCTGTATCAGAACTTATTACAATGAAACTATCGGGCAAAAGGGTGAGGTCTTCAGCAGATAAAACCGACAGGCTACTATTATCACCTAATTCCCAATCTTTCAGGTTTAAATACAACGAAGTGGTGTTTTTCAACTCGATGTATTCTGACAAGCCAGTAGGTTCATCTTTCATGATTTCGTTAATCACCACGGCACCTTCAACGTAGTCATCATAGTTGAATAGGGTGAGTGTGGTATCCGCTAGCGTAGTTTGATTGGAAGCATCATCAATGGAAGAAATAGCTAGAGTGAGTTCCCCACTTGGTATGGATGCATTAAAATTTAAATGCATGGAATCACTACTTACTTCTGTAATGGATGAAGGAGTGATGGAACCCGGGTTCAAAGTGAAGTCTGTGGTTTGAACAGAGGATGAAGCGTAAGGGATATTGAATGAAACACCAATTTGTGTGTCGTTAATACCAATATTTTTTACCGTGATAGGAGGGATGTCAATCTTAAAATCGAAGGTGAATTTATCGACCCTACTGGAAGTGTATGTGGTTTTAAGGCCTAAATGTGTTGCGGTTGTAAAGGTGTTGTCGGTGCCTGTTGCTTCTTGAACCACAGGTGCTGAATAAGAAGTTGCTACACTCAATGTCCAGTTCCCAGCGTTATCTCGATCCACTCTGATGCGGTAATCACCACCCGAAGCAATGCTGGTGGTTCCCGTTAGTACTTCGTTGTCTTGAACTCCATTGGTAACTCGGAATAACCGAAGAACATCCCCCGATCCATTTTCGCCGGCTTGAAGTACATATCCATTTAGAGCACTATTTAAATCTGAACTTGAACTCATTAAATAGATTTCGGCTTTATTGCCAGCTGAAGGGCTGAAGCCATCAAGCCTTAGAAAAAACTCCCAATAACCCACTACTTGTGTAGACGGAGTGCTGATTTGAGTAGTACCTGCTGAAGGAGCGGTTTGTTGAAGTAATACATTGTCACCTTCAAGAATAAAAGTGAAATGGCTTGTATCGCCTACCCATTCGGATAAATCTTGGTCGCTAAAATCGTCTTCAAAGTTTGCCGTTTGGGCAAATACAGACCATGGGTAAACAAATAATATCAATAGACATAAACGCCACATGGTATACTATAATTGACCCGCTTTAGATTGTCAATAGGAGTTGTGGAGTTTATAGACAAAAAAATAGGGTAAAAGAATATTCCATCTTTTACCCCTGGAAGGACATTGGAAACGCTTACGCGCCCCCAAGGCAATGATTAGTTTAACTCTCTCTTACGACCATAAACCTCTCTTAACCGATTAGTTAGACCATTAAGTGAGGAAGTCCTTACATTTTTTTCGTACATTTTTTTTGATGCCGACTAACATGTATAAACTCATAAAAAACAATAAATATTATGCGGGCACTTCCATTTTTAATTGATGATTTAAACGGAGGGTTTATGAAAGTGGAAGGAATTCTGAGCGTTGATGGCGATAAATTTTCAATTGAGTTTCAGAAAAAAGACTCATTATTTGAAGCCTATAAGTCTGAGCTCATGCATTGCGAGATTTCTTTCTCTGATTTGGATTTGGTTGAGTTTAAAAAAGGACTATTCACTTCCAAGTTGATTCTACAAGCAAAAAAAGCGGCTGTGTTTAGTGAACTCCCGGGAGATGATCTAATATCTCGCACCCTTAAAGTGAAGAAAAAGCATAGGGATATTGCCGCGTCCATAGCTTCAAGAGTAAATCTCGAGCTTTCGGAAATGAAGCTTCGAGAACTAGATGAGTAATACTTCTATAAAATAAAAAAGGGTGCCATTGTTAATAGCACCCTTCATTTAAATTCACGGTTAAGCTATTTTAGAATTCCTTTTTTATAAAGGAGTTCAGCATTAAGAATAGCTCCGCCTGCAGCTCCACGGATAGTATTATGAGCCATAGCAACAAAACTGATATCGAATACTTCCGCCATACGTAATCTTCCCATATGCAATTGCATGCCTCCTTCTTGGTCGGCATGAAGGCGTGGTTGTGGATAGCGTTCTTCTTCATGCAGTTTGATAACTTCAGAAGGTGAAGAGGGGAGGTTTAATTCAGCGATAGGGTTTTCCCAAGATTGAATGGCCTCTTTAACTTCATCAATGTTTTTAGGAGTGCGCTTAAACTTCACCGTAGCTGAAATCATATGCCCATTGATGGAAGGCACACGAGTGGCCGTTGCTTGTAAAGCAAAATGAGGCTCATCTAATTCGCCATTATTTAAAGTGGCTAGCAGTTTTTGAGTTTCAGGAGCAATTTTAGGTTCTTCACCAGATATGAATGGAACTACATTGCCAAGGATATCTAAGCTAGGAACCCCTGGGTAACCCGCACCAGAAACGGCTTGCATAGTCGTTAACACAACCGTTTCGATTCCAAATTCTTTATGCAAAGGATTCAACGCTAATGAGAGCGGTACCGCTACACAGTTTGGGTTGGTAACAATCCATCCGCTTCCATCTTCGGTGAACGACTGGCTTTGAATGAGCGCAATGTGCTCTGGGTTAACCTCGGGCACCAGTAAAGGCACCGAATTATCCATTCTATAGTTCTTAGCATTTGATATCACCGGAATGCCTGCTCGAGCAAAGGCTCCTTCAATTGCTGTGGCAACGGAAGAATCTAAGCCTGAAAAAACGAAATCAACTTCACCAAAAGCAGAGGGTTCACAGGTTGCAACCGTCATGTCTGCAATGTGATTCGGAAGGGGTACATCTTCTACCCAATTGGCAGCCTGTTTATAACGTTTACCTGCAGAGCGCTCTGATGCACCTAGTGCACAGATTTCAAACCAAGGGTGGTTTTGCAGTAAACGAATAAATTTTTGGCCAACGGCGCCAGTAGCGCCTAAAATTCCGACTTTCATGTTCGAAGTTGTAATAGATTGAATGGTTTAATTTAAAAGGCTAAAAATACCATTTCATTTTACGGGATGCTGAATAATGTTAGGGGTTTAAACAAGCAATAAATGAAGCCTCAACGTCTGCAAAATGTCTTCATAAGAGTGTTATCAAATTCCTATCTTATAGGCTTACATCAAATTCAAAAATCAGAAAATTTTTCATGTCGAATTTAGATAGTCTGGATAAGATTGTTTCGCTAGCAAAAGCACGTGGTTTCATTTTTCAATCCTCTGAAATTTATGGAGGCCTTAGTGCGGTATACGATTACGGCCCCTTAGGTGTAGAGCTGAAGCGTAACATCCGCAATGCTTGGTGGAAAGAGATGACTCGTAGACATGATAATGTAGTGGGGATTGATGCCGCTATTTTCATGCACCCAAAAGTTTGGGAAGCCAGTGGGCACGTGGGGGGTTTTAACGATCCTATGATTGATGATAAGCAATCGAAGAAACGCTACCGCGCGGATATGCTCATTGAGCAGTATATCATGAAGTTGGATAAAGATGGCAAAGAGGATAAAGCGAAAGAGATTCAAGAGCTCTTAGATACTTCTGGAACTCGAAAGAGTTTAACAGAAGATTTATATGATATTATCATCGAAAATGAAATCCGTTCTCCAGATTCTGGTGCTTTTGATTGGACAGAAGTTCGCCAATTCAATTTGATGTTTAAGACTCAATTTGGAGCTACTTCAAGTGAAGAAGATGGGGTGTACCTACGCCCTGAAACGGCTCAAGGTATATTTGTGAACTACAAGAACGTGATGGACACAAGCCGAGTGTCGGTGCCTTTTGGGATTGCACAAACAGGGAAAGCTTTCAGAAATGAAGTAGTAGCTCGTCAATTTGTATTCCGTATGCGTGAATTTGAGCAGATGGAAATGCAATATTTTGTTGAACCAGGTACGGATGAAGCATCTTATGAGGAGTGGTTAGAAAAACGATTGGCCTGGCATAAGAGCATAGGTATTCGCGAAGAACACTTGCGCACCGCTCCACATCCAGATGATAAACTTGCCCATTATGCTCGTGCTGCAGCCGATATTCAGTATAAATATCCAATTGGCTGGCAAGAAGTTGAAGGAATCCATAACCGTTCTGATTTTGATTTAAAGCAGCATCAAGAGTACTCGGGTAAAAAGATGGAGTACTTTGATCAGAAGAATCAAAAGAGATACATCCCTTATGTAATTGAGACTTCGGTTGGGTTAGATCGCTTAACGTTAATGGTGCTGTGTGATGCATACCGTGAGGAAGAAGTGGATGGTGATAAGCGCGTAGTTCTTAAACTGCATCCTAAGTTAGCTCCTGTACAAGTAGGTATTTTTCCACTGATCAAAAAGCCCGCTCTGCAAGAAGTTGCTAAAAAACTGGAAATGGAATTACGTGAAGAATTCTCGGTTCAATACGATGAGTCAGGTTCTATCGGTAAGCGTTACCGCCGTTTAGACGAAGCAGGTACACCATTCTGTATTACGGTAGATTTCGATGGTTTAGATGACGACACTGTAACCATTAGGCATCGAGATGACATGAGCCAAGAACGTGTGCCTTTAGATAAAGTAGCAGATGTGATTAGAACAGGAATGAATAACTGGAAACCGAACTAGGGATCTACATTCACCTTTAGAAATTAAAAAGCCTTGTATTCGAAAGAGTACAAGGCTTTTTTGTATCAAATAAAAAATATAATACAAGAAGTAGGTTATTCGGTAATTCCGATTACCCCACAAGCAATACGTGCACCTGCATCACCGGATGGTTGAGATTCAAAATCATCTTCTCCGGCATGAATGATTATTCCACGACCTACAATCTCCATGAGATGAATTCGGTTATCAGTATAGGTGAGTGAAGTTGTAGCATTCTCACCGTCACTTTCCAAATTACCCATATCGCCTACATGACGTTTGTTGGCATCAGGATCGTTATGAGGGGCATCTTCAGGGTTATAATGTCCACCTGCTGAAGTTCCGTCAGCTGCAGAGCAGTCGCCATATTGGTGAATGTGGAAACCATGTTTGCCAGCTTCAAGTCCGCTAATTGAGGCAGAAACGGTTACCCCTTCGGTACCTTTTTCAAAGGTTACTGTGCCAGATACACCGCTTTCACCAACAGGATGTACAGTAGCGATGGCTTTAGTTATTTCAGGGCCGTCAAATTCTTTTACATACATGACTTCTTCTTTTTGAGTACAAGAAAACATGGTAATGCATAATGCTATGAGCAATAAGTTCTTCATGAGGGAATTTTGTTAGTTATTGATTTTATACTTTTAACAGTGAAAAAAATTCATTCATTCACTAGAAACAAGTCGTTCTCTATAGTTTTGAATAGTTTTAATCTTTTTAACAAGAGTATTATATACCTCTGGATGTTTCGAAGAAAATTCTTTGATCTTTTTGTTCTGTTTGAAGTCGCGTAATACTTCATTACCACTTTTAAACATGGTAGAAGTAGCTAAACTAAATGCTAAGTAGCCTAAAGCATACCAAAAAGGCACTCCTGCAATCAGCAGTATAATGGTTACAAAAAGATAAAAAAGTGGGAATAGGGTAAGCCCAAGTACGAATTTTATGGATGCGTCAAAGGCTTTGTCTTTGATTTTATCACGTACAACACTTCGTACGGGTTGATAGGGAATTACATTATTAATCCAAACTAGGAAGTAGAGGGGCGCAAGAAGAATTTGTTTCCAACGTGGTTTTTTAACATCCGCAATCCTTCGAATGTTTAGATCGTATTCAGAAGCCGTCTCCAAAATTTCTTCCGCTGTTTGAATGAGTTCGGGAGTATGGTCTGCTTCAACTTTGGCCACTAATGCATTCATGTACTCTGGGTCAGCGACTTTCTTTCGCACGGGCTCAAGTTCATCTAGTGCTACTTTAGCCAATGGGTATTGGTCAAGTTTCTGCACATGCATGATGGTTGGTTTCAGATTCTCGGCTACTGCATTTTTAAGAGCATTCGCAGCCTTACGCTCATCTTCCTCATAAATATCTTTGAAATCAGCTACACGAATTGGATCTCCATACACCACTCGTACTTCATTTCGAGATAATTGATGGTCGCTGTAGTTTACCCCAACAGGTTGAATGTATAAATCTAACTCCCAGTTGTTTTGAATTTCAGCATCAAAGGCAATGCGAGTAAACCCTTTACTTAGTGGACGTAACCTTCGGCGTAAATCATGATTGGCTTCCGCGAAAATCAGCACGCATTCATTGTCTGACAGTAGATCTACACACCGTTGAAAAATGGCATTGTTCTTTTGGATACTGCTCATCCCATCACGCACTCTATAAACCGGTAACATGTTTAATGAACGCAAAAACCAGTTCATAAAAGGAGTGTTGAATGCCTTTGCTCTTGTTAGAAAAGAGGTGCTACGATGCAGATTGGTAGTAATCAGCATTGCATCCATAAAGGAATTCTGATGATTCGGTACCAACAATAAAGGCTTGTCCTTATAAACCTTCTTTTTGTTGTCTATTCGAATCTTTTTGTAGAATAATTTTAAACCTGTTCCTGCTACTCCATAGCGAATAGCGTGATACCATAAGAAGTTTTTACGCATTTGTAAGTACGCGTTGAATTGATTTTTTACCAACCGACCAGTACCAACCTAATGTTAGTCCTGCTAAGATATGCCAAATACCCCACCAAGCAGTGATTAAGGCCATACCGCCCAGTCCATCAAAGAAATTAAAAATTAAAAGTAACCCGAGCCCTGAGTTTTGAATGCCCGTTTCTATAGATATTGATTTTCGATCAGCGTACGGTAAGCCAGCTAAAGCAGCTACTCCATACCCAGAGCCTAAAGCTACTGCATTATGTATCATTACAATTAGAAATACAAACTCCACATATTGAATGAAACTGTCAAAGTTCATCATGAATGCTACAATCACAAAACCCGCAAAAAATACAACACCAAAACCTTTTATCCATGGGCTCAATTTCTCTGCAATCACCGGTTTCGTATGTCGTACTATCATTCCTAAAATAAGTGGAACCCCGAGAATAAGAACGATGATTTCGAATACCTTGGCTAAGTCTAAGCTAATTTCCTGTAGTATAGCTTGAGTTGGGGGATATAGACTGGCCCACAAAGTGAAATTTAATGGGGTTAATATAATGGCGAATAAAGTTGCGATGGCCGTCATACTCACCGAGAGCGCTGCATTGCCACGCGCTAGTAGGGAAAAGAAATTAGAGATGTTGCCCCCCGGACAAGCCGCAACCATCATCATGCCTAAAGCAATACTTGGTGCGGGTTCCATAATCCAAACAAGCACGAAGGTTAAAAGGGGTAAGAGTATAAACTGTGAAGCAGACCCTAAAAAAGTTGCTTTAGGGTTTTTCGCGATGTCTTTGAAATCTTGTATAGTTAGCTCAAGGGCTACCCCAAACATGATAACGGCTAGTGATACATTCATCACCATAAGCCCGTCGTTACCAAGGTTAAGTCGTAGTGCGTCTATAGTTTCCGTCATGCAGGAATGTAAAGCTTTTTTTGAAATCGATTTCTATTAAAGCTTTAGGCTCTGCTGAAATTACATCAGATATACCGTTCGGCCCATGTACCTAAAACTTTGCCTACATATAGGCTATCACTTTTGTTTGAGAGCAAGTGATCGGCAGTATCTAAAGATATAAAACTCCGAGGATGCTTTGCAGCGTTGAAGATCTGAGAGGCGTTATCAATGCCTACGGTGTTATCGATTGGGGAGTGAAAGATGATAAGTGCTCGTTTGAGTGTGCTAATGCTATGCTCCATTCGCTCTTTTTCAAGGTCTTCAATGAACTGCTTTTTAATCACAAATGGGCGACCCTCGAGTTGAACTTTAGCTTCTCCTTTTTCCATAATTTCCTCCAAGTTCATCTCAAAATTTTCTATCACATGTGAGGGATCAGCTGGTGCGGCAATAGTGGCCACTGCTTGTACATTGTCCATTTTGTGTGCAGCCTGAAGCACGGCGGCACCTCCTAATGAGTGACCAATAAGCACAGAAGGAGCTTGGTACTCTTGCTGCATAAACTCATAAGCCGCGATCAAGTCGTCTATATTGGATGAGAAGTTAGTGTCTTCAAAATCCCCTGAACTTTGACCTAGTCCTGTGAAATCGAACCGTAAAGTAGCATAGCCAATTTCAGCGAGTGAAGTAGTGATATTGCCAACCGCTTTAAGATCTTTGGAGCAGGTAAAACAGTGTGCAAATAAAGCATAGGCTTTGGGTTCACCCTCGGGCAAATCCATTTTAGCCGAAAGTTTATGTCCTTGAGATCCAGTGAATGTAATTTTTTTAGATGGCATGGCTAACTTTTATATGAACAAGTGATTGAGAGGGTACACAAAACAAAAAATAAAGTGTACATTCTCGTGAAATAGAACAAACTAACAGAATGATTTTATAATGAGTTCAACAATCGCACCCTTTCATTTAGCTTTTCCGGTTTCCGATTTAAAGGAAACACATACTTTTTATACTGAAATCTTAGGCTGTAGCACGGGCCGTAGTTCGGATCAGTGGATTGATTTCAATATGTGGGGACATCAAGTGGTAGCACATTTAAGTCCAGAAGAAGCGGGGAAGTCTGCTACCAATGCGGTAGATGGAAAAGGAGTTCCGGTTCGTCATTTTGGGGTTATTATCGATATGGATGAATGGGAAGCACTTGCAGAGCGTGTAAAAAATGCGGGTATAGATTTTATAATTGAGCCTTATGTGCGCTTTAAAGGTGAGCCGGGTGAGCAAGCTACTATGTTTTTCTTAGACCCAAGTGGTAACGCCCTCGAGTTCAAAGCATTTGGCGACAAAAGCCAGATTTTTGCTACCTAAATGGCGGTATAGTTTATAAAGCCTCGGAAATTTTCGAGGCTTTTTACTTTAACTCCCCTCTTCAATCACTTTGATTTCGGTGGCTAGATAGGTGCCAAAAGTAGCTACTTGTTGCGACTGCCAATGGTCAATCATTTCGGCTTCAGGATTGAAGTAATGATAGGTATGCGTTTTACCATCTTTTGTGATCTTGACTCTATAAGATCTTGAGATATTGGTAACTGGACCTGATTTTCGGCTTTCAATCTTTGATTGATCTTCCATGTCGTAGATATCTAGCGCTTCTAAGATAAACTCAAAGTCTTCCCAGCCTTGGGTAGGCTCGATAGCTATGGTTCTTACAAGCTGACGAGTATCAGGATTGTTAGTGCTATACTGTTTTACAATCCCCTCCCAGTTTCCTTCTTCCTTAACAAAGATATATTCCACTCGTTCATTGATAAAAACTCGTATTTCGTGAAGAGGGGCTACTTTTTCCTGTTGAACCGGTGGGGTAGGTGAGGGTTCTTCAACAGGTTGATCTTGAATCGTGTTATTAGAAGTAGAGCAACCTAGGGTTACTGCCACCATTGCTATCCATACGAAAGCCAGACGTAGTTGTACCATTTATGAGAGCTCTTGTTCTATAACTTCAATCCTATTCGCGTATTCTTCCCATTGCGAATAGTGTGCTGTAAGGTCCATCTTTAATTGTTCATATTCCAGTGTTGTATTCTTCACCTTTTCGGCATCGTCATAGAAATCTGTTTCAGCCATCATGGCTTCAATTTCATTCTTACGTTCTTCTGCTTTTTCAATGGCTTCTTCAACTTGCTGAAGTTTCTTTTTAACCGGTCCAATGCGCTTATTGAGAGCATTACGGCGTTCCGCTTCAATACGTCGCTCTTCTTTTCTAGAAAGTGCGGGTTTGTCGTCCGACGAAGAGTTGTTACTTCCGCTTGAACCATTGCCATCATTTTGGGATTTCTCTAATTCTGCTTCTTCTCGTTTTTTATCGAGGAAGTAAGAGATGTTGCCCAGGTATGTTTTGATGCGTTGTGGTTGAACTTCCAGTACTTTTGTAACGATAGGATCTAAGAAAGCCCTATCGTGAGATACAATCACACAGGTTCCTTCATATTGCTGCAAGGCTTGCTGAAGGATGTTCTTACTGCTCATATCAAGGTGGTTGGTAGGCTCATCAAAAATCAGAAAGTTAGAAGGCGACAGTAACATTTTTGCTAAGGCCAACCGACTCTTTTCACCACCTGATAATACTTTTACCTTTTTGAATACATCGTCGCCAGTAAATAAAAAGCTACCTAGTATAGATCGAAGTCGACTTTCTTTTTCTCCGGAACCCGCATCCATCATGATTTCGAGCGGGTCTTTATTCAGGTCTAAGTCTTCGGCCTGATGCTGTGCAAAGTAATTGGTACTTACTTTATGGCCTTCGATGCGGTCTCCGCCTTGGAATTCTTCTAAGCCAGCTAGAATTCGGATCATGGTAGACTTACCAGCCCCATTTGGACCCACAACGGCAATTTTATCGCCGCGTTCAATTTCATAATCAAGCCCATCGAATACTACGTTCGAGCCATAGCTTTTTTGGATATTCTCGAGTCGCATCACCACCAAGCCACTGCGTTCGGGCGATGGAAAACTAAATGAAACGTTGGCTAATTCATCCTCAACTTCAATACGGTCTATCTTCTCAAGCTGCTTAATGCGACTTTGAACTTGTCGTGCTTTGGAAGCTTTGTATCGAAAGCGTTCCACAAACTCTTCTGTTTCCTTAAGCTGCTTTTCTTGGTTTTTCTGGGCGTTGATAAGAAGCTCGCGTTCTTCTTCCCACTTGTTCTCATAGTAGGTGTAGTTACCAGCGTAATCGCTTAATGAACCCCTGCGAAGAGCCAGGGTTCGGGTGGTAATGGTATCTAAAAAAGCACGATCGTGAGATACTACAATTACGGCGCCTTCATAGCTATTTAAGAAGTTCTCCATCCATTGTAGCGATTCGATATCCAAGTGATTGGTAGGCTCATCTAACAGTAAATAAGTGGGCTTTTTAAGAAGCAGTTTGGCCAAGGCTATACGCATTAACCAACCCCCACTGAACTCAGAAGTAGAGCGGTTGAAGTCACTATCTTTGAAACCTAATCCCATTAGCACTTTTTCAACATCAGAACGAAGCGTGTATAAACCTGAAGCTTCCAATTTTGTTTGAAGCTCACCATAGCGCTCCATTAGTTTTTCGTGCTCGGCTGAATCGGGTGCTGTGGTTCCAAGCTGAACCTGTAAATCTTTAACCTTCTGTTCGAGCTCAAAAAGTGGTTTATAAACCGTTTCCACTTCTTCTACAACCGTTAGGG
>Ga0098059_1000088_pt1 | contig 86336 bp, 62 predicted proteins | sample 20_taG_FD_92580 | JGI IMG/M metagenome (GOLD analysis project Ga0098059, IMG submission 92580) | Marine viral communities from the Subarctic Pacific Ocean - 20_ETSP_OMZ_AT15318 metaG | ecosystem: Environmental > Aquatic > Marine > Oceanic | place: Subarctic Pacific Ocean | collected 2015-01-19
ACCTAAGAAAACATGGGGCGGACAGTGGTTTACATAAGGTTTGTTCTTCGAAGCAACTTTTCGTTTCGGTAGACAGGAAAGTACTCCGAAACGCCCCACGTTTCTTAGCTGCACACCGTTATGGCTAATAGGCAACCAAAACTATGCGAAATTCCATCTTTATACTTTTTTCAATTTTTTTAGTATTTAGCTGTGGTGAAGACAGTAATGAAAATCAAAATAGCAATGAGTATGTTATAAATAGTATTGGCTCACAGTATGACATTAGATATCAGTTCCCCAAATCCATTAAAGATGTAGATGATCTTACCGTAGAACAAAAAATGGATACCTCCAATGCTTCCATGAACTGGATTCTTGACATGTATGCGAATTTCCCTGAAGGTTCCGCATTTTATGATTCACTAAATTCTGAACTAAATATCTACATCAAGGCAGGAAAAAGAGTAGATATAAGCAATTCAGAAAGAAATAAAACATATTTCACCGTACCTACTATTCCATTAGAAACGGCATTGCCAGCTAAGATTGAGAATGGTAAAATGGTCTTTGATTCAGGTAAAAAAGTTCATAAAGACAAGATTTATTATCAAAGGTCATATGAATTGAATAATTCAGACAACATCATCGATTTCTATTATATATGTACAGAACTACAGTCGACTTTGGTAATAGTAAACAGCAGAAAAACAGGTAGGTTTAAAAATCAAATTTTAGATTATCAGGTATTTAAAAGAGAATAGCCATAACATTTGCTAAAAATGCATTTGCTTACTACTTCTAGCAGAGTGAGTAGGTAATTCTCCACAAAGCCAAACAGCTGTTTTATTTAGATTTATGTCAAGCATTAAGCATGGATTACTTCTTTTCTTATTCAATAATTGTAGTTATAGTATGGCTTCGCTACTTTAGTATTTCATCAGCGAAGCGTAGCAAACGCATTTTAGCTTCGCGTTGTAATGAATTATCATGCTCAGACCAAATATACTATACTTATTTCTATTCTTAATAATAGGCTGTAATCGTAAATCAGATTCTACAATAAGTCTTCAATCAGATTACCTTGATAAAAGAATAAATGAAGTTTCTACCCACTTAGACCAAGAAGTAGAATCATCAGGTAATAGACTTGAAGGAGTCAGGTATCAATACAAAGTCCAAAAACTTAACGCTCTCATGGATTCGATTTCAAATTCATTACAGCAAAAGGATTTAGATTTGGCTAAGTTGCTAACAAAAGAGTTTTTAGGCATAGCAATAAACAGTTTGCCAAGTGATGTTCATTTAAATAAAGCATTAGTTACAGAATCATTAGCTGGACTTAGTATGGAAAATCACCATACGTTTCTCAATAGCTTAAAACTATTCCAAATTGAGGTAATAGACTTCTATCGAAACCAATTCGATAATATATTTTATAAATACGAAGATGTATTCCCTTTCATACTACCTGAAACAGACTGTCCAAGAAAAGGAATGCCATATAAAGCGCAAGTTTTGATGGTTGGAGTAAAAGGAACAGAACGGATTTGTGAAGTTGATTTCTTAGATGATGACAAAGGATTTATCAAACTACCAGTTTCAGAATCATTGGGTGGCAAACTCATTATTGATCAACTGAAAAAAGATACTACCAAAATGATTATAAGAATTACAGAAATTCATCAAAATCAAAAAATGACATTTGAAAACCCAGTCAATGTTTTTGCAGAATAGACTCATTACAACATTTGCTAAAAATGCATTTGCTTACTGCTTCTAGCAAAGTGCGTAGGTGATTCTCCACAAAGCCAAACTGATGATTTCATTTACATTTAGGACAAGTAGCCAATATGTGTCACTTCTTTTGTCTTTCAATATTGTGGTTATGGTTTGGCTTCGCTACTTTAGTATTTCATTAGCGAAGTTTAGCAAACGCATTTTAGCTTCGCGTTAGGGAGAATTTTAAATATCAATATGAGATTTCTTTTTTTGTTATCATATATCTTTTCTACCGTACCGGTATGTCAATCACAAATCAAACCAACCAATAATCTCAATTTTGAAACCTCTGAATGGTTTAGTGTTTGGACTGAATGCAATATTTACTATCAAGTATCCAAAAACCAAATTTATATAAGAATTAACAATGGCTTCATTGAAAAGAATCCAATCGAAAAACATCGTAATTATCAACCTTGGATTTCAACTATACATGTTTCACTCACTGAACGCTATTATGAGGAAAGAAGAGAAAGACATACTTGGAAAACTCCATATGGCAGTGAAAAAATTGATATTACTCAACCAGTACCTCCACCAGGTCAGAAAATAGACTTATCATGTCTGCCTGAAATTCAATGCTTCGAATTTAGAATCAATATACCCGACAATTTGGATTTAACTAATTATTGGCTCTCAATTACACTAACCAATCCAAAAGGACATACTTGGCATGCACATAACAACTATTATAAATCCAGTTTTTTAGTCAATTCGAACTAAATACTATCCACAATTGAGTAGACGGCCGTGAGCCATAAGACCACGGTGCGCCAAACATCCGCTAGCCAACGGATACGGGTCTAGTTTACAACAGTTCATTAAATGACTACGATCGACCTTAAGTAATAAGAAAGCATTGATTCATACCCTTTTCTCCTAAGTCTTGACAAAGTGATTGTGGTTATCCAGATTCTGCTTTGGGCTTAAATTATTTATTACATCAAATACAGACCTTCCAACCACTCCTCAAAAACCCACCCAATAATTCCCGAAAATTCACTACATTTCTCCAATAATTAACCATTCAATCTATGAAGAAATATACTATACTCTCATTGCTGATAGGCTTATTAGCTTTCAGCTTTGGCGCTTTTGCCCAAGAGGAAGAGGAAAAAGCAGACAGCACTAAAAAAGCAACAAAAGAACTTCCGCTTGAGCCGGAAAGAACCATCGAATTCAACACTAAAGAAGGCACTTGGCTTTCTGTAGATGTCAGTCCCGATGGAAATACCATTATTTTTGATATGATGGGCGACTTGTATACCATTCCGATTTCTGGTGGGGAAGCTACCAAAATCACGGAAGGAATGCCTTATGATGTGCATCCACGATTTAGCCCCGATGGAAAATCAATTGTTTTTATATCCGATAAAAGCGGCTCAGACAACATCTGGACTATGGATTTGGAATCGGAAGAGATGACACAAATTACCAAAGACGATGATCAAAATTACTTCTCTGCCGTTTGGACTCCAGATGGAGAATATATTGTAGGCGCTAAAGGCAGAAGAAATATCAAACTGCATATTTACCACAAAGAAGGTGGTTCTGGTGCTCAATTAATCGATAAGCCAGAAAATCTAAAAACCACAGATCCTGCAATTAGCCCTAATGGAAAATTGATTTACTTTTCAAAAAGAAATTCAGCTTGGAACTATAATGCACAATTTCCTCAGTACCAAATTGGTACTTACGATATGGAAGATGGCGATATGGCGACTATCACTTCCCGCTATGGTTCTGCTTTTACTCCTACCCTTTCTCCTGATGGAAAATGGTTGGTTTATGGAACGCGCTTTGAAACTGAAACAGGTTTAGTAAGAAGAAATCTGCAAACTGGAGATGAGGAATGGTTGGCTTACCCAGTTCAAAGAGATGAACAGGAATCTATTGCTCCTTTAGGCGTTTATCCTGCTATGTCATTTACGCCAGATAGCAAATTTCTAATAGCCACTTATGGAGGAAAAATCCATAAAATTGACATCAATGCTAAAACGGCTTCAGAAATTCCTTTTGAAGTAGATTTAAAATTGGAATTAGGCCCAAGATTAAAATTTGAATACCCTATTTCAGATGATAAGGAAGCTTTTGTAACTCAAATCAGAGATGCGGTTCCTTCTCCTAATGGAGCTCAATTGGCTTTTACCGCATTGAACAGATTGTATGTAATGGATTTGCCGGATGGAAAACCGAAAAGACTAACAAAGCATGAATTTACAGAAGCCATGCCAGCGTGGTCGCCTGACGGAACTCAAATTGTTTTCTCCACATGGGAAGAAAAAGAAGGTGGACATTTATACAAAATAAGTGCAAATGGTAGAGGGAAAGCCATAAAACTAACCCAAAATCCAGCGCTTTATTTAGATCCTGAATGGTCGTACAAGCAAAATAGAATTGTATTTAATAGAGGAGCCAATCAAGTTTATAAAGATGCAGTTGATCCATTCGGTTCTTTAATGATGGAAGATTTAGCTTGGATTTCTACTGAAGGTGGAAAAGTAAATTTAATTGATAAAGCTAAAGGCAGAAATACTCCACATTTCTCCAAAGTAGAAGACAGGATTTATTTAAATCATGGCGAAAAAGGCTTGATTTCCATCCGTTGGGATGGAACAGATGAAAAAGAGCATTTACAACTGACAGGAATTACAACTTATGGTTCATCGGTTGATATGGTGCATGCTCATGATGGTACTCATAATTTACTACCAGACACAGAAGAAGCTTGGAGAGAAAATAATAAAGCTTCAAAGCCTTCTGAAATCAGAATTTCACCTGATGGAAAAACCGCTTTAGCGAAAATCAATAATGATGTTTACTCAGTAACCATTCCAAAATTCGGTCAAACACCAAAAATCTCCTTATCGAAGGCAGATAATGCTGCTTTTCCTGCTATGAAACTCACCGTAATGGGTGGGGAATTCCCAGCTTGGTCAGATGACAGTAAAAAAGTGCATTGGTCATTAGGAGCCAGCCACTTTATCTATGATTTGGCAGAAGGGAAAGCCTATGCCGATAGTGTAGCCACTGCTAAAAAAGAAGCTGAGAAAAAGAAGAAGGAAGAAAAGAAAGAAGACAAAGATTCTGAAGAAAAGGAGGAAGATAAAGAGGAAAAAGCAGATGAAAAGAAAGAGGATAAGGATGATGAAGGGTTCACTGCTAAGGAACTCAAAATAAAAGTGAGCTATGAAAAAGATATTCCTGAAGGCACTATACTTTTAAAAGGCGCTAGAATTATCACCATGACGGATGAAGGCGTGATTGAAAAGGGTGATATTCTGATTGAAAATAATCGAATAATTTCAGTTGGAGAAAGCGGTAGTTTAGATATTCCAAATGGAACAAAAACCATAGATGTTGCTGGAAAAACCATCACCCCTGGTTTTGTAGACACCCATGCTCACATGTGGCCAAATTGGGGATTGCACAAAAATCAGGTTTGGATTTATTCTGCAAATTTAGCTTATGGAGTGACCACTACTCGTGACCCACAAACCGCCACCACTGATGTTTTAACATATTCTGATATGGTGGATGCCGGCATGATTCACGGCCCAAGAGTTTACAGTACTGGTCCTGGTGTTGGCTATTGGATGTATAAAATCAAATCCTTGGAACATGCCAAAGAAGTATTGAAGCAATACAGCGAATATTATGATACCAAAAGCATTAAAATGTATTTGGTGGGTAATCGTCAGCAACGCCAATGGATCATTATGGCCGCAAAAGAGCTGGAATTAATGCCGACTACTGAAGGCGGATTGGATTACAAACTCAATATGACACAGCTTTTAGATGGCTACCCTGGACATGAACATAGTTTGCCAATTGTAGGTATTTACAAAGATGCCGTTCAAACCATAGCGGAATCGAAAATGGCAGTTACGCCTACCCTTTTGGTTTCTTACGGTGGCCCATGGGCAGAGGAATTTTATTATGCTACTGAAGATCCTTATCATGATAAGAAACTTCAATATTTTACTCCTTATGAAGAGTTGGCTCAAAAGTCGAGAAGAAGAGGCGCATGGTTTATGGAAGAGGAACACGTATTCCCTAAGCATGCGAAATTCATGAAAGATTTGGTTGAAGCAGATGGAATTGGTGGAGTAGGAAGTCACGGACAATTGCAAGGATTGGGCTATCACTGGGAGTTATGGTCTATGGCAAGCGGTGGCATGAGCAATATGGATGCCTTAAGAACTGCCACTATTTTGGGTGCTGAAGCTTTAGGCTTGGAAAGCGATTTGGGAAGTATTGAAAATGGTAAATTGGCTGATTTATTGATCATGGATAAAAACCCATTAGAAGAAATCAGAAATTCTAACACTTTAACTCATGTGGTGAAAAATGGTAGAGTGTATGATGCGGATACTTTGGATGAAGTAGCACCAAATGAGAAAAAAGCTGAAAAATTTGAATGGCAAACCAAAAGACCTGAGAATGTTCTGGGTGTTCAGAAGGATTAAATTTATTAACTAAGAGAAATGTGAAAAGGGATTCTAAACTTAAATTAGAATCCCTTTTTTATATCCATTTCTGTAATTTTTAACTCATAGAAATAGTTAGAAAGCATTTTTGGCTATTTAAAGCCTGAACAATTTAATGAAAATAAATATTCAATATGCGCCTAGCTTTTTGTCAAGTTTTTAATGCAAATTCAGTTTTTATAAAATAATAGAATTAATAAATCTACTCAGTTAAATCCGTGCGTCATCCTCGCGAAGGCGGGGATCTTGTATATTGAAACGAAGTTTCAATACCTTATTTTTGAACATTCTGGACTTAAATATACTTCCTAAACTTTAAAACTCATTCTTAATATTTTAACCAAAGGTTAAAATCAAAAGATCCCCGCCTTCGCGAGGATGACGCACAGAATACAGTTAGAAGCTTGATAAAATCCTTTCACATGATATTAACATTGAAAAAAAAATTAAATAGCGACAGAAGATAATTTATCGCCAGTCTTTTCAGTATTCACACCATCAGCATTCATTGCCTTCACGATCAGAACCAATAAAAGAATTTCAAAGATTGTTAAAGTAAATAAAGCAGGAAGTGCCATTAAAACGCTTACAAATCCTAAACCTGTAACAATACCAAAAATTCCGGTTACCAAAGAAAGTGTACCCAATGATTTTTGTCTCATAACAAAGGCTGTTCCGATCAGAAGATATCCAATTCCAAACATGACACTTCTTAAAACCAATAATGCTTCTACAGGCATATAATCAGTATAAAAAACTGCTATATCATTTGAATTACTAATTACAATGAGAAAGATTAAGAACAGACTGCTAATTTTTAATAAGTTATCCCTCAATATTTTTCCTATTAGGTAAAGAGGATAATAAAAAATAATAAAGGTTACTATAACCGCAATTTTAATAAAAACATAAGAGGCAGAGTCGGAGGAAAGACCATGTCTTGATGTATTGTAAAATCCAATTTCCATAAAGCCCTCCACAAAGGACAAGCACAAATAAATAATCCCGATTATAGCTCCCCATTTAAAATATGATCTCTTGTCTCCCAGTAAAGTTGAAAATTGGCTTTGTTGATCTTCTTTTAAATTAAGTTCTGAAAAATCTACATTTAATACTTCCAATATGGATTTGATGGTATAACTTCTTGGAAGTACTTCTCCCGCTTCAATTCGCTGAAGCGTACGAACATTCAAATTACATTTCTCTACAAGCTCTTCTTGCGTCAGTCCTTTTGCCTTTCTCCAATTTTGGATTTTATGGCCTAATTCAGGTTGTTGCATGTTATATATTGTTTTGTTGACCATGGCAAGTAGCTTTTTTATACATTAAAATAAAACGAATTAAGCGGACTTATATCCGACATTAACACGACAATCTATATCTGGTACTAATTTAATGGATTTTTGGTCTTTAGCAGGTTAAAAATATCTTGTCTTTTCTATAAAAAGACTATCTTTAAATATTTATATTTTAATTCCTATGGTTTAATGAATACTTCCAGCTTTAATTATGAGCGTTATTTTGAGTTGACTCCTGATTTAGTATGTATTGCAGGTTATGACGGCTACTTCAAAAAAATTAACCAAGCAGTAGTAAATACATTAGGCTATAGTTTTGAAGAACTTTATGCCAGCCCCATCTTTAGCTTCATTCACCCTGAAGACGAAAAAGTCACTTCTATTCACCGGCAGGAATTAATTAAGACAAATAGTCTCCATAATTTTGAAAACAGGTATATCACCAAAAGCGGAAAAATAATTTGGTTAGCTTGGACATCAATCCCATCAGATGAAGATCAAACTATTTTTGCTATTGCTAAAGAAATTACTTACAAAAAGAGATTAGAATCTGAAAGAAATAATCAATTAGCACAGCTTAGTAATAGAAATGCCGAATTTAGAGAGATTAATTACAGAACTACTCATGATTTGAGATCTCCGATTCAAAATATGCAAACCTTACTTAATATGATTGATCTTTCGGATATTGGAAATCAAAAGAATCTTAAACTAATTGATCTACTAAAAAAAGGAAGCGAAAGTCTTAAGGAAAAAATGAATTTCTATATTGACGCGGTGAGTAACAATAATAGTCCTATCGTTAAATTGGAGAGCATCAAAATTGAAGATTGTTTGAAATCTGTTTTGGATTCAATCGACAATCTGATTTCTAGTTCCAAAATTAAAATTACGACAGATTTTAGTAGTCAGCCTTATCTATATATTAACAGAAATTACCTAGAAAGCATCATTTTAAACTTGACTACCAACTCCATAAAATATTCAAAAGTAGGCACTATTCCTTATTTAAAAATCACGAGTAAGGATTATCCTGATAAAACAGAATTGATTTTTGAAGACAAAGGAATGGGTTTTGATATGGAAAAAGTTAAAGATAAAATTTTCGGATTGCATCAAACCTTCCATCATAATGAAAATAGTAAAGGTGTTGGATTGTATTTGGTATACACCCACGTTACGAGCTTAGGGGGAAATATTTCTGTTAAAAGTGAGGTCAATAGGGGAACCAAGTTCACGATTACTTTTAATAAGGAATTGAGATAATTCCTTATTATATGGGGCACTTTACCACAATTCAATCCTCCTTTTTAATAATAATACTTCTTCTTTGAATTGAGCTAAATTGGATATAACCTAAGGGCTCATTTTCAGGCTTTGTCACATTTTTGATATTAGTAGTCGGATTTACCGGTGGAGGACTAAAAACCCCTCCATCATTAAATAACAGGTTAATAAACTCCACATAATATTGATAAACATCTTCATTTAGGGTGTATAGCTCCAAACTTACTGTATCTCCCTCTTCGAAGGAACCAGGAACGGGAAGTGCCTGAAATTCTTTACCAAAAAATTCAGATGTTAAAATAGAATTTGAAAAATCACCTCTTGAATTTCGTAAAGTATCATTTACTGATACATCCAGTTTAAAATACTCTATCCCTTCATTATTCAAATTGCCATTTACAAACATAAAATATCCTTCTCCAAAAACAGGCTGACCTAATGCTTGCAATTCTTCAGCTGACAAATAATAAAGAGAGTCCAATGTAGCATTTTCTAATACTTTGCCTTTAGCCTCTAAAATTTCACTTTTTGCTTCTATTTGTAAGATATAATTTTGGCCAATATCCAAACCAAAAGGGGTGTTTGATTGGTAAGTGCTATCTTCAGGATTATAAGGTAAATTTACTATGAAATTTCCGTCCTTATCCAGCAATGAGACTAAGGCGTCCTTAAAAGGTGCTAAAGCAGTTGTATCATAATAGTTTATACTTTCAGAAATCTTAATCTTTTGAATAATTCGCTCATTGGTCAATTTTCCTTCGACTACTAATTTTGGTTCAGATTGCTCCAAATCTAAATCAATTATCTCCTGACAACTCCAACTCAGTAAAACTGCCAAAAACAGACTCATTATTTTATAGGTATTTGCTTTCATCAGTTAAAAGAGAAATTATAAGTTAATGAAGGGATGATTCCAAACAATGCGGTTTTCACAGCGGCTGGTCTGGTACTTGTAATTGGACCATCTTCTGATTCACTAAAAGTAGGATCGTTATTATTTACTTGTCTAAATTCTATAGAAAATGGATTCTTTCGATTATAAACATTATAAAAAGAAAGCGTTATTTCATGATTATATCGCTTCCATCTACTATTCAGTTCATAAGTTAATCCCAGATCCATTCTGTGAAAATTAGGCATACGGCTAGTATTCCTCTTGCTATCATCATAATAAGGAATATTTTGACCATTGATAATATATCTCCCTTGAGGAAAAGTGACTGCTGCACCCGTTGCATAAACCCAATTGCCTGAAAATGATAATCGCTCAGAAAATTTGTGCGACAATACAATCGCAACATCATGCGGCTTATCATATCGAGCTAAATAGGGCTCTCCACTTGCCACTCCTTCAATTTGCCGTTGAGTTCTTGATAATGTATAACTTACCCAACCGGTGGTTTTACCTATGTTTTTCCTGACCATAAACTCTCCTCCATATGACCAGGCAATACCATCCGCCACAGCCGTTTCAATCCTGTCATTTAGGAGCACATCTTCTCCTGGTAGGAAATCGACAACATTCTGGAGCCATTTATAATAGCCTTCAACAGAAATTTCCCATACATTATTTTTAAGATTTCTAAAATATCCTAGTGCCACCTGGTCACCAATCACAGGTTTAATATGAAAGTCTGCCGGAATCCATCGGTCAGTAGGGAATCCTGCTGTAGCATTTGTTGCCACCTGTAGGTATTGTCTCATTCTGTTGTAAGATGCTTTCAGACTTGTCTTAGAATTAAGCATATATCTAATTCCCAATCTTGGCTCAAATCCTCCATAATGTTTTACTAAGTCACCACTTTCATAAACATCCGTTCGGATTTCATTTTCAGGTTTTTTTCTTTCCCCTTCCGCATAAATAGAAACAGAATCAGGGCCAATTTTTGCAAATGAAGAATAGCGAATTCCATATTCCATGCTAATTTTGTCTGAAATGGTATGTTGATTACTTACGTAAACAGCTGTTTCTACCGCAAAATCATTCTGTAAATTAAAATCTTGTACATTGGAATCTTGAGATGAAATTTTAGCAGGAGCAAAAACATGGTAAATAGCATTTGCCCCAAAGAAGAGTGTGTTATTATTGTTTAGAAAATAATCGAAATCCATTTTAAGATTATATCCCTGCAATCCTGATTCCCAATTGAACCCTGACCCAGCCGTATTCACATCAAAACCGTAATCGAAATTGCTATAGAGCAAAGTAGTATTGAGGAATAATTTATCATTAAAAAGGTGATTCCAACGGGTGGAAAAAGTGGCATTTCCCCAATCAAACCCGAATAAATCTTGAAACCCTAAATTATCCCGACCAAAATAACCGGAAACAAAAATCTTATCCTTATCGCTAAATCTATAATTTAACTTTGTATTCAAATCATAAAAATAAAGCGTATTATTTCTAATATTTTCATCTTTAGCAAAAGTCAGAAATACATCTGCATAAGTTCTTCTTCCCGATAAAAGCAAAGAAGATTTATCTTTCACAATCGGTATTTCTGCAGTCAGCCTACTACTAATACTTCCAATTCCTCCTGATGCCTCAAATTCTTGATTATTTCCTTCACGCATCTGAATGTCTAAGATGGAAGAAATCCTACCACCATACTTTGCAGGAATCCCACCTTTGTAAATCTCTACATTTTTTACGGCATCAGGATTGAATACTGAAAAGAAACCTAATAAGTGGCTGGCATTATAAACTGTAGCTTCATCCAGTAAAATTAAATTTTGATCTGAACTTCCTCCTCTTACAAACATACCGGAAGTGCCTTCTCCGGCTGTAGAAACCCCTGGCAATAATTGTAAACTTTTTACTATATCTACTTCACCAAAAAGAGCCGGCATGGACTTGATCCTTTCAATTTGTAATTTCTCAGTACTCATTTTGACTGAGCTCACATTTTCATCACTGCGAGTTGCAGTAACTACAACTTCCTCCAAACTAGAAGCCTCTTCTTCCAACATAAAATTGATGGAGATATCTTCTGTTAGATTTACTTCAACTTCCTTTGTTGCATAACCAATATAACTCGCTTTAAGCGTATATTCTCCTTTGGGCAATTCAAAAGAATAATAACCGTAAATATTGGAAGCCATTCCATTTCCCGGCTGGTTTTTATCCACGACTGTAGCTCCAATTAAAACTTCACCTGAGCCCGCTTCTTTCACATAACCGCTAACGGTATACTTTTGGGCAAATAATGGAGAAGAACAGAAAATCAATAAAATTATAATTCTAAATTTCATAAGGTTTGATAGTGTGAAGATTTACTACCGAAAAACGAAGTAAGCGTCCATTTGTTAATGAAATTGTTAAAGCTCAATAATGGAAAGTATAAATGGGGGAAATTAGGGATAAATAAAAAACCGATGGTGATAATAATTTACCATCGGTATTGAATCAAGCTTTAGGTGTTGAGGAAAATCTATTCAGCAGACTGTATCTTTTCATCGATATATTTTACTGCTTGATTAATTGTTGATAATTTCTCAGCATCCATATCAGGAATTCTAATATTGAAATTTTGCTCAAATTCCATTACTAATTCAGCATAGTCCAAGGAATCTATCCCTAAATCTTTTATGAAACTTGCATCAGCGGTCACCTCAGAACTAGCGATACCTAGTTTCTCCACTAATATATTCGTAATGGTTTTTTGAATTTCTTCTTTTGGCATTTTGCTTATTTTTTCCACAAATATAACTTTTTAAAGGGTAATCACTAAAATTTTAATACAAACTCTGTACCAACTCCTAACGTAGACTGAACTGAAATATTACCCTGATGTTTTCTCATTATTTCTTTAGATAAACTCAGACCTATTCCAGAGCCGTTTTTCTTAGTTGTAAAGAACGGAATAAATATTTTAGTTAAAGCTTCCGGCTCAATTCCTGCGCCATCATCTTTCACCGTAATAACGACTCTCTTTTTGTTATCTAGGTTGGAACTAATCCATATATTTTTTTCTTCTTGTTCCGAATCAAATGCTTCCGATGCATTTTTAACTAGATTTATAATAACTTGTTCAATTAATTCTCTGTCGATTGAAATTTCCGGAATCCTTTCATCCAATGATTTATGAACTTTAATGGACTTGCCCTTCAAATCCTTACTCATTAGTAAACAAATACCTCCCAAAAGGATATTTACATTCTCACTCTTAAGTTTAGGCGTTGGTGTATGTGTAAGATTTCTAAACTCATTCAAAAATCTGATTAGGCCTTCGCTCCTGCTTTCAATAGTTTTAAGAGAATACATCAAATCTTCCATGTCATCTTTCTTGATAGGAACCTCCTCTGAGCCATTTACTTTATAATCGCTAAGCATTTCGCGGGTAGTTCCGGTTAAGGATGAAATTGGGGTTACTGAATTCATAATTTCATGAGTCAATACCCTGATAAGATTTCTCCAGGCTTCCATTTCTTTCTCATCCAGTTCGGTTTGAATGTTTTGCAAGGACACCAATTTGAATTGCTTATCATGCAACTGCAACTCTATGGCATAGACGGATAACTGCCTGCTCTCCTCCCCTATATTTACTTGAATTAATTTACTACCCCCTGTTTTAAGCTCCTTTAAAGAATCTACCAACTCTTCGCTAACTTTTGCCAGTTGTTGGATATTATTAACTTGATAAGAAGTATTCAACAACTTTTTGGCGGCAAAATTATACAATTGAATATCTCCTGATTTATTGAAGGTAATAATTCCATTACCAACATGCTGGACTATATTTCGAAAGTATTGATATTCCGCTTCTTTTTCTTTTTGTCGACTTTTAATAGCACTGATAATGGCTTTATATTGCTGCTTTAAATCCTCATTTTTCTCTTCAGGTTCAAAATCAATTTCATTATTTTTCAATTGCCCTAAAAAGCGATTGATCGAGATTTCATTTGCAGCCTGTTCTTTAAAAAATGCTCTTCCTTGCACTAAAACCAGAACAAAAAATACTATTCCTAAAAAGGCTGACTCATTATGAACTACCACTATTGCCCAAACAAAAATTGTTAGAGACAACAATAGCAGTCTGATGATAAACTTTTTTAAAAGTGGATTATTGAAGGTCATATTTACTTAATCTTCTGTATAAGGAAGCTCTCGTCAGCCCCAATTCTTCTGCTGCTTTGGAAATATTACCTCCATGAATTTGTATTGCTTTTTGAATGGTTTGTCTTTCAACATCTTCCAAATTAAAATTATCATCCATTGTAGCTGCTTGCTGCGAATTAGAATTTCCTCCTTTAGATAAAAAGAAGAAATCATCTGCCTCCAAAGTAGACTGATCCGCCATAATCAATGAACGCTCAATAGCATGTTGCAATTCCCTTATATTTCCAGGCCATGGATACTTCTGTAAAAGCCTTAATGCATTTTGACTTATCTTCATATCACCTTTTTTATACTTTTTCGCATAAATACCTAAAAAGTGGTCTGCTAAAAGTGGGATATCTTCAATTCGTTCTCTTAATGCCGGCAAATGAATTTCTACCGTATTGATTCTATACAATAAATCTTGCCTGAAATCCCCTTCATTTACCCTTGCATTTATGTCTTCATTAGTCGCACAAATCAACCGAGTATCAAACGGAATAGCTTCATTACTTCCTAATCGAGTAACAGTCCTATTTTGCAGTACATTCAATAATTTCGCTTGAAGAGGAGCACTGAGATTACCAATTTCATCCAGAAAAATGGTGCCTTTATCTGCAATTTCAAATCTACCGGCTCTATCTATTTTAGCGTCTGTGAAAGCTCCTTTTTTATGACCGAACAATTCGCTTTCAAAAAGCGAATCCGTTAAAGCGCCCATATCCACACTTACAAAAGAATGATCCTTTCTAGTTGATTTCTTATGCAAAGCTCTGGCAATTAATTCTTTTCCGGTTCCATTTTCACCTAATATGAGTACGTTAGCGTCCGTAGCAGCCACTTTATCAATTATGGTAAAAACATTCTGAAGTGCTTTACTCTCACCAATTATGGATTTGAAAGGCGCATCAATGGATTCCTCTAATTGCTGCTTTTCTTGTTCTAATCGGCTGACTTGATTATAAGAATTTTTCAGTTGAGCTGCTGCATGGATAGTAGCCACCAATTTCTCATTTTGCCATGGCTTTAAAACAAAATCAGTAGCTCCTTTTTTAAGAGCATTTACAGCCGTTTCTACATCTCCAAAGGCAGTAATCAAGATCACTACTGCTTTAGGATCTCTTTCTTTTATTTGTTCCAGCCAAAACATCCCTTCTTTTCCACTGGTAGTATCCTGACTAAAATTCATATCTAGAAGAATGACATCATAGGTAGCCTGATTTAAAAGGAAAGGAATTTTCCGAGGGTCTTTTTCAATGATGACTTCTTTCACATGCTTTTTCAACAGCATTTTAGCCGCAAACAAAACATCTTCATCATCATCTATAATTAATACTTTATTGATTTCTTTTTCCATTATATTTTAATTCTTTGGTGAATAAGATAAAAACAATGCCAAAGCCTAAAAGACGGTTTTGAGCTTTCAATTTAAGAAATCAAGTTGAAAAACTGTTCATTTTCGTACATTATTGTTGCATAAGCGTACAATTTTAGGATTTTAGCGAGAATATTTTTTCTTTAGGGAATGATAGTGGTAGCTTTGTAGTTTATAAAGAGAAATTACAAAAGCAAAAAGTTATGTCAACAGCAAAAAAAGGCGACAAAGTAAAAGTTCACTACACAGGTAAATTATCAGACGGTACTGTATTTGATAGTTCTTTGGAAAGAGAACCAATTGAGTTCGAATTAGGTGCAGGACAGATGATTGCCGGTTTTGATAAAGCGGTGGATGGAATGGCAATTGGAGACAAGAAAACTGCCGATATCCCGAGCGCGGAAGCTTATGGTGATAAAAGAGATGATATGATGGTTCCGGTTCCTCATGATAAAGTTCCTGAAGAAATCAAACCAGAGGTGGGCATGCAATTATCAATGCAACAGCCTGACGGTCAAGCTTTACCTGTATTAGTAGCAGAAGTAAATGACGACCATATTGTTTTGGATGCTAATCACCCATTAGCAGGAAAAGACTTGAACTTCGAAATAGAATTAGTTGAAATCAGCTAATCAGTTTAAAATTATAAAAGTGGAAGCCCGGCAGTGTCGGGCTTTTTTTGTGCCTAATACCCTATCTGACGCTCCTTTTTAATATCATTTTAGCAAATAGGCCAGGAAATAATCTCTTCAGTAGAACCCCAAAACGCTCAGTTCCTCCAATTACGGTTTCTAACTTATCCTTTTCAACCGCATTAATGATTCTTTTTGCACATTCCCTAGCTGACATTCCATTGGCTTGGGCGTTATCCATTTCGCCTGTGGGATTCCCATCTGACCCAAGAGCATTAACAGAAACATCCGTTTTAATAAAGCCAGGGCAAACCATGGTGACTTTTATATTATCATGATGAAGTTCGGTTCTTAAGGAATCGAAAAAACCGTGAAGTGCATGTTTGGCTGCGGCATATGATGATCGCCAAGGTGAACCAAATTTACCCACTAAACTACTGGTCACGACAAAATGTCCTGATTTTTGGTTGACCATATGCGGAGCTACTGCTTTGGTTAGAGCTATGGTTCCGAAATAGTCGATCTCCATAATTTTTCGATCAACCGACAAATCGGTTTCTAGTGCCATGCCTCTTTGGCTAATCCCTCCATTGTTGAAGAGAATGTCAATTCTACCAAAATGAGCCAAAACCTCAGCTACTTTGGAATCAAATGTTTTGATATCAGCCAAGTCAAGAGGGAGAATCATAATATTTTCAGGTTTAGAGGATTTTGCTCTCACCTCTTCCAAAACCTCCTTTCTACGCGCAGAAATAACCACTTTTGCTCCTTTATTAATAAGTTCATAAACAACCGCTTCTCCTATTCCGGAACTTGCTCCTGTTACCCATGCTATTTTATCTTTTACTTTTGTCATAACTGGCTCAATTTATCATCTGAATAGCTAATTTACATTATAAACAGTTCTTTTCTTCAGTAAATTAGCAAGAAATAAAAACTAACTACTTCGTTTTTAAACTAATTGGTATATATTCACATTTTAAAATCTATTAATCAAGTTAGTAAAATGAAATATCTCCACGTTTTTATAGCTAGTATATCTATCATTTTTCTGGCCTCATGCAATGAAAATAGCAAAAAAGAAGAGGAAAAATTAGAAATCAATTTCGAAGTTGATTCTGTTATGGTAGATGAATCATTACTTTAATGGTGGTTACCATTCCTGCTCACAGAAGTGCAATTGCATTTTTTTTCATATTTCAGATTATCTATAATGTTCATGGACATACGGGCTAAGAATTATGGCTTAAAAATTGCCATAGAACATGGATTAGCAGATTTATCAATACTTCCGCAGCCCAAAATATCCATCATTAAAAATTTCACAGAAATTACCGTCATTATACTTTGCTTTGGGATAGATTATTTGCGACAATTAGGGAGAAATATAAAAATGTAATATAATAGAATATTTTTCTTGTTAATAGTTATTATCATCTATCCTGATTCAAGGTAATCAATTTAAAATTTAATAATTACCCGCAGTTTAGAATTTAATTTTAACATTTTAGGTATTTAAATTTGGAATTAAATAAGCACATATATATATTAACATTTCAACTAAATAACTAATAAATATGAAAAAAATTACACAATTATTAACAGCCCTTTTAATATTAGCAAGCGCAGTTTCTACTCCAATTAAAAGTCAAACCATTGATGCGCCTTCGCCAAGAATTGGCTGGTACACATGGGATCAGGAACTACTTTTTTGTTACGGACCAGCTAATAACTGCTATTTACAGTTTCCTGATAATGGATAAATCAAATTGATTTTTTTATGAGGATATAATCAAGTTATATCCTCATATTATTTAAAATAGAAAAATGAAAAAGTTTCTGTACATATTAATTATCATCTATGCTTTTATAGCATCATGCAACAATAGAGATAAAAAACAGATAGAATTTAATAAAGGCAAAAATTTAAACAGCTATACATTAAAAATTAAAGACACATTAATTTTTAATTCAGATAGTACACACGCTGCAAATTCTAATTTTTTTTCTGTAAAAAATCATATTCTATTACAACAAAACAATCTTGATAATAGCATCTATGCCTTTGATTTAGATTCCCATAAAAAGCTATACAAGTTATCACTTCCAGAATTCGGTCCAGAAAAAATCGGTAAAATACAGGGCTTCTTATTTGAAAATACCGATTCAATATATTTAGTATCACCCCTAGACAATAAAATAAAATTGATTGATACAACATTAAAAATTAAAAAGGAGTTTAATATTGGTGAAAATATTAAAAGCAAAATTGCTTCTTTTAGTCAAATGCCGTTATTAAAATTTGATAGTTTGTTTTTCCTTAATTGCTTGCCTGATTATGATTTTTACAATGACCCGAGATTTTTAATATTCAATAAGAATAGCAAAAAAATCATACAAAAAATATCGATTAACAATTTTATAAAAAAAAATAATTATGATTTGCTATATTCTTTAAATTCATTTGATGAATATTCAACCAATAGAATTGCGATCTCTATCGGTGTGAGTGGTCAAGTATTCATCTATGACATTCTAAAGAAAAATAAAATCGATAGTATGTATGTTGCAAGTGATAATTTTATAAATACTGAACCACTTGAGGTCAATCAGAGCATATCAATAAAAGAGAGATTAGAAAGAAGTTATTATAAATCCATTTTCAATGTATTTGTCGAAAAAAAACATTTTTTACTTAGAACTACCAGCCTTTCAATTGAACCATTTGATGTTGAAGGGAATTTAAAAAGTCTCTATGATAAACAACAATCGGTAATTATTTATGATGTTGAAAATAGAGAAAAGGTAGGAGAATATTTTTTACCCAAGGGTGTTTACGATTTTAAAACTGGTTTTATTTATAAAAATAGACTATATTTTTTACTTAATAATCCAAACTCTAAACAGCAGGAAAACTTAATGCAATTTGTAGGTTATGAAATCTCTACAATTTAAATACTCATTTATACTTATTTTCAGTATTATTATCAGTTGCCAATATGATAAGCCGGACAACTTAATAGTCAGTTTTGCTAATGAAGAAAATATTGATTTGGATTTATACAATAAAATTACAATAATACCCGCAGAGGGTTGTAGGCAATGTATTTTAGAGAAAAAAAATAATGCTGACGATTCAATATTATATGTGCTTACTGGTTCTACCTTAAATAATTCTAAAGCAATTTTGAACTACTTTTCAAAAGATGTCAGTATTGTGATTGATAAAAATAATTTATTCAGTAAAAATGAACTCGTTAGTACAAATCCTGTTAATTTTATTAAAAAAGATAATCAATTTATTAAACAAAATTAATTTTTATCCAACCTCCAAATACTCCTCCCCTGTCATTACAGGCTCTAAGCTCTCCAATTCTTCCAAAGTAAAGATTCGGGAGCGAATCATGAAACGAGCACCCATAGAGATTTCTAAAGAAAAGCTAGAGCCTCGTCCTTCTGTTACATCTAAGGTAAGGTGTGCGTGTTTCCAGTATTCAAACTGGTCTTTGCACATGAAAAAATCGCAGCCGTAAACCTGCCCAAGCCAGACATCACCTGCTCCTACTTTTAAATCTCCTTTTTCAAAGCACACAGGAGATGAGCCATCGAAGCAGCCGCCACTTTGGTGAAACATCAGTTCTCCTAATCTGTCTCGCAATTCGTCTATTACTTCTATTGCCCGGTCTGTTATAGTTACTCTTTCCATATTGTACAGTTATCAGTTTTAGGTATTAAGTTTTAAGTAAAAAGGAGAGAAGTTATAGGCTGCCAGTCGGTTCTCTTACTTACAACCTATAACTTATTACTCAGAACTATTTTCTAAAAGAACCCTACCTTATTTTTATCATAAGAAATCAACATATTTTTGGTTTGTCTATAATGCCAAGGGTGAAATTATAAACACCAAATACGGCTTATTTAATTATGCATTTGGTCCTGATAAAAAGGTGATTTATAAATTCAACACCAATAATCGTCATGGATTGGAAGTAATTGATATGGATAAGTTGGAATTAGTTGAATTTATCCCATTCGAGGTAGAGGGTCCCAACGGAACTACCTCTCGCATCAGTGATATTAATTATGTATCAGATGATGAAATTATTATTACAAACTCTCATGCAATATTGATATTTAATAAAAAGGCTGAACTTCAACATAAGTACACTATAGATGGAAATGAATTTACAGGAGACTCAATTCCCAAAGACCTAACAATGGAAGCAAGCGGATTATATATCCCAGAAAAGGAAATTTCTTTCAATTTAATTAATGAGGGTTTTGGTTATGTTAGGGGCTTTTCAAAATTAAATTTGTATGAAAACAGTCAACAGTCTTATTGCATCGATGAATTAAAAAAACTAGATGATTACCATATTTCCCTAACAATAGATGGTAGGATGATGATGATAAGAACTTATTTATATAAGACCTTTCAAGATGATAAATTCATTCTTAGTCACGATATGGAGAATGAATTATATTACTATGATTTGAAATCAGATAGTGTCACTCATAAAACATATGAAAGTAAATTAAGCGGCAATAAGAATGAAGTTTTTGGTAAAAAAGAGACCGAATCAAGAGAAGAATTAGGTAAAATCATGTCTGCTCGAAATAAAAGTATTCGTTTTAAGAAAATTGTCTTTGATAAAGAAAATAACAGATATTATCGCTTTTCAAACTTTTCCACCACTCCAGATCAGAAGGAAGACAACTGGAATATCATTTTAACAATTTTTGATGAAGATTTAAATCAAATCCATGAAATTGACAATATCCCGTTGGATGAAGTGCCTGAAACTTATTTTGTAAAAGACGGCAAAATTTATATTTACAAAAACATGGAGGATGAATTGGGTTTTATCGTTTTAAGCCTATCCTAAAAAATCATACTAGCAAAATATTTTCTAAAGCATTTAATAAGCGTAATAAGTCCCGTTAAGCATTTCTACTTTTAATTGGTCAGACTTGATATCTATTACTTTAAAATTAGCAATCAAATCTCCTTCCATATTTATTACAGTAAGCCTAGAAGTCTCTAAATTGAATTCATAAACTCCTTCTTCCATATAGTGTGCATCTGCGGGATGTAATACCAGAAATTCACATTTATTATTAGAATAAAATTTATAAGTCGGCCTAAACCACGAAAAACCGAGACGCTCATCATCGCAGAGATAGTAAACTTGGAAATCATCTCCCCTTTCAGCTAAGGCCCAACATTTTTGTATAGATACATTATGCTCTTCACTACAAGAGAAAAGAATAAGGAGAAAAAGTAAAGGAATAAAATTTTTCATCAACCTATAGACACATTATCTATTCTTTTGGTTGATGCTTATCATATAAAATTAATATCGAGTGACAAAAGCATCAGGAAATCGGTCAGAAATTTTGGCTTTTAGTTTATCAGCCTTCCTCCTATTATTATAATCTCCTAAAATTAAAGCATACACCTTAGCATCATTCAATTCCTTAACCTCTACATATAAAATGGCTCGATAAGATTTCTCAATATTTTCTGAAAGCTTAAGCATATTATCAAAACCCCTGAAACTCCCAACCTGAACACCAAAACCAGACGGATTTTTCCTTTTCACTTTCATTTGAAAATAAGATTCATTCTCAATATTCTGATCAATTTGAACAGGTCTATTACTATTCGTTCTCCCGTCCCCGGCATCTATTACTTCTATTTGTACCTCAGCCAATCCCTGACTAGTGAATTTCAATTTTTCTGCAGCTGAGCGAGACAAGTCAATGATTCTGCCTTCTACAAATGGCCCTCGATCATTTATTCTTACTTCAACTGATTCCTCATTTTCCAAATTCGTGACTTTCACTATGGTTCCAAATGGTAAGCTTTTATGAGCTGCCGTCAATTTTTTATGTTTATATTTTTCACCGCTGGCAGTTTGTTTACCTTCAAATTTATCGGCATAATAGGAAGCTGTTCCTTTTTGTATTTGTGCAAAAGCGACTCCATAACTTAGAATAAATAACAAAAAAGTAACTATTAATTTATTGAGCATTTTATTTCTTTTTTAGTATGCATGAATTTAATGTTTGTAAAACTATTTTCACAATAATTTTTAATAGCTTATTTTGCCAAAGTTTAGAAAAATAAAAAATTGATTTCAGAAAAAGGACTTTTACGCCTCACAATATTATTTGCAATTCTCTGCTGGCTATCTCTAGTACTGGCAGATTTGTTTTTGCTATTTGCTGAAATTAATGAAGCTGATGCAGGGATAACTAAAGAAATCCCTCAGCTTTTACTTTCTCTTTATATCATTTTCGTCTACTTCTTTTTCAAAATTAAAATTCAAAAGGCAGAAAGCATCAATTTTATTGATTTACTGTGGCATGTTTTTTCCACAGGACTCATAGTTTCCTTAGTACAATTAGCCGTTAGTCTCTTTTTCTATCTATTGAGTGATAGCAAATTGATGCAAAACCCCTTAATGGTAAACTTTTTCTATCACATCAACCTTGGAGCAATCATTATTTTCTTGATTTCGACCTTTATTGTATGGAAAAGGTTAATTCTCTATCAAAAGAACAAACGTCTACTGATAATATGGCAATTTTTCGAATATTCTTTGCTTGCAACACTACTTTATAGCTTTTTCCAACTCAACTCACAGCAATGGTTATTTAACGGATTATTAGGAGTTTTTATACTATATGGTTTAGTCCTCTCCTTTAATTTAAAATGGATTGCCTACTTAAATTTCAAGCAAAAATGGAGAAGTATTCTTCTATTAGCATTGGTTATTTTATACCTCTATTATTTCATTAACAATCTTTTTGGTTTCTCTCAGGAGTTTAATTTGGTAATGGACTTACTGGATAATGTATTCATTTTATCCACTGCAGGATTTATATTTTTATATGCCTTAATATCAATTCTAGTTATTCTTTTCAATTTACCGACCTCCTCAGTTTTTGAGCAAAAAATAAGTGAAGTTTTAAATTTCCAACGATTAAGTCAATCGATCCAAAAAGGAGATAGTGAAAATCAAGTATATGAAGTTCTGCTGGAAAGCAGTAATAATGCTGTGTTTTCTACTAGTGCCTGGTTAGAAATTCATGAAAATGGAGAACCTTATGAAATTTTAAAATCGAATATCACAGATTTAAAAATCACTCAAGTAAGAAAAAGTATTCAGGACAGCGGGCTTTTTGCTTATTTAAATAAACATAAAGCCAATGATTTTAAAAAAGACTTAAACCTTAATAAGCTAACCACTAATCTAAATGACCCAGACTATGGATCGGTATTGGTGATGCCTTTGATTATACAAGATCGGCAAATTGGCTTATTGGTGGTTTTAAAGGATGTTTCCGATGGTTTCAACAAAGAGATGATCAATATCATTAGCTCTTTTGTAAACCAAGCGTGTATTTCAATTGAAAATTTTGAGCTATTAACGGAAGCCCTTAAAAATGAACGCTATAGAGAGGAATTGAAAATTGCTTCTCGTGTTCAAAAAAGTCTACTTCCTCCTTCTTTAATTTCCGATAAAGAATTTGAAATGCATGCATTTTATGAATCCGCAGATGAAGTTGGTGGTGACTATTATGATTTCTTTAAAACTGCCGAACATAAAACTGCTGTAATTATAGGAGATGTTTCCGGTAAAGGCACCTCTGCCTCTTTTAATATGTCTCAAATGAAAGGCGTATTTCATAGCTTGGTTCAATTTGACTTAGACTCTAAAACTTTCTTTACCAGAGCTAACCATGCTTTAGGTCACTGTTTGGAAAAAACATCCTTTATCACTGCTGCTTATTATATTATTAACTCTGAAGAAAAAAGCATAAGTTTTTCTAGAGCAGGACATTGCCCGGGTCTTTTCTATAATAAAAGAGAAGGAAAAGCAGAGTATTTCCATAATAAAGGAATGGGCTTAGGAATAGTAAGAAATGATAGTTTTGGGAAATTTATTGATATCAGTAAAATAAATTACAGCAGTGGAGATATTCTTTTCTTGTATACCGATGGAATAATTGAGGCTAGTAATAAAGAAGGTGAAGAGTTCGGTTATGATAGATTAAGTAGCTATTTAGAGCAAAATAGCGAGAAAAGTACTAAAGAAATACAAGATGGACTTATAAAATATTTATACGATTTCATAGGGACAGAAAATTTAGAAGATGATTATACTGCTTTAATAATTAGGTTTTTATAACATGGCAGTCAACTTACTGAAAACAAGCACGTAATAAACTTTGTATGATAAACATTGAAACACATATCGAGGGGGAGAATCATATAATTATCGTAGAAGGCGATGTAGATGCTAGCTCCAGTATTCATTTGGATGAGGCTTTGACTGAACTGGCAAATGATGACTCCGTAAAATTTATTCTAGTGGATGGAACGCAGTTAAACTATATTTCGTCTGCAGGATTAGGTGTTTTCATGTCTTACATTGATGATTTTAAAAATAAAAATATCAAAATGGTAATATATGGTTTAAGTGAAAAAGTACATAATGTATTCCAAATCTTGGGTATAGACCAATTGATGACCATAGTAACCAGTGAGAAGGAAGCGAAGGATAAGTTACATGAAATTCAATCTTAAAGTATATTGCGAAAAAACACGGCTTAAGGACATTCGGGAATTCATTACCGAAAAGCTTAAGGCATATGTTCATGATGATTTGGAAATCAATCAAATGGTTTTAGCGGTTGATGAAATCTGCGCTAATCTGATCATTCATTCTAATTATTGCAATGCCAATGAAGCCATTAATCTAGTGATAGTAGTGGAAAAAGACGGTGTTACCTTTGAAATTTCTGATGAAGGCGAAAAATTTGATATTAAAAAGTATAAGGAACCCTCCATACAAGAAGTAGTGCAAGCCAAGAAAAAAGGCGGAATAGGTTTAATGTTGGTAAGACGGATAATGGATAAGGTGGAATTTGTCAATAAGGAACAAAAAAACACTTGTATCATGCACAAAAGATTCCATCACGACCTAAATCAATAAATTATTCACCTCACTTAATGCCGTATATTTTCCTGTGTGAATCCATTTGTATAAATTGCCAATTAAAATACACTTTAGCCAAATGCGGAATATCAAAGGTTTAATAATACCACTCTTATTTATATTCATAAGTTCTTGTAAAACCACTCAAAAAACTTCCTCTGTAGAGGATAAGCAACCTCTATTCACTATAGATTCTATATCGGTTTATCCCGATGAATTCATCTATGCTTATGAAAAAAGCAATAAGAATAAAGGCGAAATCGAGCCGATTGAAGACTATTTGGATTTATACATTGACTTTAAATTAAAAGTACTTGCAGCCAAGGCTGAAGGAATAGACACTACTCAAGCTTACAAAAATGAGCTAAATGGATATTTAGAAGAGATTAAAAAGCCTTACCTCACGACAGAAAAAGTCAATAAAGAACTAGTAAATGAAACTTACGAACGTTTACAGCAAGAAATAAATGCCAGCCATATACTAATTAGAGTAGATAAAGATGCTAAAGCGGAAGACACTTTAAAAGCCTATCAAAAAATTAATGAAGTAAAGAATAAATTTGAATCAGGGGAACGGTTTGAAGCACTAGCCAGAGCATATTCTGAAGACCCATCTGCTCAAAACAATAATGGATTACTAGGTTGGTTTACTGCTTTCCAGATGGTTTATCCATTTGAATCTGCTGCATATCAAACCGAGAAAGGCGAGATCTCCCCAATTATTCGTACTCAATTTGGATATCACATCATTAAAGTAAATGATAAAAGAGAAACTCTGGGAAGGATAAAAATAGCCCATATTATGAAAAGGTTTCCTCCTCAAGCATCTACTGAGGATTCTTTAAAAACTGAAAAGGCCATCAGGGATGTGTATGAACAATTAAACTCAGGAGAGAATTGGTTTATACTCGCTACAAATGAATCAGACGATTTAAGCACAAAAGATAATGGAGGAAGTTTACCTTGGTTTGGAGCAGGAAATTTACCTCCCTCACTTGAATCCGTGGCTTTTGAATTAGAAGAAAAAGGAGAAATTTCTCAGCCTGTTAAAAGTCCTTTTGGATGGCATATTTTGAAGCTAGAAGATAAAAGAGGTGTTGGCAGCTTGGAAAGCATGCGAGAAAGCTTAAGTAGAAGAATCCAGCGTGACCAACGCTCCGAACTTAAAGAGGTTGAGGTTATTAAAAAACTGAAATCGGAGAATAACTTTAGGAAAAACCCAGAAGCCTATGCATTAATACAATCAGCAGAAAAATTAAGAGTAGAAGGTCTCAAAAAGAAAGAATTGGAAATGACTCTTTTTACAATTTCTGGCAAGAAATTTACTATAATTGATTTTTTAAACGCCTATGATTCATCCAAAAATTTAGATCCTGAGCTTGAGCTCTTTGAAAAATCAAGATTGATTCAATATGAAGATAAAAATTTAGAGACAAAATATCCTGAATACAGATTATTAAGACAGGAATATAAAGACGGATTACTTTTATTTGAAATAATGAACCAAAAAGTGTGGAGTAAAATTGGAGGAGACACTTTAGCGCTTAAGAAATACTATGAGGAGAATCAAAAGCAATATATGACCAATGCTAAAATGAAAATAGCTAAAATTGCATTTAATGACACCTCATCAATAAAACCATTTAAAAAGCCAATAAATGAGACCTATTTTCCGTTAACCGAAGACCTCCAATACGATAAAACTCAAAATTTGATCAAGCAAATCAAATTAAATGACAGTATTAAAGGTAAAATTTATCTAAGTTTAAAATTACCTAGAAATATAACTGAAAATGATTCTACAAAGCTATTTGAAGATTTATATCAAACATTTAGCAATATGGAAGTTGTGAATCTTATCTATTCCGATGAAAATAAAATATATTTGCAGTTGCTTTCGGAAGCAAACGCATTTTTAGCTCTAAATTATGAAAGAATTGAATCCGCTTCTACTGAAATTATTGAGCTTACTGAAAACTCAAAATGGAACAATAAAAGTGAAGGGGATTATATTAAAAACGTGACAAAAAACGGCTTAATAGAATTAAATTATGCTTTAAAAAGCTATCCTCCGGTGCAAAAAACTTTTGAGGAAGCCAGACCAGAATTAATGGAAGATTATCAGAATCATCTTGAAGCTGAATGGCTTAAAGAGCTGAAGGAAAAATATGAAGTCAAAGTAAATGAGAAGGTATTGAATAAAATAAATTCAGAAATTGAAGAATAAATATTTAAGCATATTATTATTTCTAATCTCTATTAGTTTTTTTGGTTGTGATTATATCAACCTAAAAAAATTAGGGAATGAAGAACAGGAAACAGAAGAAATACAAATTCCTGTTGCTAAAGTTGGAGGCTCAGTTCTCTATCAAAAAGACTTAGCAGGAATTGTAGCGAAGGATATATCACCAAAGGATAGCGCAAATTTGGTCAATCGATATGTTAATTCCTGGATCAAAAAGCAGCTACTAATATCTGAAGCCTCAGAAAAAATTAATTTTGATCAGGCTTCAATTGAAAGAAAAGTATTGGATTATCGTTATGCTTTAATGGTGCATGAATACAAAAAATATTATGTAGACAATAATTTGGATACAGCTGTTACAAGCCAAGAAATTCAAGATTATTACCAAAATAATAAAGACAACTTTGAATTAAAACAGAATATTATTCGAGGTTATTTCATTACAGTTACTAAAGATGCTCCTAAAATTAATCAGTTAAAAAAACTTATTAATTCCGACAAACCCGAGGACTTTAAAGAGTTGAAATCATATTGTTTCCGATTTGCCGAAACCTATTTTTTAGAGGATTCTGTTTGGATAAATTTTGATGAAGCCATCCGAAACACTCCTTTTGTAGGAGTAACCAACAAAGTTGATTTTTTAAAGTCTAATAAGTTTGTTGAGGATTCAAATGAAGAAAATCTATACTTTTTAAGGATAAAAGAGTATAAAATATCAGACCAAATATCCCCTTTAGAATTTGTTAGGAATGACATCAAACAAATAATATTAAATAAAAGAAAGGTGGCAATAGCCAACCAACTAGAAGAGGAAGTTTTTGAAAAAGCGAAGAGTTCAAACAAATATGAAATTTACAATCAGTAAAAATAAATCCGTAATTATTGCATTGGCATTTTTAACAATGCCATTTTTATCATTCAGCCAATCTGAGGCAGAAGTAGTAGATAAAATAATTGCCAAAGTTGATAATTATATCATTCTAGAGTCAGATTTAGCACTGGCATACAAGGATTATTTATCTAGGGGTGGAAATAGCAAAAGTCCTGAGGCTAGATGCGAAGTATTAGAAAATCTTATCGTGAGCAAGCTTTTATTAGCAAAAGCAGAAATTGATTCCGTTACAGTCTCCCCTGTTCAGGTAGAGGCTCAATTGGACAATCGATTAAAAATGATGGTTCAACAAATCGGATCCGAGGAAAAGATTGAAGAATATTATGGTAAATCATTAGAGGAATTTAAAGTGGAAATCCGTGATGAAGTGAAAGAACAGATGGTTATAGGCGAAATGCAAAGAACTATTACGTCTGATATAGAAGTAACTCCAAGACAGGTTCAAAATTTCTTTGACGATATACCAAGGGATAGTCTTCCATTTTATTCTACCCAGGTTCAGGTAGGGCAAATAGTAAAAGAGCCCACCATGAGTAAGGAAGCAAAAGACAATATTAAAGCCAGATTAAACGGCTTAAGAGATAGAATTTTAGAAGGTGAGAATTTTGAAGATATTGCAAGGTTATATTCTCAAGAACCTGGAGCCAAGCAATCTGGAGGAAATATCGGCTTTTTTGAAAGAGGTCAATTAGCACCAGAATATGAAGCTACTGCATTAAGATTGAAACCAGGAGAAATCTCTAAGCCGGTAGAAACTGATTTTGGTTTTCATATTATTGAATTACTAGCCAGAAGAGGAAATGAATTTAATACGCGACATATCCTAATCCTTCCTAAATTCAACAAAAGTGATGTTGATAAAACGGTGAATTTTCTTGACAGCATTCGAACATTAATCATAAACGACAGTATTACATTTGAAGCAGCTGCTGCTGAACATTCAGATGATATGAATACATCATCGAATGGAGGATATTTTATGGAAGGTGAAGAAGGAGGAACAAAGATATCTGTGGATGAACTTGATCCAAATGTTTTCTTTACTATTGATACTATGGAGGTGGGTAGTATTACGAAGCCTATCATCTTCAGACAGCCTGATAGGTCAGAAGCTGTGAGAATATTGTTTTACAAAGATAGAATTAAACCTCATAGAGCTGATATTAGAATAGACTACCAAAAAATAAAGCAAGCGGCATTGAATAAAAAAAGAAGTGAAAAATTGACTCAATGGTTTCAAGATTCTAAGGACGATGTGTTTATTGTTTTAGATGACCATTATAAAGATTGCCAAATCCTTAACTGATCAATATGGAGAAATTTGAAAATGAAGTGGAAGCTGCAAATGCTTTGCACGAAAAATTCGAAAGCTTAAAAAAAGAAATTTCTAAAGTAATTGTCGGACAAGAGGACGTAATCAGATTAGTAATAAGCTCTTTTTTCTGCCATTCCCATAGCCTTCTAGTTGGCGTTCCGGGTTTAGCAAAAACCTTATTAATTAATACAGTGGCTTCTGCTATGAATTTAAAGTTTAATCGTATTCAATTTACTCCTGATTTGATGCCATCAGACATTATTGGAGCGGAAACTTTAGACAAAGACCGTAATTTTAAATTTATTAAAGGCCCCATTTTCAATAACATCATTCTTGCAGATGAAATCAATAGAACGCCTCCTAAAACTCAGGCTGCTTTATTAGAGGCCATGCAAGAAAAAAACGTGACCGTAGCCGGTGAAACTTATGTTTTACCTGATCCATTTTTTGTATTAGCCACACAAAATCCAATTGAGCAAGAAGGAACTTACCCTCTTCCGGAGGCTCAATTAGACAGATTTATGTTCAATATAACACTAGACTATCCTTCTTATGAAGATGAATTGAATATTGTTAGGAATTCCGGACAAGAAATGGAAGGTGTGAAATCTGTCATGACATCTGAGGAAATCCTTTATTTCCAGAAATTAGTAGATAAAGTCCCTGTCACAGATAATGTAATTGAATTTGCTGTGAAATTGGTTCATAGCACGAGACCCAATACTGAAAAGGCTTTTAATATCACCAATGAATATTTAGAATGGGGAGCAGGTCCCAGGGCCTCTCAATTCTTAATTAAAGGTGCAAAATGCAATGCTTTATTGAGCGGAAAATATTCCCCTGATATAGAAGATGTAAAAGCGGTGGCAGTTCCTGTACTTCGTCACCGACTGGTGAAAAACTTTAAAGCTGACGCTGAAGGCATGAGCATCGAGAAAATAATTGAAGAGCTTATTTTGAAAGTTGAAAGCAATCGATAGGCATAAATAAAAAAATATATTTTCAGCATTTTTCAGTCAATTTGAATAAGCCAATCGACAAGGCATTTACTACATTTATAGAGGAATTTTTTCCATACATCGGAATATGAAAATGGCTTTGAGAAATCTTGAGCATACCCTCAGAAATACCTTGTCTTTCAGAGCCCACTATTAAAACCATTTTTTTGTATTTTTCTGATTGAAAATTCTGAATAGGTTTACTTCTATCGGTTATCTCCAATGCAATGGAATGATAACCTGAGCTCATGAGGCTTTCCAAAATCTTCAATCCATTCAAACCAAATTCATAATCCATGGTCTTATAGGTGTTTCTTGAAGCTCTTTTTACTTTGGTTGTTAATTCAACAGCATGATCGCCCACAAAATAAATTTTCTCAACCCCAAAGGCTTCTGATAATCGCATCATCATCCCTACATTTTCAGGCGTGCGAATATTTTCAGCTATTAACACAATCTTATGTTCTATTGGAACACTTTTAAACTCATGATGTGATTGTTGAATTTCCACCTCACAAAAATATAGATATTCTGAAGATTAGTGCTCTTTTATTGTAAGAGAATTTGGAATCACTCTTGCTATTCTTTTTTGTTGGATTTACTGAAAAACCTCTTAATATTTAAGAATAAATCTTCGTGCTTTTCGCCAGGAGTGGCATGCACCTCTGTTCCAATTAATGATGAAACAGGTTTTAATGGTTCAAAGTGATTACAGAAAACTTTAAAAATAGCCATCATGGGTACAGAAAGAATTAGACCCGCAATTCCCCAAATTAATTGACCTATCATCAAGGTAATAATTACAAACAATACACTTAACTTAAGATTCTCCCCTACTATTTTAGGGTTAAGCACATTACTTTCCAGCAATTGACTCAACCAAAACAAGCCTGCCACACTCACAGGGTACACTAAGGATTCATAATTGAATATTGTGAAAAGCAATACAAAACTGGCACCAATTAATGAGCCAATGTAGGGAATTATACAAAACAAAGCCGGCAAAAAGCCAAAGAACAAAGGATATTCAATCCCAATTATTAATAGTCCAGTGGTATTTATGGTAGTCAAAATAATAATTAGCAATAAATTTCCCAATACATAATTTCTTCCAACTTTCGAAGCTTCAACCACGGCATCCTCTATACTCTTCACTGTTTCCTCGTTTCTACCAAATTTTTTAACAGCCTTAAGCAGGCCAGTTCTATAATTTAAGAAGAGAATGGTGAAGACAAGGAAAAGCAAAATATTTCCCAATGATTTTAATATGCTACTTATCACCTGAGGTAGAAATTTATTGTTTTCTACAACCTCCTTAGCTTTGTTCATTACCTCGGGTGTTTTCAGGTCTTCCTTAAGATCGAGGTTTTTATTGATGCTTTCCACTATACTATTAACTGTATCAATCAATTGATTCTGAAAAGACCCGAACTGATCAATAATTTTAATAATCTGATTGGAATATAAAAAAATCACAGTGCCTACTATGCTAATTAGGGCAAGTATAGTAGTTAAAATGGCTAAAAATTTAGGAAATGACTTTCTCTCCAGAAAATTAACCACCGGTAAAAGTATAAATGAAAGTAAGAGACCAGCTGCTATAGGAATGAGGACAGGCTTACCTATCCACAAAATTGTTATCCCTGCTATAAATACAAACATTTTTAATGCTATAGAGGCATAAAAAGTAAGTTCTGAATTTCTTTCTGGTGTTTTCAAGATATATACACTGACGATAAAAAATTAGCATAGGTTACTTAAGTATTAAATTAAGATATTTGAAATATAATGAAGTACCATTACTTGACATAAATCACGACAATTGGTTTTTAATTAAATGACAAAATAAAGGTTTTAGAAATTCAGGTGACTGTAAATACTGACGATTTCCCATGAATTTCTTTTACAAATGTCATAATGTCAGATAAAATGAACGCATCTCCTATTGGCACATCCATTGTTACCTATTGTGAAAAATGAATTTAGAATTAGAAAAATAAAATAGATCATGGGAAAAATTATTGGAATTGACTTAGGTACTACCAACTCCTGTGTGGCGGTAATGGAGGGTAATGAGCCCGTTGTCATCCCCAACAGTGAGGGTAGAAGAACTACTCCTTCTATTGTAGCGTTTTTGGATGAAGGGAAAGGCGAACGAAAAGTAGGTGATCCTGCAAAACGTCAAGCTATTACAAATCCTACCAATACAATCGCATCAGTAAAGAGATTTATGGGTAAGAAGTTTTCTGAAGTTTCAGAAGAGAAAAAAATTGCTTCTTACAAAGTAGAATCTGGTAATAACGATACAGTTAGAGTAAAAGTAGGGGACAGAAACTATACACCTCAAGAATTATCTGCTATGATACTTCAAAAAATGAAGTCTACTGCAGAAGATTACTTAGGACAAGAAGTGACAGAAGCTGTTATTACAGTTCCTGCTTACTTTAATGATGCAGAACGTCAAGCCACGAAAGAAGCCGGACAAATTGCAGGTTTAGAAGTAAAAAGAATCATTAACGAGCCAACAGCTGCGGCTTTGGCTTACGGATTAGATAAAAGAGACAAAGATCAAAACATTGCCGTTTACGATTTAGGTGGTGGTACTTTTGATATCTCAATCCTAGAATTAGGAGATGGTGTTTTCGAAGTAAAATCTACTAATGGTGATGTTCACCTTGGTGGTGATGACTTTGATCAAGTAATCATCAACTGGTTGGCAAAAGAATTCAAAGACGAGCAAGGCATTGACTTGAAACAAGACCCAATGGCGTTGCAAAGATTGAAAGAAGCTGCTGAGAAAGCTAAGATTGAGTTGTCAAGCTCCACTGAGACAGAAGTGAACTTACCTTATATCATGCCAGTAGATGGCGTGCCTAAGCACTTGGTTAGAAAATTAAGTCGTTCAAAATTCGAGCAATTATCTGACGACTTAGTGAAAAGATCAATGGCTCCGGTTAAGAAGGCTTTGGAAGATGCCGGATTATCTCCTTCTGAAATTGATGAAGTAATCTTGGTAGGTGGTTCAACTCGTATCCCAAGAATTCAGGAAGAAGTAGAGAAATTCTTTGGTAAAAAACCTTCTAAAGGTGTAAACCCTGATGAGGTTGTGGCTATTGGTGCTGCAATTCAAGGTGGTGTTTTAACTGGTGAGGTAAAAGATGTTCTTTTATTGGATGTGACTCCATTATCATTAGGTATTGAAACCATGGGTGGAGTCATGACTAAATTGATTGAATCAAATACTACGATTCCTTCTAAGAAGTCAGAAACATTCAGTACTGCCTCTGACAATCAGCCTTCAGTGGAAATCCACGTATTGCAAGGTGAAAGATCAATGGCAAAAGACAACCGTTCGATCGGTAGATTCCACTTGGATGGAATTCCGCCAGCACCAAGAGGTGTTCCTCAAATCGAAGTAACTTTTGATATTGATGCTAATGGTATCTTGAATGTTTCTGCTAAAGATAAAGGAACTGGTAAAGAGCAAAAAATCAGAATCGAGGCTTCATCTGGATTATCAGAAGAAGAAATCGAAAAGATGAAGAAAGAGGCGGAAGCAAATGCTGAAACCGATAAAAAAGAGAAAGAGAAGATTGACAAAATCAATCAAGCTGACTCTTTAATATTCCAAACTGAGAAGCAAATGAAAGAATTTGGTGAGAAGTTATCTGAAGGCAATAAAACTGCCATCAACGATGCTTTAGCTAAATTGAAAGAAGCGCATAGCAGCCAAGATGTTGAAGCTATAGATAGCTCAATGGAAGGCTTGAACAATGCATGGCAAGCGGCTTCACAGGAAATCTACCAAGCGCAGCAAGCTGCCGGTGGTGCAGAAGGACAGCCGGGCGGAGACGCTGGGCAACAAGCACAAGGCGAAAGCGGTGATGGCGTAGATGATGTGGAATATGAAGAAGTAAATGATGATGATAATAAAGATTCTAAGTAAGAATCCATAAATCATAAATTTTAGCGAAAGCCTCTCAGAGAAATCTGAGGGGCTTTTTTTTATACAATTAATTAGATTGAGAATAATTATATTATTATGTTAGTTTAAAATTTACTTCAAATGTGTTTATCTAAATCCTTTTTTTATAAATAATCAATTAGATTTCATAAACAGAATAAATCCTGATGCGAATAAACTATAATAAATTAATCATAATAACTTTAACTCTGACAACATTATCACCAATAACCTCCTGTCAAAAATCGTATCAGAAAGCAGAAAATCCGGAGACTAAATATGAACTTACCATATCAAATTCATTAGATTTTGAATTAAACAATAGTAAAACAGCCTATACTCGAGGAGTACAAGTATATCCAACTAATGATCCTAAATATTTATTATTTTTTCACTCTACAGGAAATTACATCTCCATTTATGATCTGAAAACTGAGGAATTAGCAAATGAAATACATTTTGAATTTGAAGGGCCTAAAAGAGTTCCAAGAAGTATAAACTATGCCTATACGCACAATTTTGATTCTATTTTTCTGTTTGACCCATTACCCCAACAAATTTACCTTGTAGATTCTGCCGGCAATAATATTGATCAATTTGATCTCCAATTAGAAGATATGCATTATACATTTCCAAATGGTACTCATCCTCCATATTTTAATAAAGGGACACTTTTTCTACCAACATATCCCTCTCCTATGGAAAATGCTACCTCTTCAGATTACGGCTTAGTAGAATTTGATATTGACAGGAAATCATTAGGCACTAAATACTATTTATCTGAAAAGTATGACGAAGGTTTTTGGGATAAACATAGCTATAGAAATGCTGTTTTTACCTATAATGAGGATACAGATGCAATAATCATGAGCTTCCCCAATGATGAATATATATACGTGAAAGAGGCCCAAGGCAATAAGTCAAAGCATTTTGCCGGCTCTTCTGAAATGAAAACCTTAAAGCCCCTAGCTAATGAGCTTTACAATGATGATGGTAAAACCTTTAGAATACAGGCAGAACAAGGCTTTTATTCAGGCTTAAAGTATGATAAATGGCGTAAAGTTTACTATCGCTTTGCTTATAATCCCATTAGTAAATTTGCCGATAGAAGTACATTAGGCGAAAATGCTTCCATTATTATACTCAATAATGAATTTGAAATAATAGGGGAAAGCCCGATAAATGCCAAAACATATTCATTTGGTATATCCTTTATAACTGAAGAGGGGCTATATTTCTTTAATAATTCCAAATACGAAAAAGAAGATGACAGCCAATTTTCTTTTGATTTGTTTAAACTTAAAAATGCAACACCATGAAATTCTTACTTATCATATTTAGCCTTATCATTTTTCAAACTGAGTACCCACATACCGCCCAAAACAAGGACTTTATGGTAAAATATAAGTTTGAAAAAAAAGATGATGGGAAAACTTATATGCTTGGGCATATAAAATTTCAGAAAAATAATAAAAATGGCATCAATACCAATATGATAGTTGTAGGCCATAGAATTGGTAATGTCCCACAAATGGATGGTACTTTTGAATTAGAACTTCCAGATAAAAAAGGAGAAATTTTAGTTTGGAATTCAAAATATAAAGACCAATGGAAATTTGAATACGAGGTGGAACTAAGCCAGGATAAAGATTATACTATTGGTGATAATTAGCTGAATTTGTAAATGAAAGACGTTGAAATTCAAGAAGAAAGAATTGTTACAGCATTAGCTAAATGATCAAAATTATTAAATCCTACATATTACAATAATCCCACAAACATTACATATGTGTCGATAAACTCTATATTTCTGTCGACTAATGAAATATTTTCCTCAAATTTCGGTTATAAATTTGTAAACAAAAACAGGTAAATATTATGAAACATTTGTGGAAAATTTTTGGATTAGCAGCATTAGTACTTTTTTATGGCTGCGACAGAATTGAAAGCGGAAACGGAAGAGCGTCCTTCTATTTAACTGACGGACCATTAGAAGCAGAAAGTGTAGCTGAAGTGGTGATTAGTATTTCAAAGGTGGAAGTTTTCGGCCCTGAAGGTTGGACTACCGTAAAAGAATATGAAAATCCGGAAGCTATTAATTTACTAGAACTGCAAGGCGGTGAAACTTTCTTTTTAGACGAAAAGGAATTAACCAGCGGATTATATGACCAAATACGTTTAGGCCTTGCTGCCTCCGCAACTTCAGGAGAAAGTGAAAACCCTCCTCATTATGTAAAATTCAATGATGAATCTGTAGAGGAAATTTTTATCCCTAGCGGAAATCAAACAGGTTATAAAATTGTAGGAGACTTCACTATTCCTGATGGAGGGGTAACTTCTGTAATCATCGATTTTGATGTTAGAAAATCAGTAGTGAAAGCAGGTAACTCAGGTCAATTCATTTTAAAGCCTACGCTAAGATTAATAGAAGATGCTAATGTAGGCTCTATTGAAGGTACTGTAACAGGTGAATTTGATAGCAATTTAGTAGTGTATGCTTACAATGATGGCGAATACAGTGAAAATGAAAAAGAACCAGATGCTGATGGTGTAGTTTTTGCCAATGCTGTAACAAGCTCAAATGTAGATGCTGAAGGTAATTATAACCTATCCTTTTTACCATCTGGCACTTATGACTTGGTAATAGCTTCTTTTGATGCAGAGGGTAATTTTATAGAAGTTAAAACACAAGAGAATGATGTGGAATTGGAAGCAGGAGTTAAGTTAGATTTAAATATTGAACTTACACTTTAAATCATATTCTATTAGTCTATTTCTATAAATAGATATTTAAACTAAAAAAGCCATTCATCTTAATTGATGAATGGCTTTTTTGTTAAATTCTAATCTACTTTTAACCGTTTGTTTTCGATTGTACTACAGTATCAACTTTTTTTCTATAATCTTCATCTTGTTGATATGCCATCATGATTTGCTGGTACTTCTGTTCATCAATATCATGCTCACCTAAAACTTCTTGTATTTTGGTTTGAGTTATTTGGTCATTGGCCATGATTTCTTGAGTTGCTGCTTGATATTAGCATTTGTTGCTTTATGGTTTGTTTAAATAATATTTGAAATCCGTTGTAACAAATGAGAAGCTCTTTGTTACCCTTGATTATAAATTCCTTAAGGTTCGTGAAATTCTCAAATGGGATATTAGAATACTGAAATCTTCCAGTTAAAATTTATACGAGAGAAGTAAAAGCATTTATTTTTTGACAACAGCAAATACTTTTTGAAAATCTTCACCTCCCAAATCATCTACAATTTTAAGTTCGTTCCAACCCGACTTAAAGTTTACAGCCATTTTATGTTGCCGATCTGTCTCTCCCAAATATTCTTCATTAAGATACCAATAAACCTTATTAACAGAAGAAGTATGACCAACCTTACAAATCACTTTTTGCAATTCACCATTAAAATCTACAGGGAGAAATAGCTTAGCATCCATATTTGGATAAATAATTTTACTGCTTTTTTCAGCTCTATACCTACTGCAATCAGGATTATGAGGTGGTATTGTAGCAATAAAAGCTCCTTTTCTTCTTAGGTAATAGGCTATATCAGGCGGATATTCTAATAATTTAGTGGGATGTGCTCCCAATTCATTCCAACAAGCTGAGCAGGTTTGTAAATCTAGTTTATCGCTAAGGTATTTCGTTTGATGGTAATCACAACTTTTCATTGATTTCATGCCATAAGGGGCATTAACCAAATCAGTAACTGGACAATTCTTTGATGCTCTAAAACCTGAAACCGAACAAATCTCCATTTCTCTAAAATCCATTTCAACTAATTCAAACCACTTTTTCGGTTTAGTGGGCAGTGCTTCAAGAAGATCAAAAAGTATCGGGCCGGCAGAATTGGCTCCACTTAAATTCTTATTACTTTCTCCATCAAAATTTCCTACCCAAACAGCAATGGTATACTCTGGATTTAAACCTACAGCCCAAGCATCTTTGTGTCCATAACTTGTGCCTGTTTTCCATGAAAAATCTTTTGCATTATTGAATTTCTGCCAAAAATATTCACTTCCAGGTCGTTTCAAATCTTTCAACATTTCCAAGGTAAGGTATGTACTTCCTGAACTAATCAATTGCGCACTTTCTTGGCTTTTTGATTCAGTATTTTTTAAAATAGTATTATCTGAGAACTTTCCTTCATTGGCAAGACCACGGTAGAGCCTCACCATATCCCAAACACTTACTTCTGCTCCACCTAAGATAAGAGGCAATCCATATTCATCTGCAGAGCGAAAAAGGCTTTTAACTCCAGCTTCTTTCAGGAAACTATAAAATTGAAACAAGCCATAGCTATTGAGCAAACGAACTGCCGGAATATTTAGGGATTTCACTAAAGCCTGCTTTGCAGTGACAACTCCCAAAAAATCTTCACTGGCATTATTTGGAGAAAACCCATCAAAATAAGTGGGAAGATCCCTAATATATGTTTCCGGGAGAATAAGCCCTTCATCTATACTTAAGGCATAAAGAAACGGCTTTAAAATACTCCCACTTGATCTGAAGGCCATAACACCGTCAACCTGACCTTTATGCTTATTATCATAAAAATCAGCTGAACCAACATAAGCTTTAATCTCCCCAGTTTTTGAATCTGCTATTAGGCAAGAAAGGTTTTTAATTCCATCAGATGCATAAAGTTCTTCATACTTTTGTACGATATAATTAGCTTTATCCTGCAAGCTTTTGTCGATCGTTGTATTTAAGATTTTTTGATCCGGATATTGAGTTTTTAAATAAGAAGCTGCATGTGGTGCAGAGCTTTTAAATGTAATAAATTTATCAGGCACAGCTTCCAGGATACTAAGTTGATAAGTAATCTCATTTATAAATCCCTTATCAAAAAGCTTTTTCAATAATGAATTTCGTTTTTGAAATAGTCTATTATTGGTTTTGGAAGGATAAATCAATCCAGGAGCATTGGGCAATACTGCTAAGGTGGCCGCTTCACTCCATGTAAGTGAATTAATAGGCTTTCCAAAGAATTTATATGCTGCTGTTTGGTAGCCAATTACATTCCCTCCATAAGGAGCGTGTTGTAAATACATTCTCAATACTTCTGCTTTTGAAAAGTGAAGGCTTATTTTGATGGCTTCAATGGCTTCCAAAACTTTATAAAAGAAGTTTCTATTATTCTGATGCCGCAACCGAACTACTTGCATCGGTAGCGTGCTGGCTCCACTGATTACTCTTCCTGCACTTAAGTTTTGATAGGCCGCCCTGAAAATGGCACCAATATCAACTCCTAGATGAGAGTGAAAATTTTGGTCTTCATATAAAAGAACAGCTTCTTCCAGCTTTTTCGGGATGGAAATTGTATCAGTCGGTAAAAACCACTGTTCGTTTTCATTAAGAAATACATGTAAAAGGTGTCCATCTTCTGATTTAACTATGGTACTATAATCAACCTCAAAATATGGTTTTCCGGGCGGGACGGTAAAATAAGTAATGGCAATGGAAATGATAAAAATCAATATCCACTGCCATTTTTTAAATTTAATCCATTTCCTCCACATATACCTTTTTGCTAGTATTTTTGGCTTTATAATCAGGATTATACATAGCCTCCACTAAAGTAGCCGGCAATTGATATTCGCCTGCAGATACCGCATTTAGCTTCAGTACAAAGTCGTATTCTGTCTTGCCCTCCAAATCAAAAAACCACATGGCTCTGTCATCCCTAATATCAACATAGTCCTCTTTATTGATATTCCATTGATTCATCCATTCTGGCGCTACCGATTCTTTTAATCTTGTATTGTCAATTTGCCATCCTGAAGGTAGAATTTGTACTAGCGCTATTTCTGTTGCTCTACTCGCTGGAGAAGTATTTTTTACGCTAAATCGAGCATAAAAAGTTTGTCCTTGTTTGGTGCTTTGAGGATTTATGATCCTTCCGTTATCATCATAATATTCCACTTCCAATGCTAGATTTTTTTCTACGGCAGGAGATTCATCTTTTAATGGAACACCATTCCAAGAAAGAGTAGCATACACTTTTTCAACATTGGAATCATCGTTCAGTTTTATGCTAATATTTTGATTGAAATTATTCTTTACAGGCATTCTAAATCTGCCATTTTCATTAAATTCCACCTTACGACCATCAGCCAATTGAATTTCACCATTGATTACTTTTCCAGCACCAAAATCAATATTAGCCTTGTCAAAATAATTTCCCAATGCCAATAACATATAGCCTGAACTCTGAGTGCTTAGATACTCCTTTGAAGATAAAGTTTTAGCAACTTGTTTTGCCATCAGTTCAGCTGTTTCCATATCATCCATTAAAGTAGCACAATACAAAATAATGGCATCATCACGATATTTAGAACCAAAATTATAGGAAAATGGATCATACTCCTTTGTTTCTGTTCCTGCTTCTGCAATGATTTTATCTTTGATATTTTCCACTCCTGAAAGATGATAAGCTGCTGCCAACATCCATCTTTCAGCATTATTCATTTTAGAGAGTTCATTTTCCATAAGTAAATTCATCTCTGAAATAGGTCTTTTCTTTGCTAGGCTAAGAATCAGTACTCTATTTACTCTAGTGCTTAATTTTCCTCTTCTTCGATTGGATTGATTATTTAGTCCATTTATTGCACTTTCATATAAATAATCTGGAACAGAATACCCAAGATTTTTAGCCTCAATCAGATAATGACAAGCATAATTTGTTCCCCATTCTGAAGCTCTACTATTTCCAGGCCAATAAGAAAAGCCTCCATCATTTAGCAAGAATTGTTGCAAGCGATTAATCCCTCCGTTGATGTTCTCATCAATTTCGCTTGATTCATCAGCGCCAAAAAAGCCCATCTTTTTCAGATATAGCTGAGGAAAAACTGAAGATACAGTTTGCTCAATACATCCATAAGGATAGCGAATTAACCATTTCAACCTATGATCGAAATCCATATTTGGAAAAATATTAATATCTAAGGTGGCAGAGTTAGTACCTTCTAACCCAATTTTAGGCACTTTCATATCCATGCTTTTACCAACACTTACATCTTGTGTTGTTTTATCATAAACTCTGCTGGCCGCTGGGGTTATGGCAATATCAGTTTCATTTTCTACTTTAATATCCCCTGAAACACCTTCAATTCTAATTTTAGCCTTACCCACGGCTTCCTTTACTTTCACTTTAAACTTAATCTGTGAATCATCCTGATTGCTAAAGTCAACTGTTTTACTAGCCTCACCTATTATTTCTAGTGGACCCGTTATTTTTAAATCAAACTTAGCTGTTTTCACCTTTGGATTTACCTTAAACAAAGCAACAGGAAGCATAAACTCATCACCTGGTTTTAATATTCTAGGAATTGTCGGCTGCATTATGATATCCGATTTAACCGGAACCGTTTTTTCAGCATGACCATAACTACCGTTTTGGGTTCCTACTACCATTACTCTTACGGCACCATTATAATTAGGCATTTGGAATTTCACGTTAGCTTTTCCATTTGCATCTGTCATGAAAGGTCCCTTAAACATGCTCACTGGTTTAAATCGCTTGGTATCATCATTTAGATCAGTTTGCGATTCTCTATAATCCATTTCAATACCTCCACCAATGGAGAAGGTTTGGAACACGTCATTTTTATTGGCACTGATCACATGAGAAAACACATCATAGGTTTCCACTTGGAGCCCGATTTTCTTATAAAAAGAAGCCCAAGGATTTGGAGTCCTAAATTGAGTAAGACTTAACAGGCCTTCATCTACCACTGCAATGGTAAATTGTGATTCTTTGTTGTTTGCTGTATTGATTTCCACCTCAAATTCTTCATTAGGTGTTAAATCTTGAGCCATTTTGATATTGTATTCAAGCTTCGTATCAGGATCCTCAATCATAAGCGGAATAATACCAAACATTCTGATAGGTCTGTCATTTTGTGTTTGATCATGTGGTTGAATAACAGAAACGGTTGCATAAATATTTGGAACCATATTCTTTTTAATAGGAATGTCAACCACTAGCTCTTCTGAAGACTGATTGGAAGGATCTATCCAAAACCAATCCATCATATCACGCCCTTGCTCTATGGTCACTAAAACTCTTCCTGCTTTAGGGTTTGGTAGTTTTATCTTAGCCGTTTCATTAGGAGCATACTTCTCTTTGTCAGATTTTAAGGCCAAATTCCCTTCATTCAGATCTCCACCAGGCACGCTTCCGTAACGGTAAGCACTAAAGAAAGAAGAGCTAACATGTCCATTTCCGCCATCACTAACTTCAATGAGATATTCTCCTTGCTCCTCTGGTCTAAAGCTGATATAATCAATTTGATCAGTAGTGGTAATTTTGCCTTCGGTTTCTAAATACGTCTGGCTGTCTTCTTTGTATTTTAGCTGGTAATTTCTTCTGTTGTTATACTGATACCACCATCTACTATCATTTCTATACACTTTGTATTGAAGATTTTTACCACTCATTTTATTGCCTTTTTCATCCAATAAAATAACCGGAAATTTGACTTCTTCACCAGTTTTATAATAATAATACCCGCTAGGATCCTTTAAACCTACATAATTAGGGTATCGATGGAGGTCTACTACATTATAATTCTCATTAGGTTGCCCACCACTTTCAAAAACTTTAGCAATGACTTTTGCCTTTAGTGCAGATGGGATTGTTCCAAGTTCTGGAATCACCCAACTACTGCTTAGCAGGCCTTCATCATCTAATTCCGATTTTAAAATATTCTGGCTCAAAGGTTGAAACTCCACATCTGCTCTGCTGAAGTTAAAATCTTTATATTTTGGAAAGCTTATTTCCCATGGAAGGATTTCAACAGTAACTTCGGTTTTAAGATTGGCAGCAGGAGTACCAAATAAGTAGCGTGATTCTACATCAAAATCCAGGGTTTTATCAGTCCAGCTAAAAGTTCTTTTTTCAGGCTTCACCATAACTTTTAACTTTTCCGCCACTACAGTTTCTATTTTGAGATTTTCTCTAAAAGATGACCCTCCTGCTTCAATTCTGATAGAATAATTTCCTGTAGGAGCTTTGTCTTCCGTTTTAAGCCCAAACACAAAAAATCCATCATTCGCTCTCGGACTGGTAGCTTCATGAATAATTTTATATTCAGGATCGCGAACAGTGATGGAAGCCTTATTACTTTGAGGGAAAGTATTATTGGAATTTCTTACTATTGCACTCACATGGATCGAATCACCAGGTCTGTAAACCCCTCTTTCTGTATAAATAAATGCTTGTGTTCTATTTCTATTAGAATATGTGCCCCCTACATCAAAACCGGAAGTACTCCACTTCATTTCATCTTTGTTGAGGGCAGTAATTTGGTTGCCTTTCTCTGCCAATACATAATAAAAGTAAGTGCTCCCTGTTGAAACATGGCCTTTAGAACCTGTAGTCAGTCGTTTTCTTATATTTCCATTATAATCCAATAATTTTAACTCTACTCCCGAAAGTGGTTTAGCTGTCACTAAGTCTGTAGCGAAAATATGCGTTCCATTATTAGTCTCCTTGACTGTAATCCCTAAATCACTAATAAAAACGGGTTTATAAATCTGTCCTTTATCCTGTATGTAAGTCAATTCATTTTGCTCAATTGGGATACTTACATCAGATGGAGTAAAATTTATACGCAATAAAAAAATTCCATTATCATAGGAAGAGAATAAATCGGAAAGGTCAAATTCATTCAATACCCATTCATTCTTCTTGTCTTTTAGTTCAATGGTTTGGTTTTTTACAATAACCCCAACATTGCTGGAATAATTATTATTATATGCTTCATTTCTCGTTTTCTCACTCTTGAGCTGCTCTGCTTCAAGGAACTGCCCAACCTTATTAGAAAACACTTTTTTCACTTCCAAATGAACCCTTTTCAAATTGGTGGTATAAAATTGTATTTTTCTTTCATTGGAAGAGGGTAGAAAAATTCCATTGGATCCAAACTCAATCTGAGGCTGAATATTAGAGAGGCTAATCTCCTCAGATTTTTTTGTTTCTGTTTTTGTTCCCCAATTACTTCTAATTCCTTTTTCTGCAGTTATGGAATAGGTTTCACCAAATTTAAACTCACCATCTAGAATGACCGCTTTGCCGAGTTTCTTAGGAGAAAATTTCACTTTGGGAGAAATATTGATTAGACCTGTGATGTCCTGATCCATGTCCAAATCATCTGAAAAAGTTAATCGCAACCTTGGCTTTTTACCACTTTCATCAGCTGTGAGCTTTGTCATTTTCATCTTAGTGATAGGAGCAATATTAAAAACCTCCGAATAGCCATTGGAAAGCTCTAAATCCTTTCTATCAATAACAAAAGTAAATTCTTGATCATTGTCATTTCTTTCAATCGGATTGGAAGTAAATTTGAAGTTTTTATCATCAATTTGGCTCCAGCTGAGCTTTATATCACCACCTTTTATTTTCGTGGCTTGTTCAACAGACTCAAGTGTTGTTTTTTCATTAAATGACAATCCTCCTCTATAGACTACTTTTCTAGGATTGTTTCTATCAACTAGTTCAATACTCCCTGTTAGACTACTGATCTCCCGGCCAATGACAAGTAATTCAAAATTTATCGGCTCAAGTTTTCTTTCTGCAAAATCTTGTGAAAGTTTTTGGAGATTAAGTTCACCTTCAATTTTTTCCCTCATTGGTAAATCACCATTAGGAACAAATTTTAAAACCGTAGTGCTAACCCATACGGCTTTTCCTTCCACCGAAGGATCAAAACTGAAAACATCAGAAGGACTACTTTCAATTTCATTTTCTTCAATTACAGGATTATTAAAAATAACCTGAACTTCATCATAGAAATGAACTTCACCATTGGTGACAAAACTGACTTCTTTTGCGATTTCTTCCGAGAATTCTAAAGAAGAAACTTCCGCAGTTTTCTCCGAATTATTACTACAAGAAAATAAGAAAATTAAAGAAATTAAACTGTAAGTGATTTGATTAATGGGGAGTTTTAAGGCCATGTTTTTATAAATTATTTAAAAATTCGCCTTAAAACTAAAAAAAATGATACAAATTAAAGAATATACAAATGGATTTATCTGGATTTTAGTGAAGTTTATTTCAGTCGTTAACTAATTCATCAAATTAGGTTTCTGACTCAAGTAACCATTTTGGGGTCTCTGATGCTTGATATTGCTCCATTTTAGTTAATAGATTTTCTATACTATTATCGCTCAAGAGCATTTTTCTGTTAATGTCTTTCAAAAAATCTTGTTCAGTCATTTGCGAAAGCATATTCAATAGCGGTTGATAGAAATTTTCCATATTCAATAAGCCAACTGGCTTTTTATGCAAGCCCAATTGTCCCCAAGTTAGTATCTCAAATAGCTCTTCCATAGTGCCAAAACCACCGGGCAGTGCAATAAAACCATCTGCCAAATCATGCATTTTCAACTTTCGCTCATGCATGGATTCAACCACTATCATTTCAGACAATTCTGTATGGGCAACTTCTTTGGTTTGCAAAAAATCAGGTATAACGCCTATCACCTCTCCTTTTTCACTCAATGCTCCATCTGCCACAGCACCCATTAATCCGATTTTTGCTCCACCATAAACTACTCCTATGTTTTTTTGAGCTAGTATTTTACCCAAAAGAAAAGCCTCTTCTGTGTATTTTCCGTTTTTACCTGCGCTTGAACCACAGAATACTGTTATTCTCTTCATTCCTAATGATAACTTAATTTTGAGTCATTTCAAATGATTTTCTGTTGCTTTCCATATTCCAATAGGGTTTGATAAGGATTACCTTTCAAATTTAATAGTTGAGCAAATGCAGGTTCTGTTTTCATGCCTGATTTCTTCAAGCGAATAATTTCCTTTCTAAACTCCTCACTTCTTTTAATTAAGATCTCATACTCAATCAACATGTGCTGCAAAGCCATTTGCTGAATTGAAGGCTTGTTTTGTGCAAATATTTCTACTGGAAAGTTGTCCATAATAAACCGCACTATTACTGTAGGTTCATCTTGAAATATTTTCTCTACTATTGAAAATTGGGGCCAAATGCTAAAATGCTCTTGGACTTCTTCTTTAAACAACTGCTTCTCTTCGAAAAAGCAAACGATATCTAAATCACTATCCTTTATAGTTATGTCAATTGGAATCGTTCCAACTAGAATAGGTTGGAAATTTGCCAGCTTGTCCATTACTTCATTTTCAGTCAAAACTTTATGAGCTTCCTTTTGAAGCTGACTCCCCAGATTTAGATAGTCAATAGACTTAAAAATCATTTTGTTGTTTCGATTTAACATTTTTATATTTTGTTAAACACATAAAACAATATTTAGAATTGTTGTTTGGAAACAACACTATCAAACCTTAAACAACATTCGCTCCCCTACTCCTCCCTCAATTATAATCCCCTTATCATAAACTTTCTGTCCATTTACAAAAGTGCTTACAATGGATGATTGAAAAGTATGTCCTTCAAAAGGAGACCAACCACATTTGGCTAAGATATTTTCTTTAGTTACTGAATATTCCATTTCCAAATCCACCAAAACGCAATCGGCATGGTAACCTTCACGGATATAGCCACGATCTTCTATTCTGAATAAAATCGCCACATTGTGAGATGCCTTCTGCGCAATTTTCTCCAAACTGATTTTTCCTTGCTTATAAAAATCCAAAAGGGCTAATAAACTATGCTGCGCCAAAGGCCCACCAGATGGGGCTGAAAAATATTTATTTTGCTTTTCCTCTAAAGTGTGAGGTGCATGATCGGTGGCAATCACATCTATTTTATCATCTAACAAAGCCTGAAAAATTGTATCTCTATCTTGAGCGGTCTTTACAGCCGGGTTCCATTTAATGAAAGTTCCTTTCTCCTTATAATCAGCATCAGAAAACCATAAATGATGAATACAGGCTTCTGCAGTTATTTTTTTCTGCTCCAGAGGAATAGAATTATCAAATAATTCGGTTTCTTTTCCTGTTGAAATATGTAAAACATGAAGTCTAGAGCCATGTTCTTTAGCCAACTTTACTGCCAATGAGGAAGAAAGATAACATGCTTCTTCAGAACGGATAATGGGATGCATTTCCATTGGAACATCTTCTCCGTATTCCTTTTTGAATTTTTCAGTATTGGCTCTGATGGTGGCTTCATCTTCGCAGTGAGTAGCAATCAGCATTGGAACTTTAGAGAAAATATTGTTCAGAGTTTGCTCATTATCCACCAACATATTTCCAGTGGAGCTTCCCATAAAAACTTTCACTCCACATACTTTTCTTGGATCGGTTTTTAAGACCTCCTCTATGTTATCATTGCTTGCCCCCATGAAAAAAGAGTAATTAGCAATTGAGTTTTTAGCGGCAATTTGATATTTGTCTTCCAGTAATTCCTGAGTCAAAGCATTGGGAACTGTATTGGGCATTTCCATAAAAGAAGTAATTCCTCCTGCAACTGCCGCTCTTGATTCAGTGAAAATATTGGCTTTGTGTGTTAATCCTGGTTCCCGAAAATGCACCTGATCATCAATTAAGCCAGGAAAAAGATATTTTCCATTGGCATCAATTACTTCATCTGCCTCCTCCGCATTGATGCTGGAAGCAATTTTTTCGAAGCGACCGTTTTTCATCAGCACATCTAACTGCTGAATTCGCCCTTCATTTACTATATTTGCATTGACAATCAGAATGGTTTTCATATTTCAGTTAATTTTTTCCTAAAGAACAGACTTCATGTCGCAAGATACCGCATCCTTTCAAGATTTTAAACTCAACAAACAATTATTCAATGCAATTGATAATTTGGGTTATCAAAAACCGTCTGAAATACAGGTTAAGGCTATCCCAAGAATTTTAAATGGGCATGATGTAATTGGAATAGCCCAAACCGGAACAGGAAAAACCGCTGCTTTTGTCCTACCTATGCTAATGAAACTAAAATATGCTCAAGGCCATGATCCAAGAGCATTGATTTTAGCACCTACCCGTGAATTGGCCATGCAGGTTTATGAAAATATTCTGGAACTTGGAAAATATACCGACTTAAGAACGGTTTGCCTTTATGGTGGGATTGGTCCCAAAAAACAAGCCGAGGAAGTTGCCCAAGGATGTGATATCATTGTAGCCACTCCTGGTAGATTATTAGATATTTACAATGCAGGCGTTTTGAAAACCAAATTGATTAAAACTTTTGTATTGGATGAAGCCGACCGTATGATGGATATGGGATTTATGCCTCAAATTCGTAAAGTTTTGGAATTATTGCCGATGAAAAAGCAGAATTTGTTTTTCTCCGCCACTTTCCCTGAAAAGGTTGAAAAATACGCTTATGAATTTACTGATTTCCCAGAAAAGGTTGAAGTAACTCCTGAAAATATGACTGCTGAATTAATTGAGCAGTCTTTATACCATGTCCCCAACTTCCTCACTAAAATCAATTTATTGAAGTATTTGCTCGATAAGGATGAATTTAGTAAAGTCTTGGTTTTCGTTAGGACTCGAACCAATGCCAATAATTTATTTAATTTTGTCGAGCGAAAAATCACAAAGGACTCGCGCGTTATTCATGCCAACAAAGCGCAATCGACCCGAATTAACGCCATTAAAGATTTTAAAGAAGGCAATATAAAGGTATTAGTGAGTACGGATGTGAGTGCCAGAGGAATTGATGTGGATGAAATCAGTCATGTGATCAATTTTGAAGTCCCAAATAAATACGAGGAATATGTGCACAGAATTGGGAGAACAGGAAGAGCGGAACATCATGGTATTGCTATCAGTTTTGTAGATCCTTCTGATATCTATCATATAGAAAAAATTGAAGAACTAATCAGCAAGAAAATTACAGTTGAGGAACTTCCCAAAGAAGTGGAATTAATGGAAACCATGCCAAAAGAAAAGAAAGATATGGCATTGGAAATTGACCGACAAAAACATTTAGACAATCCTGACTTTCAAGGAGCCTTTCATGAGAAGAAAAAGAAAAATCTTAGTGGAAAAGCTAGGGATAAGGCATTTGGGAATAAGCCGAAGGATAAGCGGAGGAAGAAGTAAAGCCCCCAACCCCCAAAGGGGGAACACGCACAGAAGATATTTCCGTGCAAAAACTCCCCCTTTGGGGGTTGGGAGGCTAAAAAAAGGGCACTCCAACTGAAATGCCCTGTTACTTATTACTCCTTCAGCGTAGTTTCAAACAACTCAAAAATCCTTCTATACTCATCAGTCCAGCTGCTTGGCTCTACGAATCCATGGCTTTCGACCGGGTAAACCGCCATTTCCCAATTTTTTTTTCCTAATTCAATTAGTCTTTGGGATAATCTAACCACATCTTGGAAGTGCACATTGGTGTCCACCATTCCATGAGCAATTAACAAATTTCCTTCTAAGCCTTCAGCAAAATAAATCGGGGAACTTCTTTTATACGCAATTGGGTCTTCCACTGGTGTATTCAAAATATTGCTGGTATAGCCGTGATTATAATGCGCCCAATCTGTTACCGAACGAAGTGCAGCACCTGATTTGAAAGTTTCTGCTTCATTAAACAAGGCCATTAAAGTGATAAAGCCACCATATGAACCACCATAAATGCCAATATTGTCCTTATCCACTCCTACTTCATTTACCAAATAGTTAGCACCATCTACTTGATCACTCAAATCTTTACCGCCCATGTGACGATAGATCCCAGTTCTCCAATCTCTGCCATAACCAGCACTTCCTCTGTAATCAATATCCAAAACAGTATAGCCATTATCCGCTAATAAATTATGGAACATATATTCCCTGAAGTAAGAACTCCACCATTGATGTGCATTTTGTAGATAGCCAGCGCCATGTACAAAAATCACAGCAGGTTTGCCATTGCTTCCTCCTTCAGGTTGATAAAGTCTTGCATGGACTTCCTCTCCATCTTCAGCTTTAAAAGTGATATATTCGGGAGTTCTCCATTCATAGGATTGGAATTCATCTGAAATGGAATTGGTGATTCTTTTGGTTTCAGCATTAGCTTGGTTATCCATCACATATAATTCCCAAGGCTGAGTAGCTTTACTTTTTCTTAGAGCAATCTTACTTTCATCAGGGGAAAGAGCATATTCCATTCCGCCTTTATCAGCAGTCAATTGCTCCATTTTCCCTCCTTCAACTGGCATTTTATATAAATTTCGAATGCCTGGACTTTCAGGATTAGCCAAGAAATAGAAATGATCTTTATCATTGGATAAATTCACATCATAAATTTCATAATTACCTTTTGTCAGCTGCTTTTTCTTTTTTTTGGTTTTACTCAAATCCACTGAATAGAGGTGACTGTAACCACTTTCCTCTGATCGGAAAAAGACTGTTTTATTGTCAGCTAAAAACCCTTTAGTAGAACCGCCCCAAGCATAGCCAACTCCTGGACCTGCAATCCAAGCTTCATCTCTTTGTCGGTCAATTAATTCTAATTTTGCAGTTTCAGGATCGAGCAAAAACAACCATCTATCTTTATTATCAGTAGCTCTAGCATCAATCACAGTATAATTTCCATCGTCAGAAAATAAAGGTGATTGAAAAATCATTTTCCTAGTTTCAAAATCTTCTTCCTTTCTTTCAGGATAATCACTCCAAAATTCAGGGATTTGCTTGAGTCCATCAACCTCATCAATGCTTACCATTTTATTCTCCCTTGTTTTGAGATTGAAAACACCCAACTCCATATGAGCTTGATCCCCACCTACTTTTGAGCGAGCATTCAAATCTTTTGTATAACCCGATTCGGTTACATAATCAGGCACTATGGTATTATCACCTCCATTTGGAGAAATATATAATCGGTAAATAACATAATTTCCAGCAGGGCTGACATTGGATTCAATTAATCTTTTACCATCTAAATAAACCGTAGGAATACCTTCTGATTTAATACTCTCTTTGTATTCATCTGACCTCTTCTCTCTCTCCTTTTTCTCTCTTAACACACTAATCAATTCAAGCTGCTGATTATTCAGCCATTCCTCTTTATCTGATTTCTTAGCAGATTTTTCTTTAGGCTCTGCACCGCTACTAAATTCTATCAATTGAAGTATCTTAGCTGTTTTCCTATCCCAGCTAAAGATATTGTTATCCATCACATAAAATATTTTTTCTTCATCCGAGAAGAATCCAGCATCAGAAATCCTCTGCGAACTTTGAATCAGTACTTCGATTTCTCCAGTTTTAACATCTGCTAAGAAGAGATTTCCATTTCTGGTAAAAAGTTTTTCTGTTTGCGCTTTATTATAAACGCCATTCCGTGCCGAAAATGACATTTCCTGCTGATAGTTAATGGGTTTAATTTCCTCTTCTTGCAAATCATAAACATATAGAGAGTCAGAAGGATTATTTTCAGGATTCCATTTGAAAAATAGCTGAGTACTATTTTCTCCCCAGTAGAAATTATCAGGAGATTTACCAATCCAAGCAGGATCACGCATGATTTTCTGAACGCTTAGTTCTCCTAATTGCTGCGTAAGTGCTGTCGGCACATACAAAATGAAAAAGCAAAAACTAAAAAATATTTTCCTCATAAGAATGTAATTTAAAACGATGACTTAAGCTACACTTTTATCGGAGGATGTGAAAATAGAATTTGATGAAAGGATAATTGGGTTAAATAGCTCAGTAAATAAAAAACCACCTCCAATAGAGGTGGCTTTCCGGCTTAAAATGAAAAAACAACACCTAAACAAACACCTGTTGCTTAGGTGTTATTTATCTACATTTTTCCAGCTATTTCTTTGTCCGAATAAAGTAGGATTGTTTTATTCGTCGGATTAATTATCGCCAATTTTGATGCATCTTCTGTAAGGAAGTAAAGATTTTCTTCGTCGTAGGTAAATTCAAATCGTTGCACTATTTCCTCCGCTTTATTATTTACAATTAGAATTTCCTTTCTATCAAAAATTATTGAAACATCAGAATTCCAAAAAGCGGCTTGAATGTTCTTAGCTTCCAGTTCGGTATCAATATTTCCCTCTTTGTTAAAATAGGCAAGTCCTTTATCTCCGATGTAGGCTATTTTGTTGTTTACTGGAAACATAGCCTGAAGCTTACCAATATTGCTGCTCTTGGTATCAAATTCTTTGAGCAACTTGAAAGAATGAGAGTCATAAACTAGGGTAGACTTCTTGCCACTCCTATAGATAGCATCCTGAGTAAAAACGGTGCCTGCACCATTTCTAAACCAGTAATTCTGAATGAAATCAGTTTCGAATTCTTGTTTTCCGCTTTCTTTATCCACTCCTATTAAAGAAGTTTTTGCAATTCCTTTAGATCTCTCTAAAATCACATGTTTATTATTCTGATAGTATAACTGTGATTTCTTAGCGATAGGTTGAGATCTCCAAATTTCCTCGCCCGTTTGAAAGTTATATTTTACTAGTTCAGGCTCTGGTACCCCAAACCCTACACTTTTAGTTAAAAAATTTGTAGTGTATAGTACCTGATCAGATTCAAAAACTGCAGGAGCTTCCATCTGCATTAGCATATTTACTTCATGCTTTGCTTTTTCAACCAATTTCTCAATTTTAGCATCACTTTCAGCCATTGAAGAGAATATCTTCTCTCCAGTTTCAAGATTGAAAGATTCAATTAAGGAGAAATCTAATACTAATCTATCATCTATCACATGTGACTTATCATACTGAAAATCTCCCCAAAATTCAGTTTCCCATCTTATTTCACCAGATTCAGTATCAATTCTCACAATAGTTTTATCATCATTTTTCCCGGAGGAGGCCAATATAATCTCTGCATCACTACGAGGTGCAAACCTATTTTTTTGATTGATATAAATAATATCATTGGAATCTTCAACGTAATGAATTTCCCCCATTTTCAAGCTTTGATTTTCATAGCGCCATTGTTGTTGGCCTGTTTCAATATCTATGGCAGCTAATCCGTCCGTATCCACCAGAAGAATTTGCTTAGTAGGGGATAAATAACGCATTAAATGACGAGCCACCTGAGTCGAGCTTGAAGACAAATAATGATTCTGTCCGAATGTTCTCATTTTGTCATCTTCAAATTGTGGACGGGTATAATTAGCCTCTTCTGCCACCGATCCCCCTAAACCAAAAGCACTTCCAAATAATTGTTGAGAAAAAGAGGAAGTATATTTGAAGTCATCGGTGATCCAAACTTGTTCACCGGTACTGATTTTTTCTGCTTTTATTTCATTTCTTCCAGCACTCCAATCAAAGAAAATAATTAAATCTTCTTCTTCCAACACGTAAAAAGCCACACCTTCATCAAACTGAACAAATAAACCTCCCATGTTAGCATTACTTTGAATAAGGCTTACAGCTTTATTAATTTTGGGAGAATGCTCACCTTCTTTGATAAGTGTTTTAGATTCAGGATGGAAAATAAAATACCTATTAACATTATTTGCTACTAAATATTCACCTGAATTTGTCAGGTAAAATTGTTTCTCGCCTTCTCCCAGAAAATAGTCTTTAAAATCAACATCAATTTTTTGAGAGAAAATCAGCTCATACTTTTGAGCATGAACTGATATTACTATTAAATTTAAAAGTATGAGTTGTATTATTTTTTTAACCTTCATTCTACTTTTTTTACATTTTTAGGGTGATACCTAAGGTTAGATAACTTAAAGCACCTCTCCCTCCTTCAACAAACATGGCGAAGTTTTTACTAAAGTAGTATCGTGCACCCAGGGCCGGTCTAAGAAATATGAAATCAACATCTCCTTCCAGATTGGTATTGCCTGTGTAGGTCGCAATCTCAAACCCGAAATTTGCTAGAATATATAAATCCAACTTAGAGTCGTCTATATCAAAATCCAGTTCTTCTTTTAGCAAAGTACTGAAATGAAAAGACCCTCTTGCGCCAAAAGCGATTAGGTTAAAACCGTAATCGTCATTCAGATAAGAGTATCTCCAGCTTTTATAGCCAACATAAGCGCCAATTCCAAAATATTCGTGAACCCCTACTTCATAATTGGCCGTGAGGGCTGGTAGGCTATAGGTTTGATTTCCTATTAGTCCATAACCATAATAGCCCAAGCCAATGCCTGCATTAAATAAATTATCGCCTTTTTGATAGACCGCTAATTCACTACTGTTATCCTGTGCAATACTGTCTATTGTACATAAGCTGATAAGTGCAATTAATATTATTTTTATTTTCTTCATGAACTGTCTTTTTAAAGAAAGAAGGACGAGGGTAATCCTCGTCCAACTAATTTTAGTTTAATCAATTTAATTCAATATCTACAGTATTATTGTTAAAGGTATTATCTGATTGAGTGACATTTGAGCCAGATTCCCCGAATAATCCAGTTCCATCACAATCTGTTATTGTACAATTAGTTACCGTTAATCTTCCAGAACCATCCACACCAATATTTGATTCAGGAATACCAAAACCTCTAGCTGAGCTTCCGCCATGCGAAACCGTAACATTATTTAGTAGATTCCTTGGGTCATTGGTGAAAATTTGGATTCCTTGCCATGCCCCAGGACTTTTAGTCTTACCAGTTATTGAAATCCCTGTGCTTTCACCATCTGCTACAATATAACCATCCCCATCCGTATCAATATATTGATCTGTTCCAACTTCTATGTTTACTCCTGGGCTTAGATTTAAACCTGATTCAATAGATGTATTATTTCTAATAAGGTAAGGAGTTCCGTTAGAAAGGGCAGTCCAAGTAACTTCATTTGTATTTTGTTCTAATGTAGAACCAGTTATAGCTACACTATTGTCTCCATTACCATCGTTAAAAGTTGTTAATCCATCAATATTATGTACACTATTTATATCTACAGCCGCGGCAATTCCTGTATTATTTCTAATTACCGAATTGCTCAATTCATTTAATTCACCATTGCTTTCGATAAAAATACCATAACCATCAGCCTCATAGAACTCCGAATTAGAGATTGAAACTTGTGCCCCACCATCCACGGCAAGGTTAGCTGCTTCTAGTCCAAATCCTCTTGCTTCACTTCCACCATGGGCAAAAACACAATGATCAAATGCGTTATTAAGGTTATTTGAAAAGATGGTTACTCCAAGCCAAAATCCTGTGCTCTCATTGGCACCTTTGAAAGTGATTTTATCTGATTCAGTTCCTAGTGCTTTTACATAACCACCATAATCAATTTCCATTCTTGTTCCTGAATTAAATTCGAAAGTAGCACCAGCTTGAATACTTAGACCACCATCTATATTCAAATTACCCATTACCCTGTAAGGAGTTCCATCATTAATTACAGGCCACACAGTTTCAGTAGTTCCCGTTAAATTAGAGCCTTGAATCTCAACAAACCTGTTACTTCCTTGATAAGTAGAAACATTATCCAACTTGGCTACTTCCATAGCTGTAATTGAAAGTGGCGCAAGCACATTCCCCTCAAAATGATTGCTTTCAAACTCTTGAACCGTTCCTCCGTCAAAATAAATTCCATATCCATCACTTTCTCTTATGGTAGAATTTCTTATTCTTAATCTATCCCCACCATCTACACCAATATTTGTTTTAGGCAATCCGAAACCTCTAGCTTCACCTCCGCCATATTCAACAATCACATAATCAATAATATTCTGATTTTCATCAGAAAAGACTGTTATACCATCCCAAAATCCTCTCTCTTTTGTCACACCAGTAAATTTAATTGAATCAGAAGAATTACCTACTGCCACTAATCTTCCATCCACTTCTAGTCTTGTAGAACTTGTAAATTCAATAACAACGCCAGGCTCAATAGTTAAAACAAAACCACTATTGATCCCAAGGTTTGACATTACTCGATAATCTGGTAAGGATGGATCATCATAAATATTCTCTAACGTAGTATCTTCATTAAAATCACCTCCGATTTGAACTGGCGAAACCTCAGCCTCAATCGTTACCTCCGCTGTACTTTCGTTACCATTCCCGTCATCTACCGTCAAGACAATCGTATAATCACCCGGTAAATCTGCTGTGAAATCTAATGTAGCAGTCTCTTCATTTGCTAATGTCGGTGCGCTATTCGCAGGCGCAGAAGTGACTTCCCATAAGTAGGTTAAATCATCGCCTTCTGGATCGGTAGAGTTGGCACCCGACAATTGAAATGTATTTCCTACATTGACAACATTATTGTCATTGTTTGGAGTTATTGATTGGTTATTGCTATCTGTAATTACGGCTGTAGGCGCTTCATTATCATTCTCCTCAGCAAAAATCAATACCTCATCTGAATCTGTATTCCCATCGGGATCTTCTACTGTTAAAGTAGCTGCATAATCCCCTGGAACATCAGGAACGAAGTTTGGACGTTCGCTAGTTGCATTTGATAAACTAACATTACTACCCGTAGGCCTTTGAGTCAATTCCCAATTAAAGGTTATAGTCCCTCCTTCAGGATCGGATGAATTACTTCCATTAAGTGTTATATTGCTTCCTACAAATCCATTAATGTCAATACCTGCATCTGCAATAGGTGGTTCACCTTTATCTGGTTCATCATCCTTTTTACACGCAAGCGTGAATACTAGTGCTAATAAAAGCACTGTCCATTTGTTGAATAATTTCAAATTTTTCATAATTGTTTAGATATAGTTTTTCCTTTCATTTAGCTACACACCAATAATTCTTTAATCGGGTCAAGGATAATCAAAAATTATCTAATTGAGCCCTCATAAAACATCTTATTAATGCAAATTAATCTAAATATATAACAATTATAGAGGTTAAAAATGTATCTTACAACTTATAAATAGTGCATGATTGGTCTCACTGAGTCAGCGGTGCACTTGAGTGAGTATGCTGTTTAAAGCTCCAAAAATTTATGAACTCTTTCCTTATAGCTTTTTGAAATAGGATAAATTTCTTTATTTATCATTTCTATTGAACCACCATCACTTTTGAGGTATCTATTGATATATTCTGTATTAATAAGATAGGATTGATGGATTCTTAAAAAAGTAGTGGAGTTTATCGTCTGTTCTATGTGTTTCAACGTTTTACTTACTGTTTGACTTGCTCCATCTTTCAGGTGAATGATGCAATAATTATTATTCGACTCGCAGGCCATTATCTGCTTGTAGGGAATATAGGTAGTGCCATGCATATCATTTATAGCCAATCTGTCATGAATAAAATGCTTTTCTTTATTACTAGTTTCATGAAAAAGTTTTGACACTACTTCTTTCAATTCTGATGCTTCAATGGGTTTTAATAAAAAAGCTTCTGCCTTAAATTTATAAGCTGGAATCGCATATTTACTATGTGCTGTGGTGAAAACAACTCTAACATCTATATCCCCTATTGTTTCTAAAAATTCCAAGCCAGTCATTCCGGGAAAATCAATATCCAAAAAGAGAACATCTGGCTTTTCAGCAATCAACATCGCTGTAGCTTTCACTAAATTTTGCGCTTCTCCAACAATACTAACTCGATCACTACAAAACCTTTCGAGATCAAATCTTAAGGTCTCCAGGCAATGGAGTTCATCATCAACTAATATTGCTTTCAATTTTCTTTCCATACCTAATCAACGGTAAATATAAAACTACTTTTGTTCCTCCAGCTGATCCATCCTCTAAATGAATATCTTCTATTTCTAATTTTGCCTGGCCACTATCGAGCAAATCTAAACGCTTTTTTGTAAGCTCCACGGCCATCGATTTTTTCTTGCCTAGCTCAACAAGTTTATTTTCATTATTGTTTTTATTCCTTCCTTTTCCATTGTCTTGAACTTCGATCCTAATTAAAGATTTGGATTCTAAGCTTACCTTAAGACTAACTAATTGGTTTTGTTTAGTATTATCAACACCATGTACAATCGCATTTTCCAAGAAGGGTTGTAAAATAAGTGGTGGAATGCTCACCTCACGCCTATTAATGGAACTATCTACATCAACAGAATACTCAAAACTATCATCTGCACGCATTCTTTCAATTCTCACATATATTTTAAGCATTTTTAATTCTTCCTCAAGGCTGACATATTCGTTTTCACTGCTCTCTAAAATATACCTCACAAGTTTAGAAAAATCTGTTAAGTAATCATACGCTTGATGAGCGTCATTCTTGATAATTAAGGCTCTGATAGCATTTAGTGCATTAAAAAGAAAATGGGGTTTCATCTGACTTCTTAAAGCAGTCATTTTTACTCGATCAATTTCCTTCTCAAGCGAAAGTTTTAAAACCTTTTGCTTTTCCTTTTCAAAAAGTTGCTGTTCGTTTATCAGCGCCTCACTTCGCTCTAAAACCTGCCTTTTCAAATCTTCATTATATCTATTGAGCAATTCTTCCTTCTCTTGGATTTCAGAAATCATTCGTTCTCTAAAAATATTTCTCTCTTTTTGAATCAGACTAGACCTGTAAGCTAAACCAAGCGAAAACAACAGAATTTCCAACAGAGTACCGATTCGCATGAAAATTACATCCAAAGCGAAAACAGATATAACAGCTCCTACTAAAAATAGAATGGACCCAACCATATAAAAAATAACAAGTCTATTCTTGCGCTGCGCCAAAATTACTATTTGCATATAAATGGTTGCAATGGTAGCAATGGTCCGCTCTATATTTGCTAAACAATCATTCAACACCAAATTATTGGAAGTGCCAATATTGAGAATGGATAATACTATAGCGGCTAAAAAGAAAATTCTGACATAGTAAGCCGCTCTGTAGAAAATAGGATAGTCCTTTTTTGCATTTAAAAACAGTACGCCAAATTGAAGAGCTGCAAAATGAGCTATATATTGAAAGGAGTCAGATATTAGGAAATTTATTCTGGGAAAATACGCTTCTATTTCACTGATTATATTGTTATAAACAAATTCAGATCTTGAAAACAGATAAATACCAAGCACAAAAATATAGAGAGAATAATAGAAATAAATTACCTTTTTCTCGTATGCATAAACACCTAGTGCATACAAGAGGACAAAAAACATGATGCCTACAAAACCAATGTTGATAAGGTCATCCCAATATAGTTGATTGTAATCCATTCCTATCTTAAAAATATGCAGTAATGCCAAAGACTATATTAGTGAAAAAATAATTGAATTGTTACTAATATATAATCATATTGATTTTCAAAGACACGCAATGTTAAAATTGCAAATTTATATTAGTCTTTGTATCCTTATTATCATAGCATAAATTCCTTTAACTTATCCACCCAACAAATTCCGTTTTCTCGGGTTAGCCTTTTATCTTTGTAAACTTATGGAAGTAGTCGAAAAAACAAAAGGGCAGATTGATTTTGAAAGTCTAGACCCCAAAAAATATATCATTATTAAAGGCGCTCGGGTTAATAATTTGAAAAACCTAAGCGTTGCCATTCCTAGAAATAAATTAGTCGTTGTTACTGGACTTTCCGGCTCTGGAAAATCATCTTTAGCTTTTGATACTTTATTTGCCGAAGGCCAAAGAATGTATGTCGAAAGCTTGAGCTCTTATGCTCGCCAATTTTTGGGGAGAATGGAAAAACCAGAGGTTGATTATATAAGAGGTGTTTCTCCTGCCATTGCCATAGAACAAAAAGTAAATACTCGAAATCCTAGATCAACAGTTGGTACAACCACTGAGATCTATGATTATATGAAACTCCTTTTCGCCAGAATTGGAGTAACCTATTCGCCTAAAAGTGGAGAAAAAGTGACTAGAGATACCGTCACCAGCATTTCAGATGAAATTCATCAACATAAGGAAGGTGAACGATTTATGGTCTTGGCTCCTTTGATCGTTCCTAAGGGCAGAACTTTGCAACAAGAACTAGAATTGCTCCTAAGTAAAGGATACACTAGAGTTGTACATAAGGATGAAGTTTTACAGATTGAAGATATTTTAGAGGAAAATCAATCCTTAAAAAGGAAAGACCTTTTTATTTTAATTGATAGAACATCAGTTCAAAAAGAGGATGAAGACAATCAATTCCGTATTGCGGATTCTATTCAAACTGCATTTTTTGAAGGGCATGGAGAATGTATTATTGACTATGTAGAATCAGATGGTAAAAAAGCATTTAACGACCGCTTTGAATTAGACGGAATTCAATTTGAAGAGCCCTCCATCAATTTATTTAGTTTCAATAATCCTTATGGTGCTTGCAGAACTTGTGAAGGTTTTGGAAAAGTATTAGGGATAGATGAAGATTTAGTAATTCCTGATAAAACGCTCTCGGTTTATGAAGGAGCCATTGCGCCTTGGAAAGGCGAAACCATGAAAAAATGGGCAGAACCATTATTGAAGCATGGAATCGAATTTGATTTTCCTATTCACAGGCCCATAGAAGAACTTTCTAAAGAAGAATATCAATTGCTTTGGGAAGGAAATAAATATTTTAAAGGCTTAAATGCATTTTTTGACCATCTACAATCGAAAATGCATAAAATTCAGTACCGCGTAATGCTTTCTCGCTATAGAGGGAGAACCGTATGCCCGGATTGCAAAGGAACCCGCTTAAGAAAAGATGCGGGTTATGTGAAAATAAATGATGCATCCATTATTGATTTGGTTTTAAAACCAATTGATAAATTAATTGAATTTTTCAGTGGCATAAAACTCACTGAAAATGAGCAAAAAATAGCAGGGAGGATTCTTAAGGAAATCAATAATAGACTGGAATACCTGATGGAAGTAGGTTTAAGTTATCTGACATTAAACAGATTAACTTCTTCACTTTCTGGGGGTGAATTTCAGAGAATTAAATTAGCTACTTCTTTGGGAAGTGCTTTGGTGGGTTCCATGTACATTTTAGATGAACCTTCTATTGGGTTACATCCAAGAGATACTTCCCGTTTAGTAAAGGTATTGAAATCATTACGGGATATGGGCAATACCGTGATCGTAGTGGAGCATGAGGAAGAAGTGATGCTGGAAGCTGATGAGATTATCGACATTGGTCCTGATGCAGGAGTTCATGGAGGAAATTTAGTTTTTCAAGGCAATTTAGAAGAATTAAAAAAGGCTGATAATACCCATACTGCAAGATTTTTAAATGGCAGCAATGAAGTGGCCGTTCCCAAAAGCAGGAGAAAATGGAAAAACAGCATTTCCATCAAAGGAGCCAAGGAGAATAACCTCAATATAAAGGAAGTGAAAATTCCTTTAGAGGTTTTGACTGTGGTAACTGGTGTCAGTGGTTCTGGTAAATCTACTTTGATTAAAAAGATTTTGAATCCGGCTTTAGCCAAAATGATTGGGCAAGGCAGCACGGAAAGCACAGGTAAATTCGAAAAGCTAGATGGTGACTATAAAAAAATAAAATCCATTGAATTTGTAGATCAGAATCCCATTGGAAAATCTTCTCGCTCCAATCCAGTTACTTATGTAAAAGCTTATGATGCCATTCGTCAGCTTTTCTCAGATCAGACTTTAGCCAAGCAAAGAGGCTATAAACCTGCCTTTTTCAGCTTTAATGTGGATGGCGGGAGATGTGAAATGTGCCAGGGAGAAGGCATCCAGAAAATTGAAATGCAGTTTATGGCGGATATCGAGCTGACTTGTGAAAGCTGTAAAGGCCAGCGATTCAAAAACGAGATTCTGGAAATCCAATATAAAGGCAAAAACATAGCCGAAGTTTTGGATATGACCGTAGAAGAAAGCTTGGAGTTCTTTGCAGGCAACAATCCCGTTATCAATAAATTACAACCACTTTTTGATGTGGGCTTGGGTTATATTCGTTTAGGACAATCTTCCAATTCATTAAGTGGTGGTGAAGCCCAAAGGGTAAAATTAGCCTCTTATTTAGGAAAAGGTGGAAGCCTAAAAAATGATCACAATCTTTTCATTTTTGATGAGCCTACAACTGGCTTGCATTTCCATGACATCAAAAAATTACTGGAATCCATTAATGCTTTAATCGAGCAGGGCAATTCAGTAATTATTATTGAGCATAACATGGAAGTTATCAAAACAGCTGATTGGATTATTGATTTAGGACCTGAAGGTGGTGAAAAAGGTGGGAAAGTCGTTTTTGAAGGCTTACCAGAAGATATGGCTAAGCTTAAGGATAATTATACTGCTCAGTTTTTGAAGGAGAAATTATAATCCTGAAAACCTAAGGCTTTTTTCTTTTAACCACAATAGAAACGGTAGCCTAAGGCTACTTTTACTTTAACCACTGATTGACACAGAGGCTTACACTAAGTTTCACAAAGGTAACGTCAGTTAAACCTGAGGTTCTCTTTGCAATGATTTGTTTCGAACTGATTATGATTCAAACACCCGAGACTTTTTGGGCAATCGCTTATTACACTCAATTTAAAAATAATTCAAAAAATATAAAACCGAATGAACATTCATTCGTATATTTGCATCAATGAATAAAAGAGAACTCATACTGGAAGCTACATTAGACTTGGTTACGGAAAACGGATTTCATGCCACTCCTATGTCTATGATTAGTAAAAAAGCTAAAGTAGCTGCTGGCACTATCTACCACCACTTTGAAAACAAGGAAGAATTACTACAGGCCTTGTATGCTGATTCGAAAAAGAAAATGGGGAGAGCCATGCAGTTGGCGACTGTAAGTGGTAAGTATTATGAGGAAGACTATAAATCTATATGGATTTCACTTTTTATTTTTTATGCTGAAAACAATAAGATATTTCAATTCTTAGAGCAATATGCCCAATCTCCCTTTATCAGAAAGGAAACAAAAGAAGAACAAAGAAAACATTACCAACCAATTATTGACTTTTTGGGCAAGGGAATACAAAATGGAATTTTAAAACCTATAGAAGTAGAAATTCTAACAGAGATGGTACATGGAACAGTAGTATCTGCCGCTAAAATCTTTCATCAGCAAAAAGGTCTAAACAAAAAATCGATAGACGAATTAGCACAATTTGCTTGGCAAGCATCTAAAGCATAATTTTTGTTATTGCAAAACCAAATGAATATTCAATCTATAAATATAATAAAATGAAAACAGCATTAATTACAGGCGCTTCCTCAGGCATAGGCTTAGAGTTAGCAAAAATTCACGCTCAAAAAGGAGACAACTTGGTTTTGGTTGCTAGATCAGAACAAAAGTTAAATGATCTTAAACAGGAATTAGAAAATAATCACCAAATAAAAGCAACAGTAATTGCCTTGGATCTTTCTAATCCAGATTCAGCACATCAACTCTTTGACTTAACTGAAAAGAGCAATATTAAGATTGATTATTTGATCAATAATGCCGGCTTTGGAGATTTTGAAGAATTTCATAAATCAGATTTAAATAAAGCCATGGAAATGATTGACCTTAACATTAAAAGTTTAACCATCCTAACCAAACTATATTTAGATGGCATGCTAGAAAGAAAATCAGGTAAAATTATGCAATTGGCATCCACAGCTTCTTTTCAGCCAGGTCCTTTGATGGCAGTTTATTATGCTACTAAACATTATGTATTAGCTTTTTCAGAAGCTATAGCAGAAGAATTAAAAGGAACAGGCGTTACTGTTACAGCACTTTGTCCCGGCCCAACAGCTTCAGGCTTCCAAAGTGCTGCTGATTTAGGCAATTCCAAATTGGTAAAAGGTAAAAAATTACCTACATCAGCAGATGTAGCATCTTATGGATATCGGTCTATGATGAAAGAAAAACGAGTAGCCATTCATGGGTTTCAAAATAAAATAATGGCTTTCAGTGTTCGCTTTACACCAAGAACTTGGGTAACAGCTTTAGTTAAGAAATTGTCTGAAAAGGGTTGATTTTTTTAATCTAGCCTATTCAATTTGAAAGTATAAAAGCCATAATCGTCATAGACTTCCAAGTTTAAATTGTTAAAACCTATTTTAGTGGCATTGCTATAGAAACTAAATCTTTCACGGTGGATATAATCCAAGAATTCCATATCTAGTGTATAAATTCTTTCATTTCCATCGTGATATTGGGTTTTATGCAGGGTTAAAAACCAATCACCTTCAAAATAAGCGTCTAATGAGGCATCGTAATATTCGGCATAACCATCATCATAAAAAGTGATTTCATCTCCTCTATAATCTTCGATTATATTTTTCCGAAAAAGAGCATGATCACCTTTATAAAAAGCTCTGTCAAAATACCAAGAACCCTCTATCCGATTTTCTCTTCTTTCCAATCTACCTCTTTCAGTACAAGAAGAATAAAATATGACTATCAGCAAAAAGAAAGATAATTTTTTCATAGGTCTGATTTTTAGTTTATTTCTATCAACCAAAAATCAGACCAAATTACTTTCATCTATGCTTATGACCAGGTTCGTATATTAATCTAATGAAACTACTTAAGCGTTCTCTTTCTCTACTTATAGGTATTCCACCAACAATCCCTACTAGCAAATTATTAGAAATGGAAACTCTCATTTGGGGTCTTACAACCATTGCAAAATCTTTGTCAGAAACTATTTTGTTAAACTCCACACCTATGAAATTACGTGTATTTGGAATCATATAATGAAAGTTAGAATTGATTTCATACTCAAATTCCCTTTCTAATTCATTATTGAATGGTATAAACCATCTAGGTCCTGTATAAATCAATGAGTGAAATCCATTTCTCCAGTTTGTAGCAGCAATTAGAAAAGGATTAACTACATCTCCTTCAAAAATAGATCTGCTGCTAATACTGTCCAATGGTGTAAATACGAATTCATTTATCCCTCCTATAGCCATTGAAGTATTCATTTTTTCTGAAACCAAAAAAGTCCACTGAAATGCCGTTTTGATAGACTCCACTCTATTAGAAGGCTTCAGTCCATTAGCACGCTCCAATCCGTTTGTTGTATAAATAGAAACGGGAACTTCAATTTCAAGTCCAAGTCTATCTTTTGGGGCCCATTCATATTCGATTAATGCTTCATATTTGTCATATTCTAAATTATCAAACATCCCCATGCCTACATTCCATTCTCTTTCTCCTTTTCTTGCTCCCAAATCACGAATAAGATCTATAAAAAGTGGTTCTGCATGTTCAATTTTTACTGGTTTTTCTGATTTTTTATTTTCTACTTCCTGAGCAAGAGTAGTATTGATTGAACATAATAATAGTATTGCTATAACTATAGCTATAGATTTCTTGTAAATCATCTTTAAAATAATTTAAATGAGTTAAATGAGTTAAATGAGTTAAACCCTGAATATTAGGGTGATTAAATAATTTCAATCAACTAAAAGTTGATGTTGGATATGTGATTTAAAGAAATTGGGGTGGAGGAGTATCAATCATTTGAAAACCTTTAGCTATTCTGAAATTAGGATAAATAGAATGGTCTTCAATGATAAGAATATTTTTAGTAATTAAAGTTACTTCCAAAGAAGTGGGTACAAATTTTTGAATACTATCTACTAAATTATCAGAGCTATCATCATGTTCGTCTGTCTCATACAAATCAGAGCTCATGGCATCTTCAACCAAGATCTCTAATATACCTGCTGCATTATTTTCAATTTCCATATTTGGATGAAAACGTTCCATTTCAGGTATCAAAATATTGTTGAGTAAAATAAAAATGAGTAAAATAGAAGAAATTACTTTACCCATTTTTGATTCTATATTTTTCCTGAGCAATTTCAATTTTAAGACAAAACTATAATTTTTGGAGCAACAAACGTACAGAGAATCTGTTTGGTTTAATAATTTTTCCCATATTTAATAATCCAAAATCTTTCAACTTAATTTTTATGTCTGAAAACGAATTATTAGAGCAAATAAAGAACAGAAATCCTAACGAACCCGAATTCATCCAAGCGGTTGATGAGGTGATTTCTTCTATCGGTATAGTTTTCAAAAAACACCCGGAATATCATCGCTTAAAATTGCTGGAAAGAATGGCTGAGCCAGAGCGCTTAATTTCGTTTCGTGTGAATTGGCTAGATGATGCTGGTGAAGTACAAGTCAATAGAGGGTTTCGAGTGCAAATGAACAGTGCTTTAGGACCTTATAAAGGCGGGCTAAGATTTCACCCTTCTGTGAATCAAAGTATCTTAAAATTTCTAGCCTTTGAGCAGATATTTAAAAATGCATTAACTGGTCTACCCTTAGGAGGTGGAAAAGGAGGTGCAGATTTTAATCCGAAAGGCAAATCTGATGCCGAAATCATGAGGTTTTGCCAGGCTTTTATGAGTGAATTATATCGACACATAGGTCATTTCACGGATGTCCCTGCTGGAGATATCGGTGTGGGAGGAAGAGAGATTGGCTACCTCTTTGGTGCTTATAAAAAATTGAAAAATGAATTCACCGGAGTACTAACTGGAAAAGGAAGAGAATGGGGCGGCAGCCTCATAAGACCAGAAGCAACTGGTTATGGCCTCGTTTACTTTTCTCAGTATATGATGGAAAAAGTTGAGGATAGCTTGCAAGACAAAAAATGCATAGTATCCGGTTCAGGAAATGTAGCTCAATTTACTTTAGAGAAATTAATAGAATTAGGTGCTAAACCGATTACCGCTTCAGATTCATCTGGTTATATAATTGATGAAAAAGGCATTGATACTGAGAAACTAGAATACATTAAACAAATAAAAAATATAAATAGAGGAAGAATTTCTGAGTATTTAGAAAAATATCCTGAAGCGAAATATGAAGAAATAGATTCAGAAAAAGATCATAATCCTCTTTGGAAGGTTAAAGCTGACTGCGCTTTCCCATGCGCAACTCAAAACGAGATCAATAAAAAAGATGCAGAAAATCTTAAAAAATCAGGAATTAAATTATTGACAGAAGGGGCAAACATGCCATTGACGACTGAGGCTATTGATATTATCTGTGAATCAGAGATATTATACGCTCCCGGAAAGGCAACAAATGCCGGTGGAGTAGCAGTGTCAGGCTTAGAAATGAGTCAAAACAGAATTGGGGTTTATTGGTCGAGAGAAGAAGTAGATGAAAAGTTGAAAAATATCATGAAGAATATCCATGACAACTGTGTAAAAACAGCTGAAGAATATGATCTCAATCAACATGATTACTTAGCCTCTGCTAATATTTTTGCTTTTTTGAAAGTAGCTGATGCAATGAAAGCTCAGGGAGTCATATAGTTTCTTAAAGCCATCATTACAGTCTGCAAACTATTGACAGGCTGTTACGATGGCTATTTACTTAGGGCCTGCTTAAAAAGTCTCAAGTGCCTCATGTACAATCGGGCAAAGTGAAGGAGTATTGTTATACTTCGCGCTTTAGACCGGGAAGTAGATGAGGTGCTTGAGGCTAGAGAACAAGAAAATCAAATTTTGATTTTCTTGTGCAAACATTATGGGCTTTTACTTCAAAAATGCTTGCCCTTGTTGAAAAACTATTACTCAATTATCATTGCTGAAAAAAGATGTGAAATTCATTTAATTACATAATCTGTTTTTAAGCAAGCCCTACTTAATCAGGATCACCACTACACTTACATGTTCTAGTTGTATTTCCACCAGATGTAGTAGAAGATACAATTCCTCTTTTATAACCATTATTTTTGCAACAATCATCGCAATCAACATCATAGGTTACAGGATCACTGGCAGCTCCAATGCATGCGTCAATTTCTTCCCCTCCACATGAGAGAAAAATTACGCCTGAAATCAATAAGACTACTCCTAATTTAAAATACCTCATCATATAAAATTTTATTTTTTTATGTTTCTATTTCTCATTACACTTCTTTAAACTAAACCGGCTCAACAAATCGCTTAAATTTTAAAAACTTCCAATTATCAAATAATTCTTTGAAAATATAATTGATTCTTATAGCTTTCATTTTTACTATCAACCTTTACTAACATGAAATGGATTTTAAGGCATCAATGGCTTAATTTTAGACGATCACCAGCCTTTGAAAAAGATTTAGGGATAAAAATATTCCTTGCGGTTCTAGGTTTGTTCCTTTTATTAAACTTAATTTTCCTTAGTGCTAATCTAAATGAAATACTTACTTCTTTGGGAAATGATATCGAACCAACTCAATTAGTCAATCAATTCTTATTATATTATTTCCTAAGTGAATTAGCGCTTCGATATGTCATGCAAACAGTACCTGTTTTAGATATTGAACCTTACTTACACTTACCCATAAAGAAAAATTTGATCACAAGATTTTTAGTCTTTAAATCAGTTTTAAACCCCTATAACATTATGGCTCCGGCCATATTTATCCCATTGACAATCAGCACTTTTATTCCAGCTATTGGGCTGGAAAAATCATTAATCTGGCTAGCTTTTAATCTTTTGCTCTCCCTTTGCCTTCACTTTTTTAATTTACTTTTAAAGAAAAAATTAGAGAGTAAAACAATAGTATGGGTGATTTTTGCTGGGTTAATCATTTTAAATTATTTAGGGACAAATTTTTTCAATTTCACCTTAATTCCTTTAGGAACTTGGGCGATATATGTTATTAATTCCCCCCTTCTATTATTTATTCCGATTGCCTTATTGTCCTTTTTAATTTATACCAGTTTCCAATTTTTCTACCAAAACTTATATGTAGAGGACCTATTTGATGCTAAAATGATGTCAGATGAGAAACTTACTGGTAGACTTAGTAATTGGGGAAATAAGGGACTTATAAATTCGCTAATTGTTCAGGAATTAAAATTAATTCTTCGGCACAAAAGAAGCAGATCCAGCATTATGTTAGCGGGGGTATTTTTGTTTTATCCATTACTAATATTCAGTATGGGTAAAGAAACACACTCACATTTCATGGCGATTTTTATAAGTGTATTTTTTACAGGAATTTTTATTATTCAATACGGGCAATTCTTATGGAGTTGGAACACTAATCAAATGGATTTCTTTTTAACTAAAATAAATCCTTATACCCATTGGGTAGAATCGAGATATCGATTATTAATTTATTCAGTAATGATTACAGCCGTGTTATCATTACCATATTTTTATTTTGGTTATGAAGTAATGTTGATAATGGGAGCTACTGCTATTTATAATATAGGTATAAACAGCATGCTGATTATGCGCATGAGCCTATGGGGAGCAAAGCCAATTGAATTAGATAAAAGTGCCATGATGAATTACCAGGGAGTGGGCGCAGCTCAATTTGTGGTTGGTATCCCTTTAATTTTAGGTCCAATTGCAGTTTATGCGCCTTTTGCAAGTATATGGAATAATCAGATAGGAATATTAGCCATAGCCTTGACAGGACTCATAGGTATTATTTTTAGGAAATCATTTTTCAATGCCATTGCGAAAAAACTAAAAAAAGATAAATATAAACTCATTCACGATTTAACCATTTAGAACAGTGATTAAAATTAACAACCTTCAAAAAAGCTATAAAAAATTAACCGTTTTAAACATTCCGGAAATCGAAATTCCTGAAGGACAGTCTTTCGGCTTAGTGGGAAATAACGGAGCAGGAAAAACAACACTTTTAAGACTAATGCTAGATTTAATTAGACCTAGTGAGGGAGAAGTGATAATAGATGGAGAAGCGGTTAATAATAGTGAAAATTGGAAAACCTTTACTGGTTCATTTATAGATGAGAAATTCTTAATTAGTTATTTAACTCCTGAAGAATACTTTCAATTTATCTCTAAAATAAGAGGTGTGAGCAAGGGTGATCTTGATAAACACTTAACATTATTTGAGGCATTATTTAATGATGAAATTATTGGGAAAAGGAAGTACATCCGTGACCTATCTAAGGGTAATAAGAAAAAACTTGGCGTTGCTGCGGCACTTTTAGGAGATCCTAGACTTGTTTTGCTGGATGAACCTTTCGAAAATCTAGACCCTACCAGTCAAATCAGATTAAAAAAAATCATTCAACAATTTCAAACTGAAAAGTCTGTCACTTTTATTATTTCCAGCCACGATCTTAACCATGTCACCGAAATTTGCGAACGCATAGTGATTTTGGATAAAGGTGAAATTGTAAAAGACATTCAAGTCACTGAACGTACTTTACAAGATCTGACGGAATATTTCGGAGAAAGTGCAGAACTTATAAATAAGAATCTATAACCAAAAAGAATCAGGGCAAATTACTTTTCTCTGTTTCTTTTTGAATTTGAAGGTCATGGTCAATTCATGACTACCTCCACTATAGGGACCAATATCAGAAATGATAAAATCGTAAGAATATGTAATTGCGAAGTCTTGCATTGCAGAGATTCCGACCAATCCACTAAAACTGTCATCTTGTCTAAAAGAAGCTCCAAACCAAAAATTCTCAGCTTTTTGTGCTCTTATGTTAAAATCAACATGACCAGATGCAGGTTTTACTGATTTAAATAATACTGATGGCACCAAAAACCAATCTGAAGTTTCAGGGCCTATATCAATTTTATAACCAATATTGGCAAAATAATGAGCCTCAAGATCAAAGGTCTCTACTTCCCTTTCGCCAACAGGTAAAAACATGGTTGTATTACTTATCATTTGCGTAATGGACGCACCAAAGTAAAATTTATCACTATAAATCCAAACACCCACCGAACCGTCCGGCACAAACCTATTGGGAATTAATCTGTCAATAATTCCATCATTAGCATTTTGAAAATTTAACTTATTCATATCAATGGAGTGCTGAAGCAATCCTAATGACACCCCTACTGCCCCATTTAAATTATCCGTAAAAGGATGCTGATATGCATAATTGAGATGAGCAGAAGTTTGGCTAACAGGCCCAGTGATATCCTTTATTAAAATGGCTCCAAAACCATGATGCCCTCTTTGCTTCATGGTTGTTTGAAATGGCATTTTCTTAAATGGGGCATGATAGGTTGCAAATACCGTTTGAGGTGCATCCTGAAAACCAATCCACTGCACCCTGCCACCAATTTTAATCTCATCCATATTTTGAGAGCCTGCAATAGCAGGATTTATCAAAAACTGATTAGTGGCATATTGGGTATATTGAGGTCTTTGCTGAGCAAAAACCTCACTTGAGATAAACCCAAAAATGAATATCGATATAGAAATTAATTTATTCAATATTAGTACAATATAGTGATAGTTCCCGTGACTGCTTCATATCCATCTTTCAAATCTATAACATAGTAATAAACACCTGGAGCCAAGACTTCCCCATTAAACTTCCCATTCCAAGGTTCATCATAACCAATAGAGTAGAATAATTCTTTACCCCATCTATTATAAATTTTGACTAAAGCATCAGGGTATTCAGATATAGGCCCTAGTTCCCAAACATCATTTACACCATCTCCATTAGGTGAGAAAACATTTGGTGGTTCTACTGGAGGTCTTACAACCACCGTTACAGAATCAACATCCGGACATCCATTTATGGTCAATCCATTTACAATATAAGTGGTGGTTTTTCTAGGGGTTACCTGAATTCTGGCATTCCTTACATCACTCTGGATGGAAACATCATTTCTCCATACGAAATTCTGTCCGTTAGTAGCTTCCAGAATTCTTGAAGTCCCTTCTCGAATAGAAATATCATTACCGGCATCAATTGGCTCATAAGGAACTACGCTAGCAGTACCAGGCGGTGTAGTTTGTGGACATAAGCCTTGAGTATCAACAATTCTTGCACGATAATAGGTATCTTCTTCAGGGAAATCAATAAGTTCTGTGCTAGAAACGCCCAAGCTTGTCCAATCTTCCAAGTTTGTACTTATTTCCCAATCCAAAATATTATAATTCCCGGGATCTAGGCTTACGACAACTGAATCACCGATACAAACAGGGTTAGGATTCACAATGGTATTACCTTCATATTGATAATTTAAAATATTAACAATAAACTCATTGGACATAGTCTCAGAATTAATCACACATTTTGCATCTGAAATTAATTTTGCCGTTACAACATCCTGATCTTCCAACAAAGTGCTGTCAAATTCATTTCCAATAAATTCTCCATTAATAAACCATTCAAATTCAGGATTATCACCTCCATTTTCAATCACCACATCCATGAATACATCTGTGTTTTCACAAACAATTCCCGGTCCTGAAATATCAATTTCAGGGAAAGCAGATGGTTCAACTAGTATCGTTTTCAATAGTTGGTTAGTATTACAAATAAACCCATCTATATTAATTGCTACTTCTTTTTCACCTGTAGTATCCCAGAAAAGTTCATAAGGACCAAAACCTGAACCGCTAATAACTTCAGCGCCATCAAAATCCCAAGAATAGCCATTTATATCTAATCCTTCATTAACAAAATTGACTATTGCAGTTTGATGTTGACAAATTGAATCGGATTCTACTTCCAAATTATCTAAACTAAATACATTGACTGAATGGAAAGCTGTATCAGAAGGACATCCATCTCTGCTAGCCACTACATATAAAGTCTTATAACCTCCTTCTGACCATCCTAACTCATAGATTTCGTTTCCTAAATCATTTATGGTAGTAGCTCCGTCAAATTCCCAATCATAAGTTGTTCCACTAATCAAGCTATCAGCAAAATTAATATTGGCAGTTCCTTCCAAACATATGAAATCAGGTGCATTTATTGAAGCAGTAGGTTTTTCTCTAATTTCAATGGTGGTAGTGTAAAAATCCTGACAACCATTTTCTAAAACACCTAAAGTAACCTCAATTGAACCTGCTTCATCCAATAACAATTCAAAATCAGCTTCATTTTGAGTACCTGTGTTTCCATTATAATTATAACTCCACCTAATAATACTAAAAGGGGAAACATCCCAATCAGGCACCAACATTAAAATATCATCTTGACACATAAAATCATCCGTTTGGAATGTAGCATCAGGAAGTTGTTTAACATTTACTTGGAATGTACTATCTCTAATACACCCTCTATTATTAATACTCACGGTTACATTCTTGATACCTATAGAATCCCATCTCACGAAATAATCTTCTCTAGTATTACTAATTCTGGTAACCTGACTTGGATTATCAAAATCCCATTCCAATTCCCTTCCATTCACTAATGGTAGGGTGAAGACTATCCTAGCACTATCATTTGAACATATTTCAGTATCAGCCGATACGCTAAATGGAATTCTTTCGCCAACATTTATGACCATTGTAGTATCAAAATCATTACAAAGCGAACCATTAATACTAAAATTGACCGTCTTCTCTCCTGTTGTATTATAACTAAAAGTAAATTCAGTAGAATCGGCATTAGCGTTTAAGATATCAACACCTTGGAAATCCCAACTCCAAGTAGCACCCGGATCAAAAAACTCAGGATTAACTGAAGCCATTCCTAAAGAATCGATACATAAATCGGTGTCAATTATAATAGTTGAAGCGGAATTATCATAAACTGTAAGTGTTTGGAAGGTAGTATCCGAAATACACCCACCGTCTTCTACCACCAAACTTAATTCTTTAATTCCTGGAGTAGGCCAACTTACTTCAAAAGTTGAGTCATTCAGTTGAGTTGAAACTCCATCAACCCAATCCCAAATCAAGTCTCCTCCATCAGAGGTCGTTCCTGTATAAGTTATAGTGGTTAGATCACCTAAACAATTTTCAGTGGCCCCTAAAGAAAAGTCTGATGTAGGTGCTTCTCCAATTACAAAACTTGATTCAAATGAATCATCATTACATGTTTCTCCTGTAATCTCCAATCGAATTACTTTCGTTCCTGTAGAATTATAGGTGATTTCGTACAAGGAATCTGGAACTATTTCATTTATCACATCTCCCGCTTCAGTATCAAAACTCCAATCGAAGGTAGCGCCATCTTCAGCTACTCCCGTAAACCAAACTAATGTACTTGCTCCTAAGCATAAATCATCATTAGCAGATTCAAATTCAAATTCTGCTAAATTATTTACGGCAATAACATCTGTGAAAGTTTGACTTCCACAATTATCATTCGTTACAGTTAAAGTCCCTTCTTTTCTACCAGGAGTGGTATAAACCACATCATAATTTTCTGTTCCTGCAATTTGGGTAGCACTCTCCCCGGCTGCAGTATCTATATCAAAATCCCATTCAAAAGTGTCATTTATTAAATCTGCATCTCCTGTGTAAACTATGGTTCCTGTTGCCTCTCCTGAAGTCTCATCCAAACAAAATAAAGGGGAGTCAAAAGAAGGGTCCGGAGAATTGAGAACTCTTATGGTTCTATTTCTAGTAGTAGTACAACCATTTTGAGAAGCTGAAACACTAACGGTTTTATCTCCAACATTTTCCCACATGGCGGTTATTCTAGTGCTGTCAGCATTTGAAGCCACAATAACTCCATCTGCTCCTAAATTCCAAGAATATTGGTAAGCGGAATCTGGAATATTAACCGTAAGCTCTCTTTCTACAAACTCACAAATTGTAGCTGGTAACCTAAAATCTACAGTAGGTGAAGGGTTAATAGTTATTTCAGGCAAAACGATAGTGTTTTCACATCCATTTTCTCCAATAATGTCTACTGAAATTGCATATGTTCCAGGAGTATCCCAAACAACTTCATAAGCTTCTTGCCCTGAAAGTTTACTTACTGATACGGCATCATCAAAACTAGTTCCCCAATCATAATCAGCAAAAATACTAGCAGCACCAGCTCCACCATAAGCTACTAATGTAGGTTGTCCCACACAGCCTATATCAACTGTAATTTCTCCTAAAGGAGTTGGTTCAACTTCAACCTCAAATTCGCGAGTGATTTCACAATTCCCATTTGTTAATGTAAGTGCTACTGTCTTAATACCTGGAGTTGACCATGTAATATTATTTGGGTTGGCAATATCCCAACTTCCATCAACTCCCGGATCAATATTGACAACATCATTTGCTCCCAGATAAAAAACTAATTCATCAAAAGCACAAACCGGACCTTGATCTACCGTGAAATCATTTGGTCCTGCAAAAATCCCAACATCAAAGCTTACTGTATTTGCACATCCACTTCCATTTATAACTTCTATACCAATCGTTTTAGCTCCATTAGTGCTATAAACTACTCTGTATGCCTGAGCTCCAGCCACTTTTGTTGCCGAAACCAAACCAGCTGGATCAAAAGTCCAATTAAAAGTATCTGTAAATAGATCAGCATCACCCGTATATCTCACTATAAATTCTTCTCCTATACAGAAATTTGTTGGAGCATCATAAGTCATAGTTGGCAATGGTAATACTTCAACTGGTACGCGCACTACAGATGGACAATTGTTATCATCCAACATTTCTACCCTAATTTCTTTATTACCAGGAGTTGACCAGGTAATCCTAGATTCGGTAGGACTATTAAAAACCTCAGTTCCTCCATCAAAATCTGTAACGGTTATATCCATACTGCCTGTGAAGTTAGCACCTGCCACTCCTGTGTATTCAAAAGTAAATTCTTCCTCCACACAAACAGGATTTGGACTAGCGTTATATACCACATCAGGAGCAGGATTTACTATAATATCATGAGAAATAGAATTATTACAGCCACCAGCACCCGTAATATCAACACTTACAGTCTGTGTACTTACAGTTGGGAAAATCAGCTCATATTCTTCATTTCCTAAATCAGTAACCGTAGCGTTTCCAAAATCCCACTCAAAATCGAAATCCGATATCGTGCCTGTTCCATTATTGATTAAACTCACTACAACTGGCGCATTTCGACAAACGTCATCCGGTAAATCAATTTCAAAATCTGGAAAAGGTAAAACTTGTATTTCTCTGCTTGCACTATCAATACATCCTTCATTATCTAAAATCAAGTTAATGGTTTTAATACCTGGGGTTTGCCATTGAACACTATAATTTCTATCAGGAGTATTTTCGGTAATATCGTTGACATCATCCTCCATGAAATCCCAGTCTACTACAGTTCCGGCTGGCATACTTCCATTAAAATTGAAACTCACCGACTCGCCTACACAGACAATATTATCACTTCGAGTAAAGGAAGCCACAGGGATTTCATATACTGTGATTTGATAATCTGCAGTATCAATACATCCACCGTTATTAACCACTAAAGAAAAGTTCTTAACTCCGGCTGTATTCCAAACTGGTGCAAAAATTCCGTTTTCGGGTTCGTCATTGGTCGTATCATTTGGCATATTGCCGTAAATGATTTCTACTCCGTTCAAAGTGCTGACGGTGTTTAACAAACTCATATCATAAGTGATATTAGCCACTTCACCCTCACAAACTGCAGTTGGGAAATCTAAGGAAGTATCAGCCGGTTCACCAATATTTACACTAATACTATCTGATACATCGTTACATTGACCATCTATATCAAGGACGATATTTTTCTGTCCTGAAGTATTCCATGTTAATTCATATTCCTCATTTTCAACTATTTCATTAACGTTGGCACCGTCAAAATTCCAATTAAAGATAGCTCCATCCTCTACAACACCTGAAAAACTTATAGTAATTGGGTCTCCGATACATCCATTATCAGGGAAGGCGTCTAATTGAATGAAATTATAAACAGCATAATCAATGGTTTCAAACTGCACTGGACAACCACTACCTGAAATATCTGCTACTTCAATAATAGCTTGTTTATATCCTCCATAACTCCAACCATCTATTTCTAATCTTAAACCATTGGCTGAAATTGAGGCCGTTGCATTATCATCATTGGGAATTAATTCATAGCTAAGAATTTCAACATCAGTACCTACAGCCTCTACTAATATTATTTCATAAGGATCTGGATCATTAATACATACTTGAGTTGCGGCATTTATAGAGTAGTCAGGTCCTGCGGAAACCTCTACATCTGCAGTTTGCACTTCTTGACCACAATCCCCATCAATAGTTAAACTGATAGTTTTAGTGCCTGGTGTATCATACTCAATACTAAATGTTGTGTCATTAACTTGTTCAAATATGGCTCCAGCTCCAAAATTCCATGTAGTATCAATACCTGCACCTAGAACATCCGGATAAGTCACAGTAACTGCAATATTTGTACAAGTTACATTGGATGAAAGATCAAACTCAGGGTAAAAGTTAACATTTATGTTAAATGTAGTATCTACCGTACAACCAGCGCCACCTGTCATTTCTAAGGTCACTTCTTTAGTTCCAGGACTATCAAATTCAACTGTCCAACTGTCAGTACCATCGAAAGTAAAAGTCCCTCCGGCCTGTTCTAACCATGTAAAATCAGTCACCTCAGCAGCATTTCCTAAATAAGTGATCTGAAAGGGGTCATTCTCACAAACAGTAGCGGGCACATCTAAATCGCCCAACTGTGGAAAATAACCAACATTCACCGTTTGAGTATCAACTGATTGACAAGCATTAGGTGACTGCACCGTTAACTCAATATTTTTAGAGCCTGACGTTGCCCAACTTACCGTCCAGATTCCTGCGCCATTATAATTTTCGAGAGTTCCTCCATTCCAATTCCAGATATAGGAATTATTAGAATCATAAGTAGCGGTCAAATCAACTGTTATTGGTTCAGTGGTACAAACTGTACCCAAATCTGGGATATCAGCTATCGGAGCTGGCAATACGGTTACATCCTCTGAAAATGCAATTTGGCAATTACCATTGGATATCTCTGCCTCAATGGTATAAGTTTGAGCCGTTCCGGTAATAGGAAAAGTAATATCAATATCTCTATTATTGCCTGAAACTTGTGTGAAAGTTACCCCAGCCGGCATTGTCCATGTAACAGTATTGGCCGGATTTCCTTGATAAGTAAAATTAGCAGTTGCGTTATCACAGATCTCAGTTTCCGTATCCATATTACTAGATGGAATAGGGAATACCTCTATATCTTGAGTGACTGTAGAATCACAACCATTTATAGAATAAGTAGCTGAAATAGTTTTAGTTCCTATAGTAGACCAAGCAACATCCCAAACTTCAGGATCAGCAGTTGCAGCTTCCGTTCCGTCTGTTCCAAAATTATATCCTGTTAAAGTTGCTCCAGCTAAATCATTATCAAATGTTACTGATATTGTTTCATTTAAACAAACTCCTGCAGGCGCTGTTATGTCCGGAACGGGCTTAGGTGAAATCTCAATTGTAAAAGTTTCAATGACAGTACAACCATCTTTATCAATCTCTAAAGTTACAGTCTTAGTATTATTAGCTGGGGTTGAGGTATCATAAGTATCCCATGTAACATCATATACCTCATTTCCTAAATCTACTATATCACCGGGATTCGCATCTTCAAAATCCCAAGTGAAGGTTGTTCCAGGGTCATTAGTATCTCCAGTTCCTTGATAAATAAATCTTGCAGCTTCCCCTACGCATGCAAAAGCAGGATAACTAACATCGGTGGTGGCAGGAATTAATACATCAATTGTAAAGGTTTCAGTAGTAATACAACCGTCATTATCAATTGTTACCACTACATTTTTGGTACCTGCAGAATCCCATTCTAATTCAAAATTCGTATTAGCATCCGTTACGTTTACTTGAGTACCTCCATCAAAATCCCAAGTAAAAACCCCATTGGCACCAGTAGTTCCATCAAAAACAAAAGGAACGGTTTCATCTATACAAATTGATGCTGGTATTGCTGGATTGAAACTTATGACTGGCTTTTCAGAAACTAATATATCTTGCGATAAGAGCGTGCTAGTACAGCCATTTTCTGTTACTTGTAAAGTAACCGTTTTAGTACCAAAAGAACTCCATTGAACATCATAAGCTTCTTGACCTCCCGATTTTTTTACAGCAGTTGCATCTACACCAAAATCCCAATTAAAAACTAAATTGGGAGCTGATAAAGCTAAATTTGCATTTCCGGTATAAAGGACCACTACATCTTCATCTGTACAAACACCAGCGGGTAGATCAAAGTCTGCTGTTGGGGTTTTTCCTACATTTACAGTAAAAGTGGTATCCGTATCACATCCATCTTGATTGACATTCAGGGTAATTGTTTTACTACCCAAAGTTGACCATGTCACATCAAATTGCCTATCTGGATCAACAACATTCGATACAGTACCTCCATCTAATGTCCATACGAGTTGAGCTGAAGGACCAGCTGTTCCTGTATATTCAAAAGTTGCTGATTGCCCTGAACACACATTGGCTGGAACAGTCAAATCTGTGGTTGGAACTGGAAGCACTTCAATAGTAAAAGTTGAATCATTCACACAGCCTCCTTCATCAATTGATAATGAAATAGATTTAGTACCTGGAGTATCCCAAACTACCTCAGCATTAATATTATCACCTGAATTTACACCTCCTTCAAAATCCCAAGTTATGGTGGCAATCGATGTATCTGCATCACCTAAATAATCTATAGTGGCTGGATTTGTAGCACAAACGCTGTCAGGAGCACTATAATCGAGTGTTGGTCTTCGGGTAATATCAATGGTTACTGAATCAATAACCAAACAATTTCCTTCTTCAATTTCAAATCGAATGGTTTTTGTGCCTAAATCTGTCCAACTCACATCAAAATCTCTTCCCGGATCATTAACATTCTGAACGGTTCCACCATCCCAATCCCAAGTAAATAAGGCTGTAGCAGTGGCATCTCCAGTATAATGGACATTTACGATTTGATCCTCACAAGCGGTGGGTGGTACAGTGACACCTGTAGTGGGAACATTATTGACGACCACTTGGAAAGTGGTGTCCCCCACACATCCATATTCATTTTCAATTTGCAAGCTAACATCCACCGTACCATTGGCATCATAGGTTACTGAAAAAACAGGAGAGGCTTCGCCAGATTGAGAGGAGGTAGAACCTGTTGTTCCCCAGATATATTCGGTAAGACCTCCTGCAGGGTCAGCATTTGATGAAAATACAGCAAGGTCCCCTTCGCAAACTTCCGTTGGTCCAGTTATTCCTAGGTCAGGATTAGGGTAACCTGATATAACGATAGTATCTGCTATATCAAAACATTGCCTCTCACAAGGAGATACCGCAACACCTTGTACCCAAATGGTATCTGTCTCTTTAAAAATCGTATAAGTTAAAACATCAGTATCAGTAGTATCACCTGTACTCCAAATATAAAAAGAGCGGTCACCTCCAGCAGCTGTCAACGTAATTTCATCCCCAAAACATCCTGCTGTTGCAGAAGCTTGGATCTCTATATCATTACCAGCAACTGCTGCCAAATTGAGAGACTCGATAGAAGTGGCATCTAATACTTCATCAAAATACCGGATGTAATCTACTGTTATATCAGCAACAGGATTGTCATTTAAACTATTTGAAGGAGTAAAATAAGAGGTTTGATTTTGTAATCTAAATTCATTGCCATTTAAGGTGAATTGCAATTCACCATTTAGGTAAACATTTAACTCATTATTTTCAAAAGATACGCTATATTAATCCATTCACTTGGCAGCTCAGTAGGATAATCAGGAGAAACTAGATCCGGACCACATGTTTCCGCTCCACTATTTGGATAAAAACATAAATAACCATCGGGATTGATAAATAATCCAGCTTTATTTTGGTTAAAGAAATTCATTATGAATACCCGACCATCTTGATTGTTATTAGGAATATCATCAACTCTAAATAATAACTCAATTGTATATTGGCTTGTTGATATTAGGGTACCATTATCAACATCCAATCCTTGACTTGAAGACATGGAATAGTGTTTATTATTTCCATTCAAACAGAGTTCCTCTGCTTCTATAAAGGTACCGGTTCCACCATTTGGTTCTAAGGGAGCTACACCAGACTCTCCGTTATCATTCTCAAAGTCATCAACAAAATTATAACAAGCAGCGGGTATGAGCGTTTCTATATCTTCATCCTGTCCCGATGTAATAAATGGAGCTAGAAGAAAACTTATGACTGTAAGGGACAATATTTTTATATACTTACTTACCACTTCTCTATAAACTGATTGTTTTTTTAGACGTATAACATGTTTGGTTCGATAAAGACTATAATCTTTACTGCCTGTAGTTATATCTGTATTTACCAACTTTACCATAAAATTAAAGGTAAATATAATATAATGGTAAATAAATTGATAAACACTAGGAAACTAACGATGTAAGTATCTTTTCAGATGTTAAATATAACAAAATAGTAACAAATCAACACTTTTTTTGACTTTTCATATAATCTAATCTGGTTATCTGAAATGATTTTTGAGCAAAGATCGATTATTAATTCAATAGCTAGGTTTTTAAGATTTTAATTCATTAGTAGCTTTTTACAATTTTGGTTTCTACTACTTTTTCAATAGTCATTTTTGAACCAATCTAAACACTTACTATTAGAATAAATACTTGTATGATATAGCTTAATATTATTCTTTTGCGAGATAGAAATTAGTGTCTATTTTCTTTCTTTTTCAAAAGAATAATACTCAGGTTATACCATTGAAGTTCGGTTTAAAGACATAAGGTTTTAATTAGAAAAGATAATTTAGGAGAGATGGTCGGTGCGCCACCGACCATGGAATCATTGTGCTTTAAGCTTTTTCATCAATTGCTACTACTTGAGATTATTAATCAGTTCACAAACTGCAATTACTTGAATTAAAAAACATGCATTATTAAAGGGATTGCTATAATATTATAAAAATAGACTCCGCTGAGAATTTAATTTTTTGTAAAGACCGATTCCCCTCTAAAATCATTTCCCTCATCATACCAGTAAACCGTTAGTGTTTGGCTTTGCGGATCATAAGTGCCTTCAATTTCCGGATCTACAAATTCAAACTGTCTATTTTGACCTGGTTCAACCCATGAAATTTGATTACAATTATCATTATAAATTCCTTCTTGCTGAGCTCTAAAATCGATTGCTTCATACCAACCTGCTGAAATATCTGAAATTAAGTAGTTATCCTCTCCCAAAGGAATTATTTGAATGTTCTCAGCTGTGGCTGTGGAAGGAAAACTAGGGCCATTATCTGCGGTTGCGGTTCCTGTCCAAGTATCCTCTGCTGTTGAAATCATTGAATTACAAATAATTCCGGAAGATAAGGCGGTGTTATTAAACTGGTAGCTCTCTCCATTAATAGTTGATTGAAAACTGAAAAATAACAGATCGCCATTTGTCAAATCTATACTTTGATCTTGAAATGCTTGTTTCACATCGTCTATTTCTAATTCTACCGCTGAAGGAACGGAACCCACCGATGATACTAAAGTAGCTGTATTCTCAGGGGAATTTAAAGAAACATAAATTTCCACTTCGTTACTGAATTCATTTTTTGAATCAAAAATAAGATTGACAAAAGCACCGTCAGTACTAGATAAATTAAAATCTGAAGTCTCTCCAAAGCTAACTTCTAAATTAGGAATGGTGTTGCCCTCATTCTTTACTAAGAAAGTTTCTTCCACCTCCAATAATTGACAAGAAGATAGAAATAAAACAACCCACAAAATCGGTTGAAATTGAGCTGTCGATAAATGTTTTTTTATAAAGCTTTTCATATCCTTAGTTATTAAAAAGTCAAATTAAACCCTCCTCCAAATGATCGCATTTGAGGAAAATTAAAATATTGCTGACCGTAATACGGGCTGGTTCCAATCCACTGAGTTTCAGGATCTGCATTTGGAAAGCTACTTTTCATCCACAGATTTCTTCCTACTACATAAATACTGGCTTTCTTGATAAAACCATCTCTGCTATTATCATGATTAAAGGTATAGCTGATTTTAGCTTCTCTTAATCGAATGAAATTGGTTTTATAGATATGAGCTTCATCAATACCAGTCATAACTTCTGACCAAAAATGCTCTCCTTTATTTATTACAATATTATTCTCTCCTTCAACGTCAGGAACCGCATTTCCATCTCCATCAATTGTGTAATATCCCTTTACAGCATCGATTACAACCCCTTCTTCTCTGTCATTGGTAGCGATATCCATTCCGTACTCTTTCATGATTTTAGAGTTTCCATTATAGGCATTCCCTCCAAACTGACCATCAAACTGTACAAACAAATTGAAACCATATATTCTAAATTCATTAGATAAAGCTGCCCAAAAATCAGGATTCATTTTCCCTAATTCCTTTTGATTTGGGTCTCGGATCGGCATACCAAAAGCTGGATTAGCACTTCCATTGATAAACTCTCTATTATCTACTATTATTCTATTCTCATCATCTCTTAAAAAGCCTGTACCATAAAGCATTGGAAATGCTGAACCTTCAATTAATCGAATTTCCGGGCTTTGATTATTATCGCCTAATGAAATGCTGCTAATCCCTTCTGCAACTGACATCACTTTTGATTCAATAGCAGTATAATTTCCACTTAAATTCCATTCAAAATTCTTAGTTTTTATCGCGCTAATGCTGAGGTTAGACTCTATACCTGCGTTTTCAATTTCTCCAGAATTTTGGAAGGAGTAATTCAAACCTGAGCTAGGTGGCAGCGGCAGAAATAATATTTGATTGCTGTTTTTTTCCTGAAAATAATTAAGCATAAAGGCAACTCGACTATTAAACAATTCCAGATTTAAGCCTAAATCTAATGTTTGAGTAATTTGAGGTTCTAAAACTTCACTTCTTGTAAAACTTCCCTCTTGTGTTCTCAATGGATATCCAGTTCTCATAGGAGAGAAGTAAGAATTCGATATCCCCTGATTAAACCCATTGAAAATATTTTGATTTAAATAAGCTACTTGAGCAATCTCAGAAAAACTAGCACTTATTTTACCGATTGTAAGATAATCATTCTCTTCTGCCAATTGTGAGAAAACAAAACTTAAACCCGCGGTAGGATTAAAATATTGATTATTGTCAAAAGTTGAATTTGAATTATACTCTTGTCGTCCTGCTAAATCAATATAAAGTGTCTGATAGACTGACAAACGTGCGTTTCCATAAAAACCTAAAATCCGATTATTAAAATTAATACTATCGCTTTGAAGATTAGCCGTATTATTAACATCATCAGTACCAGCTTCAGTAATTTCAAAACCTTGTTGAATGATTGATTCCGTTTGAGTATCAACAAATTCATTCCCTAATAATAGGTCAAATGCAAAAGCTTTAGGATTACCAAATTTTAATCTAGCGTTGAAATTAGAATTTATTTGCTGGGTCATATTCTGACCACTCATAATTCTTCCTCCTGATGGAGGAGTGGTTCTTCCATTTGAAAAACTTGACCCTATGCCATATACTTCATTTATATCTTCTGTTAAAAGCTCTCCACCACCTCTATAATTTAATTCAAGCCATCTAATCGGCTTATACTTCATGTAAAAATTACCGAAAATCTTTTGAGTAGTTTCATTGAATTGATTGTTAGCTAATGACCATCTAGGATTATCGGCTCCATCATGATAATATTCTTGCTGATTTGGATTTCCAGCTGCCACAAAGCTGCCTCCCCATAAATCATAAGAAGGCGGACTTAGATAAGCTCCATTTAAAACACTTGATGAGTTATTTCCTCCAACTAGTTTTGAAATATCATTTAAGCCAATATTTGCAATAGCACCTGCAGATAACTTTTTAGCCAATTTTAGCTCTCCTCTTAATTTTCCATTAATTCTATTCATTCCTGAATTAGGAATAACCCCTTCTTGATCTGCATAGGAAAGTGCTAGATTATAAAACCCTTTTTGGTTTTTACCTGAAATATCAAAATTTGATATAGCTGTATAGCCGTTTTGAAAGAGCGGGCTAAGATTATCATTTAATTCTCCATCCACTAAATCACCAATATTGGGCCCCCATGAATAAGGACTGTCATCTACTGATTGGCCATTCGTTCCTTGTCCAAATTTATTTTGCTGCTGAGGAAGCCCTACAACCTGATTGACCATGTAACTTTGACCTAGGTTAATTCTTGTAGAATTTGTTTTTACATTTTCCCCGCTAAATGTATTGATTATAATGGCACCATTGGAGCCTCTACTTCCATACAAAGCAGCTGCAGATGCTCCTTTCAGTATATTAATGGATTTAATATCTTCCGGATTAATATCATTAATTCTACTACTATAATCCATGCCATTTGCAAGACCAGAAAAGGCCGAACCCGAAATTAATGGTAAGCCATCTACGATAATTAATGGTTCATTATCTATAAATGCAGAATTTTGTCCTCTAATGCTTAGACTGGCTGAGGAGGCCGGCATGCCACTTGTTTCATTTACATATAAAGCCGAGGCTTTACCTTTTAATAGAGTAGCTAAATTCTGAGATCCCTTTTGGGCTTTAGTTGATGAATGAATTTCCTGATAAGCATAAGGTTGAAGATATTTTTCCCTCTTTTCTCCAAATGAAAAATGGGCCGTTTCATCAATTTTGGTTCTAATTGGCCCTAATTCAACTGAGATAAAAGCTTGTTGACCAACCTCAACTTCTTTTCTTTCCTTATCAGGATATATAAAAAGTATTTTAGCTGCATTTTCAGGAACTATAATTTTATAATTCCCCGCTTCGTTTGTCATAACACCCTTTCCAATTTCTGGCAATAATACATAGGTTGCCGATAATGGTTCTCCTGTGATTGCATCAGTAACAGTCCCCCTCACAGTTTTATTTTGAGCAATAGCTGACAGACTTATCAAGTAAAATATAGTTGAAAGCAAAAAGACTCTTTTCATTTTAAAAAGTTTCAGAAGTTTTTAAGGGCAAATATTTGACTTTGGAAGCAATATAATCAAATATCGCGTTTTAAGCATATAATATTTTAACCATAAACTAAAATTGATAAAAAACGCACTATCAAAAGTGAATTAAATATTACAAATTTAATAATTGAAAAAGTATAAAACATTACAATGACATTTTGAAGATGTCCTTAAACTATTCTCTGCACAAACTTTATAAAATTATATCTTGACCTTCCTCCTTAAAGAACTTAAAACAATTAAGTTAATTGTAAATCCAGGGAATCCTTATTTTATCAAAAAAAAAGGTGAGGTTTTTCCCCACCCTTTATATATAAAATTTAAATACTTTTATTCTCCTGTTTTTCTCGCTGGGACACCTTAGTTCTTCAAAGAATAAATATTTTAGTCAAATAGTCTAAAATAATCCAAAAAGAAGTTAAACACAGTTAAATAAGGTATAATATCACAGAATTTATTTGCTTAGTTCATTAATGGCTAACTCCCCCACTTTCGCCTAAAGCGAAAAAGCGGGCTGGAGGGTAAAATGGCGGGCAGGCGTTGGCATTTGCGGGAAGTAGCATCATTTTACCTAGATTTTTTGCATACTTTTTCATCAATGGAAAAAGTATGAATGGTTAA
>Ga0098059_1000090_pt1 | contig 85124 bp, 80 predicted proteins | sample 20_taG_FD_92580 | JGI IMG/M metagenome (GOLD analysis project Ga0098059, IMG submission 92580) | Marine viral communities from the Subarctic Pacific Ocean - 20_ETSP_OMZ_AT15318 metaG | ecosystem: Environmental > Aquatic > Marine > Oceanic | place: Subarctic Pacific Ocean | collected 2015-01-19
AGCGCTAGGTGCTATACCTGAATCAACAGTTGGTTACGAGCAACGATTCAATGGTTCCATTAAAGCAACCATTACGGAACAAGACTTTGTAGATTACATTTTGGATGGCCAACCAGAGCCACCTTTGTATTTCGCTCGAATGAAAAAGGATAATAAGCTCGGACCAAAATTACTTTCTGGTATTCCATCTCCAGAGTTCATGAAAGTAACTAGCCTAATAGGGGCTTCAAGAATTTCGAACGCTGTAATTGTTGATGCTCGAAAGGATAGAGAAGCATTCATGAATGGACATATTCAAGGTTCTCTCTATGCGCCTTTCAATAAAACTTTTAATACCGTAGTGGGTTCTTATGTAAAAGAGAACCAAGACATATATCTCATAATTGAAGAAGATCAGGTAGAAGAAGCGGTAATAGATCTAATCCGTATTGGTCTGGATAATATTAAAGGATATAGTACTCCAAGTGAACTTGAAAGCTTTGCATCTGAAGGTGGAGAACTGTTTAAAACTCCGATTATCGATTTTGAGGATTTAGAAAAAATGGTGGATGAGAGAGAGGTTCATATTCTTGATGTCCGCAAGCAATCAGAGTTTAATGAAGGTCATCACCCAGAGGCATCTAATATTGCACACACACGATTGTTAGATCGCATAAATGAAGTACCTACTGATAAACCAGTGCTAGTGCATTGTAAATCAGGGGCGAGGGCTGCAGTGGCAAGTGCACTACTCGAAAGTGAAGATATCACGGTGTACTACGTTAATGATGCCGTAGACCCTTGGTTAAAGCAGAACAATCTACTAGTAGGAGATAAGTAATGTTTTGGGCATGGTGTGGAGCCTTAGTAATAGGAATATCACTCGGCCTATTAGGCTCAGGTGGTTCTATCCTCACTGTGCCAATTCTACTCTATCTAGTAGGTGAGCCTGAGAAACTTGCTATCGCCGAGTCCTTAGGTATAGTTGCAGGGATAAGCTTAATAGGAGCTATTCCCTATGCGGTTAAGAAAGAAGTGCATTGGAAAAGCCTGATTTATTTCGGTATTCCAGGGATGGCTGGTACCTACGGGGGAGCCGCTTTATCTCAGTTCGTAAGTGGGCAAGTGCAATTGCTACTCTTCGCTGCAGTGATGGTTATAGCAGCCTTTATGATGATCAAAGACCGAAAGGACTTAGATCAGAAAGACCCAATAAGCGTTTCAAATTGGGTGCTAATTCTTGAAGGATTAATAGTGGGAGTGTTAACTGGTCTCGTTGGAGTAGGAGGGGGCTTCTTGATTATCCCTGCATTGGTAATTTTTGGTGGACTCTCAATGCGTTTAGCCGTGGGAACAAGTCTTATTATCATTACCATGAAGAGTTCCATAGGTTTTGTTAAATACATTGATGTATTAGCGGCCGAAAACCTTCATATAAACTGGGATCTAATAGTTGTATTCACACTTATTGGTGCAGTTGGTAGCTTTGTAGGAAATAAAGTGGGAGCTAAAATCTCTCAAAAAAGCCTAAAGAAAGGGTTTGGCTATTTTTTAGTGGTGATGGGAGCTTACATCCTGTACACCAATATTTAGCTACTGCTTACAAGCTTCATAACGGAAACAATCAATGGTATGATCGTTAACAAGACCACAAGCTTGCATGTGCGCATACATGATAGTGCTACCCACAAATTTAAACCCCCGCTTCTTTAAATCTTTATTCAACGCATCTGATTCGGCACTTGTAGCCGGAACTTGGTCTAAAGAAGTCCAAGAATTCACAATTTGTTTCCCATCAACAAAGCTCCATATGTAATCACTAAATGAGCCAAATTCATTCTGAATATCTATGAAGTGTTGAGCGTTGGTAACGGCACTTCGAATTTTAAGCTTATTTCTGATGATACCCTCAAATTCTATTAGTTCTAAAATTTTATGCTCATCGTATCGGGCAACTTTTTGAACATCAAAGTTTGAGAAAGCCTTTCTATAACCTTCTCGCTTTTTTATGATAGTTGACCAGCTTAAGCCTGCTTGGGCGCCTTCTAGGATCAAAAACTCGAAATGAACCTGGTCATCATAAACAGGAACACCCCATTCTTTATCATGATAGGCCTCATATTCTTCAAACTGTTGATCCGCCCATTCACATCTTTTAAAGTTATCCATCCTAGAATTTTTTATATTTATACTCGTTTTGAGAAAGAGGGACTTAGAGGTTAAGGATACAAAAATATAAGGTATAAGGTGATTATGTTATTCAGCATAATGGCCCGTACCTTGAATAAATAGATATTATTTTGATCGTATTATGAATGAACTAATGACATCATCGAGAATTAAGATAGAACCAGTCCAGAATAGTAAAATCCATGAAATTGACTTCGATAATTTAGTTTTTGGACGCAAGTTTTCGGATCACATGGTGGTTATGGAGTATGAGAATGGTGCTTGGAGTTCTCCAGTAATTAAGCCATATGGACCTATCGAGATTACTCCCGCCATGAATTCATTACATTACGGGCAGGCTATTTTTGAAGGCATGAAAGCCTTTTATGTGGATGAAGAAACCATTCATTTGTTTAGACCAGAAGTTCACTTTGAACGGTTAAATAACACCGCTCGAAGAATGTGTATTCCTGAAATGGATTATGAGACTTTTATTGTTGGACTAGAAGAACTGATTAAGCTAGATCACCAATTTGTTCCTAAAAAAGAAGGAACGGCTTTATACATTCGTCCCTTTATTTTTGCGTCGGATGATTTACTAGCAGCACGTTCATCGAATAAGTTCAGCTACTACATTATTACCTCACCTGTAGGCGCTTATTATCCTGAAGGCTTTAACCCTGTATCATTAACCACAACGGATAATTATGTACGAGCAGTTGTTGGTGGAACCGGTGAGGCTAAGACTGCTGGTAATTATGCAGCAAGTTTCCTGCCTGCTAGAGAGGCTCAAGAAGCAGGATACACACAGGTGCTTTGGTTAGACGCTAAAGATCGAAAATACATTGAAGAAGTAGGTACCATGAACATACACTTCTTAATAGACGATGTAGTAATCACTCCAGAACTTACAGGTTCGATATTACCAGGTATAACACGTCGTTCTGTAATCCAATTGGCTAAAGATTGGGGTTACAAAGTTGAAGAACGTAAGATCACGATTGATGAAGTATTTGAAGCTTCAGAAAATGGTTCCCTCAAAGAAGTATTTGGTTCTGGTACAGCGGCAGTAATTTCACCTGTAGGACGTATCCACCATCAAGGAAAAACCATTAATATTGGCACAGGTAAAATTGGTGATTTTGCGAAGCGTTTATTCGATGAAATTACGGGAATGCAGTATGGCCGAGTTGAAGACCCATACGGTTGGATTCACCCTGTGAAGGTTCAATAAGAGTGCAAGCTGAGCTAATAAAAATTTTAGCAATTGGCTCAGGGGGCTTTTTAGGAGCCACCTCTCGTTATCTATTCTCAAACTATGTTCAAAGTCATTTTGAGCATAGTGATTTCCCATATGGCACCTTTGTTGTAAATGTACTTGGGTGCCTTTTAATTGGCTTGTTAGCCGGTTTCACTCAAAATAAAGAATGGCTATCCACTGAAATCCGCCTGTTTTTATTTATAGGATTACTAGGCGGATTCACCACCTTCTCAACTTTTGCAAACGATAGTCTATTACTCTTCAAAGACGGCGCGCTTTGGTTAGGCTTATGGTATACACTTGGCCAAGTAATAATCGGGATTATAAGCGTATGGATTGGGTATTATATCACACGCTGGTTTGTCTAATATCCTTGAGTACGATCCACTTCATTAATAAGCTCCTGCCCTGATAATGACCGCTTATAATTTTCTAAGATCATTTCTGCTGCTTCTTTAGGATCTGTGACGGAAGCAATATGTGGGGTAATCATGATGGATGGACGATTCCAAAATAAATGATTTTTAGGTAAGGGCTCTTGCTCAAATACATCCAACCAAGCTCCTTCCAATACTCCAGTGTCGATACCGTAAATCAAATCTTCTTCAACCAAATGCTGGCCTCTACCTACATTGATTAAGTAAGAAGGTGACTTAAGTTTTTTGAAAAGCTCAAGATCAAGAATACTTTCAGTTTCAGGAGTTAAAGGGAGAAGACATACGAGTATATTAGTTTGAGATAAAAAGCTATCTAACTCATCGTGCGTGAATGAGCTAACCCCATCAATATTTTTAGCTGTTCTTGACCAACCTAAAACCTTGTATCCATTTGCAACTAGCGTGCGAGCTGTAGTCTCACCCATCTCACCAAGACCCATAATACCAATGGTACAATCTTCTTTAGGGATAAGACTTTTTGCCCCCCAATGTGCTTCTCTTTTTTGATCTACATATTTAGGAATATGAGTTCTGTAGGATAGCAACGCAGTTAATACATATTCTCCCATCTGCTTCTTTAAAGAAGGGGTAATCAAGCGAGCTAAAGTAGTTTTATCTGAAAGGTCAGGGTCGCTTAATAGATGATTTATACCGGCACCTAATGAAGATACAGCTGTTAAGTTTGGATACTGCTTGAGAGTGTTTTTAGGATGATTCCAAGTAACGGCAAAAGTAACTCGTTCTTTATTTTTAACAGCTGGCCAAATATCCAAATCCAAGTTTGGATCTAGGGCTAGTAATTCCTCTTTAAGGGGCGATAAGTCTCGATTTGGGGCTATTAGTAAGAGCGACATAGGGTTATTTTGCTTTAGCAATCATTAACTCATTCCAGCGAGTGGTGTATCGTTTGCTAAGATAATTCTGATTCATGAGCCATGTGTTTTTATGACTCTTTTTATGATGCAATCCTGTGGATGCAAATGCGGCTTTATTCCGGCCAAATTTAGTATTGATTTGGTCTACACATTCCATCAAATCAAACTGCTGTTGAGTGTACAAATGTGGATCAAATAAATCCATTTGTACTTCAGTATTTGGAACAATTCCAGTGAGAGATACCGCTGCTTTTTTGTACTTAGTATTTTCTAAATACAATTGATTCGCTAACTCTTTGGTGATTTGAGTTAAGGTTGGTGTATTTGCAGTGGGAACTTTCAAAGTGGTGCCTAAGCTGTACTTATACTGACCCTTTAAGTTAGCATATTTATCACCAATTAATGTGAGTTGAATGTTCGAAGCCACACATTTTTGAGCTCGTAGTTTTTCAGCAGCTCTTGAGGTAAAAGTAGCAACAGCTTGTTGAATAGAATCTAAATCGAAGAGGGGTTTGCCAAACATACGAGAGCTAATAATTCCCTTTTTTGCCTCTAGCGCCTCTCCTAATTCCAAGCAAGGGATTCCATTCAGTTCTAAAACGGTACGGAGCCCCGTTACATGTAAATGCTTCCGCACCCATTTTCGATTCGATATAGTCTTTTTCAAATCGAGTGCAGTATGGATATTGAATTTATTTAACCGCACAGATAAACCTTTTCCGATGCCCCAAATACCCTGAACAGGAATCTCAGCTAAAAAAGAATCTGATTTTGAGGGGCTTGAAAAATAAAGAACGCTAGAACATTCAGCATGCTTCTTGGCAACATGATTCGCAATCTTAGCAAGTGTTTTGCTCGGCGCTATTCCTACCGAAACAGGTAAGCCTGTCCATTGATAGATGGTTTTCTTTATTAAATGTCCGTATTCGGTGAGATCACCTATCACATTACTAGAAACTTCTGCAAAAGCTTCATCGATACTATAAACTTCAATATGGTTTGTAAGTTGATTTAATATATCCATCACTCGATTCGACATATCGCCATAAAGTGCATAATTAGATGACCTTACAATTACCCCATGCTTTTTAAAATACGATCGATATTTAAACTCAGGCGCTCCCATGGGTATATCTAAGTCCTTGGCTTCTTGCGATCGCGCAATTACGCAACCATCATTATTTGAGAGTATTACAATAGGTTTGCCTATTAGAGATGGGTTAAATACTCGTTCACATGATGCATAGAAGTTGTTGCAATCAACCATTGCGAAGGCTTTGCCCTCAATTTGAACCTCTGAATCCATAATCTTTTCAATAGTTACATTTATGAATAACGTGGGTAACAACTCCCCAAATAGTCCACTCTACTTGCTGATCTAACAGAATAGGGGAAAGAGTTGCGTCATCCGAGACTAAATAATTCCGATCTCCTTGGGTTACAAACCGTCGTATGGCCGATTCATCCTCTATTGTTGTCACTATGATGGCACCATGTTTCACTGAAATAGATCGATCAACGATTAGTATATCTCCATGATGAATTCCAGATTTCTTCATTGCATTCCCTTCCACTCTAACATAAAATGTTGCTGAGGGCCTATACACAACCAAATCTTCGAGGCATAGTGCTTGTTCTAAATGGTCGGCTGCAGGTGAAGGAAATCCAGTCTCTAATGTACTAGTTAGCTTCAGTAATTTTTTTGAATTTGAAGCATTCGATTTTGCTATTAGTGAACTATCACTCATGTCCTTCTAGGCTTAAAAATTATAACATAAATTATATGTACAATATATGTGTATAGCAAATGAAAGAATAGCTATCGAAGTATTAATTCCTGCCTGAAATTAGTTAAGCAATTGTAGGAACTGAGTTTATAAACAGATTATCACTTTGAAGAGTGTAGAATGTTTTTAATCTGATCGAAGTGTCGCCGTTGATGTGCTTCGTTAATAGCAAAACAAGCACTTAAACTCATTTTTATAAAGTTTACCACAGGGTTTCGAACTTTGATTTTTCCTAGGTGTAAATCCTTTTTGTCAGCCTTTTCAACAAGTGCTAAAAATCGATTTTGATAGGCTTCAAAATCATTAACGAGTTGTTCCCTTTGAATCTGTTGAATGCTTATTGGTTCGAAGCTTTCCACAGTGGGTGTTTTTCGTTTATACTCAGGACTTACCACTTTTATAAATAGGCGAATATGAATAGGATGTGTATAGGGCTTGGAGTTATTTTTCTTCGGTAGAGAATCGTCATTTAAAGCTGCTTCCATAATCTTGAGATAACGTTCAGCCGTAATGTTTAGGTGACTTATGATTTCGCCTATACACCATTTTCCTGGCGCAGGAGCCGTGCTAAAAGTTGGATCATCCACACCTTCTAACAGCGTGTGTAGATCTGTAATAGCAGTTTTGAATGCTTGTCGATAGTACTCATTGGTATATTCCATAAATCTTGTTCCTCAATTAAAGTTCACCTTCCCATTCTTGTAAAAATCGGTCTACGTATTCTTTCATAAATTGATGACGCTCTATCGCTATTTCTTTTGCTACATCAGTATTTAATCTATCCTTCAATAAAAACAATTTTTCGTAAAAGTGATTAATCGTATGACCTTTATCATTTTTATATGCGTCAAAGGAATCGTGAAGGGAAGGTGGGACTTCAGGGTTATATAGTTCTCTTGATGCATGGCCCCCATAGGCAAAGGCGCGAGCAATACCAATTGCTCCAATTGCATCTAATCGATCGGCGTCTTGTACTATCTCTCCTTCAATAGATTGCATTGGAGTTTTAACATGAGCTCCTTTGAATGATAAGTCCTGTATTATTTGAGCAACATGCTCCTGTATCTCTTCAGGAACCTTTAGGCTACTCAACCATTCTTTGGCAACTTTAGGACCAATACTAGTGTCTCCATTATGGAATTTATGATCAGCGATATCGTGTAAAAGAGCAGCTAATTCAACTACTAATAGATTGCAGGAATACTTTATAGCAATGGTTTTAGCCATCTTCCACACTCTGTAAACATGCCACCAATCATGGCCAGAACCTTCACCACTAAGTTTTCCTTTTACATAAGTGACGGTTCTTTCTATTACTTCTGAGTTTTTTAATTCAGGCATGTGCAGAGTTCCGCAATCACATCTTGTTTTAATTTGTCGATTCCAGCTAAGGCTTGTTCTATAGTTTCTGTACTTACTCGTCCGTCAGCTATGAGTTTTTGAATAGCATTAATGGCTTTTTCAGCAATGTTGGGATCGAATTCTAAGTTGTTACCAAATATCAGAATGTCAACGCCAGCATTTAATGCTTGTTCAATCGAGGTTTCGAGACCGTACTCATCCGCAATTGCTTTCATCTGCATATCATCGGAAAAAACAACCCCTTCGAAGCCTAGGGAGTCACGTAATAATCCATTAATCGTATTTGAGGAGAGGGTAGCTGGCCATACCGAATCAATATTGGCATTAAAAATATGGGCCGTCATCACTGCATGAATCTCTTTTTCACGGAATAATTTTTTATAGGGAATAAGCTCGCTCTCATCCCAAGTATTGGTTACATCGGTCACTCCAAGGTGTGAGTCTTCGTTAGAGCTTCCGTGACCAGGGAAATGTTTTAATACTGTAAGTACACCTTCCGTGTCGAATTCATCGATAAAATATCCAGCATGTTCAGCAACTTTATTAGGGTCTGAAGAAAAACTTCTTCCCAAACTACCAATAACAGGATTGTCTGGATTTGTATTTACATCAACAACGGGTGCGAAATTAGTATTTACTCCTACTACCATAAACTCTTGTGCCATAGTTCGGATATAAGCGCGGGTAGTGTCTTCATTATCCACTTCTCCTAAGTATTGAGCCGATACTGTTTTTGGGAACCCTTGTCTTTCTTTTAAGCGAGCAACTCTACCACCTTCTTGATCAATCGCGATGATGGGTGGGGTAGAGGAGTAGCCTACAAGTGCACTTGATAACTGAAGCAGCTGATCTGGATCGGTGATATTACGTCCATATTGTTTCTGTTCAACATCATAATCGAAGAGCACAAATCCACCTAGGTTATACTTTTTTATATCTTGAACAATGGCGCTTTCTTTGTTGATTTCAGTGCCTCTAAAACCAACTACAATCAATTGCCCTAATTGTTTGTCTGTAAACGAAGTGGTTGCTGCTTCCTCTGTCTCTTTGTTTTGCTCTTTCTGGCAACTAGCAAGGGTTACTAAACTTAAAGTGATAAGTAGGAGAATTGGGCGAATATTTTTAATCATTTATTTTTTCGTTAAGTACTTCTTCTAAGTTAAATGTAGCTCTGATGTCGTTATAGCGTGAAATATTCCCATCAGGATCTACTAAAATGTAAAATGGGATGCCTCCGCCTTTATAAGCTTTAAAAGTTTCTTGCTCGAAACCATTACCTCCATAAAGTTGAGGCCAAGGGTTTTCAAATCGTTCAATATCAGTTAACCAAACATCTCTATCTACTTCGGTAGAAATGCCTAGTATTTCGAAGTCATCACGACTGAATTTAGCATAAATTTCACGCATTACAGGAAATTCATCTAAACAAGGTTGGCACCATCCAGCCCAGAAATCCAATAACACATATTTTCCTTTATAATCATCTAAGGTATGAATATTGCCATTTTGATCTTTTAAACTAAAAGGGATAGCGGGTTGACCTGGAGAAACAGATTTAATTTCATTGTAGAAATAAGTTAAAAAATCAACATAACGAGTATAATCTGAAAACTCTGATTTGTATTGGTTGTAACTAGGTTCAGCAACTTCAATATCTAATTCACCAATTCTTTCAGCTACTAAAAACATTCTGGCATAAGCTTCAGCTTCTCTATCCGTGATGTAATCGATTACTTCTAAGCGACGTTTATTTAATTCCTCATAAGCGATTCGTTTAAGATCATATTCCGCTAGTACTTTTCCATACTCAGCATTAACACTATCATAAATTCCGAAAGTACGAGCATAATAATGGGTGATGTCACGAATTCCAGCGCGCTGTGCCTTTAAAGAAGAAAGTGTAAATACACCATTCGACTGAGCTTCTGCTAACACCTTCTTACGTTCGGCGGCTGCGTCAAAGTTGTCAGAGTTTAATCTGTATTCAATCGACTTAATTTTATTTACTACTAATTCTCCTTTGGCTTTATCAATTAAGAATGAAAACTTTGTACCAGCTAAGTGTTCACTTGCTAGGTTAATTTTTTGCTCACTTAGCACAATAGCTTCATTTTCCTCTCCTGCTTTATAAGCATTCATTTCACTTTCAATGCGTTTATCTAAACCATCAATGCTTTTGAGGTAATTTTGGTAAGCTTCATAATCCGAAGTGTACATGGATTGGATTTGAAGATTATGTGGAAAATCTGATCGTTCTATTTGAATGTTTATTTCATCATTTGAATCCGCTATCAATGGAAATGATTCATCTTCAATCCGTAAGTAGATGATTGGCTGATTTTCTATTGGAACTGATAGACTAAAATCTCCCTCCTCATTGATAGTAGCCGTATAGTTTTGTTTAGGAGAATATTTGTAATGAAGTGGCTCGGGGCTAAGAATAATTGTTGCATCGCCTATGTAATCTATGGTGCCGGAAATACTCATGTTATTAGAGTTATTTTTCGAGCATGATAGAAGTAAGATGAATAGCAGAAACAGCGGTTTTTTTACAGTGGTCATATGTTTACTAAAACTTTAAATAGTTACATGAAAAGACGAATATTTTTATTGAAAAGTCCATAAAAAGAGAATATTATCAATTCTTAAAATTTTCTAATAATCTAAGGGGTGCATTGTTGTAACAAATGGTTTTGCCAACACTCTTTTACCTTCGAATGGAGTAGGAAAAAAATAACGAATTCCAATCTCCTTCATTATCAGCAACATGGTGCCGGGCTTGATTGAAGTGTGTTAGTCTTGATAGTGATAGAAATACTTTATGCGAGTCGAAAAAATCAGAAAAAATGATACAAAATAAACAAAACAAAGAGTTAGAGAGGAAGATAGATCTTTATGTTAACGGTATGTTAGCACAAGATGAAATCGATGAATTATGGGCCGAATTAATTCAGGATGATTACTATCTCGACTACATGAAAAGTGTAGCCAATTTAAAAGCAATTATTAAGGAAAGTAGAAGCAACAAGAGAACTTCTCCTGCAATCACCCTCAGAAAGTATGCTTCATATGTAGCAGCTGCTGTTGTGTTAATTGTGGCGGGTATGTTCGGTGTAATCAACTACTCTACTTCTACCAATAACCAGTTTACACCCATTAATGAAATTGGGTTAGATGTGGTTAGAAGTGAATCTGGAGTCTCAGGTAATGTAAGTAGCGAAGTGGTTAAACAAGCCATTAAACTTGCAGCTGATGGTAATATCGAAGAAGCTAAATCAATTCTAGAATTCGAATTGAACGTTACCAAAGATGCTACTACCGTTGCTGATTTATCTCTTACCTTAGGTTCAATTCAATACAATTCTGGAGAATATAATTCTGCAGTAAATAGTTTTGAAACCGTTACTCGGCAGAATGAAATTGAAAATAGCACTCTAGAGAAAGGCTACTGGTTTTTAGGTAATACATACTTTCAGTTAGATGAGCTTGAAAAGGCTAAGCTCGCATTTCAAAGTGCTTATGAGCTTGATGGCGCATACAGTCGTGTAGCTAAAAGTTATATTAACGCTTTAAGCGCTATGGAAGACTAAACCGTTTTATACCCTGATTTTCGACGTACAGTGTAACCAATTAATAAACTCGCAATTAGTAGTACAGGATATACTAATTGCGAGTTTTTTGGTTTACGAATTACAGGTGCTGGATTTCCAATCAAAGTATATGCGCCCCAAAAATGTGGATCAGCATTTCCAGTCTTAAGTTGATCGATTTTAGCTAGCCTCATAGAGGTACTTTTAGAATAGCCTCTATTAAGATAGCTGTAGAAATTAGTAGCAAATTCAGAGGCAATTTTATCGTTTACCACCCACATATTTAATGCCAAGCTCTTTGCCCCCGCATAGCGTAGTGCCCTACTAATCCCCATGATACCCGTTCCTTGCATATAGTTGCCCGAACCCGAACTACATGAATTGAGCATTATTAAGTCGTTGTTTAAAGTAACATCGAATAATTCATAGGCATACAATGCATTACCTTCCGAACTTGTTGAATTGCTATTATTTGATTTTAAATAGATGGTTGAAAACAAAGGATCTTGTTCAGAAACTTCGCTATGGCTAGCAATGTGAATGATTTTCGATTTACTCAATTCCTGTTGAAATGCAGCTTCAGTAGCATTATTTCCAATAAACACTTCGGTATCGTCAAAGGCGGCTAATGATGCCTGTATATTGCGCACTTCCCTTGTAGCATAAGGTAAAGAAGGCAACGACTTCTCTTTAAAATCATCAAAATAGGAAATGGCAAAAGCTGAAAAATCCTTAGGTGATTTTGACCTGGTATATCTGTTATTGAACGTAAATTCTTTTAAAGAGGTGAAGTATTTAAAACTATACCGTTCAATTAAATAGTTCGTACTCCCGAAACTCTTATCTGAATTGGGTTTCGATGTGGGTAATACTTCTAATGGGATTCTATACAACTGGTTGTCAGGAAATACAGCAATTTGATTTATACCTTTAGGGATGTCATCGAGCTGAAGTAATGTATAGAGCTTATATAAACTATTTAAAGAGGTCTTACCTGATGCTAATTGGTCTGCAGCATCTTTAAAATATCCTTCCACACGATCATTTAACTCAAATCGAGTAAGACGAATGCTATTCTGGGTAATTGAACTCATGTATAGATACTCATTCAATTCTGTAAAATGAATCAGCATCTCGTTTTGATCAATCTGCGTTTGAAGCTTCCAGATAGGTAAGAATTGATCACTATTAGTATCTATTACTTTATTTAGAAGTTCTTGCTTTTGCGCGGAGAGTTGATCGATGCGCGTTTTGATGGGTGCTTTACTTTCTTCATTGGCACTTAAGTAACGTGTTCTTAGGCGTTGAATCTCGGCGGTTAGTTCTTTATCCAGATCTAATTCCTTTTCAGTTAACTTATTGGCCTTCAATAATGGGTTATTATATAGAGATGCATCATTGATAGTTTTAAGTCGATCTAAGTAGGTGATTGCGGAACGAAGGTCATCCAGCTCCATTAATAAATCTATAATGAGTTCAAATGCCTCTAAATATTCGGGTTCAACGGTCCAAAACCCTGTTTGAGATTCAACACTATTTTTAGCTCTTTCAATTATTTGATCCACAATTGGATTGATGTAATTAAATGCCTCTCGAGTACGCCCACTTTTGAATAAATATTGAGCTTGAATAGTGTGGTACTTTACAAGAATTTCAAAGGCTAAATTGTTTAATGAATAAAGCCTTATCTCATTTAGAGTAGCATTTAAAGCAGCCAGGTTGCCTTTGATTGAAGCTATCTCCGCTTCATATATAAGTGCTTCTATGTAATGAGGGGTCTCTGAGTTTTCAGACGAGAACTCTTTTATTTGATTAACTACTTGTGTAGCCGCATCAAGTGAATCTACCTTTATTAACATGGATGCTTTATTTAATAAAAGCATCATTTTATTTCTATAATTATCTATGTCTTCAAATAAATTCTCTGCTTTTTGAAACTCTTCAAGAGCTTTTCTTACATCTTTAAATGTGTCCCAGTAGTAATCACCTAAGTATGCATGAATTGTAGCTAAACTTAGTTTGTCATTATTTTCAATTGCTATAGATTGAGCCTTATCTATAAAAGGAAGTGCGCTATTAGGATCACCAATTGAGTTATAGTAAATAAATAAATTACTATAGAGTCCCATTTTAACATCATATAGGACCTGCTGGTCTTCTATATTAGGGTTAGTGTCAATTTCTTGAAGTGCCTGTAATAAAAAAGAAGTGTATTTATTTTTTTCGCCTAGCTTTTGATAACTAAGAGACAAGTTATTGTAAAGCTGGGATTTGGGTATGGGAGTAGTGTCGTCATTGTATAGCTTCTCTAGTATCTCTTTAGCTTCTTTAAATTTACCCAAATCATATAGGGCAGCACTTTGACGAAGGAGTGTGTAGTCGATACGAGCATACTGTTGATAGTGCTGTGCTAAGGGTAACAATTGGTTGCGCTGTAAATAGAGCGACTCATAATAATTACCAGATACTGATAAGGAATAATCAACACCACTTAATATCCCGACTTTTTTTTGTGAATTGGGATAAAGGTAGTCTTCAACTAAGCCGTCAAATTTCTTATTAATGAAATCATATTGATCGAGTTCATAAGCGAGTTTTATGAGGGCATAATAGCCAATGGACTCATTTATATTAGAAGGATCCTTTATACCAGATGCAAATCGTTCTTGTAGGGAAGTAAAAGCTAGGTTAAATGTATTTGAATCAAAGTAAGCGTATACATTATCACTGAAAGCAAGATTATATATATAAATTAGATTCTCTGAACGAAATAATGCTTCAAAGTTAATACCGTCAGCTTGAGTAGTATTATTAAAAAACTCTAGAGGTGCGGAGCTTAAATTCCATTTTTCAGCATATTCTGAAATGAATTTTGTTGCTTCAGCAGAGTTTGGAGGAAATAGAGTTATGTAATGATGAGCAATTTCATTTGAACCCGTTTTAAGAGCATAATCTTTCAGACGTTTAGCTTTTAAAGTTTGTTCTGTGTTTTGGTCAACACATGGGTTGTCAATAAAAATTCTCTGAATAAAACGATCGTCTGATTGGGCTATAGCTCGCTCAATATCCTTTTCAATGCCGCAATTGGAGCTGTATAACTCATTAAGCCCCCAAAAATTGAGATGCGGATTTACACCCTCTTTATAATTGCTGATATAAGTATTCACTTGATCCGATATTGACGAATAGGGGTCAATAGGAGTAAAAAAAGCAATAAGACTGATTAAGAGGGAAAGGATCATTTATGTTGACTAATTCATTGGCCCAATTATAGTGTTCTAGTTACCAAGAAAACAATCGTTAAATCACATTTTTGGTTTTGTAATAATTGGCTGAGAATCGTTACCGCTAGCAATAGATGTGTTTTGTTCTAATGTTGGTTCAGAAGCTTCATCAAAGTTAGCATCAGTAACTGAAGCGCAAGCAAATGAGAAAGAAGCGATTGCGATAAGGGCGAAGAGAGATTTAAGTGATTTCATAGTGGTTGTATTTTTAGAGTTAATGGGATAGTGAATGAATTACATTTTTGGCTTGGTGATGATCGGCTGAGAATCGTTGCCACCAAATACAGCGTCAGTTTGTTCAACAGTTGGCTCATCAATTTCTTCTAGGTTAGCATCAGTTACTGAAGCGCAAGCAAATGAGAAAGAAGCGATTGCGATTAGGGCGAAGAGAGATTTAAGTGATTTCATTTTTATATAAAATTTGTTGTGAAATATTTTTTAGGTCCAGAACAAGAGTTTACTGTCCTTGAATTGTTACAAAACAACTGCATTTTCTAATCTTGTATCTAAGACATTTTAATAGTCGACATAAAGAGTATAGTGCATTTATTTTGTTACACATTTAATCTAATCGAAAATAATTTTCACGTCAAAATAAATGTTAAAAAAAATTAATATTTAGTCGTTAACCTATCATAGATGGGCTAAAAAAGCTTTTGATGTGTTGTTCAGAGTTTTATATTGGCGCTTCAATGAAGGGGACGTATCGTAGCGATCGGCCATAAATTTTATAACTATCTATAGTCAAAATTGACAAAAGCTAGAGTAGATTATTCTGAGTTAGTAGAAGCCATTCAAGAAGGGGACAATAAGAAGGCTACAGATCTTATATCTGAAGTTATACCTAGACTGGAGGACTATTTAACTGTATCAATGAATTCGGATGCTAATTCTGCGCAAGAGTGCGTACAGCAGGCATTTTTAGATGTATTTGAACAAGTAAGAAAGGATAAGATCAAGGAGCCAAAGTACATCTTTAGTTATTTAATCAAATCGTGCCGTCATGAGTATCTCAGATATGCTAAAAGGCAGCATAAGTTTAAGTATGAAGAAGAGGCACTAAACGAGCTATATGAGCCTGAACAACAAATAGAGAATCTATTAGACAAAGAACGCCAGAGAATATTAAAGGAATGTCTAGAAGAGCTGCAGGATAAGTCAAAGAAATTCATTGAGTACTTCATAGACAAGCCCGATGCTACTACAGAAGAGGCTAGTGAAGAGTTTGATCTTTCTGGGGCTAACGTTCGTACAAAGAAATCTAGAATTTTAAGTCGACTTCATCACTGTTTTAAGAGAAAGTCGAACGAATAATCTTTTACATTTGCACGAAAAAGTGTGAAAATTCTATTATTTGAGCGTGTAACAAATTCTTAATTCCCTTCTACTTATAGCTGAAAACGTAGTTGTAAAAAGCTAGAAATTCTAATGTAACTGTTTTCTAGCTTGCCTGATTAATATTACTTTTATTATGCTTTCGATAAGGCTAGAATCAATTCTTAAATAACCAAAACTTAGACCAACTATGTGGCTGAATATAAAATCGTACGATGAGTACCAGGAAACCTTTCAGGATAGTGAAAAAGATCGCTTAGCCTTTTGGGAACATGAAGCAGGTACATTTTATTGGAGGAAGCGATGGGATAATGTACAGTCGGGTAGTTTTGAAGATGCAGACATTAAGTGGTTTGAAGGCGGAAAGCTAAATATTACAGAAAATGCCTTAGATCGCCATCTAAATACGATTGGCAATAAAACCGCTTTTATTTTTGAGCCCAATCATCCCGATTCATTTCGAAGAACCATTACATTTAAGCAGCTTCATGAGGATGTTTGTCGTTTCAGCAATGTATTAGAAAGCAAAGGTATTCAAAAAGGAGATCGAGTTTGTATTTATATGGCCATGACTCCTGAGTTAGTTATTGCTGCGTTAGCATGTGCACGAATTGGAGCGGTTCATTCCATCGTATTTGCAGGGTTTTCAGCACAGTCGTTAAGTGAACGAATTAATGATTGTGATGCAAAGATGTTGATTACAAACGATGGACTTCGTCGTGGAGATAAGCACGTACCACTCAAAGATATATCAGATAAAGCACTTGAAACGAGCCCATCTGTTAAGAATGTAATTGTATGCCAACGTACAAATCGAGATATCAATTGGGTTGAAGGACGAGATGAGTGGTGGCATAACTTAATTCGAAATGCCTCAAAAGAACATGAGGCGGTTGAGATGGATGCCGAGGACCCATTATTTATTTTATATACCTCTGGCTCTACAGGTAAACCTAAAGGAGTAGTGCATACCTGTGGTGGATATATGGTGTACACTAGCTATTCATTTAGGAATGTTTTTCAGGTTGGAGCAGATGACATCTATTGGTGTACGGCTGATGCGGGTTGGATTACAGGGCACAGCTATATTATATATGGTCCGTTATTAAATGGAGCTACAGGTATCATTTTTGAAGGTACCCCAACATATCCTGATGCTGGACGATTCTGGGAAGTAGTTGAAAAGTACAAAGTAACTCATTTCTATACGGCACCTACTGCAATCCGTGCACTGATGTCGTACAGTTTAGACTACGTAAACAAGTATGATTTAAGCTCATTGAAGGTGCTAGGCTCTGTAGGAGAACCTATAAATGAAGAAGCATGGCATTGGTATGATGAACATATTGGCGGGAACCGATGTGCAATTGTAGATACTTGGTGGCAAACAGAGACAGGAGGCATAATGATTTCGCCACTAGCAGGTATTACACCTACAAAGCCAGGCTTTGCAACCTTACCACTTCCGGGGGTATTCCCAGTATTGATGGATGAGAATGGAAATGAGATTGAAGGAAATGGAGTAGAAGGGAATCTTTGTATTAAACATCCATGGCCATCAATTGCTCGAACCGTTTATGGAGATCATGAACGTTATAAGCAAACTTATCTATCTGCTTATAAAGGTTATTATTTTACAGGGGATGGTTGTAGGCGAGATGAAGACGGTTATTATCGAATAACTGGGCGTGTAGATGATGTGCTAAATGTATCTGGCCATAGGCTTGGTACTGCTGAAATTGAAAATGCATTGGATGAACATGCAAAAGTTGTAGAAACGGCGGTAGTGGGTTACCCTCATGATATCAAAGGTCAGGGTGTATATGCCTTTATGATCTGTGATGGAGAAATAAATGATACAGAGGCCTTTAAAAAAGAATTATTGGATCTAGTGGTGAAGATTATTGGTCCGATTGCGAAACCAGATAAAATTCAGATAGTTCCTGGACTTCCGAAAACAAGATCGGGTAAGATCATGCGAAGAATTCTTAGAAAAGTAGCTTCTAACGATCAGGATAATCTTGGTGACACTTCCACTTTATTAGATCCTTCAGTGGTGGAAGCAATCAAAGATGGTAAGCCAATTTAACGCACGAAAGATCCCCAAAATTTAAAGTCCTAGTAGATAGCCTATGGGTAAAAAAATCAGGCTAACTAGTAATAGAATTATTCTGAATCGGGTTTTCACTAGCATGGGGTGAAAAAACAGACCAAAAGTGTATGGATGATTCTTTAACCAAGTATAGTAATGTTGGCGATGCACCGATCCTAAAGCCATGGTTACGTGTCCATGAAGAATGGTAATCATGAATGGAAGGGCAAACATAAAAGCTCCTAAATATCGGAAGCTTTCATCCATACCAACCAGCATAGCGGCGTGGTAGTAGGGCCAAGCAAAGAGCACGATAAGTGGTACACATATGGCCCAATTTATTACAACAATACGGATGTAATTATTTTCGGATAATTCTGACATACGATCAGATTTTGGAAGCAATAAGCATTTCTATATCGCGATAATCCATTTGGAATAATTGAGCGAGTGATTTCTTCGTTAAGTGCTTTTTATAAACGTAGGCACCATTTCGAAGTGCTGTGTTTGCCCAAAGGCATTCTTTTACTCCGCCTGCATCTCCTATAGCTAGTACATAGGGTACCAAAACATTATTAAGGGCGTAGGTGGCAGTTCTAGCAACATCAGCGGGCATATTAGGTACACAGTAGTGCGTAACGTCGAAGGCTTTATAGATCGGATTAGAATGGGTTGTAGCACGGCTTGTTGCAATACACCCACCTTGGTCTATCACCGTGTCTACAATAACACTACCGGGCTTCATTCCAGCAACCATATCTTCAGTAACCCAGCAAGGAGACCGATCACCTTCGGCAACAGCGGCTCCGATAATAACATCCGCAAACTTTAGTGCAGAACTCAGATACTGCTCGTTGGCAACAGCTGTAATGATTCGACGATCTAATGCGTTTTCAAGTCGGCGAAGGGCATTTAAGTTGGTATCCATAACGAATACTTGGGCACCATATCCTAAGGCTGTGCGTGCAGCATATTCACCTGTAATTCCTGCCCCTAAAATAACCACAGTAGCTGGTGGGACACCAGAAATTCCCCCTAACATAATTCCTTGGCCTAGACTCTGATTTTCTAAATAATGGGCCGCTTTTTGAACCGCAATTGAGCCTGTGATTTCATGCATCATACGGACGATAGGGAATTCATTATCACGATCTTTAATGAATTCATAGGCAATGCCCGTAATCGACTTTTCAATTAGAGCTTGTACATAAGCCTCATTTTGATTGCCCATATGTAGGGCTGAAATAATGGATTGTTCTGGCTCGAGGTATTCCAGCTCATCGGAGGTGAGTGGGGCTACTTTTAGAATGAGCTCCGACTTCTTAAACACATCTTGGGTGCTGTAAGCGATCTCAGCACCAGCATCTGCATAGTCACGGTCAGAAAAGTTAGCTTCTTCACCGGCTCCTTTCTCAATATAGACTTCATGACCATTTCCTCGAAGAATAGAAACACCGCCTGGGGTTAAAGAGATTCTCTTTTCATCATTCGAAATCTCTTTCGGAAGCCCAATTTTTAAAGAAACTTTGGTTGAAGATCTAATCAGATGCTTCTCGAGTGTTTTTAAACCGATTTGTTCCGTATCAAGCGGGTTCAATTCCATGGTCTATCCTTCATTAGTTAAAATAAGATAGTGAAATCGATTTGAAATATAGAACTAGAATGAATCAGGCTTATTCTCCGATTTTCTGAAGGAATGATTCTTCATCCCAAATTTCAATGCCAAGGTCTTGAGCTTTTGTAAGCTTACTTCCGGCAGCTTCACCAGCTAATACCGCATCTGTATTTTTACTCACCGACGAGGTTGTCTTACCGCCATGCTTCTCAATCAATTCTTTAGCCTCATTTCTAGAAAGAGTCGGTAAAGTTCCTGTTAACACGATTTTCATGCCTTCTAATGCAGATGAAGCTTGTTCTTTCTCTTCCACTTCAAATTGAAGTCCAGCTTCAACTAAGCGTTGAATGATGGCCTGATTGGTTTCATTCTGGAAGAAGCTTACCACTGATTCGGCTATTCGAGGGCCGATAGAATCTACGGCAAGTAGTTCTTCTTCAGTAGCAGATTGGAGTGCAGATAGGGATTTAAATGCATAGGCTAAATCCTTTGCAACGGTCTTACCAACAAAGCGAATACCAAGGGCATACAATACTTTTTCGAAAGGTTGTGATTTACTCTTTTCAATTCCATTGATAAGATTTTGGGCACTTTTTTCAGCCATACGCTCTAGTGGCGTAATTTGATCAATGCTAAGGTCATAAAGATCAGCGTAATTGGTAATCAAATTAGCTGAAACCAGTTGATCTACAACGGATTCCCCAAGTCCATCGATATCTAGAGCATCACGAGCGGCAAAATGTTCAATTTTTATTCGCAGTTGTGGTGGACAAATAGGATTAATACATCTCCAAGCCACTTCACCTTCATACTTAATGAGTTCAGCACTACATGCAGGACAATGAGAAGGAAATTCAAAAGGTTGATTTCGATCTGGGTTGTCAGGATTTACTACACTTATGACCTGAGGGATGATTTCACCTGCTTTTTCAACAACTACAGAATCTCCAATACGAATGTCTTTACGTTGAATTTCATCTTCATTATGAAGGGAAGCTCGTTTTACTGTGGTTCCCGCAAGTAATACCGGATTAAGTTCAGCTACGGGTGTTATAGTCCCTAATCGTCCAACTTGAAGGGTAATATCATTAATGATGGTAGTAGCTTGTTCGGCCTCAAATTTATAGGCTATAGCCCAACGCGGGAATTTCGATGTAGTTCCGAGTTGCTCACGCAGTGATGATTGGTTGATTTTTATAACCACACCATCGGTTTCGTATGGGAGCTTATGTCGAAGTTCATCCCATTCTTTGATTTGTGAATGAACTTCTTGGATAGTTGAACAAACTTTGGGATGCTCGTTGATAGGGAGCCCAAATTCTTGCATCAACTCATTCTTTTTAGATTGAGTGAGCTGTTGGTCTTCGTTATCGAAAAGTACGTCGAAGGCAAAAAACTTTATAGGCCTTTGAGCTACAGCCTTTGGATCCTGCATTTTCAAAGAACCGGCTGTTGAATTTCTTGGGTTGGCAAAGGTGCTCAAACCCTCTTCTTCACGTTTTTGATTAAGTCGAGCAAAGGCTTCCCGTTCCATGAATGCTTCACCTCGAACTTCGACCACTTCTGGGTAGTTACCTTTTAGCTGAAGAGGGATATCACGGATAGTGCGAATATTCCGTGTAATGTCGTCGCCTTTCTGGCCATCACCACGTGTTGCACCCACTACAAGTTTACCTTGTTCATAACGAAGTCGAATGGAGGCACCGTCAAATTTCAGTTCAACAAAATAATCATAGTGATTATGTCCGAGTAATTTTTGAACCCTTTTGTCAAAGTCGTTTAGCTCTTCTTCGTTATAGGTATTATCTAAACTTAAAAGAGGAATTGGGTGCTCAACGGTCATAAATTCAGATGATACTTCACCACCAACTCGTTGTGTAGGAGAGCTAGGGTCGAGTAGTCCAAACTCGGCTTCAAGTTGTTCTAATTCTTTGAGCTTCTCATCAAATTCCTTGTCGCTCATAAAGGGTTGAGCGTGATCGTAATAGGCTTTATTTGCTTCTTCTAAGAGAGTTCTAAGTTCTTGAACTCGGGTTTTAGCCTCTTCTTTCTTCATTGAGTTTTCTAAAATCGAATAGGGTATATGATACTATCTGGTGCTGCTACACCTAGGTTTTCTGGAAATGTGAATGGCGCAGCTTGTAGGTATCGTGGTTGATTGAGGATTTCGCGCGTAATAACTACTGAATTTAACTCAGGATCAAAATGATTTTGACGAGGATTGTCAATCACATGACCATTAAACAATAATAGCATTCTTGAATACTGACCACGAACGAGTAGGGAATCACTAAAATCGAAGTTATAAGCTTCGCCTTGGTTCATCCAAAATGGATTGGTTTTGCCATTAAAATCACTAGTAACACGAACGGGGTCTAATACATCATAGGCAGCATATACAGCTACAGTAATAGTGTCATCTAAAGTAATTGCAGAATTTGAGTTTTGTCCAGCCGAAGAGTTTGTTGGTGAACTAAGTGGTACAGAAGTAGTACTTGTAGTATCTATAACCGAAGTACTTAGGTCATTATTCGATGATGGTTCAGATTGTGTGACTTCACTACTCAGAATTCCACCTTCTTCTTTGGTGAATAAATCTTGACCGAAATAATACCCAACGGCACCAAGCACAATTATTGTAAAAAAGATGCCTAATAGAATACCAAGTTTAGAATTTGTTGGAGCTGCATAAACTTTCTTGCTCATGTCGGCCCAATTTACTGTAGCAACAGTAGGTTTATCTTGAGTGGCAGCTACCGGTTCTTCTTGTAAAAATTCGGGACTTTCTTCGATCTCTTCTTCATAGGTAGATGCAGTGGATGACTCTGTACTAGCTACATTCGTAGAATCAACTTCAACTGTATCCTTATTTACACTATATGACTCAACAGAGGCATTGGGGTCGCGCAAAATTAGTAAATCGTTGCTATATGTGCCTGCTTCTGTTTTTTCTAGTGCTACTCTAATATGATCAGTCGGGATCTTTAAAGCCTTCGCATAACTTCGAATAAAACTTCGAAGATATGTAATACTCTCGCTGGAACTACTTAGTAGAGTGTCATTTTCTATAGATTGAAGGGTATGAACCGGTATTTTTGTAGAGTTGAATATATCCTCTAACGTTAAGTTCTTCTCCTTTCGGATGGTTGCGAGATCATTACCCAGCGACATATGCAACTAAATTAAATTTCATTTTTTGTGATTTACAGAGCAAACTAAGTAATTAAAGTTGTCAGCAAAAGCAACATTTCAAATTTAAAAAAGAAATAAAGTGCTCAAGCTCGTTAAATATTTTAGTTCCTCCATAAGTCATCTGTTATTTCCCGAAGTTTGCCTGCTTTGTGGCACCAAAGTTTCCGGAAAATTTAAAATTATTTGTACCGAATGTGCCGTTTATAAATTCGAAAGTGCTACTGAAACCTATGAAGATAGAATTAATATGCCTGAAGGAGTCTCGTTCAGGGTAGCACTATGGAGTTTTGACAAAGGTGGCTATCTACAGGAAATTTTACACAAATTGAAATATCACCGATTAACCGCTGTAGGTGAAGATTTAGGATTATTTCTTGGAGCGCGAATTAAAAAAATTCCTGCTGCAAAAATATTGAATAAAGAGAATTCATTAATACTGCCGGTTCCACTTCACCCCAGAAAAAAACGGATGCGCGGATTTAATCAGGCGAGATATATAGCTATGGGAGTATCGGAAGTTCTAGGTTTTCCGCTGTGTGATCCAAAAAGTGTTCGGCGAATTAAGAATACGAAGTCACAAACGGGTTATAGTCTAAAAAAGAGAAGAGCGAATATTTCGAAAGCATTTAGGATGGAGGATGCAGAAGAGATAACCGGCAAACATATCATTATCATCGATGATGTTTTTACTACTGGAGCAACAACCTTTGAGCTTGCCAATGAATTAAAAATTGCAAAGCCTTCAAGTATCTGCATCGCGACAGTGGCACAGGCATGAATTAAGTTATTCTTTAACTTATATTCTGCCATGACTAGAGAACCAAGCAAATACGAATGGAACATGATGGAATTGCAGGACGGTATTACTACCTCCAGTGGCAATTGGTATCATACAAACAGCAAACAGATTAATAACTATATCCCTGGGCTTCTTAAGAAGTTTAAGATCGAGGATATCATTAAAAATGCAGATCATTGGGTAGCTAGTGCTAATGGGTTTTCGCTGGTAGTTTATCTCATTCTTGCATTGCTTGGGGTTAATCCATACTTGTCAGGTATCATATCCTTACTCTTTTTTGTTATGTGGTATAGGAATACCAGTGCCTTTGCATACCCTGGATTAAATAGTTTGGCGAGACTTCTAAATTTTGATGGATTTATTTATGTGATATCCGGTGCTTCTCTCATTTGGTTAGGTATGTCGGGTGCTTATGTAGCTACCTGGATCGGCTTGGTGATGTTCTTTCTCTTTAAAGTTGGACTGCTTCAATTAGGTATGAAATGGCTGGATAAAAAAAGTGATAAAGCTGAACGCCAAGATAAGATTCTAAATATGCTTTTAATCCGTTATGGAATGAAAGAAGGGTTAATGAGTGGCAATATTGAAGACATGCAAAAGTCATTAATTAATACTGTGAATTACCACAAGACAAGGAAGAAAAAATAGGAATGTCGGAAAAGAAGATATTTCTAGTAAGGCATGGTGAGACAGATTACAACCGGGCCAAGTTGATGCAAGGTAGAGGAGTAAATGCTTCAATCAACGAAAAAGGTTTAGCACAAGCAGAGGCGATAAAGCGTGAACTTGAAACGATAAAGGTTGATGCTATTATAACGAGTGGCTTAAAACGAACTCAAGAAACGGCCAAGCCTTTAAGCATTCACCATGATGTTCCCATTCAAAGTTATTCAGAACTAGACGAAATGGATTTTGGGGCATTAGAAGGCAAAGCCTTTGATGAGGTAATAAATGATCTTAAAGCGTTGCATTCGAGTTGGAGTTCAGGATTGTTGGATGTGCCTGCTGGTGGAGGAGAGACCCCTATTGAGGTGTTTAAACGAGCAAATAAAAAGGTGCTTGAATTACTTGGAACAACCACAGCATCCACTATTGTTTTTGTGCTTCACGGACGGTTGTTAAGAATTTTATTATCTGAATGGCTAGGATTGGGGCTTAAGAATATGCATCAAATTGAACACACCAACGGCGCCATAAATGAACTTGTGTGGTATAAAGGTAAATTTGAAAGCCGGCTATTAAATCAGGTAGATCATTTGAATGATTTGCACCATGATTAATCCATATATATGAGGAATGTTGCTTATCTTCAAAGCTTGAAACCATCAGGCTAAAGAATTGGTTTTACGCTTTAAATAATCCAATAAAATTATGAGTGAAAAAGTAAGGTCGATGTTCGCTGATATTGCTAGCGACTACGACAGAATTAATACAGTTTTATCTTTTGGTGTACACCATGCGTGGCGAAAAAAAGCGATTTTAGAAAGCGAGGCCAAAACTGGTGATCATGTGTTAGATTGCGCAACAGGAACCGGTGATTTAGCGATTGCCTTTAAAAAGGTTGTTGGGGAATCAGGATATGTTATGGGGACTGATTTTTGTGCTCCTATGATTGAGCCAGCTCCTGCCAAAGCAGAAAAAGAAGGGTTGAGCATCGACTTTGAAGTAGCAGATGCGATGAACTTACCTTATGAAGATAATCGGTTCGATATTTCAAGTATATCTTTTGGAATCCGAAATGTAGACGAGCCAGTTACCGCACTTAAAGAAATGGCACGTGTTGTAAAACCAGGTGGTAGAGTTGTAGTTTTGGAATTTGGGCAACCCAATGGTTTACTCAAAATGCCTTACAATTTATACAGCCAACATATTATGCCAGCAGTAGGCGGTTTTTTAAGTGGTAACCGTGAAGCCTATACCTACTTACCTAGAACTAGTGCTGCTTTTCCAGCGGGTGACAACTTTATTAAGTTAATGGTTGAAGCTGATTCATTCTCTGAAATGAAAGCCATTAAATTAACTGGTGGTATTGCCTATATATATGTGGGCGTGGTTCGATAAATTTATATTTTAAGGTTTAATAAAAAACAGATTTATGCATATAGAAGACATTAAAAAAGTATTACCTCATCGCTACCCATTTTTATTAGTTGATAGAGTATTGGAGAAGGGTGACGATAAAATTGTAGCCATTAAAAATGTTACGGTAAACGAAGAGTTTTTTAACGGTCATTTCCCTGGTCAGCCCATTATGCCAGGTGTATTACAAGTAGAAGCACTTGCACAAGCGGGTGCCATTTTATTAATGACTGAAAAAGTTGAAGATCCTGAAAACTCATTAATGGTGTTCACAGGTATTAAGAATGCTAAGTTTAGACGTCAGGTTGTACCAGGCGACCAACTTAAACTAGAAGTTACACTAGGTTCAATGCGCCGTAATTTTGTAGTTATGACTGGTGTTGCAACCGTTGATGGTGAAGTTGCATGCGAGTTAGAAGCATCTGCAGCTATAGTTCCAAAGCAATAAAAAACCATGAGTACGAATACCTCTGATCGCCCCGCAAAAATTACCACACAAACGGTCGTAGATATGAAGCGAAATGGAGAGAAGATCTCCATGTTAACCGCTTACGATTTCACGATGGCCACCATTGTTGATCAAGCAGGTATTGATATTATTTTGGTTGGTGATTCGGCAAGTAATGTGATGGCTGGTTATGAAACTACCGTGCCAATGACTTTAGATCACATGATTTATCATACCTCATGTGTGGTACGTGGGGTTGATAGAGCACTTGTTATTGCCGACCTGCCCTTTATGAGTTATCAAGTTACGGCCAAAGAAGCTCTGATTAGTGCGGGCCGAATGATGAAAGAAGCTGGCGCCCACGCTATTAAGCTTGAAGGAGGAAAACCAATTGCTGGTACCATTCGAAAAATAGTAGATGCAGGTATCCCCGTGATGGGGCATTTAGGGTTGACTCCACAAAGCATTTATAAGTTTGGCACATATAAAGTAAGAGCTACCGATGAAGAAGAAGCCACAGCATTAATCGAAGATGCTAAACTACTTCAAGAGGCGGGATGTTTTTCCATTGTGTTAGAAAAAATACCTGCTAATCTAGCCAAGAGAGTTTCTGAGGAATTAGACATTCCTACTATTGGCATTGGTGCTGGTGCTGGTTGCGATGGACAAGTGTTAGTACTTCACGATATGCTTGGGCTTAACAAAGGCTTCAATCCACGATTTTTACGTAGATATGCCGATCTGCATTCTGAAATGACAGGTGCAGTTCAACAGTACATAAGTGATGTTAAATCACTTGATTTTCCTAACGAAGAAGAACAATACGGCGGATAATGAGCGACAAAAAACCACTGATTTTAGTTTGTAACGACGATGGTATTTTTTCACCTGGTATTAAGGCTCTTGCTGAAGTAGCAGAAGAATTTGGGGATGTAGTGATTGTAGCTCCCGACCGCCAACAAAGCGCTGTTGGGCACGCTATTACCATGTCGGTTCCTTTAAGAGCAAACGAGATGACGGTTGCCAGTAAGTATAAAGGATTTGCTGTAAATGGAACACCTGCCGATTGTGTAAAACTTGCACATGGTAACTTATTGGAGCGAAAGCCTGATCTAGTATTAAGTGGTATTAACCACGGGAGTAATGCAGGTATCAATATTCTGTATTCAGGAACCGTTAGTGCTGCTACCGAAGGTACGATTCTAGGCTATCCATCTATTGCTGTAAGTTGCACAGCCTACCCTGAAGACGCAGATTTAAAAGGAGCACAAGAAGCTGCACGCCGTGTAGTGCGTTATGTTCTCGATCGTGGTGGGTTACCAAAAGGTGTTACACTTAATGTGAATGCCCCTGAAGGCGAGTTCAAGGGTATTGAATGGAGCCGTATGGCTGATAGTCGTTATGTAGAGGAGTACGAAGATCGTAAAGATCCATATAACCAAGCTTATTACTGGTTAACAGGAAAGTTTGAACTGCTTGACGATCGAGAGGATTCAGATATTCATGTATTGAATGAAGGCAAAGCTACAGTTACGCCTATTCAATATGATTTAACCGATTATACTCTTCTAAAGGAAGACGGAGACGAAGTATTTATGTAATTAATTGAGCAAGGCGTCTAGTACCCTTGCTCTTTTAGCATCCGTAGAATTCCTGTCCAAAACTGGGTGTAAACCGGTTTATTCTCTTTACTTACTTGAACATTAATTTGGTTCATATGCGAAAGTTCAAGCGTTCCCATATGCTCACCCCATTTTGCACTTTCTACCGATACAAATGAGTCGTTGACCCCTTCTTTAGAATAGATTTGAGCATTTTGAAAGAGAAACACAGGATTTAATGATTTCTCTGTGCCTTTCCCCACAGCAGCGCTATACGAATAGTATGGAATATCAGGATGATTGGGTGTGTTAGGGTTGAAGGACTTTTGAATGTAGTTCCTACATAGTTGTTCAACCGAACTTAGTACTTGGCTTTTTTCTTGTGGGTATACACTATTGCCAAACCAATCAACCACATCGCTTAATTTCTCTGTGATGATTTCGGGGGTCTTTAGAATTAAATCGGCTAAATATGTGCCGTGGTGAGGTGAAGCAACCGTAGTTAAAGAGGTGACTCTATGGGCAATATCGAGATGAGCTAAAGCAAATCGCATATCTAAGCCACCCATACTATGGGCTACAACACTAACTTTTTCTATGCCGTATTTATCACACACTAAATTGATTAAGCGAACCCAATTTTTTGCCCTCGTTTCAATGGAAGCATAGGGCACTACATTTGGGGCAAAAGCCCATACACCGTGTTCTCTCATCAACATGCACGGATCATGTAGAGGAGAGGGCTTTACTAACGAACCAATAGCACCAAATCCATGGCAAAGAAATACAGGATATTTTAGAGGAATAATATCAGGTTGAGTAAACTCTTGAAGCTTAAGTCGCTTTAAAATAGCGGGAGTATTCGTCATGCTATTCAGCCCTTTGAGGTTCTGTGGTAATTAAACGGATGGTACTAAGTATCGTGTTGCCGTCATACACATAGATATTCATATCCTTTTCCGGGAAAAGGACTTTCGCTGGAGATGTAAGCTTTAAGTCTGTTAAAGATTTATGAAGATCGAAATGAAATACGGTCTTCGAAAAAGAAGGGGGTACAGGAACTCTATACACCGTTCGAGTGAAACTACTATCAACCTCAATTTTATAGGTTTTGTAGTTTGAACCTATAACTGGGTCTTCAATTAATCTAGTTTCTATGAGCTCATTTAGATCCATTAACTCAGATGGATCTACCTTTTCAATAGGTTTAGTGAAAACTAGAATCACCATACTTACAACGCATGATAACGCGAGTAGAATAGTGGTTAGCGATTTTTTATTTCTAATTTTCAAGCTTATTTATTTACCCAAGTTAGATTTAACAATCTAAAAACATCCAAGCTAAAAAGTTGGGTCAGATTTTAAATTTGTATTCTTTCTTAAAGAAATTACATTATACCCGATCATTTACAGACATATAGAAAAGTAGACAGGAAATTTAGTTCATCAAAAGCATTGGGTTAATACCCCAGGGGAATAATTGAAAAATCAGATTTGGGTAAAAGACGGCGCTAAAGATGCCTTTTTTATAGTTGAAAAACGCTCATTTGTCATTATAGAAGCAAGTGAAGGTGCGTTAAATCTATATGGGCAGCCAGAAACTTATTTTGAAAATAAATCACTTGAAGATTTAAGTTTTGAGTGTGACAAGAGTATTATTTGTGCAGATGGAGACCCTTACGCGAGTAGAATAATTAGAAGGCATAAAGCAGCAAACAATGAAGAGTTTCTTACCTATTTGTCTTTAGATGCGGCATGTGATGAGTCAGATAAAATAAGATGCAGTATTACACCTATCCAAGCAACTAACCAAATTGATCATCATGGGCTCCGTAACAGCGATTTAATATCCCAACATTTATACAAATCTGAGTTAGGTATTATTCATTGGCAACGAAATTTGAAATTATCTGAATGGTCAGACCAAATGGTAGCCATTTCGGGATTAAAGGCTGATGACGTATTAGGCTCTTCGATTTTTGACCTCAATTTTGTGGATTCTGAAAAGATTAATGAGGTAAAAAAGACTCTATTCTGCTATCTAGAAAAAGAGTATGAAAAATTTCACATCGAAACATTTTTAGCACAAAAAGACTCGGTTCAAAAGAGAGTAAAACTGAACTTTAGTGTGGTTTGGGATGATAATAGGTGTATAGAATCCATCATGTGTTTTGTGGAGGATAAAACCGATGCCTACCAAAAAGATCTTCGCATAAAAGAAAGTGAATTACGCTATAGAACTTTGTTCGACTCTTCTACAGAGGGAGTACTTATTTATAAAGATGGCCAATTTTTTGATTGTAATGAGCGAGCGACACAGTTATTTGGTTGTTCAAAGGATGAAATAATAGGTCAATCACCGGTGTTTTTTTCTCCTGAGTTTCAGAAAAATGGAGAAAGATCGGATAAGATGGCTATGAACTATATTCAAAAAGCCATTGAAACAGGTCAACAAACCTTCGAATGGAGCCATTCTAAACTTGATGGAACAGTTATAGATACGGAAGTGAGTTTAGTAGCTATAAATATTGAAGGTCAAACATACATTCAATCAATCATCAAGGATCTAACCAGCCGCAATGATAGAGAAACGCGCATCAGAAAAAGTGAGAAGCTATTTAGGAGTTTATTCGAGAATTCTTCGAATGCCATAGTAATGGTAGACGATACCAATAAGGTGGAGATGATAAACTCTAGCTTTAAGAAGCTGTTTGGTTACGATGAAACCGAAATCATTGGCGAAGATATTGATGCAGTTATAGTGCCAGATGATGAATATGAAGAAGCACCTAAAATGCCAGCTTTAGGAATGAGCCAAATTAAGCTCACAAAGGAAGTAGTTAGGCTGAATAAATTCGGTGAGCGTAAACATCTGATACTGTCAGCTATTCCCGTGTATTTAAATGAAAAGCCATTTAAAGGGTATGGAATTTATATTGATATCACAGATCTAAAAGAGAAAGAGCGGTCACTAAAACAATCGCTCTATGAAAAGCAGCTGTTGTTGGGTGAAATTCACCATCGTGTAAAAAACAATTTAGCCCTGGTTACTAGCTTGATTCAGTTGCAATCATATGAAGTGAAGGATGCACAGTTAATCGAAATTTTATCGAACTGTGAAGGTAGAATTCGGTCGATTGCCACCGTTCATGAGTTGTTATATAAAAGTGAAAGTTTTTCTCATATACCCTCTGTAGAGTGCATCCATAAAATTGTGAAGCAGATTCAGCAAATGGATGATAAAGCGGATATCACAACAGATGTTGAAGAACTTCAGATCAACATTAATCAAGCTATTACCTTAGGCTTGTTGTTGAATGAAATACTTGTGGATGCAATCAATAGAAGGTCTCAGATTTATCCACAAATCCATTTAGTATTGAAAAGAGATGGAGATCAAATAATGATTTCTATTAAATATGGTGAATGTGCACCGGTAAATGAGCTTCGAACAGAAGAGAGTAAAAAGTTCAATTCCACTCTGATAAATACACTACTTCAGCAGTTAGAAGCCGAACAACAACCACAACTGGATGGATATGGTGGGCAGATTATCCGTTTTAGAATGTCGGATGAAAAAGGTTCAGCAAGTTATAGCTTATAACGCTATTTCTTGAAAATATGACCTAACACAGCAGTTGCAACTTCTAGTTTTGAACCTTTGAGTTGAAGGCTATCAGAAGGGCTGATTAAGTGAACTACATTGGTGTCAACTTCAAAGCCTGCACCAGCTTCAGAGAGAGAATTAGCTACGATCCAATCAATATTCTTTTTCTTGAGCTTGCTGGTAGCATTATCAATCAAATTCTCAGTTTCCATCGCAAACCCAATCAGAGTCTGTCCTTCGAGCTTTCGCTCTCCTAGCCAAGCTAGTATATCTTGTGTGCGCTTTAAATCGATGGACGAAGAGCCTTGATCCTTTTTAACTTTATGCTGATGCGTTGTAGAAGGAGTGAAGTCAGAAACGGCGGCCGCCATGATGATAACATCCGCATCTTGGTGATTCTGAATAGCTTTAAATAAATCTTCTGCACTTATAATGCTTTCTGTAGTAACACCTTCTGGATGAGGAACGTGAATAGGTCCATGAATAAGGTGTGTAACCGCTCCTAAGCGTAATGCGGCCTCTGCCATGGCAATACCCATCTTGCCGCTGCTAGGGTTGGATATGAACCGTACAGGGTCGATGTATTCTCTAGTAGGACCTGCAGTTACAACCACTTTTTTGCCCGCAAGTGGACCTTCAATCGAACCAATGATTTCATCGGCTTTTTCTAGAATTACATCAAATTCGGGTAATCGACCCTTTCCTTCTAACCCACTTGCTAAAAAACCAGCTTCAGGTTCTAACACATGGTAACCGAACTCTTGTACGGTTTTAAGGTTATCCGTTACCGATGGGGATTCATACATCTCACCATCCATTGTTGGACAAATCAATAATGGGCAGCGAGCAGCAAGCACGGTGCTAGTTAGCATGTTATTGGCTGTGCCATGTGCAATTTTTGATAGGGTATTTGCGGTACAAGGTGCAATAACAAACAGGTCAGCCCATTCGCCCCAATAAATATGACGTGTCCAATCCGTGGAATCTGAATCTTCTGGGAAGATGTCGATGGCAACTTCATGGCCAGATAGGGAAGCAAAAGTATCTAAACCAACAAAGCGAGTGGCAGAAGGAGTCATTGTGACTCTAACTTCAGCACCCGCTTTTTGAAATTCTCTTAGTAAAAAAACAGCCTTATAGGCTGCGATACCGCCGGTAACACCTAAGATGATGCGCTTACCGGAGAGCATAATTAGTCCTTTTCTGGACGGCGGAAATAAGTTTTTCCATCTTCCATTTCATTAATGGCACGCTGAACAGCATGAGGAAGTTTTTCAAAAGATTTTGAAATCTGCTCTTGTTCTTCATTGAATGAAAACTCATCGTCATCTTCGAAACCTTCGAAGTATTGAAGTTTTTCATCCAACTCTAATTTTTCTTGAGCTGCGATTTGACGTGCTCTTTTTGCCATGATAACTAGCAACTCATATTTGTTGCCGGTAGTCTTTTTAAGCTCTTCGATGTCAATAGTTCTTATTGGCATATTCTCTAATTTGAGTTCATGAATTCTTCAACAGCGCGCTTAACTTGAGCGTAGGCTGCCTCTAAATCATCATTAATAATGACCCGATCGAACCGATCGGAGTAAGTAAGTTCTTCTTTAGCTCGTTCTAAACGTAGGGCTAAAGATTCGTTGTTTTCAGTGCCTCTGGCTATTAAACGCTGTTTTAGCACTTCCATTGAAGGTGGTTTAATAAAGATACCGAGGCACTCATTACCGTAAAGTTCTTTGATATTCACGGCACCTTTTACTTCAACGTCAAGCAGAACAAAATAGCCTGATTTTAGATTTTTATCAACCTCTGAACGTAAGGTTCCATAACGTGTTCCACCGTAAAATTCTTCCCACTCTAAGAAGTCTTTTTCAGCTATACGATCCTCAAATTCAGCAGGGGTTAAAAAGTGATAATGAGTTCCATTTACTTCGCCTGTTCGAGGCTTTCTGGTAGTGGCTGAAACTGAAAATTTAAGCTGCTCGAAGTCTTTAAAAAGTTTATGAGCAATGGTGCTTTTACCGGCTCCACTTGGAGCTACTAATATGATTAGCTTTCCTTTTTTCAAGTACCTGTCTCTTCTTATTCTACGTTTTGAACTTGCTCGCGAATTTGCTCTAATGTTTCCTTCGATCGAACGATGTGATGTGCAATTCCAGAATCGTTGGCTTTAGAACCAATGGTGTTGAGTTCACGGTTCATTTCTTGCGTTAGGAAATTCAAGCGACGTCCTGATGGCTCTGGCTGTTCAATGGCTTCAATAAAGAATTTTAAATGTGCTCGCATTCGAACAATTTCTTCAGTGATGTCCATTTTATCAGCAATCACGGCAATTTCCGTTTCTAACCTATCGCGGTCAAAGTTTTCATCATCCAGCAACTGCTGAATGCGATCTCTGAGTTTATTCCGGACCTCATCAACTCGGCCATCACTTACCTTTTCAACTTCGTTGAGGTTTAACTCAATGGCTTCAATGCGTTCGAGTAAGTCTTTTTTCAATTGACTTCCTTCTCGAGTGCGCATCGCTATTAAATTCTCAAGCGCTTGTTTTGCAGCTTTTTGAACCACAACCCATTTTTGGGCTAAAATTTCTTCATCATCTTCTTTAGTGATGAAAACATCATTAAAACTCGTGATGTTTCTGATACTTAAATCGCCTTCAATATCGGCTGCGCTTTGAACCTGGCGTAGCAAACGAGCATAGGCTTTTACTTTTACTTCATCTACTTCAATGTGAGGCTCACCCGAATCAACTTCCGACACGTGTACAGAAACATTCAGCTTGCCACGATATATCATGGACTGAATAAGCTCTTTTAAAGTGAGCTCTTTATCTTGAAGTCGTTGAGGTAGACGAATGGAAAGATCCATGTACCTACTATTGAGTGATTTGATCTCTACGGTTGCTGAAATGCCGTTTTCTACGGCTTCACCCCGTCCAAACCCCGTCATTGAAATAATCATAATAGAACCAATATTTTTTTAGCTGTGCAAAGGTACAAAAGTAGAAGGCAGGAATAAACAGTGAGTGCTACTTTAAAAAATTAGGAAATAAAGCAGTTAGCTCGAGGTTTAATAAATTAGTTGTCTAATAACCGACGATGGTAATTTATTTGACCTAAATGGTAGCTCATATGTGCGTACAGGTGCATGAAGAAGTATTCAACGGTCATTTCATGTCCGAAGGGTTCGATAGGATAGTTTTTTGAAAGTTCTTCATCTGTCATGCTATCTAAAGTGTCGCATACAGATTTCTTGGCCGCTCTGATGCGCATCAGTAATTCAGACCGATCTGTTTTGCCATTAAACTCAAAATCTCTGTCACGCTCGTATCCATCTTTGCTTATTACGCTTCCAAAAAAATGAGATAGATTGCCTGCAATGTGAAGGGCAAGGTTTCCACCGCTATTATTAATCCCTGATTCTTTGATCCAGAGATTATGTTCGTTGTTATAACTCATGATTTCAGATTCTAAGGTCTCAAAATCACGGGCGAATAATTGACAGAGTGTATCGGGATTCAAACTGTTTCCTCCACTTTTTTTAGACTAACGGCATTAGCACAATATCGCAAACCACTTGGTTGTGGTCCGTCAGGAAAGATGTGTCCAAGATGTGCATTACAGGTATTACAAACTATTTCCACGCGAACCATACCATGTGTATGGTCTTTAAGATAAGCGACTGCATTTTCTTTTATTGGTTGGGTAAAAGATGGCCAACCAGTTCCACTTTCGAATTTTTCGTTGGCATCAAAGAGTAGTGTGTTGCAGCAAACACAAGCATAAATACCGGGATCGAAACGACTGCACACATCACTCGAAAAAGGACGTTCAGTACCTTTCTGGCGGGTTACAGCAAATTGTTCATCGGTTAATAGTTGCTTCCATTCGGTTTCCGATTTCTCAACCCTTTGATCGGGTTCCGGATTACCATTTCGAGCAAAATTTAAAATATCTATCCACTTCAGCATAAAAGGAAATTTAGACTAATAAAGTATTTTAACCGCAGAAAGCAAAAAGTTCACTAAAATGATTCCCTTAGGGAAAAGAAAAAGCCCTCAAAAGAGGGCTTTAAGTCTAGTTTGCTACAAGCTCTTTTACCTTTTGTGCAAAAGCTTGGGCGGCTTCTGGCGATGTGCCTTCACTATAAATTCGGATTATAGGTTCTGTGTTTGATTTACGTAAGTGTATCCATCCTTCTTCGAAATCTACTTTAACCCCATCTACAGTATTGGGATTTAGTTCAGAGTAATGGTTGTTCACCATCGTGAGTACATCATCTGCATTTTTACCCAATTCAGCTAATTGGAACTTACTTTTACTCATATAGTAGTTCGGGAGAGTGGCTCTGTAGTCAGAAGAGGAGCCATCAAACTCAGCCAGTTGTTGAAGTACACATGCAATTCCTACCAAGGCATCTCTACCATGATGTAGTGCCGGTACAATTACGCCACCGCTGCCTTCACCACCTACAACAGCATCGTATTCTTGCATTTTCTTTACCACATTGATTTCGCCAACAGCAGAACGATGACATTTTTGTCCATGCTTTTCTGCGATATCATCCGCGACTCTAGATGATGAAAGGTTAGTGGCGGCACTCCCCGCATTTTTGCTAAGAATGAAGTCGAATACCGAAGCTTGAGTATATTCTTCACCGAATAGTTTTCCGTTATTATCTACAAGTGCTAATCGATCAGCATCTGGATCTGTAACAACACCAATATCAGCTCCTGAAGATTTTACCAGTTCACATATTTCTGTGAGATGTTCTGGAAGTGGCTCTGGATTATGAGGGAAAAGTCCATTGGGCGTACAATGAATTTTGTGTGTATGGCTAACACCAAGTTTATCCAACAATAGGGGAACAGCATCCGACCCTGCTCCATTTACAGCATCAACGGCTACAGATAAATTAGCTGCTTTAATAGTGTCTGCGTTAATAAAAGGAAGCTCAAGAATTTTTGAGATGTGGTAGTCTAAGAGGTCGTTATCTTCGGTTATAGTGCCTATTTCATCATACTTCTTGTAAGAAAATTCGCCTTTTTCAGCGATTTCTATCATTGCCTTACCTTGTTCGGCATCCATGAACTCACTGGTGTTATTCAGTAACTTAAGCGCGTTCCACTCTGCTGGATTATGGCTTGCAGAGATAATGATGCCTCCGTCCGCTTTGTGGCGAAGTACCCCCATTGCAACAGTAGGAGTAGGTACAATACCAGCTTTGATTACATTACAGCCAACACTGGCTAGAGTTGAAGCAACAATATGCTCGCATAGCTCACCTGTTACTCTCGAGTCTCTTCCTAAAACAACCGTACCACCTTTTAACCAAGTGCCATATGCCGCAGTAAAGCGAGCTAAATTTTCTGGGGTTAAGTCTGTGCCAAAAATGCCTCTAATACCTGAGACAGAAATCATTAATGCCATGGGCTTCTATTCTATGGTTTAAATTTTTATTCGAATGGGTTATTCCTGAGTGATACCTATTTACTTTTTTCAGGGAGCCAAGGAGTTTCTTGATTGCCACTCTGTTTGTTTTCATATCGAGCGAGTACAAATAGAAAATCAGATAATCGATTTAGATATCGTACCACAAATTCAGAGATGGAATCTTCTTTAGCGCAATCAACACTAATACGTTCAGCCCGTCTACAAACCGTTCTAGCAATGTGTAAGGTTGCACCAGCTTGTGAGCCTCCGGGTAAGATAAAACTCTTTAATGGAGGTAATTCTGTCTCCATTTGGTCGATGGCTTTTTCAAGAAAAGTTATTTCTTCATCTCCAATTCGGTCAATTCTAACTTCACGAGAAGGAGGGGTGGCTAAGTCGGCACCTAGTACAAATAGTTGAATCTGAACCTTTTCAAGTAACTCTCTAGTGGTGGTGTGAACTTCGTAGCTTAACGTTAATCCAAGTACGGAATTGAGTTCATCTACCGTGCCATAAGCAGCGATTCGGTCAGAGCTTTTGGAAACACGTTGACCTCCAAATAGTGAGGTTTCTCCAGAATCGCCTTTTTTTGTATAAATCTTCATAGTTGAGTTTTGCTGAAAAAATAGTCTTTTAAAAACAAAGATACTGATTACTAATCCATCAATTTAGTAGTTCAAATTACAAAAGAAGCATAGTATCTTAGTGGAGCTTTAACTTAAGGACGGTAATCGGTACATGAAAAGAACAATCATTATTTTAATATTATCCTTGGTCGGGATAACATCAGCACAAGCATTTCAAGATAAGAATGTAGAAACGGGGAAGGATGTTCTGAAATTGATGCAAAATCAATACAAAGATACTTGGTACAAACACCTAACATTTACCCAAGAGACCATTTTCTATGGAGCAGGAGAGCGTATTGAAAGAACGCAAACTTGGTATGAAGCTATGAGTTTGCCGGGTAAGTTAGCCATCAAGTTTGATGACAAAGCAAGTGGCAATGGAATATTATTTAATGACGGGGTGCAGCATGGCTACGCCAATGGCATGAAGATTCAGGAGATGAATCGTGTACACGATATGCTAGTACTGGGTTTTGATGTTTACCATCAGTCGGTTGATAAGACTGCTGAGCAATTAGAAACGTACGGCTATGACTTATCAAAGGTGTATGTTGATGAGTGGCAAGGTAGAAGTGTGTATGTAGTAGGTGTAGATAAACCTGACTCGACTAAAGCACAATTTTGGATTGATCAAGAACGCTTAGTGTATGTGCGAAGTTTGACCATTGGTCGGCAAAATACGATCCAAGAAGTACGATTTAATAAGTATCAGAAAATTGGAGAAGCTTGGATTGCTCCTGAAGTAGTAATCTTGATCAATGGAATGAAAGGACTCGAAGAGCGGTATACCGAAATTGATACACCCGACACTTTGAACCCTCTCATATTTGATCCAGCTTCATTTGTTGAAGCTGATTGGGATCCCGCCGATTAAGCGGAGCAGCTTGCACCACCTAACACACAAAACTGTGCACAATATGGGTGGTTTAGATATACTTTTTGGAATGAATCTTTAAGGCTATTCCCTAATTCGAATTGCTGATCATAAGCAATGAGCGTACATGGCAATACCACTGGTTCATCAGTACCCTTGCGCTTCACTACCATGCGTTCAGTAGCGCACATTTGTTGTTGAGGAGTTACATTTAAAATATCCCAACAAGCCGTTGTGATTTCGGGCACGTCTTGAGTAGTGGTCATTTCAGGGAAGATCACTATGTTTTCGCCATCTGCAACTTGTATTCCTACATCGTATTCATCCAGTATGCTCTGGTAGCCTTGAAGTGCTGTTTGAATAGATTCGTTGGCTAAAGAACGACCTGCAACACCTAAAGCAATGCCCATTTTGTGTAGCTTCGCCATAGTTGATAGGGTTCGGTCGAACGTTTTCGGACCACGTTCACTTTCGTGCATCTCAGCGGTGTAATGATCTAAGGAAATACGAAGCGTAAGCTTGCCAGTGTATTTCTTGTTCAATTTATCTAACTCTTCAAAATGCTTGTCGATTGCGCGATAAGCATTCGAAAGCACAAGAACATCGAAGCCACGAGATAAACAAAGTCTAAGAATCGGGAGCATATCTTTATTCAAGAACGGCTCACCGCCCGTAAAAGAGATTTTTTTTGTGTCTAAAGCTAAATCACGAATCTCATCAAGATACTTTTGTACTTCATCTGTTGTGATGTATAGCAGCTCATCGTTAGTAGGAGATGATTCGATGTAACAGTTTTGGCATTGTAGGTTACAACGAGTACCTGTGTTAAACCATAGTGTCTCTAATTTGTGTAGTTCAACATAAGCACGGTCTTCACCTTTTCCAGTAACCGTTACTTCTTTGAATTTACCACGTGTGTGAAAATTCTCTTTAATCTCTTGTTCTTTTAACAGCATGCAGCAGTATCGTTTGAGTTTGAATTATCTGTGTTGAAAGGTGCGCTTCCTCCGCATCCTTCAAAAATTCCGTAATGGGTCTCAAAATCACCCCAGAAGTCAAAGTGATCTTTAAATCGAGTATCGTGCAACATCATGTAAGTGTTGCCACAAACGGGTTCGATTTTACCTGTTTCAAATAAATGGTGATCGTCGAGTAAAAACGCATCTTTTTGATGCTCTATCGAGCCTTTATATCTCACCGCTTGCCCATAATCTTCGCAATCGCTTTCGAGCTTAGGAAGCTTCATTAGACGATAAGTAACCGAGTAAAAATTGATGTTGCCTACTTTCTCTTTTAGTTCTTCATCCTCAACCGCAATAGGATTGGATGAAACAGCTCTTGGGTCAAGAAACCCAACTTCTTTTGAGATGTTTAAAAAATCATTCCAGTACAGTGCGCCACTTAAGCATTCACCATATAAAATTGGGTCATCTACTAATTCCTGAGGCACTCTACGATCAGCATATACATCGCTAAAGTATATTTCACCGCCTTCTTTTAATAGGTCATATGCGCCTTGAAGTACAGCCCTTTTATCGGTGGCAAGGTTAATTACACAATTAGAAACAATGAGGTCGAGTGATTGCTCAGGGATTCCAAGTTTACCTAGTTCTTCAATATTCCCCTTTAAAAACTCAAAATTTGAAAATCCGAATAGCTTTGCGTGATAATCCTGATGCTTTTTAGCCACTTCTAATTGGGCGTCGGTCATATCAATACCAATAACATGTCCACTTTCGCCTACTAATTTGCTAAGGATGAAACAGTCGCGCCCTGAGCCTGAACCTAAGTCGAGTACTTTAAGGCCTTTTAAATGAGTTGGAATAGTTAGCCCGCACCCATAGTACTTAATCATAGTTTCATCGTGAAGCTGACTAAGAATGTCTTTTATATGTCGGGGGTACTCGATGTCTGTGCAACAAGCCGATGTGCGAAGGTCATCGGAGGATTTTAGTGTAGTTCCGTAATAGTCGGAGACTTGGTCGTGAATATCCGTTTTCATACACCTCAGAAAAAAAGTTATAATTTGAATGCGTTCTGTTTTAATAACCTTTACGAAGTGGCGACTAAAGCAGATGGGTTAATTAATAAAATTATTCTCTAAATAATTCTATAAATCTGCATTTATATATGTTTTTCTTCCTGTCTCAAATGCAATATTAAGGTGGGCATAGGTTTGGAGCTCTTTGAGAAATTGAGGTGCTTTTGCCAATTCACAAGCAAAAGTCTTAGTTACGTCATCGGTATATGTAGCTTCTTGTTCATGTAAGCCATAATTAAGTACCAATTTATTTATCAGATTCTCTTGATTGTAAGGGTAGGTTACTTCAAAAAATTGTACCAACTTAATGGTTTGAAGAGTAGCGCTTTCAATCACTTCTTGGGTAGAATTGCCATAGGCTTCGATGAGTCCTGTTTTGCCTAATTTAGTGCCACCGAAATAACGAACTACTATGGCTCCAACATCAACAAGATTGGCTGACTTCAATTGATTCAGCATAGGTAAACCAGCTGTGCCACCGGGTTCACCGTCATCACTGCTAAATTCGATGGGCTGCTCGGGATTGATGCGATACGCATTGCAGTGATGGGTAGCATCCCAGTATTCCGTTCTTAACTCTTGAAGTTTGTTTTGGAATGCTTCTTCATTGCGAGCAGGGAATAAAACAGCAAGGAATTTTGAGCCTCGATCTTTGTAAACGATTTGGTAAGAGGTAGCTACTGTCTTCAGAATAATCCGTTTTTTTAATTTATTGGAAGTTAAAAGAAATAAACTCTGATTTCACTGTGGTATTTAGAGTGATTCTGTCTTGCCATTGAAATAGGAAAGAACGATTTTCGGGGCGAAATTTGGCAGATCAAAGTTTCAATAAATAATGAAACTCCGCAAGCATTGTGCTTGTTATAAACGCAAATAAACTTAACTACACATTTATGCCTTCACTTCTTAAAGCGATTAATTCGCAGGTAGGACGAAAGATCATGACCGGCATTACAGGAATAGGCTTAATGCTATTCTTAGTAGGTCATATAGTTGGGAACTTATCTATTTTTGGTTCACCTGATGCTTTCAATATTTACACTAAAACACTTGAAGACTTAGGGCCGCTGCTATATGTAATTGAAGCAGGTCTAGCATTCTTCTTTTTATATCACACAATTTTAGGTATTTCAATTTGGTTGAACCGTCGCAAGGCGCGTCCAGAGGGGTATAAGAAATATCAAACTAAAGGCGGAGCTAGCCACCAATCGCTTGCTTCACGAAGCATGATTTATACGGGTATCATCACTTTAGTTTTCCTTGTTTTCCATATATGGACGTTCAAGTTTGGTGACACTGAGATGGTTCAGTTATCAACGGGTGAGATGGGAAGAGATCTCCGTGCACTTGTTATTGAGAAATTTACAGAGCCACTTTATGCATTCGGTTACACCTTTGTATTAAGTTTACTCATCCTACACCTTTCGCATGGATTTTGGAGTGCATTTACTTCATTAACGATGAAAAATGGCAAAGGCTCAAAGAAAGTTCAGTTAGCGGCTTATGGTTTTGCAATCGTAATTATGCTAGCATTTATTTTTATCCCGCTGTACATCTACTTTACAGGCGGCGAAGGTTCATTAATATCATACTAAAGGAATTTGAAGATGAAATTAGACGCAAAAGTACCTGAAGGCCCGTTAGAAGAAAAATGGAAGCAGCATAAGAAAAACATGAAGCTTGTTGCTCCAAATAACAAGCGGAAATATGAAGTAATTGTTGTAGGAACCGGATTAGCAGGTGGTGCAGCCGCAGCTACTATGGCTGAACTAGGCTACAATGTAAAGAGTTTTTGTATTCAAGATTCTGCTCGTAGAGCGCACAGTATTGCAGCTCAGGGTGGTATAAACGCCGCTAAAAATTACCCAAATGATGGCGATAGCATCTATCGTTTATTTTATGATACAATTAAGGGTGGTGATTATAGATCACGTGAAGCCAATGTTTATCGTTTGGCTGAAGTGGCAAACAATATCATTGACCAAGCTGTAGCACAAGGGGTTCCTTTTGCTCGTGAGTATGGTGGATTACTCGCAAACCGTTCGTTTGGTGGAGCTCAAGTATCACGTACGTTTTATGCACGTGGCCAAACAGGTCAGCAGCTATTGTTAGGTGCATACCAAGCAATGATGCGCCAAGTTAATACAGGTAAGATTGATTACCATCCACGCCACGAGATGCTTGATGTAGTTATCATTGATGGCCAAGCACGTGGTATCATCACAAGAGATTTAGTAAGTGGTGAGTTGAAGCGTTGGGAAGCTGATGCAGTTGTACTTGCAACTGGTGGTTACGGCAACGTGTTCTATCTTTCAACCAACGCTAAGAACTCGAACGTAACAGCGGCTTGGAGAGCACACAAGCGTGGTGCTCTTTTCGCAAACCCTTGTTATGTGCAGGTTCACCCAACTTGTATCCCAGTATCGGGCGACTACCAGTCGAAGCTTACTCTAATGAGTGAGAGTTTGAGAAATGATGGTAGAGTTTGGGTGCCAAAGAAGAAAGGAGACAAACGTCATCCTAATGATATTCCAGATGCAGAACGTTTCTACTACCTAGAGGAGAAGTATCCAAGTTTCGGAAACTTAGTGCCTCGTGATGTAGCTTCTCGTAATGCAAAAATTGTATGTGATCAAGGTTTAGGTGTGGGCGAAACAGGCTTAGCTGTTTACCTTGATTTCCGTGATGCTATTAAGCGCGACGGTAGAGATACAATTGAAGCGAAATATGGTAACCTGTTTGATATGTACGAAAATATTGCAGGTGAGAACCCATACGAGCAACCAATGAAGATTTATCCTGCTGTGCATTACACAATGGGGGGGCTTTGGGTTGATTACAACTTAATGACCAATGTACCGGGCTTATTTGCTACTGGAGAAGCGAACTTCTCTGATCACGGTGCAAACCGATTAGGTGCTAGTGCATTGATGCAAGGTTTAAGTGACGGTTACTTTGTATTACCAGCTACTATTGGTAACTACTTAGCCGACCTAGAGCCAGGTAAGCGTTATGGTACCGATCATGAGGCATTCAAAGCTGTAGAACAAGAAGCTCAAGAAAAGATTGATAAGCTACTGAGCATCAAAGGTAAACGCACTATTATCGATTTCCACCGAACTTTAGGTAAAATTGTTTGGGATAAAATCGGTATTGCTAGAAATAGAGAAGACCTTCAAAGTGCTATTAAAGAAATTCAAGCACTACGCGAAGAGTTCTGGCAAAATGTGTACGTACCCGGCGAAAAGAATAACTACAATAAGTACTTGGAATTTGCAGGTCGTGTAGCTGATTTCTTTGAACTAGCTGAGTTGATGGCAAAAGATGCCCTTGATCGTGAAGAGTCATGTGGTTGTCACCTCCGTGAGGAATTCCAATCGGAAGAAGGTGAAGCAATCAGAAACGATGAAGACTATTCATACGTAGCAGCTTGGGAGTACAAAGGCCTAAATGGTGAGCTACAAGAAGAACTACATAAAGAAAATCTTGAATTTGAATACGTTGAACTAAAGCAGCGTAGCTACAAGTAAGGAACATATTATGAGTAAAGACATGAAAATACATTTGAAATACTGGAAACAGGCTGGTCCTGACGTTGAAGGTCATTTCGAAGAGTATACCTTAGACAATGTGAACGAACATATGTCCTTCCTTGAAATGTTGGACGTATTAAATGAAGAACTTCAGCTAGAAGGTAAAGAACCTGTTGAGTTTGATTACGATTGCCGTGAAGGTATTTGTGGATCGTGCAACTTGGTGATCAACGGACAAGCACATGGCCCAAAAGCAAAAGTAGCTTGTTGTCAGCTTCACATGCGTAACTACAAAGACGGTGATCATATTACCATCGAACCTCCAAGAGCAGCAGCATTTCCTGTAATTAAGGATTTAGTTGTGGATCGTGGTGCTTTCGATCGTATCATCGAAGCAGGTGGTTATGTTTCAGTAAAAACTGGTTCAGCTCAAGAAGCAAATGCACTTCCAGTTGAAAAAGAATTATCTGATGCAGCATTCGATTACGCTACCTGTATTGGTTGCGGAGCTTGTGTGGCAGCATGTCCAAACGCTTCAGCTTCCTTGTTTACAGGTGCTAAATTAGCTCACCTCAACAAATTCCCGCAAGGTGAAGTTGAGCGTAGCAATAGAGCTGTTGCAATGGTAGAACAAATGCAAGAAGAAGGCTTCGGCGATTGTTCAAACTTTGCTGAATGTGAAGCAGTTTGTCCGAAAGGTATTTCTATCTCAGCGATTGCTGAAATGAGAAGAGATTATATGAAGGCTGTTATCAGCTAAGAAATTAGCCTTTATACATTCGTTATTAAGCCATACATGTCTCATGTATGGCTTTTTTTTTATATCTCTTACAAGTATTAGAAGATTCTGTAACAGTGTAAATAGTTAACTCTCTATATTACTAAGGCAATGATTTAAGCACTCTATAGATATTTACTGAGACATTATTATGTTTTTTGAAACCCACTCCCTCATGGGCCATCTTAAAATGATACTGTTTGTTGGGTTAATTACTTGCACAACGGCAATGAATACTCAAGCACAACAGACCATCCCATGCACAAGCGATACAAACTTTAGAACCTTAGACTTTCTAATTGGTAGCTGGACTGTAAAAAGTACCGATGGAAGTAGAGATATCGCCACTTCAACGTTTAAGAAAGAAGCAAAAGGTTGTGCAATCACGGAGCACTGGGAAGGAATAAACGGTTTTCAAGGTTACAGTTTATTCTATTATAGCCCAATGAAAAGTAACTGGTTTCAAGTATGGATTACAGAAGCCCCAAGAGCTAGAGGCGGTTTAAAGGAAAAAGAGATGGACATGTATCCACCCCTAAATAGTGTAGTTTTTAAAACAACATACTATACCAACAATGGCACTCAGATGTTGGAAAAAACCACCTATACTCGCACATCAAGGGCTACTATTTTGCACCAAATTGAAGTAAGTACTAATGGAGGTTCCGACTGGTCGGTTTCCTTTGATGCCGAATACCATCGTAAAAGAAGCCTCTAAAATTGAACTAGATCAATTTAAAAAGGGTATCTATTTCGCTTTTGGTATTCATCGAATTCGGTGATACTCGAATGGTTGAATGGTTATCAAATGGTCTTAAAACCACTCCATGCTGATTGAAAATTTCATTCGAGAATGTGGATGGTTTTTTATGCTTTAATTCGATTACAAACAAGGAACCGCTTAACTCCCAGTTATTTGGCGATCGCCATTCAGTATTTGGGTTTTGGTGAGTGAGTGTTTTGGCATAACGGGTGAGTGATTGTAGCTTTTCCGTTTTACCCGATTTGAATGAGTTTTTTTGGAAGTCGAAACAATGGGCTAATGTGACAACTTCAGCTAGGTTTCTCGTGCCATAATCTTCAAAAATACGTGCACTATTTTCCCATCTATTTTGCCCCCAAGTAACCCACATAGGAGCAATTTCACGTTGTGCTTTTTCACTGAAGTAAGCGAAACTGACTCCTTTTGGTGATTGAATCCATTTGTGCGTACTTGTTGCTAATACATCAACATCCAAATCCGAAACATTGATAGGGATCATACCTACCGTTTGAGCTGCATCTACGGCTATGAGCTCAACACCTTTTGATCGGGCTAGTTTAGCGATTTCTTTGAGGGGGTGGCGTAATCCAAAAGTGTTATCAATATGAGGAATTGAAAGTACTTTGGTATTCGAGCTTATCTCACGATCGTAGAGATCCAGAATTTGTTGGATTGAAATCGTTGGTAGTTGATCGGTTGGGAAATCAAACGATCGAACTTTATAACCTCTTGTTTTGCTGTGAACCTGAAATGGAATACTAGCTCCAGCATGATTCAGATTACAAAAGAGAACTTCATCATTTGGACCTAATGGAAAGCCTTGTGCAATCAGATTGAATACTTCAGTAGTATTATGAGTGAAAGCGATGTTTTCAGCCTTGGTATTGATATAATCTGCCGCTTTTTGTCTACTCAACTCAACAGGCTCAACCCACTCTGGTCCCCACATATGTAACCATGGGTTGGTTTCACACAATTCAAGATAGTGGCGATGGGCTTGCTGAATAAGAATGGGAATGGTTCCTATAGACCCATGATTTAGATACGTGACACTAGGGGAGAGGGAATAATCTGTGGCCGACTCTAAACCAGTCATCGTTCGCGATTGAAGCTCGTGATTAGCCCACTCAGAAACAGCAGTGATGCTACCGAATGCCGCTGCACCAACGCCCGATGCTAAAGTTTTTATAAATCCACGTCGTGATGTTTTCATAGCTTTAAAATGAAGTTAATACCGATACAAGTTTAGCCATGTCTTGTTCATCGTTATAGATACTCGGTGATACTCGAATCGCATCTCCTCGATAGGAAACTAAGATGTTGGCTTGGGTGAGGGCTTCTTTAATCTTCTCCATATCATGCTGATTGCCCAAACGAATTCCAAATAAGTTGGAGGCTCTGTATTCAGTTTCTTCAATCCAATAACCCGCCTCTCGTAATTTTTGAATGGATGGTTCTACAAGATTTCTACAATACTCTTGGATGTTTTCAGGGCCCCATTCATTCAGTTTTTTTACCGCAGCAATTAACATCGGCACTAAGATAAAGTTACTATGCTCGCCTACTTCATAGCGTAAAGCTCCATCTTGGTACCGATCACTATAGTTCACTAAATTTGAAAAGTTTTCACTTTCATATCTATTAATCCAGTTCTGTTCAATAGGCGATCCATGGTCTAAAGCCGGACCATAGTACGCCATCCCGATACTATATGGCCCCATCAGAGATTTATAGCTTGCTGTAACTAACGCATCAGGTTTAATCTCATCAATATTGAATGGCATTGCCCCAATTGATTGAGTGCCATCGATGGCCATTAGTGCACCTACTTTAGTAGTTTTGGCACGAATGGCTTTCATATCAAAGATGGTACCATCCGCCCAATGTATATTACCCATTGCTATTAGACGAGTATGTTCGTCTATAGCCTCCAGAATTTGCTCGTTCCAAGCCTTTCCCCTCCCATCTATGGTATTGGGTGGCGCAATGGTTTTGATGGTCGCTTGGGCTTTATTCGCGATTTCCATCCATGGATACACATTGCTTGGGAATTGCTCGCCAGCAACAATAATATTATCGCCTGCTTTTATTTCAACATTCTTAGCAACATTTGCCATCCCATAAGAAGCAGAAGGAATTACAACTAGTCTATTCGGTTCACTACAATGAACAAGCTTAGCATATTCTTTTCTAAGTATGTCGGTTTCATCAAAAAAATCGGTAGGAGGAATTATATGTGGACGGCGTTTCCTTTTAATGCCCTGAATTCCCGCTTCTTCTACGGTATTCAAAAGTGGAGACATATATGCGCAGTTCAAAAAAGTAACATTAGGGTCTAAATCGAATTCAGCTTTCTTACAATCCATGAAAAGGGGCAAGTATTATTTAATTGAAATATCAGCTGAAAATCATGTACTCCTTTCAGAATTCAAAATGAGATGCTTACTTTTAATGAAATTTTCAAAGAGGATAAATGATAAGAACAGCTACTCTTCAAGACTTAGAAACCATTCACTCCCTAAATGAAGCCGCACTTCCGCATGTGAATAGCATTCCTATTGCAGATTTCGAGGAGTTTCTGCAAATAGCTAAACACTTTGTTGTAATCGAAAAGGAGAATGAAATAGCGGGATTCTTGATTACTCTCGACGAGAAGCAAAGCTATGATAGTGTTAATTATCAGTTCTTTTTAGATCAATATGATAGTTTCGAATATGTTGATCGAATTGTAATTGGGGATGCTTTTAAAGGAAGGGGATGTGGTAAAGCGTTATATCAATTCCTATTTGAAAATACTGAGTATCCTAGGGTAACCTGTGAAGTAAACATTGAACCACCGAATGATGCATCCATGAAATTTCATGAGAAAATGGGGTTTTATGAAGTAGGTCAGCATCGAAGTGAAGGTGGGACAAAGTTGGTGTCGCTAAAGTGTAAGGATATCGATTAGGACTTAATCGGCACTACTTTCCACTTTAGTTTCGAAGTAATAAAAGGCATCAATGATGTCCAAATACAATCCATCGAAGCCGGCATCGATGATTTTTTGGGTATAGGAAGACTCATCTCCATAGATAATACGCTTCCAATCTTTCTGCCAATAACGCACTTTGTAATTGCCTTCCCAATAAGGGTTTTCTTCATCTAACCAAGAAGGAGGATTCTGATCCCATGATGGTTTCCAATAATATCGGAAGTCACCAGATTCCCCAATACTCATGTAACTGACCAATAAACGCTCACCACCATTCTTTTTAGTTCTTATTTGTTCTAGGTCTAGTGGTTGCAATACTTCATCATGGAAAAAGGCATCCATGATTATGAGGTCATAATTGGTATTTGCTAAAGTAGATAGTAGCTCTTTCTTAGTTTCGAAATGTTGATAATTAAGTAAATAGAGGAAGTTTTGAACGTCATTAATGGAACGAATATTTAAGGCATTCTCATTGGGCAATCGCACCGGATGGTCTGGGATTCTATCTAATTCACGCGAGTTGGCACTAAAGGAAATGAAATTTCGCTGCTTATTTTTTGAATAGGCGTCGTCCATTAAGTTGGGGTACTTCACGTAGTCGGTAACAAGTACTGGTTTGTTATTTTCTTGTGCCACATCAAGTAAGGAGGTGATATACTCGGTGCTTTCTAAAGGGGTAGGAGTGTCATCGGCTTCATAACCATAAAAAAGGTCTTCCTGGCCAATGGCATCTATAGCCGACAGGTATTGCTGAGCAACTACAGTATTCTCTGTTGATTCCTTAAGTAGAATCTCATGACCATTTTGAGGTATGACTATGAAATCTTCATCTTGATTGCGGGCATAATCACCAATTTCGATCACAAAATTCCGCATCTCTTGGCGATAATCTAGGTTTTTTGCTTTTTCAGTTGGAGTGCAATTACTGAGGAACAAAAGCGCTAGTAAAAAGAAGAATAGCTTCATGGATTTTTGTTTGATGAACTCGATGATATCAATACTTTCAGACAATGAAAAAAGAAGGTGTGAATTTGACCGATTCAATTCAACTTGCTGAACAGAAGCTTCAAGAAATATGGGGGTATCCTGAATTTCGGAAAGGGCAGAAAGAAGCTGTTTCGGCAGTATTGGAGAATAGAGATACTTTAGTGCTTTTCCCTACAGGTGGGGGTAAATCACTGTGTTATCAAGTTCCAGCTTTGGTAAAAGAAGGGCTTACATTGGTTATATCGCCACTTGTGGCACTCATGCAAGATCAAGTGCAGCAACTTCAAGATCTAGGGGTATCGGCTACATTTATCAACAACACGATTGCGCCTTTTGAGGTTGAACAACGCCTCGTTAATGCTCGCAATGGGATGTATAAACTGTTGTATTGCTCGCCAGAGCGACTTAAAACAACCTTATTTCAAAATGAACTTCAGAACCTAAATGTTCAACTGGTTGCTGTTGATGAAGCACATTGTGTGTCGGAATGGGGGCATGATTTCAGGCCTTCATACCGAGAAATAAAATCTAATCTTGCAGGGCTTCCATCCACTACCTCTTGGATTGCCTTAACAGCTACGGCCACGCCTGAAGTAAGAGCGGATATCATTCAAAATTTAGAGTTTGAAAACCCTGAAGTGATTTCCTTAGGTTTCTCTCGTCCCAATTTAAAGTGGTGGGTAGTTTACACAGAGAAGAAACGTGAAAAGCTGATCGAGGGAACACTTAAAGCGCTCAAAAAAGGGGACGGTTTAATTTATGGTGGTACGCGACGAAACTGTGAAAATTGGGCGGCTTATTTTTCGAACCAAGGCATCAAGTGTAAAGCATACCATGCAGGTGTTCAGCCACTCGACCGGCGCGATATTCAACGTTATTGGGTAAAAGGATCTGTTCCCTTAGTGGTGGCTACGAATGCATTCGGGATGGGTATTGATAAGCCCGATTGTCGATTTGTGATTCACGAGGAGATGCCTTTTTCAATTGAAGCCTATTATCAAGAAGCAGGACGTGCAGGGCGAGATGGGGAAGAAGCCTTTCCCATTTTGTACTATAAACCCACAGATTTTAGCCAAGCAAAGCTACGTATTGAACAGAGCTATCCCACTCGTGAACAACTAGAAAAAGTATATCAAGCATTATGTGATAGTTTAGAGCTAGCCGTTGCTGGGGTGATGGAGGCTTCGGTACCTCTCGATATAGAATCCGTAAAGATTCGTTCGAAGCAAGCTCTGGGTATTTGTAAATCGTCACTGCGCTTACTGGATCAATTTGGCATCATAGCTTGGGAGCAAAAAGTAAAGAGTGGTTTATCGATTCAGTTTATTCTCAGTAGAGATATGCTGCAAAAGTTCAAAGAACGGTGCAATAACCCTGAGAAGGTAGAATTTGTAGATCAACTTGAACGGGTATTAGATGCCCGTGCCTTTTATGAGTCGGTGGACATCGAAGAAGAGTACCTCATGAGCGTGCTTAATGTTAGCCGGAATGGATTGGTTAAAGCATTAAACGTACTGATGCAAAACGATCAAGTGTTGGTGTTTAACAAGCTTGAAGAGCGAGACTTAGTGCGTGTGTTAGAAGCTCGCTCATCTCAATTACCTATAGGGAAAGATGAAGTTGAAAGGCATTGTAAGCATCTACTTCAAAAGCTTGATAAGATGAACGAGTTCGTGCTATCAAATAGCTGTAGAGAGGTTTTCCTTCAGCAATATTTTGGGAATTCAGAAACTCAAGAATGTGGACATTGCGACAATTGTATAAAGACGAATGAGAAGTGGCAATCACAGGGCATGGATGCCAAACTATTGCGGGCATCGATGCAGCAGCTGGCGAGTCAACCTCGTAGTGCTGAACAGTTAAAGTCAGCATTAAATATTGACCTTAATACAGCGCAATCGATCATTCAATATCTTTTAAAAGAAGAACGCATAGAAGCGGTAGAAGAAGAAACTGGACTTTACTCCATTACATCATCTAGCTGAACGGGAGCAGGGCCTTTCAGCTGTTCAGTTGAGTCTTGCACATTTTCAAAGAGTACCATGAGTCGATCAATCCGCTCTATAACACTGTCTACTCTAACTTGTTGAGCTGCAACTTGGCTTTGATAAAACTGATGACTTGTTAGAAATTCCTCTTTCGATATGTCATATTTATCCCAAATAGCATTGAGTAAAGAGTCAGGTTTCTGTGGTGGTAAACTTGGATCGTAATACACCTTAAGTAGCTCCAATTCCAGAAAGATATCTAAATACAGATCCTCACTCATTAAATCAGCAGGTGCATCAACCTTGTATTCTTCAACACAACTGAGCTGGAGTGCAGTAAAGATGAAAAGTCCGATGAGTAAGAATCTGTTTGCCATATTATTTAGCAGGTGCTTTTGGATCTAATGGGCGCATAATTAACTCATTTATCAAGAAATTATCTGGAGTTTCAAGTACATGAATAAGCGTATTTGATACATCTTTAGGGTGCATCATATTAGGGTGTTGGTCTACATCTTCCATTGAATCAAAGAAATTGGTTGCAATAGAACCCGGGAAGAAACAGGATACTTTAATGCCATCATATCTCAGCTCTTTAAAAAGTGCATCACTAAATCCACGTAAGCCATATTTGGTGGCGTTGTAGGCAGAAATTTCAGGGTTACCCATCAAGCCAGCGATAGAGGAAATATTAATGATATGGCACACTTGCTCGTTTTCTTTCATAAGCGGTACGATAAGCCGTGTGAGATAGAACACACCAGATAAGTTCACATTAAGCATGCGGTCCCATTCATCAAGCTTGAGGTCGTCTACTTTTGCGAAGTAGCCTAAACCCGCATTGTTAATCAGAATATCGGGATAATGGTCCGCGCTAAAGGTTTCATTTACCCACTCTTCTAATTTGGCGCTATTAGTGATATCAGCGGTGACAGGAATAAATTGCTCGCCTAATTCTTTTTTGATAGCGTTTAATTTATCGGTACTTCGAGCTAACCCATATACGGTTGCGCCACGCTGTATTAAATCTTTTGAAAATTGAGCACCAATTCCACTACTTGCTCCGGTTACAATTGCTACTTTAGATTTTAAATTCATACTGTCGCTGATAATTTTTATTCTTGTTTAAAAGGTAATACAAAATCATGAGCCAAATCGATTCAAAAAGTTCCCAAAATTCTCTCTTCGTTGATATTGGAAATACGTCTCTAAAGCTAGGGTATTGTTCATCAGGGAGCTGGAAAGTGCCTGATCGCGATATTTCTACCACCGAAAGTCTCATTCAATGGCTCTTAGAAGAAGAGACCACTTTCAACCGAATTGTAGTAGCTAGTGTTCGCAAAGATCTTACAGCACGTTTACAGTCGGCTATAACGGAGATGGAAATTGTTCTTGTAAACTTAGAGGGTATAAACCATCAACGTTTGAACTATGACACACCTCAATCCCTTGGGATCGATCGCTATTTAGGATGCTTAGGCGCTTGGTACGATTGTAACCAACCCGTTGTAGTAATTGATAGTGGCACGGCGTGTACGCTCGATTATATGGATGCAGAGGGTATTTATCAGGGAGGAGTGATTATGCCGGGCATCACCGTTCTTCAAAATGCCTTCAACGATTTTGCTCCAGAACTACCCTTATCAGAACGAATAATCCCATCTAATTGGCCAGGTAAAAATACTGCTGAATCACTGCAATGGGGACAGTTTGGCTTATACTTAGATGGCGTTCGATCCATTTTAGCTCGATATCAAAAACACCAAGGCGACTTCAGGTTGTACTTAACAGGTGGCGATGCTAAAGAGCTCTCTAGGCATCTCAACATTCCTTGTAAGCGTGATCCCTTTCTCATCTTCAAAGGGATGGTGGCCTACCTTAAAGAGCGTTAAGTTTATTTTGAATTAGAGCTAGCACCATTTCGAGGGCTACTTTGTTTTTCCCACCACGAGGGATGATAATATCCGCATAGCGTTTACTTGGCTGAACAAACTCTAAGTGCATTGGACGTACAAATTTTTGGTATTGCTCCATCACATTTTCAACAGTTCGCCCACGCTGATTGATATCTCTTTTGAGGCGCCTTAGTAGGCGAATGTCATCATCGGTATCCACAAAAATCTTTACATCCATGAGGTCTAGTAAGTCAGGCTCACTGAATATTAAAATCCCATCGATGAGGATTACACGCTTAGGAGTAACCGTTTTAGTTTCCTCTTTGCGAATATGATTAGCGAAATCATAAGAAGGAACTTCAATAGGGTAACCTTCACTTAACGCATTGATATGCCGAATTAGAAGCTCAGTTTCTAAAGATGCAGGATGATCAAAGTTATGTGTAATGCGCTCCTCGAAAGGAAGGTGTTTAAGGTCTCGGTAATAAGAATCGTGTTGAAGCAAGTTATGGTTTGCTTCCCCTAGAGTTTTTGAAATATGCTCTACTACGGTAGTTTTCCCGGATCCACTTCCTCCGGCTACCCCTATAATCAAAGGTTTACTCATTCGCTGATGCGGTATTATTGGTCGACAAGCTAGCGTCTTGTTCGGCTTTGTATTGTTTCACAGCTCTATATATGGCTGATGCTATTAATGATTGTCCCCAATCACTTTCTAAATAGCGTTGTTCGGCAGGATTGGTTAAAAAACCAGCTTCTACTAAAATGGCTGGCATAGTAGCTTGGTATAGTACTACTAAACCCATTTGCTTAACCCCACGTGATTTACGTTGAGCTCGGTTCTTTAGTTGGTCTTCAACCATGTAAGCAAAACGTTCACTGGTTGCAATGTTACCACTGTGGGCAAGTTCGTAAACAATTAAATCTTCTTCTGTTAAGTCGGCCATCACCTCATCAGCATATAGCTGATTTTCCTCTTTCATAACTTCAAAGTTCTTCTCACTTCTATGTAATCCTAAAAAGAATACAGAGGAGCCATATACACGAGAGCTGGTATATGCATCAGCATGAATTGAGATAAATAGATCGGCTTCGGCACGGTTAGCAATACGGCCGCGTTCTTCTAAAGCAACGTATCGGTCGTCTTCACGAGTATAAATTACTTTAACACCAGGTATACCTTCTTCAATATAATTACCTAGTTTTTTGGCGATTTTTAGAACAACATCTTTTTCTTCTGCTCTTCGTTTGTAGCCCAAGTTACCGGGATCATGACCACCATGGCCGGGATCAATTACAATAGTATCAAATTTGAGCTTATCTTTAACATTGGTAAAGCTACTAGGCACTTCAGGTGTTGAGCTTGTAAAAACAGTGGGTACTTCCGTTTCAGTAAAATCTTCAGGCAGCATTTGCTCATCTTCAAACCAATTCAAAGCCATGAATTGCTGCGTATATGGAATCAGTTCTTCTTTGGTAGTTTCGGTTAAACCAACAAGTAGGTGAATACCATTTTGGTCAGGATAAGCATTGGCTTTGAAATACATATCTTGATTCAGATATATATCTACCCCGAATCCATCATCTAATTTGTATAACATTACTTGTTCTACCTTTTCACCGGGTTCGGGTAAATCGATATTCGTTGTATCTATATCACCCCTTAAGATCATTTGTACTAAATCGGGAGCTGGCTGAACCAACTTGTAATGATCAACGGCGGCATCTAAGTGGTAGCGAATTACAACCCCTTTACCATCACTACGTTCTACTTTCGAAATTCGTGAAAGCTGTGATTGAGCAAACGACGTTATTGGAAACGAGAATAGCAGGAAAAGTAAAGCCAATACAAAGCTAGAAAAAGAAGGCATCTTTTCTGTTAATTGATTTTTATAATGCATGGCGTTGTAGATGATTTGCTGAATTTAAGGCTTTATTGTAAGCTTAAAAAGCAGAAATTTTGGTGCTAGATGTACTTTATAAAGGCTCAGAAATTAAATTATTGTAATAGATATAAATGATTGAATACAATTAGTACATTCGTTTTTAAACTTTAAAAATATACTCCTATCAATAAACAGATTACACGTTTTAAGCTGAGAGTTTTAAAGCAATTGAAGTCGCTTAAAACCCTCATAATAGCATATTGGGCTAAGACTCTAGATGCTACAGCTATTTTTTTGAGGTTCGCTTCTCGAAAGTTTAGAGCTCTCATGATCCCGATTCAGCGAATCTTTGGTTTTTATGTGATTCCAGATCCAATTAAATCTCGAAGTATAGATTTAAGTGCTTTTTTAACGGAAACCGATCAAAAGATTGCCGAACTACCTAAGCCATACAGAGAGTTGTTCGACTTATCTGCGGCTATCAGTTCTGAGATGTTTATTAATGCAGGGGATAACATAAATCAGGTTCAAAAAGCCTATGATGCTTGGAAAGACGGCTTCCCAAGTAGTATTGCAATTGTAGGCGAAAAGGGAAGTGGGAAGTCGACCTTGATACATATGCTAAAAGAATTGGTATTTACAGATATTCCCATTACCAATATTGATTTTGCGCAGTCTACATGGAAGATAGAACAGATATTAAGCTCGCTGGGAACCGCTTTTGAAGTATCGGATGTAAACCGTCCTGAAACACTTATTAACGCCATTAATGCCCGAGATGAGCGTTTCGTAGTATGCCTTGAAGGACTTCAGAATTTATACCTTAGAAATATTAACGGCTTCGAAGCTTTGGAAGCCCTATGGTTGATTATTTCAGAAACGAAGGAAAAAGTACTTTGGCTTACATCATGTTCTAGGTATGCATGGGAGTTTTTGAATAAGGTTGAAGGCATTGATGCTCACTTTAGCCATGTGTGCGCAACAGATACACTCAATGATGAGCAAATCACGAACGTGATTATGAAAAGGCATGATAAGAGTGTATTTAAACTGCGTTTTGAACCGGATGAGTCTACCCGAAAATCGAGGAACTATAAAAAGCGACTCAACAACCCGAAAGAAATACAAGCTTATTTAAAGGAAGTCTATTTTGAAGAGCTTACTGAATTAACGGGAGGGAATGCATCAGTTGCTGCAATTTCGTGGCTTCGATCGATCAAAAAAATTGAAGGTAGAACGCTTGTAATCGCACCTTTTCAACCGGTAAACATTGATTCTCTTGAGATTCTCAATTCTGAAACACTATTTGTATTAGCGGCCATCATACTGCACGATACTTTGAAAGTAGCTGAATTATGTAGGGTGATGAACCTGAATCTTTCTACCAGTAAAGTGTTACTGTCTAGATTGAAATCAAGAGGCTTTTTATTGGAGAACCAAGGAGCCTATTACCTCAACCAGTTGGTATACCGCCAAGTGCTACGCTTACTCAAAAAACGAAATATCATTCACTGAGTATGAAAAAATCTATAATCACATTTTTGTTGTTTTTATGTTGCTCGGTGGTGGTTTCTGCACAGATCCCAAATCTCAATTCTGTTCAACCAGATTCGGCGGCTACCGATAGTTCTTCCATTGTTGAAGGATTACCCACAAACGTTGTTCAGTTTGATGAGTTATTTTCCACGGGTAAGATAATATCTGCCTTAGTGCTGCTAATACTTACCTTTTTCTTTGTTCGATTGGTCGTTTTCTTACTTGAACGATTGGCGGAGAATCAGTCGGCCTATCGATTGATGATCAAGCGATTGATTCCTTTTTTAAATGTCGCGATATGGTCTACAGCTATTTTTATAGTGATTGCAGGAATTATCGATCCCCCAATTGAGACGGTATTAACCGTGGGTGCCTCAATTGGTATAGCTGTTGGGTTCGCTGCTCAAGATATTCTTAAAAACATTTTTGGCGGTTTCATCATCATCCTGGATAGCCCATTCCAAGTGGGGGATAAAATTGAAGTGGACGATTATTATGGAGAGGTAACCCAAATTGGGCTTCGTTCTACACGCATTGTAACTCCCGATGATAGTTTAGTAACCTTACCGAATGCAGATATTGTAAATAATGCCGTATCTAATACAAATTCTGGGGCTTTAGATTGCCAAGTGGTAGCTTCCATTTATTTACCTGCCGATTCAAATATCTCACTGGTTAAAGAGATTGCGTATAAAGCTGCGATTTCATCACGATATGTGTATTTAAACAAGCCAGTAGTGGTGATCACTGAGAACAAAGTGATGGACAAAAATTACTTACTTCATCTGAAAGTAAAAGCCTATGTATTAGATATTCGGTATGAGTTTTTACTGAAAGGCGAAATAACGGAGCTTATTCTTACTGAACTAAACAGAAGGCAACTCTTGCCAATTAGTGACCTCACTAAGCAAAAAGAAGGGGCTTAGAATTTAAAAAGCCATTAGGGAGTATATCCTCAATGGCTTTTTCTTACTTCGCGTATATCGTAAAAATGGTTGGGCGTTTGTGAAGCTCTGGTTTCTTTGATTTTGCCCACTCTCCGATTTGTTGAGTTCGGATTTCTTCATTAGGTAAGGTAATGTCGGTTGCAACACTTAACCATGTTTGGGGTGAACAATTCTCTAGAATTGAGTTGAACATCTCATTATTTCGATGTGGCGCTTCCATAAATATTTGTGTTCGATCATGTCGGCGCGACTCACCTTCAAGTTGAATAAGCATCTGCTTTTTCTTTTTGGCATCGATGGGTAGATAGCCGTGAAATGCAAACTGTTGCCCATTAAAACCAGTAGCCATGAGGGCTAAGAGAATCGATGAAGGACCAACTAGAGGCACAACTTTAATTCCATTTTGATGCGCCATCTTCACAAACTTTGAACCAGGATCGGCTACAGCAGGGGCTCCTGCTTCCGATAAAAGACCAACATCACGCCCGTTTTTAAGAGGTTTTAAAAATGAGAAGACCTCATGATCAGGGGTGTTCTTGTTAAGCTGGTAGAAGTCAATTTTGAACTCAGGAATAGCATCTCCAACCCATTGCAAGAACTTCACTGAAGTTTGAATGTTTTCCACTACCATTACATCCAATTTCCGAAGTATAGAAAGAGTGAATTCAGGGATGGTATTATTCTCAGGGGTCTTTCCTAAGGTTGTAGGAATGAGGTATAAGGTTCCTTTCATAGGTCTACTCTCTCAATTACGAAGTCGTCGTCGTTAGATTTACTTTTTCTATTTGAGTATCGCTGTATATAAAATGCCGCTATCACCATTACGATAGCTCCTACAATGGCAACGGCCATATTGTAGAAGGAAGTCTTTACTTGTATGGCATAAGTTGGATGAATCACAATTTCAGGGTAACCATTAGGGCGATAACTAATAAGAACCGAAGGACTTTGTAATATCTGTTGAGCCATTTGAATGGAAAGTGTTTTCTTTCGCTCAATAGTAGTTCCGTCTTCCGTTTCGAATCTTAGAACAACAAAACCATTGCTTTGCGCCGCAATTTGTTTGATCTCAAGATCCATGATTTCAGCTTCATATTGTTCACCTTTATCGAAAGTGGTTTGGGTACCCATGTACACCATACCTTGCTGAATGACTAAGAAAATGAGATAAGCGGGTATAATCCAAATAAGTGATAAAACGCGATACTTCGACATTATTTATCCTGTGTGATTTCTTGAATAGTAGTTTCATATAGTGCAGGATCCCAAATTAAACGTTGTTGGTAATCCTCCTGCATATGATTGGCCGACAAGTGAATAAAGAAAGCAACCGGTAAACGATCAAAGAACACAGCTTGAGCTGAGGTATGACCATCATAAATAGAGGTACCGTAATCCACACCACTTAACATGCCCAATCGGTTATCATAGATTGCTCCATAATTGGAAAAGCTTCGTTGAATAGCTTTGCCTTCGTTTACCCAACTTAGTTTGTCTTTTATTAAGCGTGTGATTTCTTCATTCAGCAATTCATCACGCTCAACTTTAGCCATTAAATTCGCCATCTCACGAGCAGTGGTTTGTGGGAATTTTGCCAATGCATTCTTTTCCTCTATAAAGCTGATGTTCAAACGCTCACTTTTAAATAGATCTATCATTTCGGAATGAAATGTATCATCTGTACCGAATTTTTGGGCGAGGGCAATGATTTCATCGTCAGTATAAGTTCTTGAAGTATCTGAAACAGACGGTTGAATAGAGAGATATAACCCTGAAAAAGGGAGTGGATAATCGGTGTGTTCTAGCTGTAGGCTATCAACAGTGGCAAATATGTTGTCAGGCCCTAAGGTGAACCAAATATAGTCGGACGAGGCCAAATCGTTTGTGGCTATCATAACAGACACAACGTCATCGATAGTAATACTTCTATCTTCGATGGCTTCTAATAATTCGATGCCCGAGTTATGTGCATTTTCACTGATTTGCGGCAGTGCATAGCGGTTGATGTCGTCTAGATTAACAGGGGTAGTTGGGTCAATTATGCCTTCTTGAACTTGACGCGCGTATTCTGTTAGTAGAAAGAAATTCGCAATCGTGCCTTGTGTTCGAGGAATGTCGGCGCCGTAATAAATGCCTGAGTCAGGATCTTCAACATTGAAGCTAACAATGGACATGAACTCTGGGTGTTCCCCAATAAACTCGGTTAAGCCTTTTAAAGAGTAGGTGCTTTCCACATACTCGTAGCCTTCTTGCATACCATCTGTGTTCTTAAACAGCGTTTTGAAAGCATTAAAGTTTGGGATTCCAGCGGCAATAAAAACAGCTATAGCTGCCACTATAAAAAGGAGAAGGAAGATGAGTATTCTCTTCAAATCAAAAAATGGTTTCAGGTTATTCTTCTAATCCGTGTTAAGATACGAATAACCTTTAACCATTATCAGAAAAGGATCGTTGAGTTTGAAAGCATTTACAAAGCGTGAGTCTTACTCAGTGGGTTGATACTTCAAGTAAGACTCATTTTGAAAAAAACTCTACGAAATAACACGCATTATATGTGCACATAACCAAGCTCCGAAGGTACCAATACCATATCCAAGAACGGCCAGAAGTACACCAACGGGAGCAAGAGCAGGGCTAAATGCCGATGCAACAATAGGAGCAGAAGCTGCACCCCCTACATTGGCCTGACTTCCAACAGCCGTGAAGAAAAAAGGTGCTTTGATAATTTTTCCTACTAGCAACAGCACTATTACGTGAATAATAATCCAGGTGAAGCCTATGGCAAAGTATCCCGGTACTTCGGTGAAAGCGCCAAGGTCCATCTTCATACCAATGGTCATTACTAAGATGTATAAAAATAGACTACCAATTTTGGAAGCACCTGCACCTTCCAACTTTCTAAGTTTAGTGAAAGAAAGGGCGAAACCACCTAATGTGGCTACAACTATTATCCAGAAAAACTGAGAGGCGAAACTGAGTCTTTCTAAGCTAGGGGCATTTTCTTTTACCCATGGAGCTACAGTATCACCAACCAAATGGCCGAGCCCTGTTATGATAAATGCGATAGCTGCAATTTTAGTGAGATCAACCAAGGTTGGAACTTTTGCAATACTTGCCTGATAATCGGAAACACTTTTCTTTAGCTCTTCAATGGCTGATGCGTCGGCTTTGAACCATTTGTCAACGCGATCGCTCATACCGGCACCGTAAAGGATAAAAGCCATCCAAATGTTTGCCACAATGATATCAACGGTAATCATTGCACTAAATAGAGTGTCGCTTGGTTGAAAGATCTCATACATAGCCGTTTGGTTGGCACCTCCACCAATCCAAGAACCTGCTACCGTTGAAAGCCCTCTCCAAATCTCGTCAGGTCCGGCACCTCCTACAAGCTCAGGGTTAATTGCACCAATAATCATCAAGGCAATGGGGCCACCAATTATAATTCCTACAGTACCTGCTAAAAACATCACTACCGCTTTCCAACCTAAATTCATGATAGCTTTCAAGTCGATACTAAGCGTTAATAGGATTAAACTGGCGGGTAGTAAGTACCGCGATGCTACATGATATAAACTTGAGCCATCTGGCGATATCACATTCAAGGTGGTGAAAATCGATGGTATGAAATAACACAACAACAATGACGGCACGAAGCGATAAAATTTCTTCCAGCCTGCATGTTCGCTGTGTGAGGTTACAAATATCGCGGCCAATATGGCCATTAATAGAGCAAAAGTGATTGCATCGTTAGTAATAAGTGGTGCTACAGTAGTAGGTTCCATATGCTATGTATTAGTTTTCAAAAAAGGTGCGAAGTATATCGTCGATGAGTGCACTCCAGTTTCCCCAAGAATGCCCTTCATTAACTTCTGTGTATTTTAAATCCACGTTCAGTTCGTTCAGCAACTGCTTCATGCGTTGTGCATCGTTCAAATTGTCCCCAATGGTTCCACTTGTAATGTACACTTGCTGTGGTGCTTTTTTAGCAGAACGCACAAAAGTATAGATATCGGCATCGTTATACCAGTACGCAGGCGACTGAGCCCCAATATTTCCGATTATTTCTGGATGACGGAATCCGATATAGGTGGCGGCTAAGCCTCCTAAGCTCGTACCTATAAGGGCGCGGTCTTCGGCTTTTATAGAAGTGTTGTAGTCGGAATCTATTTTTGGGATGAGTTCTGAAGTCAAGAATTCCGAGAAGTCATCATTCATCGAGTATTCTTGAATTCTATTATTGGTATTCAAATCTGATGGAGACCTTGAATCGACAAAAACAGCTATGATTGGCTCAATCTCACCAAGGTGAATCATATTGTTGAGTAAGGTATAAGCACCACCTAATCTTCGATTCAAGTATTCATGCCCGTCTAAAAAATAAACTACTGGAACATCGGTCATTTCAGTATAGCCAACTGGAGTATAAACTCTGTATTGTACATCGTAGCCAAGAGATTGGCTATTAAATTTGAGGGGTCGGGTTAATGTGCCATTACCCGCTTCAGCAATTTCAGCTTTTAATTCTTCAGGTTTGTAGTTGGGCATTCGGAGTTCTGAATTCACCCCAAATCCCGACCATTGAACGAAAGGGTTTTCAGAATCGGGAATCCAGTTTCCACCATCCACGCTAATTTTATAATCAACTCTGGCATCAGAAGGGAAGTGCATTTTTAGATACCAAAGATCTGTTCCTCGAACTAATGTGCCTTTAGCTCCGCCATCATTTTCGGCGGTATTAAAATTGAAGTCGCCAAACCATTCAACTTGATCGGCATACCCTTTATAAAAGAAAAAGGCTGTGGTGTCTTGAACAAAAGGAATCTGTTCGGTTTGATTGAGGTAGTTCCACAAGCTATCAACTTCTCGTGTTCGAAGGGTGTAATTATCGATTGCGGAAATTTCATCAAGCTTTTGCTGTAAGTCTTCTGCAGAGAATGTATCACTTTCAGGGTTGGAGCAAGCAGATGCGATACAAAGCATCAGAATTAGTACAAATTTGTATGCTTTCATGAATTCTAGATTAGCTACTGTTGATTTATGTGATTGAAGTGGGCTAAGAATAAAAGAAAATCGGCATCGAAAGGAAATTAATGTTGTTAGAATGCAAAAAAACTAAAACAACACAGTTATTTCAATACAAGCTTCTTACTTTTAAGCCACATTAAAAATAAGGTAAAATGATTGTTTCAAAATTTGGCGGAACTAGTGTTGGAAGCTATGCTGCCATGCAACATAGTGCTAGTATTGTAGCTGCCGAACCCGATCGTAAATTAGTAGTGATTAGTGCTACTTCTGGGACGACCAATGATTTGGTTGTACTTGGGAATAGTGAGTTATCGTACACAGAGCGCGAAGAGATATTGATGCGCATTGAAAAGCGTCATCTTGAAATTATTGAACAGCTTAAAGACGGTGAGGAAGCAGATAAACAGGTAAGACTTTTACTTACTGAACTTCGACAGCACTTAGAGCAGATTGCTCGTGATAAACGTTGGAAAGATCATTTAGTGGCCTTTGGGGAACTGTTAAGCACTCGAATTTTCACGCAAGTTTTAGGTGAAGCAGGCGTAGAGGTAGAGTGGTTAGATGCTCGGGATATGATGAAGACAGATTCTCATTTTGGGCAAGCAGATCCTGATTTAAAAGTAATCAAAAAGAAATGTGCTAAATACGTACAGAGTGGAAAACGATATCTCACCCAAGGCTTTATAGGGTCAGATATATTTGGCAATACTACCACATTAGGACGTGGAGGGAGTGATTTGTCGGCTTCTTTATTTGCTGAAGCTGTTGAAGCAGATATGTTAGAAATTTGGACGGATGTAGCAGGTATTTATACCACCGACCCTAGAGTGGTTCCCGCTGCACGACCTATTCATGAAATCACTTTTGATGAAGCCGCTGAGCTTTCTGTATTTGGTGGAAAGGTTCTTCACCCTGCTACGTTAAAACCGGCTATGCGTGGAGGCGTGAAAGTTCGGGTGGCTTCAAGTAGTGAACCCAATAAGAAAGGAACAGTGATTGTACATGAAGCTGGCGACGCTCCTGTAATCCGTGCGCTATCTCTTCGAAAGCATCAAACCCTATTGACAGTAAAGAGCTTAGACATGCTTCATCAATATGGGTACTTAGCAAAATTATTTCAGGTACTAGCCAACCATAAGATTTCGGTAGATTTGGTAAGTACGAGTGAGGTAAGTGTATCGCTTACTTTAGATACAGCAGTGAGTGCATCCAATAAAGTAGAACTCACTTCAGAGGTAGTAACAGAATTGGAATCATTTTGCGAGTTGAAGATTGAGAAGGATTTTTCTCTTATTGCTATGATTGGGAATAATCTGAATAATACTGCCGGTATAAGTGGTAAGCTTTTTAATATGTTGAAGGGTTACAATATCCGAATGGTTTGCCATGGATCTAGTGAAAACAATGTGTGCTTTTTGGTGAACCAAGAAGATGGAGAAGAGATTCTTCAGTTACTTCACAAAGAATTTATTGAGGACTAAATGATGAAAATATCTGTGATAGGAACGGGTAAAACGGGAGGGAAGGTAGTAGAAATGCTAGGAGAGCATCTTTTGCATACTTTTGATGCCACGAATCTACCTACTGTTGATGCCCTTCAAGAAAGTGATGCCGTTATCATCTTTGTTCCAGGCGATGCCGTGCCTGATTTGATGCCCATTGTTTTGGAATCAGGAACACCAGCGGCATGGGGAAGTACAGGGAATGTATGGCCCGACGATTTGGATAAGCAAGTGAAAGAAGCCTCTACAAGATGGGTTCTTGCAACGAACTTTAGTTTGGGAATGAATATCATCCGCAAAAGTATAGAAGCCATATCAGTGGGATCTAATATCTTAAAAAATCCATCCTATCATATCCATGAAGTGCATCACGTTCATAAAAAAGACGCACCAAGTGGAACCGCATTATCATGGAAAGAATGGTTGAATAAAGAGGTGAAAGTAACATCAGCTCGCGAGGGTGATGTAAATGGCATCCATGAACTTAAGGTGCGAACGGCGACCGAAGAAATTACCTTAAAGCACGAGGCATTAGATAGAGCCCTTTTTGCAGAAGGAGCCATTTGGGCAGCAGAACAATTAATAAATCAAGAGGAGTTAGCTGATGGCGTGTACGCCTTTGGTCAGCTTTTCGATAGAGTTACAGGATTATCATGAACCATCCAGAATTTCCACTTTATACCGCAATGATTACGCCTTTCCTAGAAAATGGAAAGGTAGACTACGAAAGTTTTGAATATCTATTGCGAAAACAGGAGCAGGCCAAAAATGGTACTCTAATATTGGGTAGTACAGGTGAAGGGCTAAACCTTAGTTCCCATGAAAAGAAAGAGATTATCAAATTTACCCGCTTGTTAGATTTAGATGTACCGTTAATGGTAGGCATTGGCGGACATGATATTGAGGAACAAAAAGCGTTGATACAGTACGCCGATGAGGTGGGAGTGGATAGCTTTTTATTAGTAACACCACTTTACGCCAAGCCGGGCAAAGAAGGGCAGTTTGAGTGGTTTAAAACATTGTTATCTACTACAAAAACTCCATGTATGCTTTATAATGTGCCGTCTAGGACAGGGGTGAAATTACACCCCGAGGTGCCAGCTCGACTTGCCGAAGAGTTTGACCACATTCTTGGTATCAAAGAGGCTAGTGGAAGCGTGGAAGATTTTAAAGCGTTCAGAGATCACGCCCCGAGTCTTGATTTATATTCAGGCGATGATGGGCTTACCGAAGCTTTCATTAATGAAGGTGGTGTAGGGTTAGTATCCGTAGCTTCGAATGTTTGGCCAAAGCATACCCATAAAATGGTAGCATTGATGCTTGAAGGAAACGTCGAGGCCTTATTTAGTGACTGGGAAGAATCGGCAGATGCGCTGTTTTCTGCATCCAATCCGGTGCCTACTAAAGTGTTGGCTCAGCATAAAGGTTGGATTAAAAATATCACCGTTCGCTTACCATTGTCGGTTAAAGATTTAACGGCGGAAGGCGAAGAGGCGCTATTAGAAGCGGATCGCAAAATCAATGTTTGGTATAACGCTTAGATAAGTATCTAAGATTAGTATATAGCTTATACAAAAAAGGCTCGAAGTGTTAAACACTCGAGCCTTTTTTAATAGAATGAAACAATCAGAAAAATTATCTCAATGCTTCTTCAAGTTCTAAAGAGGCATTACTGTTGTCATCACGGTACTTCACGATGATCGGGCACGCCATACTAAGACCTTCATTCTTAGCCCATTCGCTATTCATTGGTCGTGTACCCGGTATCACAACGGCGCCTTCAGGGATTTCAGCACCACGCTCACGTACTTCTTCGTTCACAGCATCATAAACAGGAATAGACTTAGAAAGTACTACACCTGGTGCAATTACGGCTTGTGATTTCACTAGTATACCTTCTACAATTACTGCACCAGCGCCAATAAAGCAATCATCTTCAATGATAACTGGATTCATACCAACGGGCTCTAAAACACCACCAATTTGTACTCCAGCTGAAAGGTGAACATTCTTACCAATTTGAGCACATGAACCCACTAAAGCATGGCTATCAACCATAGAACCTTCATCAACATAAGCACCAACATTAACATAGGCCGGTGGCATAATTATTACCCCCGATGCTACATAAGCACCACGACGAACAGAAGAGCCACCTGGTACTAAACGAACACCATCTTCTGGCTCAAAGAAACGTGGTGGCAGATTATGTTTATCAACAAAGCCTTCGTAAATCCCCTCAAAAGAAGTATTCGTGCCATTTTTAAAAGACTCTAAAATAGCTTGTTTTACTTCGATGTTTGCTTCCCAACCATTTTCAGTTTTATTGGCTGATCTAAGCTCTCCAGTTTCTAGTTTATCTAATACTTCTTCGTAATTCATGATTTGATTATTTGAATAATAGCTTGTGTTGTTCAAGTGAACAGCACTCCATGCAATACCATTCTTAATGAGGGTTAAAATTCAGCCCAAAGATAAGGTTTCCGCACTCATATATCATGAGTAGAAATGAAATTTATCGGGTTTTAAAAACCAGATTCTTATAAAGACCGAACAGGTTGTATTAAATCGTCAGATTTTATTTAATTATAAGCTTAAAAAATGAGGGGGTATGGAGAGGTATAAAAATTTACACTATTGGTTATTAATACCATTTTCTATCGCTGTACTAGGCTTTATGAGAAGTTATTATCTCGACTTCTTAAACGTTTCATTTGGGAATCATGTACACGGCCTAACTTCAACTCTATGGTTTGTATTCATAGTCATTCAGCCATATTTAGCTACTCATAAAAGGCTGAAGCTACATCGTAAGTTGGGTCGAATTGGGACTTTCCTTGCGGGAGCCGTTTTTGCTTCAGCACTAGTGATGATTCCAGAGAATATCCGATTTGCTCGAACTGATATCGATCCCATTGTTGCTCCAGATGAATTCCTTTACGGAGTTTCCTTCTTTGATATCATATCCATTTCGGGATTTGCTGCCAGTGTTGTTATTGGTGTTCTGCGCTCTAAGAAAATTGATGAACATGCCATTTGGATGATTTCATCGGTGCTCTGGGCACTTATGCCGGCGCTGGCTCGATTTGCACTTGCATTAATTTTACTCACAGACGGTACTATGATGAGCTTTGCCTACTTAGCGATGATCACAACACCTGCGATTCTAATAACAGCACTTATAATCATGTATAAGTTAAAGCGATGGCACCCAGCCATGCTTGCCGTAATTATAGGTCACATAAGTGTTTACTTAATAATTCCGCTAGGTAATAACCCAATATGGATAGATATAGCTACTGCTCTATTCTCTTTTAAAGGATAGGAATACAATAGTATTAAAAAGAAGATACAGAGTATCAAACCATGCTCTCAGTTAAACTGAAAACATGGTTGATATACATTGTTTGAAAAGAGGAAGAGTCGTTTAGGCTACTAGTGCTTTATTAGCGATGGCTAGGCCATTCACAAATGCTTGAATCAGAGCTTCTAAGGTATCGGGTGAAGCGGCTTTTGCAGTGAAAGTATGTCCTTCTTTTTCTAAAGTTAAGGTCACAATTACTAGTGAGTCGGTATCTGGACTGAGGATTTCAACTTCATGATTCTTAACTACAAGAGGTAAGAAAGAGTCGGTTTCCGCTTTGATGGCGGTTAATACCGCATCCATTGGTCCCACACCTTGATCTAATGAAATGATTTCTTCGCCGTCTTCAATGCGTAATTTAACGGCTGCAGAAACTAAGCCGTGCTTACGCATGGTGATTTTATAATCCACTACTTCAACAGGATAATGCAGTGTAGTGTCGGTACTATAAACCAGAGATTTTAGGGCTTTGATTTCCTCTTCTTTCAAGGTCTTACCTTTTTTCTCAATGCCATTCACATACTCTTCGTAGAGTTTGACCTGATTCTCTTCTAGGTTGATATTGCTAGGGAGTGCCGTTTCGCGAGATTGTCCCCAACTGCTTTTCTGAATTTTAGGATAGCCTGATTCAATGTACTCTTGAATGCCTTCCAGTTTCGGCTCCAGAATGGGCGATGAAAGTGAGTATTTGGCTACTATATGCCCAGCTTTAAGTCCTGATCCGGTAAGTACAAATAAGCATTTTTTACCCTTAAAAGTATCGAGGTTGTTCTTGAATGTAGCTAAAGGAATGGCACAGGCAGGCTCAGTAAAAATACCTTCCTCCACCGTCATTTCCTTCATGCTATCTAAAAGCTCATTTTCAGTGGCGGTATACGCTTTGCCATCGGTAGCTTCAATGCCTTCAAGTACTTTATAGAAATCGAATGGGTCGCCAACAGCAACGGCATCGGCCATCGTGTTAATTTGCTCTTTTATGATTTTTTCTTTCTTGAAAATACCTTCAACAACCGGTGAGCTTTGTTCTGGTTGAACGGCTACAAAACTTGGAATTTTATCGATTACACCAGCGGCTTTCATTTCAACCATGCCTTTGTAAATAGCAGCGAAGTTTGTACCTGCACCGATTGGAACGAAGATATAATCGTAATCCATGGGGCCTTGCTCGGCAAGCTCGTAAGAAAAGGACTTTTGCCCTTCTTGCCTGAATACGTAATCACCGGCTAGGTAATAATTTCCTGATTTAGCGAACTCTCTACAAAGCAATTCACACGCTCTGAAGTCACCCTTAATTCGGATGATAGTCGCATCGTAAATAGTGGATTGAGCAAGTTTAGCATCCGGGGTTTTCTCTGGTACGAATACAAAACAAGGAATTTTGAAATAACAGGCATAAGCAGCTACAGAAGCGGCCATATTCCCAGTTGAGGCTAAGCAAATGGCATCAGCTCCTAGCTCCATTGCTTTTAAAACTTCAACATAACTCCCACGATCTTTAAAACAACCCGTTGGGTTCTCAAGTTCAAGCTTGGCGTATAAATCAGCGCCATATTTTTCTGATAATCGATCTAAACGTCGCAGTGCCGTTGGGTGGTTTTTTAGCGGATCGGGCTGAATGTTTTCAAGCGGGTATTGAATCTCTGGACGTGCTTCATTGTACTCAATTACTAAAACGTTACCACATTCGGTACAGTAGGTGCTTGTTTTTCTTTCGTCGTTCACGGTATTGCATTTAATGCACCGCATGGTATATCCTGAATTGGAGCTCTTCATCGTAGGATAAAATTATAAATTTAGAGTACAGTTATTAGATACTTAAAATACGTAAAAAAGTGCCTAGAAAGATACCACAGTTTAGAGTGGTAACAGAATGATCTCATCGAAATCTAAGTCCAGAACTTCGAATATGGGAGACGCAATTTCTTCGATCTCTTCTTCAGGATATTCATCGAGACCCTCTAACTTCACATATAAAGTGTCGTTATGTTCGTCTACATAAAATTGTGCGTCTGTAGATTCGAAACTTTCTTTTAAGGTCTTAATTAGAAATTGAAGATCTTCTTCAAAAGATTGATGATCTAATTCTTCAGTATTGCTCATGTAAATAGGTTTGATTTGCTGTAAAAATACTCCGAGTTTGAACCATGAACAAGAAACTTCTTAGACTTTATGAGATTGCTCAACAGCCCAAGCGAACTATAATAGGTTTGATGTCGGGCACTTCACTTGATGGGTTAGATATTGCTCTTTGTTCATTTAAATGGAAGAAACCAAGCTTAAAGGCGTTTAAAACCATTCCCTATCAGGAGGAAGTTCGATCTCGAATCGAAGCTATTCGCTCTAAGCCTACCGTAGATTTACAGGAAGTGTGCGTGTTAAATGCAGAGCTTGCTCGATGGTATGCATCTGCTGTGCTTGAAGCCATTGAAGAATGGGGGGTAACTCCTCAAGATGTAGACTTAATCGCCACACATGGGCAAACCATTTACCACCTTCCCTCACAGTCTATTAATAGTACACTTCAAATTGTGGATGCAGATCATATAGCTTCTATAACGGGGATAACCACGATCAGTGATTTTAGACAAAAGCACATCGCAAAAGGAGGAGAAGGGGCGCCATTAGCAGGTATAATGGATGAAGCAATTTTTCGAGATGTGGAACAAAATCGTGTACTTCTGAACTTAGGAGGCATCGCAAATCTCACCTGGTTGCCTTCCGAAAAAACCTCGTCTGAAGTACTTACAACCGATACTGGCCCAGCCAACACCTTGATAAACGAAGCGATGTTGAAATACTTCAATCTACCATTTGATGAAGAAGGGAAGGTTGGAAGGCAAGGATCAGAGCATAGCGAATTGCTGAAGTATCTACTATTGGAGCCCTATTTTAGGAAGCCTTTTCCAAAAACCACAGGACAAGAAGATTTCAACTTAAGTCTGGTAGAGCAACTGATGGAGAGTTACAGTATTGAGGTTGAAGCAGAAACACTCATCGCTACTTTAACGGAGTTCACCGTTCAAAGTATACACCGAGCTCTGGATGAAATTGTGGGTACGCAGCAGTTTGAGCTATTTGTAAGTGGTGGGGGAGTTCATAACCAATATATGATGCAACGATTGCAAGACCGTTTAGAGCATGCCACTATAAAACCTTTTGATGAATTAGGGTTCTCTGCTGATGCCAAGGAAGCGGTATTGATGGCTTACTTAGCGAATGAACTTGTAACGGGTGGCGATTGGGAACTCGGTAAAATCAGCTTATAACCGAAAGTACATACTGGTATTCTTGTATAAGCGCTTCCCGTATAGGCGTTCCCTTCTCAAAAATAGCTTCTTGAGTTTCTTTGTATTCAATACGGCCTTCCTCGGTTTCTATAAAAATGGGATCTAATCCTTGATCACGTAAATCGTATGGACTTGCCTTCATATCCACAAGGCGTGCTTCGTAGGCCAATTCAAATGCCTGAAGTATGATATCGCTAGATATCCAGGGGTATAATTTAAAGGCCCATTTATACAGGTCCATATTCGAATGAATACAGCCGGGTTGTTCGGTTTCGGCAAACTTCTCTCGACTTAACTCAAAGCGATTCATCGGTTGAGCTGGCTGAGTAAAAAACCGAAATGCATCGAAATGAGTACAAAGCAAAGGTCTTGATTCCACAAATGTGGCGATATCATCAGGCTCCATTCTTAAGGGCACTTGATCATGGCGAGGCTTTTCCGCCTTGTAAACCATTGCCCATTCATGCATGCCAAAACAACCAAAACTAGGACGTTTATTGGCGGTATTCTGCAACATGCCTAGAATCCAACCTAGGGATCGTATTCTTTTTTGTGGGAATAAATCAGCATTCAGGTAGGCAATTTCGCTATCAACACTCAATTCGCTTAATTCTGGTAGCTGGAGAGCATCTTGGCCATCAAGGCTAAGAGCTACTCCAAGTCCTGGAGACCATCGCCTTAACATGGATGGGCGAAAAGCATAGTACTCGAACAAAAAATCCATTACCGGATTCTTTACATGTTGAGACCTTTTTATGAGATAATCACCAATCAATGCTTCCACTTTTTGGGCATGCTTTGATTGACGATCCACCCAAGTATCAGGGGCTAAGGTCTCTCTAAATGTACGTTCAAGGGGCGTGGTTGAAATCATGTTTCAAAGATAGGGGGATATATACATATATGCATAGAGTTTTAAATCTGACCGTTATCAGCTATGTTCACGCATAGCCATTATTATGAAAGCACCACTCATTATACAAATCTATCGGTTTGTTCTTCATCTAAGATTACATTATCAGTTCTTGGTACTGTCAGGGGGATACTTAGCAGCAACTTTAATCGTCCCGATTGAGACTCCAAATCTATATTGGCTTCAGTTTATCAATGTGCATGTGCTCTTATTTGGTGGTGCAACCGTTTACAATTCTTTTTGGGACAAAGATGAAGGGCCTATTGGTGGGCTGAAGCATCCCCCTAAAATGGAAAAGTGGATGCTTTTTGGTGCTTGGGTTTTTCAATTAATAGGAGTGATTTGGGCGTTTCAAGTAAACACATTGTTTGTAGTGATATATAGTTGTAGCGCTATGCTTTTTTGGTTGTATTCAAGCCCGAAGTATCGGTGGAAAGGCCATCATTGGTTGAGTATGATTGCCATTGGTGGGAGTACAGGATTGGCTTCGTTATTGTTAGGGACCTTAGCTGCGGGGCATTCGATTTCATGGATTACTGGGATAGCAGCACTGGGCGTTGCTTGTGTAATGCTCAGTTTATATCCAGCATCACAAGTGTATCAAAAAGAAGAGGACGAGAAGAGGGGGGATCAAACTTTTGCCATCAGATATGGACTGAAAGGGGTAAAACTAAATTTCTATTTTCTGTTTCCTGTAGGACTCATTGCGTTGGCTGTGGGGATGTATACACGCCATATTTGGGGCGCTTTGATATTCTTCGCAGTGGGTAATTTAATATATCTGGTACTTGGATTTTGGGTATCAAGATTAAAAGGTGTGGCTAATGAATATGTACAGGTGATGAAGATTAAGTTCATCGCTTCCTTTGGATTCGTTGGCTTTATTCTATCATGGCTATTGCTACAATCAATCAATACAGGATGAAATTGTTGGTACCTTTGATGCGTAATAAAAACGCATATCATGAGTACCCTACAAAAGAGTCTTATCTCTCAAAATATTTTAGATGAAGCACTTAGTTATGAAGAATATTCAGAGCTAACGGAGAGACTTTATCAAGAAGGTAGAACTACCAACGATGATAACTCAGAAAGCATGTTGCACTACACCATGCTAAATATGCAACGCACAGCCCGTTGGAATAAAAGAGGGAAGCTCAACGATTCATTAGTAGAAGTGCTTGAAACCTTGCCCAATAAAATGATTTGGTTGGTAATTACAGAAGGGTGGTGTGGAGATGCATCACAAGTATTACCATTTATTCAAAAAATGGCAGAATCAACGGAACAAATTGAGCTTAAATTGATATTAAGAGATCAGTATCCCGAGGTAATGGAACACTTTCTTACCAAAGGAACGCGTGCTATCCCAAAACTCGTGATGCTTGATGCGAATAGCTTGGATGTGTTAGGTGTTTGGGGGCCCAGACCTGCCATAGTGCATGATGACCATATTGCTAAGCTAAGAGACCCAAATTTTGATAATAAAAAAGCTTCAGAAGAACTTCATATCTGGTATGCACGAGATAAAGGAAGAGCAGTGCAAGATGAGCTAGAAGCTATGCTCAAAAGCATTGTTGTTTAGTTAGTTAAATGATAGATACAGAAAAGGCAGCCTTATTAGAGCTGCCTTTTTTGATTTAACAATATATGAGTGTTGTTACTTAATCAACGTCATCTTACGTGATTTGGTGAACAACTGACTTCCAGAAATACTCTTCGCACTGATTCTATACAAGTATACTCCACTGGCTAAATTACTAGCATCGAAGTTGAACTCATGTGAACCAGCAGACTTCATTTCATTTCGAAGTAATTCGGCTACCTTTCTACCATTAATGTCATATACCGTAATATTTACATTACTAGACGATGGTAGGCTATAGGAAATAACCGTAGAAGGGTTGAATGGATTTGGGTAATTCTGATTTAAAGCAAAAGATTCTGGGATTACCGATTCCGTTACTTCTTCTTCAGTAGATACTGCCGAGCCTGGTGTGCCTGCCCACATTCCTCTACCATGGGTAGCAACGGCCACTCTATTATCTTCAGGTCGGCTATCAATGAACTCCACCACATTTAGGCCTATACCATTAGGGTCTTCACGCTCCCATATGGTATTGCTACCATCTAAAGTAGTTGTGGAATACAAGCCTGTACTCGTTCCAACTAAATAGACTGTGCCAGCCGAGCCTTCGATAATTGCAGCGGTACGTACACTCGGGCCTTCTGCGCCTTCTAAGTTTCCACCAATAGCTGTCCATGTTGCTCCAGCATCTGAAGAATGGTAAAGACTTTCTATGGCATAGTTAGAGAGTACAGCAATTAATTCATCGCCATCAGTAGCATTAACAGCAATATCGTGAATATAGGCACCTGCAGCCGCATCAGGAGGGGATATATCAACTCCACCTGAGGTAGCAGTGTTTGCATTATCAATTCTGTACAAGGTAGGCTTCAATGTAGATGAACTACCCCCTAAATATAGTCGATGAGACGGGTTGTTTGTAGACACTTCTAAAGTACTTATGGAATGTCCTGCAGTCCCTACGTTAATATTAAATAGTTCTGCCCAACCTACACTAGTGCCACCTTGTTCGTAATTTGGTATGTGCGAAAGTGAATCATTTCTCCAAATATGATTCGATTCAGGGTAATACATAATGTCTTCATCACTTGGGTCAATTTTAAAAGGATGAATAAATTTTTGATTTGTTGAGCCTTCAGGTTCAATAAATGACCATTGCCCTGATTCTCTGTATGGTGAAAACATATCGCCATTTGGTCTGTAAAGAATTCGAATCACATTACCTCGTTGCGAGGATGTATATCCATAATCTTTTCCTATATAAGCATAAGATCCATCTCCAGAAGAAATATCATTAGAGCCAGTTATCCCACTAATAATATTATCTCTAAAAAATGGAGACCCGTTATCTTGGGTACCACCAATATATCGATCATCACCTGCAATTCTTGGAATAGCAACAGTGTAGAACTGCGTTACATTATACCCATTCACTTTGTGAGTCCATTGTACCGTACTTCTTTTGATACTATTGGTAACTGAAACTCCACCATCATGTCCACTCCATACTTTATTGGATAGTACAGGATCAAAAACTATGGCATGGTTGTCTGGATGGTGCCCTTCATAAGTGCTCACATTATTAGCTGTTGAATAACCACCAACCCATGTTAGATTACGGTCATTCTCCGCTTCACTGGGCTTTGTCTTGAAGCCATCGAATGAACGGAACATGTTCGTACCACCAATCACAACAAAATCTTTGTTGTTGGGATCTACAGCTATTTCAAGGTTATATCCACCCTGCATATTCATGCTGCCCACAGATCCTCCAAAATCAGGAATATTTGCAGAACGATTTTCAGTCTTAGTTAAATCAGATAGGTCGGTATAGATAAGGAATGGGCTTCCATCGTATCCAAATACATAAACTGAATTAGGATCTGATTCTGAAATAGCAATGCGAGTTCGGCTAAAAGTAGTCGGAAATTCATTGGTAGTGATGTCGGTCCAAGTTAAACCGTCGTCATTTGAACGGTAAATGCCTGGAGAATTAGTATGGCTCACACCTTCATCTAAGAAACCAGTTTCGGATAGGGTAGCTATTACAACTCCGTTTGCATTAATTTGAACATCACTCCAAGAATGCTCGTTAACTTCACCAAGAACTAAATCAAAGGTAGCACCGCCATCGTCAGAACGATAAATACCGATAGCATTACTCGCAAAGAATACAGTTCCCGTAGTTGGGCTTACTGCTACACGGCTTACAAAATCATAGCGGCTGTCGAAGCGTGTTAAGTCTCCTGCTGAAGCTAACATGGTCCAGGTTAAGCCATTGTCGGTAGATTTATAAATTCCAGAACCGTAATAAGTAGCGCCACCACCACGGGCACCTGCCGAGTTCCCACTATATTCACCTGTAACGTAATACCATGTATCTCTATGGCCAGCACGAGGGTCTTGAGCAATACTAGTTACACTTGGGTTTTGATCTGCAGTAGTTACTTGAGTCCAAGTTTCACCTTGATTCGTAGATCTCCAAACACCACCAGATACCCCGCCAGCAAGTATGATATTGTTATTATCCATGTCTACCGCCAATGCACGGGTTCTACCACCCACATCATTCGGCCCTAAGGCTTTCCAATTAAAGGTTTGAGATGCTTTTCTTTTCCCTTTAAAATGAAGAGGTAGGTTTTTAGCATGAGCAATTTCTTTCTGGCGAATGCCTTCTGGAATTCTGTTCGTTGCTGGATCTCTCATGAGTTCGAAAAAATACTCATCACGAGCTTTTTTCTGCTCTACGCGTTCAGCTAAATTGCCTTCTTCTTCCTTCTCAAGTTGAGGCGTAGTTATAGGAAATGTATTGTTTTGAGTGGTATCAATGCCTATTAAAAGCAGGAGCGTAATTAAACTTAAGCTCGCTAGTGTACCTGATTTTTTTAGCGTCATAGTCTTATTCTTAATCAGTAGTGGTGTTCTTAATTAAATGTAGCAATGCGCCACTGGCTAGTCGCATTCATACCCATCGAGCTTGAATGTTCAATCACAGCGTGAAATGTATCTCCGTTTTCTAACTTAGATCGCTTTTCTAGCTTTGATTCGTGTACCTTTAGTGTAATTCGTTGATTCTTTGATAAATCTTTGGCTGTTCTGCCTTGTTCAATAACCTCAATCACATCAACTTCTAAAGTTTTCTGCTCAGAAGTAGAAGGTGTTATATTGATAATCTTAAATTCTCCGTATAGTTGGTCGGGACCAATAGACGAAGGAGCAGGTAATTTAGCGTAAGTCACCTCTTCTCCCTTGTTATTCTTATTGCTGGCACACGACAAGATCAGAGCAACAACAATGATTGGTGTAAGTAAAGCTTTCATTCGAAATGTTTAAATTTGTAAACGTTCAATATTAGAAAATCCTCTATTATAATCATCTAATTTCGTCATAACTAAAAAGAAAAATCATAACACATTGAGTAGCAGTAAATTCACACAGTATATAGCCCAAACAAGCGACTTCCCGTTATCACTTGAAATTTCGCATGCAGAAGGCCCTTTTTTATATACTACGAAAGGAAGGGAGTATTTGGATTTCATTTCGGGAATTGCTGTTAGCAGCTTGGGGCATAGACATCCAAAAGTAGTTGAAGCATTGCATAAACAGATCGATGCTCATTTACATGTTATGGTATATGGAGAGTTTATTCAGAAGCCGCAGGTTGAATTTGCTGAGCTTTTACTTTCGAACTTACCGTCCTCTTTTGATCAAGTATATCTTGTGAATAGTGGCACTGAAGCCAACGAAGGAGCACTAAAACTGGCAAAGAAATATACTGGTCGTTCGAAACTAGTGGCATTCAAAAATAGCTATCATGGCGATACTCATGGTTCGTTAAGTGTAACCGGCCGTGATGTTTATAGAGATCCTTATTTGCCTTTACTCCCCGATGTGCATTTCGCGACGTTTAACTCAGATGAAGTATTCGACTTATTAGATGATCAAACGGCCGCTTTAATAATGGAGCCAATTCAAGGGGAAGGTGGAATAATTCCTGCTGATAAAACGTGGTTACAAAAGATTCGTGAAAAGTGTACGGAAAAAGGAATCCTTCTAATTTTTGATGAGATACAAAGTGGATTTGGTAGAACGGGTTCCTTATTTGCATTTCAAGAGTATGAAGTAGTGCCTGATATTTTATGCATTGCGAAGGCGATGGGAGGTGGAATGCCTATAGGGGGATTTGTGGCATCCGCCGAAATCTTTCAAACATTCAAATATGATCCACCTTTAAATCATGTAACCACATTTGGTGGGCATCCCGTGAGTTGTGCCGCAGCACATGCAAATTTAAAAGAATTACTGGCTGGTAATTACCTTCAAAGAGCCAAAGAAATTGAAGTGAAAATCAAAGATAAGTTGGTAGGCGACGGTATCGTTGAAGTTCGAGGAAAAGGGGCGATGTTAGGACTTGAATTAGCCTCCAAAGAACTCACGCAGCAAGTAGTAGAAGACTGCTTCGAGCAAGGGATACTATTAGGATGGACTTTACACTCAAATACCTTAGTTCGATTGGCACCCCCATTAATTATAGAGGATGAGCTTCTTGAGCATACACTGGATATAATTTCTGGAACAATACAGAAGTATGCTGGTGGAATGTGAAGGAACAGAGTTATGTTGCTCTAAGAAATAGAACAAAATTTTATTATGAAGACCATCAATCCAACCACCGGAGAGCAAATTATAGAGTATCAAGAAATGAGCTTCGAAGAAGTGTCCGCGATTATTTCGGATGCCAATAAAGCTCAAGCTCAATGGAGAGATAAAAGTTTTGCGGAGCGTGGTGCCTATCTCAATAGTATAGCTGAGCTATTAAAAGATAGAAAGGAATCCTTATCTAAGTTAATGAGCGAAGAGATGGGGAAGCCTTACGCTCAATCAGAAGCAGAGATTGAAAAGTGTGCTTGGGTTTGTGAATACTATGCAGAAAACGCGGCTTCTTTTTTGGAGAATGATCAGGTTGAAACCGATGCGAGTAAAAGCTACGTAACCTACAATCCATTAGGAGTAGTGCTATCTATTATGCCTTGGAATTTCCCTTTTTGGCAACTATTCAGGTTTGCAGCACCTGCACTGATGGCTGGAAACGGAGTGGTTCTAAAACATTCTGAAAATTGCACGGGTTCGGCCTTGGCTATGGAAGAAATCATCCATGATTCAGGAATTCCGTCCTCATTATTTCGAACCATCTTGGTTTCTAACGACAATATGAAACCTGTTATTCAACACGATGGAGTAGCGGCGGTAACCTTAACAGGAAGTACCAAAGCTGGTAAAATTGTTGCTTCACAAGCGGGTGAAGCTCTAAAAAAGACAGTATTAGAATTAGGAGGAAGCGACCCTTATGTGATATTGGAGGATGCGGATACTTCTTTAGCTGCTGAAAAATGTGCGACTTCAAGACTTATTAATAGTGGACAAAGCTGTATCGCTGCAAAGCGGTTTATCGTTGTTGAAAAAGTGTATGATGAGTTTGTAGAAAAATTTAAAGCGGAACTATCTACTAAGAAAGTGGGTGATCCTTTTGCAGAGAATACCGATGTAGGTCCAATGGCACGTGAAGATTTGCGAGATCAACTGCACGAGCAAGTTGAGAAGAGCTTCGACAAAGGAGCAGAAATTACTATGGGAGGGAAGAAGCCCGATGTGAAAGGGTTCTTTTATCCAGTTACGGTGCTAGAACAAGTAACGAAAGGCATGCCTGCATACGATGATGAATTGTTTGGTCCAGTGGCAGCTATCATAAAAGTGAAAGACGAAGATGAAGCTATTAGCGTAGCCAATGATAGCAGTTTTGGATTAGGAGCGGCAGTGTTTACACAAGATGAGGAGAAAGGTGAACATATAGCCTCTCAGCTTCTAGAAGCGGGGTGTTGCTTCGTAAACGACTTTGTGAAGTCAGATCCACGATTACCATTTGGCGGTATTAAGCAGTCGGGATACGGACGTGAATTAGGTCCTTATGGCATCAAGGAATTTGTGAATACCAAAACAGTTTATATTCAATAGAAATCAATTCAACGTATAAAAAAAGCCTGACCAATAAGTCAGGCTTTTTAGTTTTGTAGTATTTAAAAGTGAATTACTTCTTATAAACTTTTCCTTCTTTCATCACAAAAACGACATTTTCCATAGCCTCGATTTTCTTTAGTGGATTGTCATTCACAGCTATGATATCAGCTACTTTTCCAGTTTCAATGCTTCCGATTTTATCCTGAAGGTTTAACACGGTAGCAGCAGTGATAGTAGCACTTTGGATGGCTTCCATAGCTGGCATTCCAACCTCTGTCATATATTTGAATTCGCGTCCGTTTAAGCCATGTGGAAATACACCTGCATCTGTTCCGAAAGCAATTTTAACACCTCTTTCGTACGCTTTTTTAAAGGTATTCTGAATACGAGGGCCAATGTCTAAGGCCTTAGGAACAATAATCGCCGGATAGTATCCTTCAATTTTTGCTTTTTCAGCTACCCATTTACCAGCTGAGATGGTAGGTACGAAATACGTGCCTTTTTCAATCATAAGATCCATTACCTCTTCAGTCATGTTAGTACCATGCTCGATGGTTTTAACGCCAGCGGCAACTGCTCTTCGCATACCTTCAGCTCCATGTGCGTGGGCAGCTACATGCATACCATATTCTTGAGCCGTACTTACAATGGCATCTAACTCATCTTCAAAGAACTGAGGAGCATCACCACTTTTGGCAACACTTAGTACCCCACCTGTAGCCGTAATTTTGATATGATCGGCACCATTTTTATAACGCTGACGAACTGCTTTTCGAGCATCCGCTACACCATTAATTACCCCTTCGCGTGGTCCAGGGTCGCCCATTAATTCATCATTTCTTCCGTTGGTTGGATCGGCATGTCCACCGGTTGTACCTATACTGTTTCCAACGGTAATTACTCTTGGTCCTGAAATGAGACCTGCATTGATGGCATTTCTCATAGAGATATTCACCCCTGATCCACCTAAATCTCTTACCGTAGTGAAGCCAGCCATTAATGTTTTATTCAATAAAGGAATAGCTTTGTAGGCAACATCAGCTTCATTAAGTGTAAAAGGCTCTATATACCTGTTTGGATTTGTTTCCCCTTCTAAGTGAACATGTAAATCGATAAGACCAGGAAGTACCGTCTTATCTTTTAAATCGATGATGGTATCACCTTTTTTGCCATTACTAAATCCATTTTCGATGGCAGTGATCTTATTATCCTCTACTACAATCGTGACGTTAGTTCGAGTGTCGTTTGACTTTCCATCTATCAAAGTACCCGCATGGATAATTGTTTTCTGAGCATATAAGTTTGAAATCCCTAGAGCGAGTACCACACATAAAGCGAGTAATCTTTTAGCGTTAATTCTCATAGATAAATTTGTTAGTTAGTTGTTTGATGTATGGGAATGTACAGAATCATGATTAAGAAAAAAGCCTAAGTGTACGAATGCATAAGGAATGGGAATTACTGTTCGTCTTCTCTTAAAATTCATCTTATCTTTACACGAACTTAAAAATCTACGACGTGAACATACGCCTATCACAGCTTAATCCGACTATCGGAGACCTTCAAGGAAATAAAGAACTCATCTTGAATGAGATTCAAAAAGCCGAACAAGAGAATATCGACATCCTTGTATTGCCAGAGCTAATTATATGCGGATATCCACCATTGGATTTATTAGAACGAGAGATTTTTAGAGATCTTTGTTATCAAGTTAGTGATGAGATTATAGCGGCTACACAAAATACCGCAGTCATATTTGGTACTATTACGAAGAATGATGGCTTAGGTCGAAAGATGTTTAACTCGGCCGTGGTTGCTCAACATGGGAAAGAGTTAGCCCGTATTCACAAAGCATTACTGCCAACCTATGATGTGTTTGATGACCTTAGATATTTTGAACCAGGTGATGTGTTTGAGCCTGTACTCATAAATGGTGTTTCCTTTGGTATTACTGTGTGTGAAGATATTTGGTATAACGATAATGAGATCAACTACCACACTTACAAAGTAAATCCTGCAGAAGTTCTAGTAGAAAAAGGGGCAATAGCCATAATAAATGTTTCAGCTTCACCCTACACAAAACGGAAGCCAGAGTCGCGGATAGGAATGCTTCGTAAGCATGCCGTAGAACTTAAAAGCCCATTATTTTATGTGAACCAAACCGGGGCTAACACAGAACTTGTTTATGATGGCGATTCACTCGTTCTAGATGGCACAGGGAAGTTAATAACGCGTGCAAAACGCTTTACAGAAACTCACATCGATACTTCTTTTGATGTTGAAAGTGCTTCGCTAACTAATTTATCGAGTCCAGATTTTGAGAAAGAACCGCCAAAGCCTGTTGCAAGTATGTTCAACGCATTGGTATTTGGGTTGCGTGAATACTTAGCTAAAACAAAGGTTGCTTCAAAAGTGATACTTGGTTTAAGTGGTGGTATTGATTCGGCATTAGTTGCAACCATTGCTAAAGAAGCTTTAGGTGCTGAAAATGTGATTGGGATCACCATGCCTTCACAGTATTCATCGGAAGGAAGTGTTTCAGATTCGGTTCAACTAGCAAATAATCTTGGGATTCAAATTCATGAGATTCCGATTAAACCCATTTATGATGCATTTATAAATCAGCTAGATCCATTATTTAAAGAAACCGAATTCAATGTAGCGGAAGAGAATTTACAGAGCCGCAGCCGAGGTGATATTCTAATGGCGATAGCTAATAAGTTTGGGTATATGCTTCTGAACACAGGAAATAAATCAGAAACAGCTGTGGGTTACTGTACACTATATGGTGATATGGCCGGTGGCTTAGCCGTTATTTCGGATTTATATAAAACAGAAGTTTTCGAAATGTGTGAGTGGCTAAATTCGAGTTATTATGGCCAAGAAGTGATACCAAATAGTATTATCACGAAGGAACCAAGTGCCGAATTACGTCCCGACCAAAAAGATTTAGATTCTTTGCCCGATTACGGAACTTTAGATTCAATTTTAGAATACTACCTAGAAGAACAGCTTTCCATAGATGAAATCACTCAAAAAGGCTTCGATAAGTCTTTGATCGAACGCATTCTGCGTTTGGTCGATATCAACGAACACAAGCGTTTCCAAGCAGCACCCGGACTCAAAGTGTCGGCAAAAGCATTTGGCTCTGGGAGAAGATGGCCCATCGTTCAAAACTGGACTGGGCAAGAGCAAAAGTTTTAAAAAACACTATCGTCTAAAACAATATCAAAAAGACTCTTCGGTTGTAAAGCCGATGGAGTAGCCTAATTTCATAATTAAGGCATTTATTTACTACTTTAAGTCAGCATTTTAAACTACAGACACGAATATGCAAAAGATGATCAAATTGAGTTGTTGCGCACTACTATTTTTAAGTGCCACTCCTTTGATAGCCCAAGATACCACAAGTATTAAATCAGAAGATATGCCATTACGGCTTCTTCCGGTAACTAACCCTCTACAAGACAAGGCGTTGCCCAAACAGCAACCCAACGAGCCAGTAGATATAGAGTTAGATGACTTCCAAAAAGATATCCTTCGTCGAATTACGGATATCTATCAATTACATGTGTTGAGTTTAGAATCTCAACTCAACGACCAACCTTTGGAAGCAGAGACGCACATTAATGATGCAGTAAATGCCTCTCAAGCTTTATTGGATGATTACCCAGAATTGAGAAGTGATCGTAGATTCGCAGAACTTTCACGAGCCGTAGTTACGGAATACCGTGAGTTTTATGGGATCACCGAAGCGATGAATGAACCTCAGGGTGAGATCTTTAAAATTCAAGAAGAGCTCTTTGCTGAAGACGATGCCTTCTTAAATGAAGATTTCAACTTCCCTAAAGATGTCACATTTACGAAAACAGATGTGCCTCTTATTCAGAACAGGTATGTGACCAATAGTTTAGTGTATTATACCTTAAAGAGACCAGAGGTAATGGAGCGCTGGCTTCAACGTGCGGAAACGTATATGCCTATGATCCAAAAGATTTTCAAAGAAGAAGGAGTGCCTTCAGAACTAGCTTACCTTGCATTTATTGAAAGTGGATTGAATCCAACAGCTCGAAGCTGGGCATCAGCGGTAGGTATGTGGCAGTTTATAGCAGCAACGGGTCGTGTTTACGGCCTTGAAGTAAACTGGTGGGTTGATGAACGAAGAGATCCAGAAAAAGCTACACGCGCTGCAGCACGACACTTAAGAGATTTACATGATATTTGGAATGACTGGCATCTTGCTATGGCCAACTATAACATCAGTCCACGTGGATTAAATCGTGCCATCCGTAGAGCCGGTGGAAAGAAAGATTATTGGGAAGCCTATCCATATTTACCGAGAGAAACGAGAGGGTATGTGCCTGGTTTCATTGCTACAGCTATGATTGGACTAAACCCAGAAGAATTTGGCTTCCAAAAGAAATATGAAGGCGAACCCTATTCCTACGATGTAGTAGAAGTTGAAGGGCTAATGCCACTAGATGCTCTAGCTCAAGCAGCAGGTATCACCACAGATATGCTAAAATCATACAATCCTGAGTTACTGCGTTGGGCAACTCCTCCAGGAAACAAATATCCATTGAAGATACCAACGGGTATAAAAAATGAGTTCCTATTAGCATATAAAGACATTCCAAAGGAAAATCGCGCTCAAGATATGACCGTTCATACTGTGCGTAGAGGTGAATCGATTGGTTTAATCGCACAAAAATATGGAACTACAGTTCGAGGCATCTACGCCAGTAACGATAACTTATCGAACATTATTCACCCTGGCCAAAAATTAGTAATTCCATTGCCAGCTGGAAGTGCAGGTAAGATTTCAGCAAACCGACCTACGAATCTTACAAACACAAGTCGAAGCCGTTCTACTTCAACAAAAGCTTCTGCACCAGCTAATACCACAAAGCTTACTTATCAGGTTAAGACTGGCGACACCGTTGGTCATATTGCCGAATGGTATGATGTGAAATCTTTTGAAGTTCGTGCCTGGAATGGTATTGGAAACACCATTCGTGTTGGCCAAAAATTAACCGTTCACGTACCTAAAGAACATGAAGCTCATTATTCTAAAGTAGATCAAATGAGCTATAGAGATAAACAAGCGCTTGAGCAAAAACAGCGTAGAGGTGAAAACATCTTGTTAGCTTCAGCCACTACTTCAAACAATGGTTATGAAACCTATACCGTACGAAAAAACGATACTCTTGGCGAAATTGCAGAGAGATTTGGTATCGGTTTAAGCACCATCCGTAGCTTAAATGGGATTTCAGGTTCTAGAATTTTTGTAGGACAAGAGCTTAAGATCAGAAAAAAGTAATGGTTAAACACCAAAAGATATCAGTATTTCTGCTTGTTATAGCAGTTACGGCAGTTGCATTAGCTCCACAGCAAGCTGATATCTTCTTCCTCATCAAGAAAAACTTCTCCATTTTCAGCAAAACCTATGAGAATGTTGCCTTAGAATATGTGGATGAAGTTGATCCTGAAAAATTGATGAGAACAGGGGTAGAAGCAATGCTCGAAACGCTCGACCCTTACACCGTTATTTACAATGAGAATCAAAACGAGCAAGCAGAGATTCAAGCCCGAGGTAATTACGCTGGAATAGGTATTGAGTCGGGGTACAGAAATGGGAAAGTTGTGGTAATTGCCC
>Ga0098059_1000095_pt1 | contig 82529 bp, 77 predicted proteins | sample 20_taG_FD_92580 | JGI IMG/M metagenome (GOLD analysis project Ga0098059, IMG submission 92580) | Marine viral communities from the Subarctic Pacific Ocean - 20_ETSP_OMZ_AT15318 metaG | ecosystem: Environmental > Aquatic > Marine > Oceanic | place: Subarctic Pacific Ocean | collected 2015-01-19
ATGCTGAATGGAACATCCGCTCTTGGGCTCGATGCTAGCACTTTTTATGCTACCCGAAACGACCGCTTTGGGGTTACTGTGTTTGGTTCGTACAATAAAAGCACAGAATATGACCCGGCTGATATTGGCTTAACGGCTATTCCAAAATTTGATCGATTTACCCTCAATCCTAAGGTCTTTTTCTATTTTGACCACACTGATATTAATGTTGGAATGCATATTACCACTGAAGACCGACTAGGCGGTTCCATCGATTATATTGAAGGGGATAGGAGCTCGAATCTGTATTTTGAACGGAATGAAACTCAGCGCATCACGTCAACTTTTGATCTTCAGCATGTAATCAGTGAGCGTACCCATTTATCAATAAAGAACAGTTTTAGTTATTTCGATCGAAGCATTCAGGTTCCAGATTATGCATTCGAAGGCCTTCAACAATCTTCCTTTAGTGAGGTCAATGTTCGAACCAGATATGGAAGTTCAGAGTGGATTGGTGGGTTAAACCTATGGACGGAAAACTTCGACCAACAGCAAGGTTCTGCATCTTACACACTCGACTTCAATGAGCATACCTTTGGTTTATTTGTTCAAAATACAACACCATTGCACTCCATGTGGACCTTAGAAACGGGCCTTAGATATGACATTCATAGCACCTATGGTTCGTTTTTGCTTCCACGACTTTCATTGATGGTTGAACCTTCACAACAATTAACCATGCGTATTGGTGGTGGGTATGGCTATAAAGTGCCTACATTATTTTCAGAAGAAAGCGAGCGCCGTCAGTTTCAGGATGTTAAACCGCTCGACTCTGATGCTTTAGAAGCGGAGCGATCATTAGGTACGAATATTGACATCAATTACCGAATTCCGATTACCAATGATCTAGTGCTAAATTCGAACATTCTTTTCTTCTATACACGCATCAACGACCCCCTTCTTTTAACCAAATCGAATTCCGAATATGAATTCACTCAGCCTAATGGTTCTTTGGATACAAAAGGGGTAGAAGTAAACTTAAAATGGAGCTATAAAGACTTGAAGCTATTTGTTGGGTATACCCATGCTGATGTTCAACAACATACCAATGGAAATAGCCAACGGTATCCATTAGTTGCTAAACACCGATTAAATAATGTGCTGATGTATGAAAAGCATGGTGAGTTTTGGATAGGCTTGGAAGCATATTATTATAGTCCACAGCTCTTGGGCGATGGTTCAGAGGGCGAATCCTATTGGATTACGGGCTTAATGACGGAAAAGAAAATGACGTCCACACTATCCCTATTCTTAAACTTTGAGAACTTCATGGATACACGGCAAACACGATTTGATGCCATTTACATGGGAAGTATTCAAAACCCTGAGTTCAAAGATATTTATGCTCCTCTTGATGGCTTCGTTATAAACGGTGGCGTTAAGCTTAGTTTTTAATTCTTAGATATAAAAAAAGCAGGTTCTATTGCTAAAACCTGCTTTTAATTTTTATGACTTGCTGAATTACTTCACGTCAAATCGATCTAAATTCATCACTTTATCCCAAGCTGCGATAAAGTCGTTTACGAATTTTTCTTTAGCATCATCGCACGCATATACTTCGGCGATTCCACGTAGTTCTGAGTTTGATCCAAAAATGAGGTCTACTCTAGAACCTGTCCACTTCAACTCATCTGTGTTGCGATCACGACCTTCAAATCTATCTTGGTGATCTGAAGTAGCACTCCATTTTGTGCCAAGATCTAAGATGTTCACGAAGAAGTCGTTGTTAAGTGTTCCTGGCTTTGATGTGAATACGCCTAAAGTTGAACCATCGTAATTTGTATTGATGCTTCTCATACCACCTACTAGTGCTGTCATTTCTGGAGCTGTAAGTGTTAGTAATTGAGCTTTGTCAACCAGCATTTCTTCTGCTGATGTATTGTGCTTAGGCTTGAAGTAATTACGGAAGCCGTCTGCAGCAGGCTCAAGTGGCTCGAATGAGTCTACATCGGTATGCTCATCACCAGCATCCGCTCTACCAGGAGTGAATGGAACTGTAACGTCGAAGCCAGCATCTTTAGCAGCTTTTTCAACACCAGCACATCCCCCAAGAACAATCATATCTGCCATTGAAACAGCTTTGTTGCCTGATTGCTCTTCATTAAAGGCTTTTTGAATTGCTTCCAGTTTATCTAGCACTTTCTCTAATTGCGATGGATTGTTTACTTCCCAATCTTTTTGAGGAGCTAAACGAACACGTCCACCATTTGCGCCACCACGCTTATCAGAATCGCGGTAAGTAGAAGCTGAAGCCCATGCCGTTGACACTAGTTCAGATACACTGAGTCCAGCATCAAGAATTTTTCCTTTCAGCATCTCTACATCATTATCATCAATAAGATCATGAGTTACTGCAGGAATAGGATCTTGCCAGCTTAAGTCTTCTTCTGGTACTTCAGGACCTAGGTATCTTGCTTTTGGCCCCATGTCGCGGTGCGTTAATTTGTACCAAGCTTTAGCAAACGCTTCTGCAAATTCATCTGGGTTTTCGTAGAAACGACGAGAGATTTTTTCGTACTCAGGGTCGAATCGAAGTGACAAATCGGTTGTTAGCATGAAAGGTGCATGCTTCTTCTCTGGATCATGAGCATCAGGAATTGTACCTTCACCGGCTCCATCTTTTGGTTTCCACTGATGAGCGCCTGCTGGACTTTTAGTTAGTTCCCACTCATACTCAAACAAGTGCTTGAAGAAATCATGGCTCCATTTTGCTGGTGTTGTAGTCCAAGCGCCTTCAAGACCACTAGTAATGGTATCTGCGCCATGGCCTGTACCATATTTATTGGTCCAACCTTGGCTTTGCTCTTCAATGCTTGCGCCTGCAGGTTCTGGACCTACATATTCTTCAGGATCTGCTGCGCCGTGCGTTTTACCGAATGTGTGACCACCTGCAATTAGCGCAACTGTTTCTTCATCATTCATTGCCATTCTTGCGAAAGTCTCACGAATGTCTTTAGCTGCAGCAACAGGATCTGGGTTGCCATTAGGTCCTTCTGGGTTCACATAAATAAGACCCATCTGTACCGCTGCTAACGGGTTTTCAAGTTCACGGTCGCCTGTGTAACGCTTATCGCCTAGCCATTCTGATTCAGAACCCCAGTAAACATCTTCTTCTGGTTCCCAAACATCTTCACGACCACCAGCAAATCCGTAGGTCTCAAAGCCCATTGATTCTAATGCACAGTTTCCTGCAAGAATCATTAAATCGGCCCAAGAAAGCTTTCTACCATACTTTCTTTTTACTGGCCAAAGTAACAATCGTGCCTTGTCTAAGTTAGCATTGTCTGGCCAGCTATTTAAAGGAGCGAAACGTTGCGTACCTGAACCAGCACCACCACGTCCGTCACCAATACGGTAGGTACCTGCACTGTGCCAAGCCATACGAATCATAAATGGACCATAATGTCCGAAATCGGCTGGCCACCAATCTTGTGAGTCGGTAAGTAGATCGTAGATATCTTGCTTAACCGCTGCTAAATCTAATTTCTGAAACTCTTCAGCATAATTGAAATCCTCATCCATTGGGTTGGATAGGGAAGAGTGTTGACGAAGAATGTTGAGGTTTAATTGGTTTGGCCACCAATCTCTGTTTTTGGTACCTCCTCCTGCGCTCTGACGTAATGCACCTCCACTAAATGGGCATTTCGATGCGTTGTTTACATTGTAACTTGAGGTATTGTCCCCTGAGTTATGTGTTATATTTTTATCCATACTACTAACTTATTCTTTAGATGTCTTCTATACTTTTTTAGCTCTTAAAAATACCAAATCGTAGCTACATTAAAATTCTGTTTTGATAGATTGTACCTATCGTCAGCATTAAAGTTTATTTATTGACCTTCAGTACACTTGGTCAATTGCTTTTAAACTTTAACCATTTAAATTAATGACTACAGTTCCTTTAGCTAACTCATTTGTTTATATGAAGATTATTAAGCACTTAAGCCTGATCATTTTTGGGATCTTTTATTGTCAATCTCTTGCAGCCCAAAACACCACTTACAACCCTAAGTTTATTTTTGATGTGCATCTCCATGCCACCAATCAACAATCAGAACGCATGATATCGGGCCTAAACGCCACAATTGAGCACCACCAACAATTTAATGTGAAATATGCTGCGCTATCAGTGGCCAACCAAACAATAGGGCAAGAATGGTTAGCAAAAGCACCAAATACTTTTCTTGTGGGCCCTTCCTTTCCCTGTGCAGATGGAAAATATCCCGTTGGATATGATTGTTTTGCTGAGAATGGTGGGTGGCCAGATATAGAGTGGTTAAGAAGTCAATATGAAAAGGGCACGTTTACTGTAATGGGTGAATTGCTGTATGTGTATTACGGTATACCCCCAACCGATGCTAAACTAGCTCCATACTTTGAACTAGCTCATGAGCTCAATATTCCAATCGGCGTGCATGCTGGGCATGGGCCGCCTAAAGAGCGACGCTTACCCACTTGCTGCCCTAACTTCAATGAAGAATTAGGAAATCCTCTTGTGCTTGAGCCCATACTCAAAAAATATCCTGGCTTAAAAATTTGGTTAATGCACGGAGGTGAAATTCGTTTTCATAAGCAGGCTATCTCCCTCATGAAAAAACACCCTAATGTTTATGCTGATTTATCCATCTTGAATAGTGTAATGCCTGAAAAGATGTACCACCAGTTCCTAAAAAGTTTTATTGATGCCGGGCTTGAAGATCAGTTGATGTTTGGAAGTGATAACCTTCCCATACCTATGATCCTTGAACGACTACAGAAAGCTTCTTTTCTATCTGATATGCAAAAGGATAAACTACTTTTTAAAAATGCTCTTCAATTTTTTCAATTAGAATCACAATAACTGAACAGCACCTTTAGCTTCATGCAGCGCACTATTTGTTTGTGTAATGAGTGACTGACTCTTTATTTCGTTCTGTCTAAAAGCATATTTAAAAACTTTGTTCTTACCTCTGGGCTAGCATCACGGTATGAATCGAAGTCTACATGCCGATCCGTTTTTGTGGTATCAACGGTGATTCCCCATAATGGATTTGAAGTAGTTGGAAGCATGGAATAGCGTGCATCTCCAAGAACTTCTGGGTAATTCGGATGCCTAACTAATAACCCCTCTGATAATCTCGAAAACCGCTCGATATCTTTAAACATCACGGTACCCTTGAATGATTTAAATTCTGAATTCCAATCAATTAGTTCTGCACAATCTCCTTCATAAACTTCTGGAGTTGAAAATAGACCTGCTCGAACACCATAACTACATATTTCTCCATGGTTCACCCTTCGAACACTCCACAAAATTTGATTTCCGATAGTGGGTTTAATGATAAATTCCTTATTGGAGTTATTATCCCCACCTAATTGGTCATTAGCTAGATTTTCCACCCTAGATTGTTGAATCCCTGCAAAGCATAGATACACGGCTAGCCACCCAACTAACCCAATACTATACCTTTTATTCTTTCTGTAGAATGCTATAGATGCCGCAATTAATAGTCCTAAACTAAATATGGGATCAAATACGGACACAAGATTTAAAGAGAAGCGTTCGTCTAGAAAGGGCCAAAACAAGTGCACTCCGTAACTAGTGATATAATCCATAAGCCCTGCAGTTGAATAGCCCAGTAGACTGAACAGGTATGTCTGTTTAAAACTGAGCTTCTTCTTAACAAATACCCAGAGCACTAAAGTAACAACTAATGCCCCAAATGGGATAAATACTAATGAATGGGTGAACTGTCGATGTAGCACAAGGGTAAGTAATGGGTTAGAAGAGGAGCCCAAAAATACATCTGCATCAGGGGCTAAGGCAGCAATAAAGCCCACCAGAGATGCCACTTTAAAGCTCTCCTTATCTGAAAACAATTGAGCACTACTTGCTCCTACTAATCCATGTGTAACTGGATCCATACTTAATATCTTTAGTTCACCTTAAGATAGCTTTTACCACCTTTCGGATTTGAAGTATTTGGATTCCAAATCTTAACAAGTTAGGAAGTTTCTAATTAGCCTAATTTGCATTATTTATTGCTTCCCAAGCCACTTCGTGTAAATTGAGCTATCTATCAATTTATGGAGAAACCAATGGCACAATTTGTACTCGTTTACTTAGGCGGCGACTACCCTAGCAATAAAGATGAAAGTACGCAACACATGATGAACTATCAGAAATGGCTGAGCAATCTGGGAGAGAAAGCTATTGAGCCTGCCAATCCTTTTAAAAACACCCGATCAATAGCACCCAATAGAAACGTTACTGAAGGAAGCCAAATTGGGATGTCAGGGTATACAATAATAGAAGCCAATTCTATTGATGAAGCCGAAGAAATAGCTCGTAATTGTCCATTTTTAGATATCAATGGTACCATCGAAGTTTCTGAAAAACTTCCGATGCCTTCGTTCTAGTATGAGATTATAACTCCGGAACTTTAGTGGGCATTTTCTCTACAAATAGCATATCAATTACCTTTACACAGGATTTTAAGTTCGATTATGCTAGGCCAAGTCCAAATCTTAATGGATGTTACCATCGCCCTAATTCTAGGCGGTGTATTGGGATTCGAACGTGAATGGAAGAATAAACCCGCTGGATTTCGCACCAATATGATAATTGCCGGAGCTTCGGCTTTATTGGTTTCATTAGGGCGAGTAGTGGTTTTAGACTTCAATCAATTCATCCCTGATGGTGGATTGGGCGTTGATCCCGTTCGTATGGTTCATGCAGTGATTGTTGGGGTGAGTTTTATAGGTGCAGGTACTATTCTTAAAAACAAATCTGACCAAAATATCCGCTATTTAACTACGGCAGCTACCATCCTGATGGCTTCAGGTATAGGAGTGAGTATTGCGCTTAAACAATACCTCATCGGTGTTGGGGCGACCATTATTATTGTTACCATTAACTATCTCTTCGGGTTTTTAAATCGGTATATCGAGCGAAAATCAACTTACACTGATTCGTAACTCCTCTCGAACTCAACAATTGATTACATAATATTTCCCACTTCATACAATAAGCGAGGGGTTGTGGCTGTTATTTCTGCCATCGCAGCATATTTAAATTACACAAACACATGAGATTGTACTTAAGTCTATTATCCCTTCTATTTTTAATTAATTGTGGCGCCAATGATTCGGGTGATTCCGGTTCATTCACTATCAGTATTTTAAGTAACCCTTCCCAAAGTGAATGGCGGTTTGCTAATTATATAGGTACGCAAGAAAATGGCTTCAATCCTAGTAGCCGAGCAGAGACTACATCCATACTTGAGCGTATGGTTCGTGATAGCGTAGACATTGAATTTGCATGGGTTAGAGAGTATTCGCCTACTTGTGGTGATTTAGATATGGTAGTTCCCAATCAAATTGTAGTTCAGATCAGCGGAAATCCTTCGGCAGCCGACCTTCATCCATCACTAACAAGGACTAGCAATCCAGATTTACCGTGCCCAATTTCTGTGGTTAAATATTCACTGAACTAAGAAATATTAAAATTAGGTCTCCACATCTCTAATGGCCTCTTTCTATTTCTAAAAGCTCCAGTTATTACTATATTTTTAGCCAAGGTTAAAAATGCGATTTAAATAAGTAGAGAACAGGGTATATCTAAAACAGGGTGGTCCAATAACGATCAAGCGCCCTTGTAATAGCGTAAAAAAACATCAAATTATCTCTTATTGCGTTGAATTGTACCTATAAATTAGGTTCTTATATAAAGTAACTAACTAGCAATACTATGAAGCGACTCGTTTTTTCAGCCGCTATTCTATCATTACTCCTATTGGCATTCGTTATATATAACAATAACGAAGAAGTTGATAACAGGCTCTTAATATCCGGTGAAGCGACCGCATTTACGAATGTGAATGTAGTGCCTATGACCAGCTCCACGATTTTAGAAAATAAAACGGTGGTTATAAGAGGCAACGAGATTATTATGATTCGGCCTACTGGCGAATTAAAAATGGGCAAAGGCGTTTCTGTTATTGATGGTACCGATAAGTATTTAATGCCTGGACTTGCAGAAATGCACGGCCACGTACCGCCAACCGACCCACCTGCTAACGCGCCTCGATACATGACCAAAGAATATGTAGAGAACACGTTATTTCTATATACCGCTGCAGGTGTAACTACGGTTCGCGGTATGCTAGGGTGGCCGGATCAATTACAGCTCAAGGATAAAATTTTATCGCAAGAGCTTATTGGTCCACAGTTATTTTTAGCTGGGCCTAGCTTTAATGGAAACTCCATCAATTCGGTGGAAGAAGCACGGGAAAAAGTGCGTGCTCAATACGAAGAGGGTTGGGATTTATTGAAAATTCATCCTGGTTTAACCCTTGAAGAGTATGACGCTATGGCCGCTACCGCTAATGAAGTTGGTATTCGTTTTGGCGGTCATGTTCCTTCTGATGTTGGAATCGTTCATGTGTTAGAAGCAGGGCAAAATAGTATCGATCATATGGATGGCTATGTTGCGTACCTAAGTGCTTTTGAAGGAGCTGAACTCGATCAGAAAATGGATGAACTTATTCAGCTTACCCTCGAAAATGATGTATGGATTGTGCCTACACAGGCTTTATGGGAAACCATCATTGGTTCTGCCAACTATGATGTAATGAAAACTTATGAAGAGCTTAAGTACATCCCCAAAAACTTGCTCTCTGGTTATAATGCTTATGTAGAAAATAAGCTGAATAGCCCCAATTATGATTTAGATGAAGCGAAAGAACATTCTCTTATTCGCCGAATGTTATTGGGTAAAATGAATGAAGCCGGTGTGCGTATCCTTCTTGGAACGGATGCTCCTCAGTTATTTAGTGTGCCTGGTTTCTCCATACACCGTGAAATGGTATTTATGGCCGAAGCAGGGATGAGTCCTTATGAAATTTTAGTAACCGGCACCCGAAACGTAGGCGAGTATTTCCAGAATGAAGCAGACTTCGGAACCATTGAAGAAGGCAAGCGAGCCGACCTCATCCTGCTGGATAAAAACCCATTGGATAGCATCATAAATTTAAAAGCTCAATCGGGTGTTATGGTGAATGGAAAATGGTTGCCTAAAGACTTTATCGAAGCCCGTCTTTTTGATATCCAAAAAAGTTATCAAGAGTAAGTGTAAATCATTGCAAATCGCTTTGCAGGCTTAGTTATTTTTATAATTTTCGGGCTGATTAATAACCAGTCCATTTTTTATGACAAAACTAAGCTACTACTTTTCTGTGCTTATGCTGCTTGTACTCTCAAGTACACAGCTTGCAGCACAATCTAACCCTTTGGTTTTTAAGGGGGCCAAAATAATTCCTATCTCCGGAGATCCCATCGAAAATGGGGTACTTGTGGTACAAAACGGTAAGATTCTCGCCGTTGGTGATGCCAACACTCGCACACCCCGAAATGCTACCGTTGTGGATGTGTCGGGCAAAGTTCTAATGCCGGGCCTTGTTGATACGCACTCTCACCTTGGTGAAGGAGATGGCGGCGATCGCTCATCAGCCTTACATCCAGACGTCCGAATTATGGATACTATAAACCCACGTAGTGATACTTTTAAAAAAGCATTAGCTGGTGGAATTACGTCCGTTAATATCATGCCGGGGTCTGGTCATCTTATGAGTGGGCAAACTGTTTACTTAAAGCTTAAAAAAGCTAATACCATTGAAGAAATGCTACTTGTTGTAGACGAAGAAAACAACATTTACGGTGGTATGAAGATGGCTAACGGTACTAACCCTATAAAAGGATCGGGCGCATTTCCTGGCACTCGTGCCCGTTCAGCGGCTATGGTACGAGACCTATTTGTAAAGGCTCAGAATTATCAAGCTAAGATTAAGGCCGCTAACGGTGATAAAAGCAAAATGCCACCACGCGATCTTCAAATGGAAGCTCTTGTTCAAATTCTTGAAGGTAAGAGAGTGGTTCATAACCATACTCACCGCCATGATGATATCCTTACTGCTATTCGTCTATCTCAGGAGTTTGGATACCGAGTGGTTCTTCAGCACGTGAGTGAAGCCTACAAAGTAGCTGATGAAATTGCTGCGGCTGGCGTTCCTGCCTCTATTATTACCCTCGACTCCTTTGGTGGTAAGTTAGAAGCGATGGATTTCAGTAATGTAAATGGTGCGGCTTTAGAAGAAGCTGGTGCCCTCGTTGGTTTCCATACCGATGACGGTATCACCGATTCTCGCTTATTCCTTCGCTCGGCAGCTATGGGCGTACGCGATGGCATGAGTAGAGAAAAAGCTTTAGAAGCTCTTACCATTGCCAACGCTAAAATGATGGACATCGACGACCGTGTGGGTACACTTGAAAAAGGTAAAGATGCTGATTTCATAATTCTATCAGGAGACCCATTCAGCGTGTATACTCTAGTAGAAGAAACATGGATTGAAGGACTAAAAGTGTGGGATCGCGATAACCCAGAAGACCGCAAGTTTGCTACGGGTGGCGAAGACACATTCCGCGGAAACATCCATACTCACCACACTGAAGGAGAATAATTGATATGAAGACATTAAGAATTACATTTTTATTGGTGCTATTCGCTGCTTTTTCAAGCTCTGCTTACGCACAACGCATTGCTGTTAAAGGCGATACTGTGTATACAAGTGCAGGCAATCCTATTGTGAAGGGAGTTGTGCTGGTGAAAGACGGCAAAATTGAACGAGTAGGTACACAGTCTTCTGTTCGAATCCCTTCAGGCTATGAAGTGATGGAAGCAAAAGTAGTTACCCCTGGATTTATTGATGTACACTCGGTGGTAGGTTTAGCGGGTCATATGAGTCAGCCACACGACCAAGATCAACTCGAAACTTCATCGGCTATTCAACCCGAGTTACGAGCTATTGATGCTTACAACGCTCGAGAAGAGCTTGTGGGTCACCTGCGCCGTCTTGGTGTAACTACAGTGCATACTGGTCATGGACCGGGTGCTCTTATGAGTGGCCAAACCATGATCGTTAAAACAACGGGTGAAACAGTAGAAGAAGCTGTTGTGACTCCATCTAAGATGATTGCTTTTACTATGGGCTCTATGATTAGTGGTGCTATTAATAAGCCAGGTACACGCTCAAAAGGTGTTGCTATGATTCGACAAGAACTTGTGAAGGCACAAGCTTATGCAGAAAAGCGTAAAAACGATGATTCCTACACAAAAAACATTCGCATGGAAGCCTTGGCTGATTTACTAGATGGTAAATTAACAGCGATGGTAACTGTTCATAAAGCGAATGATATCATGACAGCACTTCGCCTGCAGAAAGAATTTGATTTCCCAATGGTGTTAGATGGCGCAGCTGATGTACATCTAATTTTGGATGAAATTAAAGATGCTGGTGTAACTGTATTTGTTCATCCAACGATGATTCGACCTTCTAGAGATGCACAAAATGCGAGTATGGAAACGGCGGGTATGCTTCACAGAGCTGGCATTCCATTCGGCTTCCAAAGTGGCTTTGAGCCATATGTTCCTAAAACACGTGTAGTGCTTTTTGAAGCTGGCGTGGCTGTAGCAAACGGCTTAGATCGAAGCGCTGCAATGGAAATATTGACTATCGAAGCGGCTAAGATTCTTGACATCGAAGAAAGAGTGGGTTCCCTCGAAAAAGGAAAAGATGCCGATATCGTATTGTTTAATGGCGACCCTTTTGAGTACACCACCAATGTAACCGGCGTGATCATCAATGGTAAAGTTCAAACGAACTAAACTCTCCAAAGCTTAAACAAAAAAGCCTCTCTGAGAATATCAGGGAGGCTTTTTTTATTGGATATGATATTGTCGTATTCCTACTTGATTACCTCATTAAAGGTGTCTTCAAGTTTATCAAATAGGGTAGATTTAAGGGCGCTGCTTAACGCTTCACTAATTACGGGTTCAAGCACTTCCTTCATTCCCTCTTGAATAGTATTCGAACCATTTTTACCAATATCGTTTAGCTCTATTCTTGAAACCTTTGCTTTTGTTGTACGCTTTTCGTCAATATTTGAAGAGACTGTAATTTCACCTTCTTCAAGAATAAAACGATCTATTACTAACGACTTCTGATTTTCATTTTCTTCATCTACTTCTAGGTTCTCGCTAATCGTTCTAAGGTTAATATCCGATCCTTTTTGCTCAAGACTTATAGCTGGGTTTTTAATCTGAAGTCTTTTTACGATGACGGTATCTGAAAACAGACTCTTGAGATCTACATCCATTTCAATTTCTTCTAAATCCATTGCTGCTTCCGTTGAAAACCCTTCGGGGTTAAACACGATAAAGCCATCCATACTACCTGTACCATTTAGTAATGATATATCGACATCATCTACTTCAACTTTGGTATTCAGTAACTTACTTCCTGATTCTTCGATTTGTGACTTTACAATACCATCAATAGTTAAGGTAACCACTAGGAAACCAGCAACTAAAACAGCTAGTAAAGAGCCCAATACTTTCATTGCTTTCATTCTATTCTTTTTAATTATACTCTACCACTTCAAAGCCAAAATGCCTTTAATTGTTTCAAAGCCTAATACTTCGTTAACCCATGAGTTCCTTCCTGTTTAAGTCGTTTATTGATAAACATCAAAAACTACGCATGCATTATATCACTGTTCCGAGTGATCAGGTAAAGGCCATTGGAGGTATAGGTACTCGTCTGATTTGCAGAGTAAATGATAATCCTCCTTTCCAATGCGGTTTGGTTGCTTTAGGCGGTGGTGCGGCATACATCTCCCTAAATAAGGCACGGTTAAAGTCCTTTGGACTTACTTTAGGGAACGAAGTACAGGTTCATCTTGAGTTAGACCAATCTAAATATGGCCTAGAAGTACCGGAGGAGCTGCAAGCATTGCTTGAGCAGGATGAAGAAGGAGCCAAGCTATTCGAAACATTAACCGACGGTCAACAGCGATATATCATCTATTATGTAAGTCAGGTTAAATCAAGCGCACTGAAGATAGATCGTGCAATTATGATGATTCGTAACCTGAAGACTATGCCTGAGGGTCCATTTTCATTTCGGCATTTAGTGGGCATGCCTCCACGAGATTAAATCATCTACATAAAAAAAGCACCAACGGTGATGTTGGTGCTTTCAGATTTAGCCTAATAAATATTAGTGCTTAATTCGTTGTACCTCCAGAGATGGTATGACCAAAGAAAATCGCGTTAGCGAATAATTTGTTGGTACCATACCAGAATGCTCTGAAATTCGGGTTATCAGTCATAGCAATTACTTTACCAGAACCGAATCGGCTTACTACAACAGCGGCTGTATTAGCCAGTAGCTCTTGGTTTTCGTCCGAAATATAACCAGCTGCTAGAGGCTCGTCAGTATACACTACCGGTGAAGAATAAGGGTTCTTTCCTTTCTTCATGAATAGCGTACTATTTCTAAATACTGTGAAGTTCTCATCATTGAAGCCATATGCTAATGGGTGAGTTAAATCTATTTTAGTATTAAAAATAGCACCACCAATTACTCGAGCACCTGAGTCGTTACTCTGACGGATGTACGGCAGGGTTTCAACATCTTCTGTTTCTTCCTGCTCTCTTGATACAAACTCAACGTTTGCTAATCCTTGAGATTTAGCCCAGTAAACCGCCGACTTGTAAGCAATTAGAGTACCACCGTTACGAACCCAACGCTTCAGTTCTTCTGTAGCTGAATTAGATAGTCCGCTGTATGCAGAGGTGATGATAACATTGTATCTATCCAAGGTTGAACCTCGAATATCATCTCTTTGTACAATACTAAGAGGCATGTGGTAACGCTGGTCGAGTAAGTGCCAAGCTTCACCCACTTCTGATGAGTTCGCTCCGCTTCCGCCAATAATAGCAACTTTAGGTAGCTTCAGGTTTCTGAAGTTATTACTTCCTAAATCCATTCCTTTTGGAGTTAGACCTGTTGAAATAGCATATACCGTAATACCATTTTCTTGGGCTACTTCTTGAACAAGCTTATGAACTTTTTCTTGATCGTCTTGCACGCCCATAGGAATCATAACGGTTCCATAATCGAAATCACGAGGACCATTTGCTGTTACAGCTGTTACTCCTTGAGAAGCAACTTTAGCTCGAACACCATTCGCTAGTAATTTATACATCGCTTTTGGTGTGTAGTACTCATCCCACTCAAATACATAAGCGTAGTTGCTACGTCCACCAACAACCATTCCTTTTGGCATATTGCCAATGCTAAATAGGTCGCCTTGAAGGCTCGTCTTAAACTGACGGCTGTTTAATTCAGCAAATGGTAGGTTGAATGCATAAGGCATGTTAAATGCTGATACATCGTAGAATAAACTATCGGTGAATTCTGTACGGCGTTCAAACATGGCAGTTAACAGCTGATATTGCTGTTGGTTGGTTGGAACCACAAATGCTTTACCCGCTTTGTACTCTGTACCGTTCGCCGTTAAGTCTTCTTTTAGATCATATACTTTGATCTGGTTACGAGTCAACATTTCAGCTAGGTGATAGTTTCTAGCTCTGTCTTCGTCATCACCAAATACATAGGCTTTGATAGAAGCATTTGCTGCTGCTGCTGCTTTCTCTTTATAGAAATCACGCATGTGAGCTAGTAACTCTTCCCTAAGCTCGATTACCGCTCTCATGGTAGATAGAGTTGCTGTAAACTGATTTTTGATTGTGAAAGGGAATTTCAGTACACCATGAATACTTTCTTGAGCATGACCTCTAGAACTTGCTTGCTCAAACAGAATACCAATAGATCCATTTACATCTGGGTACGTAGATCCTTTACCGTAATAGAAATCATCAAAGCTTTCTTCTGAGTAGTATAGCGACTGAATTTTATCTAACTCTTCAGCATGGTATTCAGCGATGCTTGCTGTTAAACGCTGGTTACGCGCCGGTGTAAGTGGGTGAGTTCTAGACTGAATTCCTGGCTGGAAGAAGAATGTAGAGTTTGTCCCCATCTCATGGTGATCGGTAAGCACGTTTGGCTTCCACTCGTGGAATTTAGCCACACGCCCTTTACTCTCTGGATGCTGCATTAACAACCAATCTCTGTTTAAATCGAACCAGTAGTGGTTTGTTCTACCACCTGGCCATACTTCATTAAACTCACGACTATTTGGGTCGCTAACTAAGGTATTTAAACTTTTGTGCATGTTTGCCCATTGAGCAAAACGGCTTAAACCATCTGGGTTGATACTTGGATCAATTAGGATGATGGCATTTTCAAGAAGTTCATCAATTTCACGGCCTTGAGCAGCTGCTAAATAATAAACCGTAAGTGGAGATGCATTCGAACCACTTGGCTCGTTACCGTGTACACTAAAGCTTTGTGTAAGCACAACTGGCATCTTGCTGATGTCTAAATCACCAGATTTAGAAGCATCTGTCAACATCACGTGCTCTCTCTTCAACTTATCGATATTACGATGGTTGTTTGGAGAGGTAATTGTGAGCATTAAAAGTGGACGGTTCTCGTAAGTACGAGCATATTCTGTAATAGTCACACGGTCGGAAGCTTCAGCTACCGCATACATGTAGTTTACTAGTTGGTCGTGACGAATATGCCATTCTCCAACTTCTGCCCCTAAAATAGATTTTGGTGTAGGTATACTAGAATCGTAAGTAACCCCTTTTGGTAGGTAATAATCCAAGGTTACTTGCGCTTGAGCCTGAAGGCCAATAAGTAACACTGGGATTATCAGTAGTATCTTTTTCATATAGTTAAATGATTTGTTGAATTTCTATAAGCCCTTAATGGTAGCTTTTACACATGAAAAATGCTGAAAAAAGCTTAAAACAAAAAAAGCGCAATAACTGCTTTCAAACAACTATTGCGCTGTAGTCCCTCAATATTTCGGTTTTCACCAGTGGGATTGAGGGCTAGGACATCTTGTGGTTACTATAATCTCTCTCCATAAATCCCTAAAAGAATATGCACAACAATCTACTTTGATGGGCTTACAGCTTAGTATTCTAAACTATGGAGTGAGTTAAATTCAGCTCTGAATGAGTAACAATAGCTCTTCTTTCTTGTCAGAGGAGACGGGAATCTCCATTTTGTCCGACATTATCACCATTCCGCCTTCAGATTTGCGGTACTTTTCGATGTGAGCAAGGTTGATTAAATAGCTTTTATGCACTCTAAAGAAATACTGATCGGGAAGCTGCGCACTTACATACTTCAGCGTTTTACTGATTAGCCTCGTATCTCCAGATTGGGTATGTATTTCTGTGTAGTTATTGCAAGCCTTGGCGTAAACGATATCAGAATGTCTGATAAGCTCAATTTCTTCGGTCGTCGATATCGCAAGTTTATCAGATATGACTTTCTCAAGCGAGGGTTTTTTCAGCGCGTATAGCTTTTGGACTACTACTTCTAATTCCTCAACATCGATGGGCTTGAGTAGATAGGCTTCTGGTTTGAAGTCAATAGCCTGAATAGCATGGCGAGCATGCGCCGTAGTAAATACAATCTTCGTTTCTTTAGGTTCAATTACTTTCAACAACTCAAAGCCATTTAACCCTGGCATTTCAATATCTATGAATAGTACGTCCGGTTTAATTCGCTTTAAATTATTTACACACTCTACGCTATTGTTACAGGTAAAAAGAACATCTACATGATCTGAAAACGACTCTTCTAAATCATACTTGAGTGTTTCAATGCAATGAAGTTCATCGTCAACTATAGCCACTTTCAGTTTCATGTCGTCATTTTTATAATTTTCGGTAACTGGAAACTAACTTCGGTTCCTGCCGAACTTCCATCGGTATGGTATAAGTCTTTTATATGAACCCTTGGGGATTCCTCTGATGCCTTTTCAAGCATAGCAAGACGCTTATTGGTAAGCTCAATGGCCATCGATTTATTTTCCTTGGGCACACCAGATCTGCTTTTACTCGCTTCTTCACGACCAATACCATTATCTCGAATGGTGATATTTAAATAAGCATCTTCTTCTTTTATCACCAATTCAATTTTCTTTGCGCCCTCTTTTTGCATCAATCCATGCCAAATGGCATTCTCTAAGAAAGGCTGCACTATAAGAGGGGGTATCAATATTAATTCCTGATCAATCGATTCATCCACACGTACGTCAAAGCCGAATTCATCTCTGAATCGTAATTGCTCTATCTGAACATAGAGATTTAACACTTGAAGCTCTTGTTTTAGGCTAATCGACTCCTCGGTTGAATACTCCAGAATTTGTCGAATTAATCGGGAGAATTTCGAAAGATAACCCGACGCTTCCTTTGTCTCGTTCTTAATCATATAAGAACGAATGCTATTGAGTGAGTTGAAAATAAAGTGTGGGTTCATTTGAGATTGAAGCGCTCTCATCTTAACTCGCTCCATCTCTTTACTTAGTATCGTTTTTTCATCTTCCCGGCGTTTCATAAGTATGCCTAAACCCATCGCAAAAATCAGGATTTCAATCACTACCCCAATCATGAAGTATTGGATGTCTACCAGTACCAAGGCCGTTACGCTTCCAGCTAACAGAACGCTTGAACCTGCAATTATAAATAATCCACGACGATCTTTAAGGTTTACTATCACATAGATGTTACTCAGTACAGCAAATACAATCATAAAGAGACGCTCTGCCGTAACTAAGTAATACGGCATAATGCTCAATGGCTGTATAAAAATGGATATGGTTATAGCTATTACAAAAACGATTAGCAGCCATTCAACCCATTTTGCTACTTGATTAAATTTTGGATATAGGTTCTCTGCATCTATAAACTTTCTCACAAATCGGGTATACCAAAAGTTTAGCAGAATCTGAGTACACTCGTTCCACACATGATTATAAACCGGGTGGCTACCAAACATCCATACTGAGAAGCCAGGATACATTTTCACACCTAAATACATAAGTAGGAAAATCAGATATATCCCATAAAGCAGATATAGCGACTCCTTATACACAAAGTAAATGCCAAAGGTATACACTAATAGAAAGGCAATACCTCCTAAAAACAATATCGATCTATATTGGTAGGCAGCCGATTCTAAAAATGAACGCAGTGAGATAAATGTGAAATCGGTATATGTTGCTGCTGCAACGTGTCGTTTATATATCAGCCGAGCAAAAAATGGCTCTATCAGTTTTACGTACACATATTTTCCCTCAAAAAGCTCCTCTGGAGATACCACATGATAACGCCAATTCAGGTTTTCGAGGCCATATTGTACCGCATCAAAGTTTCCAGATTTTGATACTTGAATTCCAGAATCAGGATGTGTGGTGTAAACATTATTCACCGAAAAGTTACCTGTTCGCAGTACCCATTCTTCAGTTTCACTTAAGTTGAGATCCGAAAAATCTGCTCGTAGCCAATACACTTTATCTCTTTGATGAGGCATAGTGGCTTGTAAGGTATCAAAGGAAAATTGCGCAGAATCAGAAAGTATGTCTTGAAGTGAAAGTTCAGGATTATTCACTTCAAGCCATTCTATGGAAGGATACTGAAATGATTTAACCTCAAGAACTTCGATGGATTCATTATCAAAAATATTGATACATCCCGAGGTGAGCACTAATAGGAATAAATATGTAAAAAGCGTTTTTTTCATTTTGTGCATTTTACGATTTACAGATGGAAAGAAAAATTTGTACTCTCACGAAATTCAACACTTTACTCGTTTAAACTATGGCTACAGAAAGTTCTTCTCGTTTTGCAACCTTAAAGTACGCTTTAGGACCGGGACTCATTATGTCGGCAGCGGCTGTTGGGGTTTCACATTTGGTGCAATCAACCCGTGCAGGAGCTGAGTATGGCTTTGCCTTAATTTGGGCGGTATTACTCGCTAACTTGTTTAAATATCCTTTTTTAGAGTATGGCCCACGTTATGCCATAGCCACCAAAGAAAGCATGATAGAAGGCTATAAAAAACTGGGGAATTGGGCCTTTTGGGTGTTTGTAGTATTTACTCTAGGCACTATGTTCACGGTTCAAGCAGCTGTTACCATCGTTACAGCTAGTTTAGCGGCTGAACTTACCGGCATTGCACTCAATCCACTTTTATGGAGTGCTATTGTCCTTGCTATCTGTATAAGCATATTACTTGCGGGACAGTATTCGGCTCTCGACTCCGCCATTAAAACCATTATGGTAATCCTTACTATATCCACCATTATTGCAATTGGTGTAGCCATATTTAAAACAGATACGATGGTTGCTACCATAGAAGCGCCTTCCATTTGGAATGTAGCTGGGGTTTCATTCTTAATTGCCTTAATGGGCTGGATGCCTATTCCAATTGATGCCGCCGCATGGCACTCGTTATGGTCGCTGGAACGAACTAAACAAACTGGGAAATCCCCGAGCTTAAAAGACGGCTTATTCGATTTTAACATCGGTTATATTGGTGCCGGACTATTGGCGGTAGGTTTTCTATCTCTTGGGGCCTTAGTAATGTTTGGAAGCGGGGAGACCTTTGCGGCCAATGGAGGGTCTTTCGCCCAACAGTTAGTGAGTATGTACACCAACACTTTAGGCGATTGGGCTTATTTGATTATCATCATTTGTGCCTTTACTACCATGTTTAGTACCACTTTAACCGTTACGGATGCCTATCCTAGAGTAAGTAGGCAGATTATATCCGTTATAAAACCCAGCTTTAATGCGAGCTCTAAATCTAATTACCGAACGCTCATTATCATCATCTCTTTAGTATCGCTGTTCGCTCTCTATATCACCGGCAGCCAGTTTGTGTTTATGGTAGACCTAGCAACTACCCTTTCATTTTTAACGGCACCGATTATAGCATTTATTAATTATCGATTGGTGATGTCGAAAGACTTCCCTGCCGATTTTAAGCCCCCAATGTGGCTCAGAGTATTAAGTTGGAGTGGAATTCTATTTCTGACCGGATTCGCTCTTTTGTATATTTATTGGACTTTCGCGATCTAACCAACCAAAGATCAATGTCCAAAATATTATTCCCCCCAAGAGAGCCATTTAACGCTTACTCCCATTTATTGGGAGCCAATCTTGCACTCGCTTTTTTAGTGTTCCTAATTGTTAAAGCTCACGGGGATTCGGTATGGCCACTAGTAAGCTTCATAGTTTATGGCGTTACCGTCTTTTTGATGTTTGCTTCAAGTGGTATCTATCACATGATTAATGTAGAAGCAAAAGAGGTTGAGGAGCTCTTCCGTAAGTTTGATCATATCATGATTTATTTGGTGATTGCAGGAACCTACACGCCTATTTGTACGGTAGTTTTAGAAGGCAATTGGCGAATTTGGATGCTCATAGGCATCTGGAGTTTTGGACTAATCGGTGTATTTAAAAAGATCTTTTGGATGGGCGCCCCTCGTTGGTTCTCAACTATTTTATATCTCATCATGGGGTGGGTATCGGTAATTATCTTCCCATTGCTTTGGGAACAACTTCCTCATGGCTTTGCCTATTGGATAGCTATTGGGGGCATTTTTTATACCATTGGGGCTATTATTTATGGCATCAAAAAACCGAATCCTATTCCCGGTAAATTCGGCTTTCATGAGATTTGGCATTTATTTGTATTGGGAGGTGCTTTTTCTCATTTTTGGGCTATCTATCATTACCTTCCAGGATATCTAATTTAACCTTCATGAGAGCTTTACGTTCTTTCCTAACTACCTGTATTTTAGTCCTTTGTAGTTCTAGTTTTACCACTGCTCAGTTTACTATTCCTCAACAGGTGTATAGTACTATTCATCGCCCGGCGGGATATGATTGGCAAGAGCTAAAAAGCCCCCATTTTAGAGTGATTTATCCGAGTGGTTTAGATTCACTGGCTTGTCGTACGGCCATGATACTTGAACAACAATACCCCAAAGCATCGCAGTTAACGGGTAGTTCATTATCTAACTTTCCTGTGGTTCTAACCACATACAATGACCTAACCAATGGTTTTGTAACTCCTTTAAATTTTCGATCTGAATTTGATGCAGCTCCTTTTAAGGGGAAATCACTCAATCCCAAATCTGGTGATTGGCTAGAAACGGTACTTCCTCATGAACTTGTACATGCCTTACAAGGCAACGTTACTGTGGCCGGTTCAAGTGGTTCCTTAATTCGATTAATATCCCCAGATTTCGCGAGATCCGTTAATTTTTATCCACCTGTAGGCGTACATGAGGGCTTAGCCGTCCACCATGAGTCTACTCGTGTGTTCGATAATGGCGGGCGTAACAATTATCCCTACTACATAAATCAGTTTTCAGCCAATGTGGCTAGTAATGACCCATGGAGTGCCGGCCAAATTTTTCAAACGTCTGGATATACCCTTCCTCTCAATCGTCATTATATATCCGGCTCTGCTTTTACGAGGTGGTTACACCAAACCTATGGGGAAGAGGTCTCTAAAAATGCCATTCGCTATCATTATAAATACTTTTTCTTAGGCTATGGGTTTGCTTTAAAGCAAGTAACAGGGAAGTGGCCTTCCGAATTATATGCTGATTATATAGCTGCGCAAAAGCAAGATGAACGTGTGCGCCAAAATGATATCGGCACTTCAACTCAACAACACCATCAAATTTTAGAGACTCCATTTAAAGGAGTTCGACTCAATAGACCAATCTGGACAAGCCCTTCTACAATTGCCTATCATGGTATTCACTACAACGGAATTCGTGGGCTTTATAGCTATGACCTAAACAGCAAAAAGGCTTCACGCATCAAAGAATTATTTGCCGTAGCTGATTACTCCTTCGATCTATCTCTGAGTAGGAATGAAATGCTCGTTTCGGAATACCTTCCAGAGCGTTTGTACAATGGTGCTTACAAAGCGACTCCTAGAATCATTGCTCTTGAAGATGGTTCCATGAAATCTATAGCTAATCAAGACCGTATTTATAGTCCTACTTTTGCCAAGGATGGGTATTTAGCATTACAAACACATTTAGCTAGCGCTGACGTTGTACATATTTCCTCTGAAGGTGAGGTTACAACATTAGCTCATTTTACAGGTGCAAATCCAGTAGAGATAAAGACCAATCCCTCGAATCCAGATCAAATCGCTCTTATCGTTAATAGAAGAGGGCTTCAAGCATTGTGGCTTACAACTCCTTCAACTATACAGCAGGATGTACTGCAAGCACCAAATATCGCTTTTGAAGACGCATCCATCTTTGATATATCATGGCATCCAAATGAACAGAAACTACTTTTTTCTTCCGATAAAGGAGAAGCACTTAATATTTACGAATTAAATCTTACAACGGGTGATGTCCTTCAACTAACCAATGCTCTATTTAATGCTTATGAAGGTAGTTACTCGCCCGACGGTTTAGCTATAGCCTTTATACAACAAGGTAATCAAGAACAAAAAATTGCCGTTCTGCGTGAAGAACATTTTTATAACCAAAGAGTGCCACGAGATCAATTTCTTCAAAGTTCAGATTTAAGATCTCAATTGGAAAAACCTCTTCTTGGAAGTGTGCTTTCAACAGAAGCGGCTGCTTGGCCGACAAAAAAATATGGAGATGCTTCTTGGTTAAAGCCACGAACCATACTTCCTGTTCTCAAAGACCGGGTAGGGACTCTTCAGTTTGGAGCTTCCCTTCAAAGCATAGATGTATTACGAAGTCAGCAATATTATGCCGAGATAACCGGCATTCAAGATCGTCTTTGGTACGATTTAAGATATTCAAACAAAACCTTTTGGCCTGGTTTTAAAGTTAGAGCATACAGCAATCCTTCATTTGGCGTATTTGCAGATGTAGGAGGAAGTCCGTTTTCCTATATGTTACAGGAACGTGGTTTTAGCTTTGAAGTGCCCATGACCTTTGACTTGAATAGCACCACGCGAAGTCGATATTTATATTTTTCTCCAAAGTTAACCACTGAGCAGTTTCGCTACTTTGATTTAGCCGCGAATAGTCTTTCAGATTTTGAATCTCAGTACAAAGCTGGGTTCTATTCTCAATTAAGTTGGAATGTGCTTTCTCTTACTCGATCGGTTCAACCCGTAGCTGGTGTTTCCCTATTTGGCTTTCTAGACCATGCGTTGAATGATCCCGATATCATCATCGATTTTGGGAATAACAATCGAGGTGCTGTAACTCTTAATGATCGATGGGCCGCTTATTATGGAATTAATGGATATGTATCTCCACTTCGAAAATATAATCAGTCATTAAAATGGGACATTCAGTTCCTACAACAAAGTAATGACTTATTATATAGTGTTTCTACTATCATTCCTGAAGCCTTCTCAAGTGATGCCTTTAGGAGACCTACAAATACATCACAATCTTTCAATAACTTAGCACGTTTCAGTACTCGTTATACCATACCATTAGTGTATGCGGATGACGGGGGAATGCTACTACCATTGTATTTACGATCCATTTATCTAACTACTTTTTCACATACTATAACCGATTTAAATCAATCTGATTTAGTAGAAGCAAGTCGAAGTGTGATTGGTGCAGGTATTCACTTTCAATTGAATCTATCAAATATTAATATCGATTTGGGTTTTGGGATTTCATACGAGCCAACGAGATCTAATTCTAAGTTCGTTTTTGGAGACTTTTAAATGATGTACCAATTAAAAAGCTACCAACTACCAATTGCTGTACTTGTGCTGAGTATTGCGCTATGGGGTTGTGAAAACAAGAAGCCTTCCACACCTGAAGAATCTCCAATTGGGAACCGAAAAAGTCCTATAGCTATATCATCGATAAAGCACGAGAATACCTACATAAAAGTAGTTTATGGGCAGCCATATCGGCGTGGACGAACAATCTTTGGGGAATGGGAGCCATATGGCGCTGTATGGCGAACGGGAGCAAATGAAGCCACTGAAATTACCATTACTGAACCCATTTTAATGAATAATGAAGTAATTGATGCGGGCACTTATTCTCTATTTACTATTCCAGAAGAAGAAAGCTGGACAGTAATACTAAATCATGGATTGGGACTGTGGGGAGCCTTCGAATACAATGAGCAAATGGATTATACCCGCTTTGAAGTACCTGTGCAGATATTAAACGATCCTATTGAAGCGTTTTCAATAGAGTTTGAAGAACCTCAGGGTTCAATGACACAAATGATTCTACAATGGGATCTCGTTAAGGTTGAGATCCCTATTCGCTTTTACTAATTGTTAGGTGAGAAAAGTAAAGCTCTTTAGTTTTGCTCTACAAGTTCAAGTAATTCTGCAGGTACATCGATGTCCATTCTCAGTACTTGAGAAGCATGCGTTTTGCCTTGGGCATCTAATTTAAGCGATACGGTACCGCCGCCGCCTAAACTTTCATTCAAGATAAAGTTCAACGCACCTATATTCGGTAATTCAAAGCGTTCTACTTCCCCTTTACACACATGCTTCATGTGTTCTTTAACACGCTCTGCTGTTAATTGCTCTTGAAGAAATGGATAGATATCTGGGTGACGTGCAATGATTCCTACATTTGAACCATTTCCTTTATCGCCACTGCGACCATGTGCTATTTTCAGAAGTTTTACCTGAGGCATAAATACGTTTTTTTAATTCCCTTGAAAGTACAGAATAATGCCATTCTTTTCGAGCGTGAATATAGATTGAAAAGCATTTTACATCCCTTAGTCGTCTAAGTAGTATACAACCGTTGAAACCACTCTTACCTTTTTGATATGGGTATTATTTTTATCCCTATTACTGATGCTAAACTGTCCTTGGTACGCCGTTTTGATCTTTCCCAGTTTACTATTCGAATCTTCAGCAAACTTTTGAGCTGCTTTTCGAGCCTCATTCGTTGAAGCCTCAATCATATCCGGTTTAATTTCATTTAATCGAGTAAACAAGTACTCCGTTCGAACTTGATATTCATTCCCCGTTAAGGCTACACCTTGTTTTCCTAATTCGGGTAACTGTGTTTTTAGCTTTCTTATCTCTAATACATTTTCAGAGTAAACCGTTACTGTTTGCGTGGCTACATATCGAAACTGGGTGTTGTTCGACCCTCCATATTGCTGTGCTGACTTATCCGTAACAAATGGAGTGGAAATAGTAATCTCATCCTCAGAAACCCCATAGTTTTTCAAAAAGGATTTCACCTTTTCTTCACTCTTTTCTAAATCAGCATATATCCCTTCTAAGCTATTGCTTGCCTCCGTGTATTGAATAGGCCATATCACCACATCTGCTAACACCTCTTGTTCAGCAAGTCCTTTAACCGTAACAGTACGTTCAAATTCTTTTACTTCGATGGCTGCCTTACCCAATATTAAGCCTAATAAACACAGCCCTAATAAAATACCAACACCTGTTACCCAGCTACTTTTACTTTCCATATCTACTCAATTTTAATTCAACCTTACTTACATTAACACATAGAAAGGTTCATTATCTTTTGTTCCTACCTTCCTTGTACTTACTTGTAAAAATTCTATTTATTGTATGAAGTCACTATTAAGAAGCTATTCATTTATATTTAGCCTTTAATTCAGCTAATTCCCTATTGATGTACGATCCTCAATTTATGATAGACCTTGTTAGAGCCCGTATGCCTTTTGGTAAATATCAGCATTGGTTTATCACAGATCTTCCTGTGCATTACCTAGAGTGGTTTCAACGAAAGGGTTGGCCGCCTGGAAAACTGGGGCAGTATCTATCTACTATTTTCGAGGTAAAGACTAATGGATTAGATCATATCATAGATCCATTAAAAAGACAATATAGATAGACCTATCTCCCTTTAATCATCAATATTGATTGTTAAAGGTGTTCTTGTTTCAATCAAAGATTCCATTTAATTAGTAAGGTGCGCTATACATTAACTCAAATTAAGCGCATATGTCACGTCAAGAAGTTTACGCATGGGCCTCTTTTGCTTCATCTATCGCAATTGCAGGTTTATATACTATCTATGTTTTAGGATGGGGTGGAGAGTCACCTACCGTAGCGGATCAATTGTCTTCTGTACTTATCAAAGTATTTCTCTTCGCCTTTATTATTGAACTCGTAATTGGTGTACTGGATTCAAAAGATGGAGTATCTAAAGATGAGCGTGATTATCTAATTGCTTCAAAAGGATATAGAAATGCCTATGGCTTTTTGTGTGCTGCTGTCTGTTTCGTACTCTTTCAAATTCCTTTTTCATCATTCTATGAACAATCTTGGGGATTACATTTCAATATCCCTGCTAATATTCTTCTTTTTCACACCCTTTTGTTTGTGCTTCTATTCGCTAGTATGATAAATAGAGGCACTCAAATCTATTTTTATAGAAAGGAGTTTTAAGATGAGTGATGAAGCTCTTCAAAATAATATTCGCACACTACGATTTATGGCGGGTGAAATGACTCAGCAAGAGTTAGCTGATAAAGTTGGAGTTACTCGCCAAACCATAAATGCTATTGAGGCTGCTAAATATTCACCTTCTTTAGTGTTGGCTTTTAAAATAGCTCATGCTTTTAACAAGCCTATATATGAAGTGTTTAGTTATTCAACGAATACTAAATAACGCTTATTTAATAAATCTAATTTGCAAATTAAGCTTAAAATAAAGTTCATCATCTTCTTCATAAATTTCTCCAAACCCATGGCGTGAAGAGCTTGCCGTTTCAAGTTTAGTATTATTTAATAAGTAATCTTCAAATTCATTTTTATTGTAAATATGATAACACAATACATCTCCATTTTGCTTTACAATCAAATATCCTCCAGTTGCATCATATTGCCCTTCCCAGACCTTTGATGGCATCATTCCAAGTGCAACATCAGTTAAAAATCTTTTGATTTTATATTCATAGAATTTATGTTCGTTTTCTATATCAAAGTTCAATGGATTTTTAATAGCTGTATTATTTACTAAATCAGTTAAGTGAGAAAAATCACTTGAATAGAAATCTAAAACAACTTGGGATAGAATTTGAGGTAATAAGCTATCTATCAGTATTAGATTGTTTGAAAAAATTTTCTGTTCTGGTTTAATGAAATTAAATGAACACTTGTTATTTAATATTGCTAATACTCTTCCTTTTAAATCTGCGTGAAATTTATTTCCGCGTTTAACCATCATAGAATTAATTTGATCAATTTCATTCTTATTTAAACTTCCATTAATTCTAAAGATGAAATTAGTAGTCTTTCCTGCATTTAATAGTGTAGAGGGACTCCCAAGTTGGGATTTTATACTAAAGCCTAGAGTCGGTTGTTGATTTGTTCTTTGATCATGGACAACAATTGTTATATCTGTTTTTGCTGACGAACTTGCTCTTAGAGACATGCAATTAATAGTTCGCATAAATTCTTCTATTTCAGGAATAGAAAACGTTCTTTGTTTATTTTCTTTAATCGCATTCAATAAAAAGATTGCTTGATTTCTAAAATCAGAAATTGGAATTTTCAACACTTCTTCACTTCCTGAAATTATAATTATCTCATCTTGTATTGAGTATTCAAAATCCCCATTATTTTCTGTTCGAAGTACTTTAATTATTGGATAAACTAAATCTTCTAATTTTTCTATGTCTTTGTTTCCAAGAAATAATTGTTTATCCCCCAATAATTTGAATAAAGTATAAATTTCACTCCATTCTCCTTTATTTCCTGTAATCATAAGCCATCTAATTTTTCAATAATTTTTTCAGCTGTGGCTTGAATAGCCGGAACAGCAACCGAATTACCAAACTGTTTATATGCTTGAGCGTCAGAAACAACTATTTTGAATTCATCTGGAAATCCTTGAAGTCGAGCCCATTCACGTGGGGTCATTTTTCTTATTCCCTCTCTATTAACTTCGCCTTTGATGTTCGTTACAGGTATGAAATTTGTTAATCTATTATCCAATACTAAATTTCTTTCTCTACCCATTCCTCCACAAACTACTGCATTTGCTATACCATCATTTGGGATAATTTCATAACCAAAGCCATTCCCTTTACTTTCATGCCTTGCTCTGTGTTCTTTTAAAGTGCTTAAATAAGTATTAGATAAATAGTACTTTACAGAAACCTCATTTTTCTCTAGAATATCTTCTAAAACTGTACTTTTATTTGTTGGTTTAGGGTAATTAAAATCAGTAATTCCTAAATCTTTTCTGAAACCAACAATAAATATTCGTTCTCTATTTTGAGGCACTCCAAATTCTTTTGCATTCAGAATTTTGGGTTCTGGAACAAAATAGTTTAAATCTTTTCTTAAAACATTTAGAATAGTTTTTAATGTCTTCCCTTTGTCATGACTTCGAAGTCCTTTAACATTTTCAAGAAATAGGGCTTTTGGCTTTTTGTTTTTTATAATTTCTGCAACATCGAAAAATAAAGTACCCCTTGTGTCTTCAAATCCTCCACGTTTTCCAGCAATTGAAAATGCTTGACAAGGAAAACCTGCACATAAAACATCAAAGTTATTTGGAATGAAGTTTTTTGTTTCTGCTTTTGTTATATCTCCAAAAGGTACTTCTCCAAAATTAGCCTCATACGTTAGTTTGGAATATTTATCCCATTCACTAGTATAAACACATTCCCCTTGTATATTTTGAAGAGCTAAACGAAACCCCCCAATTCCCGCAAATAGGTCGATAAATTTAAATTTCGGATTTTTTGGTTTTGGAAACGGAATATCTTCCTTAAAATTGAAAAGCAAATATTGTAATGCTTCTTCTGCAACTTTTGAAGTAATACTTTCTTCTGGAAACTTATATTTTAATGCTGATTTTACTTGTGAAAGGGCTTCTTTTTTATAATAGTATGAGGTTCCGTTTTTGTGATTGTGTAAATAATGAGTAAATACAGCTTTTCCATGTTCAGAATCATCTACTGTTTTTGAATTAATTGCTAGATTCCGAACTTCTTCTACTGATATTTTTTCTTTCAATTTCATTTGCCAAAATATTTTGTCACTAAGATACTAATTAATACGATTTACTTTTATTTCATAATAGATCTTAAGAATTCCTACTATTTAATTTTATCAGCATTTTTTAAATAAAATAACACTCACTAGTATTGATCAGTTTTTAAATTTGGTGGAACCCCTGTAGAGTCGACAATCACTTCAAAATTGATACGACCTAGAACTTTTCCGTCATCGGTATTTACGTCCACTTTCCAGTCCCCAGAAAATAGATTGGTTTTATATGAGTACCCTCTGTATCCACCATCACGGCCACCCGTAATTTCAAACTTTATGTTATCCGTTACTTCCCATTCTTCGGTATTAGGGTTTTTAAATTGCCACGAATGTACAATCTCTTTCTTTAGATCTGCCGGGGCAAAAATTGAAGTAAATACAAATAAACTGTCCCCTGGCTTATAGATGGTTTTCTCTTCAAAGTCTTTAAAGAATCCACCTTTCTGATAGGTCACAAAATAGTGTCCATTCGCTTTTGAGATATCTTGTGCAATGAGCCCTTTCTCCATAGCTAATGGTACCGGAGGGATGAGATTAAAGTAGTAAAACACATTAATCATGCAGTAGATAGCAACGATTAACCCAATGAGTTTTCCTTTATGAAGTTCTCGTCGTGTAGAAGGACTTTTACCATAGATGAAGGTCACTAAAAATAAGGTACTTGCTAAGCTTATACCCCCTGATACTAAAAACACAAAAGTGTTCATTACATTTATTAGAACGGGAATAAAGAATGTGAAGAAGGTAAAATTGACAAAGAAGTAAGTACCAAATTGTAAGTACTTATTGGAAATTCGTTTTTTTAGTAGCTCGTTGGCAAAAAGAAGTATCACCAGAATGATGAAAAAGGAAATGGTTTTTGTGAAGGATACACTTCTGGAGTAGAAAATAACGTAAGCACTACATAAACCACCCAAAAAGAACTGTATAGCTAGTGGGAAATAATCTTCATACTTCTCAAGAAAGGTTTCCTTCCATTTGTCATCATCGGCAAGGTTGTATAAATATAGACAAACACTAAGTGATGAGAGGTATACACAAAGTATCACTCTGTCATATAAACGATCAATACTACCTAGGGTAAGCGAGTCCCAAATAAAACCAAGAATAAAGAAAACAACGGGAGCACTTTTTTTATGCTTTCGAATATATGCACGAAATCTTGTAATCATGAAAAATTCAGGTTAAATGGATTCCGGCAAAAGATAGTATAGTCAGTAGTTTCAAACTGTTAATTATTTAAGAGTATTAACTAAGAGTCCAAACTCCTTCTGTTGTTCCAGAATTCATCGGACTCTAACTTAATTTCGTAAAACTACTTTAACAGCAAAATGAAGTATTAAACTACAGCTCCAACTTCAAAAACTTCTTCTCCTAATTCTTGAGCTTTGGCTTTTACAGCATCAACCGCATCGGCTGAAACTACAGTAACTAAACCAATTCCCAAGTTAAAGGTAGCTTGCATATCATCTTCAGGAACATTGCCGATTTCTTGGATTAGTTTATAAACCGCAGGTCGCTCCCAACCATCCCAATTGATATCAAGTGCTAATCCTTTAGGTAAAATTCTTTTTGTATTACCTACCATACCTCCTCCAGTGATATGAGAAAAACCATTTACACCCTCTAATTCTTTTAGAGCTGTAATGAGTGGTAAGTAAGATCTATGAATTTGAAGGAGTTCTTCCGCTACAGTACTTCCAAGCTCTTCCACATAATCGTTCACATCATATTTACTGAATAGAACTTTTCTTGCTAGCGAATAACCATTGGTATGAAGTCCTGAACTCTTGAAACCTAATAACACATCGCCTTTTTGAATGGATGCCCCATTTATCACTTTGTCTTCATCTACAATACCTACAATAGTACCGGCTAAATCAAATTCACCTTGATCATAAATATCTGGCATCTCTGCTGTTTCGCCACCAATAAGCGCCACACCATTTTCTTTACAAGCGGTTGCAAAACCTTTTATTACTTCGTAGCCAACGTTTTGCTCTAATTTTCCAGTAGAGAAATAGTCTAAGAAAAACAGTGGTTGTGCTCCACAAACAGCAATATCATTGATACAGTGGTTTACTAAATCTTGCCCAACAGTATCATACTTACCAGCTTTGAAGGCTACAATTAACTTGGTTCCAACTCCATCTACCGAGCTTACAAATACAGGATTTTTAAAGTTGCCTAATTCAGGCTTAAAAAATCCACCAAAACCGCCAATGTTAGATAACACGGCAGAACTATGAGTTTCTTTAACTACACCTTTAATTGAATCAACTAATTCTTCACCCGCTTTAATGTCTACGCCTGAATCTTTGTAAGTAAAAGTTTTCTTAGTCATGATAAAAGTATTTGAATGGCTCGCTGGCCGATGTATTAAAAATTATTGGTTTCTTTTGATGAGTTGAATATGCCCTAAATGGTGATTTCCATGCCAAGCGTACATTGCTGTTGCTTGCAATAAACTATATTCAATCTCAGATTCAGGATGAAAGAATGTTTTATTGAAATCTTCTTCATTCATTTGATCTAAAACAGCTACCCACTTTTTATGTATGAGTTCAAGTAAGGTTAATCCATCCTCTATACTCAATGCATCATAATCACCTAATGAAGTCCAAGCTTGTTCATCATAAGGTTTAATGGTCGGATTCTTTTCTGTTAGTGCCAGTTTAAAACGAATCAAAGAATTTAAGTGGCTATCACCTAAATGATGAATCACTTGAGTGGTCGTCCAACCACCTGGGCGATACGGAGTATCTAATTCTTCTTGAGAGTAGTTTTGTATCGCGGAACTTATTCTTGAGGGGAGTGTTCTAATATCATCTACCCATGAAGCTACATCACTGAATTGATGTTGTGCTTCATAATCAAAATTTCCGATAGGGTATCTCAGATTCATATGAATGAATTTAATTCTGTCTCAAATATACGGTCTTAAAAAAATCTTTGAAGCTCTTTTTCTGATTCTTATCCACACCCTAAGAGACAATTAAAATGAGATTTATAAATTTAATATATAGTAATAGAGAGTGTGGATTTGTGGAAAACAAAGTTATCCTTTTTCTCCCCATTTCTTGACACAACTATGTGGATATCAATGTGGATTATGTTAATAGTAAAATCAAAGAGTTAAATAGTCTCTTTTTTTGTTATCAACAAGCGCACCTGTTTTGTACATAGAAATTGATCTACCTATGCCAACACCAAAAGTTATTCTTTTTGGATGTTGATTACCCCAGTTTTTTGTGGAAACTTGTTGAGAACTTTGAGGGTAAATAGTTATCCAGTTTTTGTTCAACAGTAATCCACATAGTAATTAACATTATTCACATTCATGAAAGTAGTAGTTCAGCGCGTAAGTTCAGCATCTGTAACCGTTGGAAAAGAAATAACCGGGGCCATTGAAAAAGGTTTATTACTTCTGGTTGGGATACATGAGCAGGATGATAGAAAGTCATTAGAATGGATGTGTAATAAGATTCTGAAACTCCGCATTTTCGAAGATGAAGAAGGGAAAATGAATAAATCTGTTCAGGATGTTGAGGGTGGATTGCTCGTGGTTTCTCAATTCACACTATATGGAGATGCTAAAAAAGGAACGCGGCCAAGTTTTATAGAAGCAGCTCGTCCTGAATTTGCTGAGCCCTATTATGAAGAGATGGTTCAATATTTTAAAGAGCAATCATCATTGAATATTCAAACCGGGCAATTTGGTGCAATGATGGAAGTTGAACTCGTTAATGATGGGCCGGTAACCTTAATATTGGAGAAGTAATTTGAGTGTACTATTTCTATTTATTGATGGTATTGGCTTAGGCAACAAAGGAAATGAAAATCCTTTTTATACAAACACCTATGAAAGTTTTGAAATCCTATCGAATGGTAATTATTTCAAAAAAGCTCCTAATTATGTAACAGATAAACAACTGTACAAAGGGATTGATGCAAATCTAGGAGTAGAAGGCTTACCTCAAAGTGGTACAGGACAAACCGCATTATTTACTGGGCAAAATGCAGCTAAAGAAATAGGGAAACATTTTGGACCTTTTCCTCACTCAGGTATAAAACACTTTTTAAAGAAAGACTCCATTTTTAATGATGTAAATCAATTGGGAAAGGAAGCTTATTTCATGAATGCATACCCACCCATATTCTTTGAACATGCACAAAAAAGAAATAGATGGAGTTGCACTACCCTAATGACGAAAAGTGCAGGGCTTCCTTTAAACTCAACGGAAGAGATTAAAGCAGGGTTAGCGCTTACGGCCGAGATTGTTCAAAATGCCTGGCGAGAACAACTAAATATTGATATCCCAAAAATAGGCACTCGTGAAGCAGCAAATCGAGTGTTAAATATGCTTCAGATTAAAGACCTAGTGCTCTATGAATACTATTTAACAGATAAAGCCGGACATTCGAAAAAGGAAGAAAATGCTCAGCGTGTTTTAAAGCCCTTAGATGAGTTTCTATTGCACCTTTTAAAAGGGATGAATTCAAAAGACACCCTTATAATTAGTAGTGATCATGGGAATCTGGAAGATTTATCTGTTAAAACACATACCAGAAATGAAGTCCCACTATTTGTATATGGGCAAGGAGCGAATCTGTTTAAGGATGTGAATAGTATCCTGGAGGTAAAAAACACCTTACTAGATATCCTTTAGAAGCATTGCACTGCATTTTCTATATATTCAAATATGCTTAAAAAAATATACCTCTCTGTTTTTGTAATAATAGCACTTTACGGAGTGTTATTGATTCCCGACAACGCTGCTATTCCTATTGAAGAAGAGGGAAATGCGGTGCCATTCATTTGGGACAAAGATGATAAATGGGATGAATTGGAGGAGCAGTTTACACAGTATACTCGGTTAGAAAGGGATTCCTTAAATCTACAGATTGAATATTACCTCCAAGAATCGCGTGACTTACTCGATCAAATAGATTCAACATCAAAAGCGAACGACCAAGAGTTGGGGCAATTTTTGAATAGCTACTTTGAGCTTTCAACTCGAATTGCCGCTTCAAAAGAAATACATCCGAATTATTTAGAGATGTACAACGATGCCCGAAGGAAAATAAAGCAAGCATCGATTAATTGGGACCTAAGCCAACAATCTCAAAGAGAGCTCATTTATCAAATGTTATATGGAATGCGCGCTGCTGTTGAAGAAGTATTACTTCAATCATATGATGCTATAGACCTTGTACTACATGTACAAGAAGAGCATTCAGAAACACCATCTACTCAAGTTTTAGGGATTAAAGTGCATAGTGGTGATTTATTAGTATCACGAGGTGGGGCTGAAGTGTCGGCTTTGATATCAAGAGGAAATGATTATCCGGGTAATTTCTCTCATGTAGCTCTTATTTATATAGAAGAGGGAACGAACATTCCGTATTTCATTGAAGCTCATATTGAACGAGGAGTAGCTATTGCTAGATTAGATGAATACATCAACGATCGAAAACTACGATTTATGGTAGTTCGACCTCGTGCGGATTTAGAAGCACTTCAAGAAGATCCAATGCTTCCACATAAAGCAGCAAAATGGATATTTGAAGAAGTTCAAAATCGATATATACCCTATGATTTCAAGATGAACTTTTATGATGATGAAGCGATGTTTTGTTCAGAAGTAGGTTCAACAGCTTATGCCAAGTATGGTATTCAATTATGGGAAAATGAATCTACCCTTTCATCAACCGGTGTGGTGAGTTTGTTGAATACATTTGGTGTAGAATATTTCAGAACACAAATGCCTTCTGATTTAGAGTATGATTCTCAATTAAGTGTTGTGGCTGAATGGAGAAGCAATGAGTCGCTTTGGGATGATCATGTATACAATGCTGTTATAGATGCCATGCTTATGTGTGCTAGCCAAGGGGATAAAGTAGAGCATAATCCATTCATGTTGCCCGTAGCTCGAGTTATAAAAAGCTATAGTTGGCTAATGAATCGATTTGGGAAGGCAAGTATAATTCCGGAAGGGATGAGTGCTACGCAGGCTTTAAAGAACAATACCTTTGTTGAGGAGCATAAAACCATTAAAGAAAAAGTATTGCTAGAATCAGAAACATTCTATCAAGAAAAAGGCTATAAGCCACCCTATTGGGAACTTGTTCGAATGGCAGAAAAATATGCCAGTTGTTCTATGAACTAAAGAGGGAATGATGAAAAAGAAAGTACATTTAGTGCTAGGCTCAGGCGGGGCTAGAGGAATTGCTCATATAGGCGTAATTGAACAGCTCGAAAAAGAGGGGTTCGAGATAGTCGAAGTTATAGGCTGTTCGATGGGCGCTGTGGTAGGGGGTATATACTGTGCAGGACAATTATCTGAATATAAAGAATGGCTTTTCACCCTTACTAAAAAACGAGTGTTTGAGTTACTCGACTTTACATTTACCGGCCAAGGCTTTGTAAAAGGAGAGCGGTTATTCAGTAAGCACATGGAAGTTACAGGGCCTCAACACATTGAAGACTTTAAGATTCCTTTTACCGCCGTTGCTACAGATATGAAGCACAATGAAGAGGTGTACTTTAAAGAGGGAGATTTATTTAAAGCCCTCAGAGCTTCAGTTTCTATACCAGGTATTTTTACACCCGTAGTGTATGATGGAAAGGTTTTAGTAGATGGTGGGGTGTTAAATCCTTTGCCTATAAACTTAGTTAATAAGCAAGATGATGCCATAGTAGTAGCGGTAGATATAAATTCACGCACCATTATTGAAGAGCTGCTTTTGAAACGCAATGAGAAAGAAGTTCATAAGCCAAGTTGGTTCGAAAACCTCTTACCTAATTCTATAAAAGAACTGGCTAGGAGTGAGCCCAAAGAAGATGAACCTGAAAAGGAATCGTTTAATCTATTCGAATTGATGGAAAGCACTTTTAGCTTCACTCAAGATCAGCTCACCAAAGTAATGATCGAATACCACCAACCAGATATTCTAGTTAGGATACCTAGAAACACCTGCGACACTTTCGAATTTCATAAAGCAAGAGATTTAGTGAATGTAGGAGAGCGTGCATACAAACATGCGATGCAGGAATATAAAACAAAGTTAGGGCACTAAGAGTAAAGCGCCCGTATTTTTAGTTTTAGGTTCTGCTTTTTTTGAAACATCTTATCCAAAACTAAAATTAATGATGTTATGAAGAACCTATTAAAAGCTGTTATTGCTTCTTTTCTCGTACTGGGATTGAATCCAAGTGCTATACAAGCTCAAAGTACCTCTCAAGAGTACATTACAAAAGGACCGGAGAATGGAAAGCTTATTATTATTGGCGGGTCGGCACGCTCAGAAATATTCCGCCAAAAATTCATTGAATATGCTGGAGGAAAGGATGCTACCATTATCATTGTGCCAACAGCTCAGGGCGAAGAAAATATAAAGCGAAGAGATCCTAATTATGAGCGGTTAAAAGCTCCTTTTATACAAATGGGAGTAAAAAACATTCATGTATTGAATACAGAAGATCCAAAGGTTGCAAACCGAGAGGATTTCATTGCTCCTATAAAAAAAGCGACGGGTGTATGGTTTACGGGCGGTCGACAATGGCGTATTGCAGATGGTTTTTTAAACACTAAAGCACATCAAGAATTTAATAAGCTCTTAGAGCGTGGCGGAGTTGTTGCAGGGTCTTCTGCAGGGGCAACCATACAAGGATCCTACCTAGCAAGGGGCGATACTCAAACAAATACAGTTATGATGGGTGATCATGAAGAAGGGCTGGGTTTCTTAACAAATGTGGCCATAGATCAGCACCTATTCGCTCGTAACCGCCAGTTTGATATGTTTGAAATTCTAGACCATAAACCCGAGTTGTTAGGTATAGGTTTAGACGAAAACACCGGAATAGTAGTACATGGAGATTGGTTTGAAGTAATTGGCGAAAGCTATGTAGTGATGTACGATGGTACTCGATGGTCGGCCGAAAGAGATACGGTATATAAGTTGCCAGAAGGATCGAGAGAGTTTTATATGTTGAAAGAAGGCCAAAAATATGACCTCACAAATCGAAGAGTAATTCAAAACTAAAGCTAAATGGTTGAGAAAAAATATATTCTATCGATAGATCAAGGGACGACGAGTTCTCGAGCCATTATATTTGATCATAAAGGAAAGATCGTTGCTTTATCACAAAAGGAGTTCAAACAGCACTTCCCAAATGATGGCTGGGTAGAGCATGATGCGGAAGAAATATGGCATACTCAACAAGAGGTAATCCATACCGTTTTATCTGAAAATGATATCGACGGCAATGAAATAGCGGCTATAGGAATTACCAATCAACGTGAAACCACGGTTGTGTGGGATAAAGAGTCGGGTAAGCCCATTTATAATGCCATTGTTTGGCAAGACCGAAGAACCTCCGATTATTGCGATTCTTTAAAAGAGGATGGTTGGGTTGAACCCATAAAAAAGAAAACAGGATTAATTGTAGATAGTTATTTCTCGGGCACTAAAGTAAAGTGGATCTTAGAAAATGTAGACGGAGCTAGAGAAAAAGCCGATGAAGGCAAACTAGCTTTTGGAACTATTGATAGTTGGTTGGTTTGGAATCTAACAAAAGGGAAATCTCATGTAACAGATATGACCAATGCTTCTAGAACGATGCTTTATAACATCCGTGAGAAGAAATGGGATGATGAACTACTGGAATTGATGGAAATCCCGTCGGCAATGTTACCTGAAGTTGTTGAATCAAGTGCAGACATTGCAAAAGCTGTTCTAATGGATTCAGAATTAGAACTCCCTATTACGGGAATAGCAGGCGATCAGCAGGCGGCATTGTTTGGACAGATGTGTTTGGAGCCTGGTATGCTCAAAAACACCTATGGTACCGGTTCTTTCATCATGTTTAATACCGGAGAGGAGATCATAGAGTCGGAAAACAAACTATTAACCACCATTGCCTGGAGTATCAACGGGAAGGTAGAGTATGCCTTAGAAGGGTCCATATTTATAGCCGGAGCCGTGGTTCAATGGCTAAGAGATGGTTTGGGTATCATAGAAAAATCATCGGATATAGAAGCCCTTGCTGAAACCGAAAAGGATAACGGAGGTGTGTTCATGGTTCCAGCATTTGCAGGTTTAGGAGCTCCACATTGGGATCAAAAAGCCAGAGGAGCAATTTATGGGTTAACCCGTGCTACCACCGCTGGACATATAGCACGAGCTGCACTCGAAGGCATAGCATATCAAGTAAGAGATGTGTTGCTAGCTATGGAAGCAGATTCAGGCATCGAGATAAAAGAACTACGAGTGGATGGGGGAGCGACAGGAAACAATCTATTGATGCAGTTTCAATCAGATATCTTACGCATACCCATAGTACGTCCTGAGATTTTGGAAACAACGGCATTAGGAGCCGCATACCTAGCGGGCTTAGCCGTAGGATTTTGGGATTCAACTGAAGAACTTCAACGACTATGGAAAGAAGAAAAGAAGTTTACCCCAAACATGAAGGATGATGAAGTGGACCAACGAATGAAAAAATGGAACCAAGCCGTTGGTAAGAGTAAAAACTGGATAGATTAACACCCATCGAATACAAATTATGAATAGAGCAGAGTATATAGATCAAGTTCGGTCGTTTAATGATTATTGGGACATCGTGATTGTAGGTGGGGGAGCAACAGGTTTAGGTTGTGCCGTTGATGCTGCTTCAAGAGGGTATAAAACCCTATTGTTGGAAATGGCTGATTTTGCAAAGGGCACTTCCAGCCGAAGTACAAAACTAGTGCATGGCGGTGTTAGGTATCTGCAGCAAGGGGATGTATCGCTTGTGATTGAAGCATTGCACGAGCGAGGTTTAATGATTCAAAACGCGCCTCATTTGGTGAGCCATCAATCCTTTATTGTTCCAAGTTACGAGTGGTGGAACGGACCTTTCTATGGTATTGGAATGAAAGTATATGATGCTTTAGCAGGAAAGCTTGGTATCAAGAAATCTGAAAGCCTGACGAAAGAAGAGGTGCTTGAAAAGATACCCACTCTTGAACCAGAAGGACTTAGAGGAGGCGTTATCTATTATGATGGACAATTTGATGATGCCCGTTTAGCCATTAATCTAGCCCAAACGGCAGCTGATGAAGGTGCTATTCCACTTAATTATATGAAGGTAAAGAGTCTTATAAAGAATGGATCAGGTTTTGTAGAAGGGCTAGTAGCACAAGATCATATCAATGGAGAAGAGTTTAAGATAAACGCTAGAGTGGTTGTAAATGCCACGGGTATTTTTTCGGATAGTATTCTTAAGATGGATGACCAAGACCATCAAAATATGATACAATGTGCTCAAGGTATACATTTAGTACTAGACAAAGAGTTTTTACCGGGTGATGCTGCTATCATGGTTCCTCATACCGATGATGGGCGTGTACTTTTTGCAGTGCCTTGGCATGGTAAAGCAATTGTTGGAACCACAGATACCCCAATTGATAAACCAAGTCTTGAGCCGGTGGCCTTAGAGGAAGAAATTGAATTTGTATTACGCCATGCCAAACAATATCTAGCTAAAAACCCTGAGCGATCGGATGTGCAAAGTGTATTTGCTGGGTTGCGTCCGTTGGTTAAACCTGCTGATGCTAAGAATACTTCAGAAATATCAAGGAGCCATCATCTACAAGTGTCTGAATCAGGCTTGGTAACTATCGCAGGCGGTAAATGGACTACCTACCGAAAGATGGCTGAGGATACCATTGATCAAGCATCGGTTGTGGCCGGACTAGAGTTTAAAAAATCGGGCACTAAGAATCTTAGAATACATGGTTGGCTTAAAAATGTAGATCGTAGCGATGCTCATTCTGTTTATGGCTCTGATCGAGTGGCTTTTGATGCTTTGCTTGAAGAGGATGAGAGTTATAAAGAGAAGCTTCACCCTGCGCTGCCTTTTGTAGTAGGCGAAGTGATTTGGGCACTTCGAAATGAAATGGCACAGACATTAGAGGATATTCTATCACGCAGAACACGAGCCCTTCTATTGAATGCCAAAGCATGTGTTGAAATGGCTGAAAAAGTAGCCACTATTATGGCCGATGAGTTAGGTAAAGATTCTGATTGGATACGCTCGGAAGTCAATGAATTCAATGAAATAGCAAAGAATTACATCCTAGATTGAAATGGATTACAGCGCAGTAATTAAAGAAATTGTATCAGAGCTTGAAGGAAAGAAATTCGGCGGTAAAACTGCTACCTATATACCTGAATTAGCTACTGTTGATGAGAATAAGTTTGGCATACATCTTTGTACCCTACAAAATGAACACTGTAGCTTTGGAGATAGTGATGAGAAGTTCTCTATTCAAAGTATAGCCAAGGTCTTTGGGCTTACTATGGCCTACCCAATACTAGGAGAGAAATTATGGAAACGCGTTGGTGTTGAGCCCTCAGGGAATCCTTTTAATTCCTTAGTTCAGCTAGAATATGAACAAGGAGTGCCAAGGAATCCGCTAATAAACGCAGGTGCTTTAGTCATATCTGACGTTCTTATTAGTGTGCTAAAGAACCCCAAAAGCGAGTTTCTTGAGTTTGTAAAACGATTATCTGGGAACTCATCCATTAACTACAATGAAAAAGTAGCTGAATCGGAAAAGGAAACAGGCTACAGAAACGTCGCCCTGGCTAGTCTTATGAAGTCTTTTGGGAATTTAGATAACCTCGTAGAAGACGTATTAGATTTCTATTGCTACATGTGTTCCATTGAAATGAGTTGTCAAGAGCTTGCCCAAACCTTCTTGCTTTATGCCAACCATGGTAAAGAGGTACAATCGGGTGAGATGATTTTAACTGCATCCCAATCAAAACGTCTTAGTGCTATTATGTTAACCTGTGGGTTCTATGATCAGGCCGGGGAGTTTTCCTTTAAAGTGGGCTTACCGGGAAAAAGTGGGGTTGGTGGAGGAATAGCAGCCGTTTTCCCAGGACATTACAGCATTACAGTATGGAGCCCTAAATTGAATAAAGCAGGGAATTCAGTATTGGGCATGGAAGTGTTAGAACGACTTACTACAAAAACGGGCGTTTCTATTTTTTAAAAGCATTTTTGTATGCTTCGATGCGCTTATAGTTCACTCCTAGGTCACCTCTACCAATTCTAGATTTAGAACGTATATCGATAATGCTCCCGGTACTGGTGGTATCTACTCGAATCACTACATCATCAATAAAGCCAAACCAAGCGAGTTTTTCGTAAGCCTCAATTCGCCCGTTTTCCTTGTTCGCTTCAACTAAAGTCCAAGGCATTTCATCAACAGTGGCCAATGCTTTATCAAAGGCTTCATCATAAGGAAGGTTACTTTCAATGCCTGATAAATCCCCATAATAAGACTGCTGGCTCATAGCGGTTTCAATGCCAGCATATTCAACAGGATTTGGAGCATCCGCACGAAGAGGGGCAATTGCTACAAAAGCTGGAGGATTCTGAATGTCTGTGGTTATATCATGGATGGGTGGGTACCCCTTTTCTACTTCCAAATACCAATACCCAATATTGAATAGTGCACCTAAGGCTATTATTACACTAATAGAACCTAAAACGGTTAAAGTGGTTTTTGTTTTTTTAGCTCTGATAAAACCAAACGTTGTAATGAGTCCACCTACAACCGTAGTACCTGTGGCCCATGGAATCATTTGAAAGCCAAGCCTAAAATGCCACCAACCCCATTGGTAACCATAGCCAGCTAATAAAACAACGAGGGCTCCGATGATGGATAAACTAATACCCCATTGTAATGACTTAATGCCTTTTTTGGATCTACCTGTATAGCTCATTGTGTGGCGTTTGCGAATGAAGAGGGTTTTCGAAATCGTTGAATAGAAGCTATTTAAAAGTAGGGCCAAATAAAAAAAGCCTCACCAATAATTGATGAGGCTTTAAATGTGATTGAAAACACCTTTATTTCTCTACTGAAGAAGTAATACGTTCAAATATTTCATCGATAGTACCGATGCCATTAATTTCTTTTACAACCCCTTTAGCGTCGTAATGATTTTTAACGGGTTCGGTTTCTGTATGATATACCTCTAAACGAGTTTTGATTTTTTCTTCGGTATCGTCGGCGCGGCCTTGGCCACGAGATAAGATACGTGATATCAATTCTTCTTCAGGTACTGTGAGAACAACAAAGGCGTCAATAGCTTTGTTCTGATCTTTTGCGATGGTATCAAAGGCTTCAGCTTGTGGAACCGTTCTTGGGAATCCATCAAGAATAAAGCCGTTATCGTACTTCTCATCTTTTAATTCATCGGCAACAAGATCAACAACGGTTTCATCAGGTACCAATTTCCCATTATCTAGAATCGCTTTTACTTTAACGCCTAGTGGGGTCTGGTTTTTAATGGCCGTACGGAATATATCCCCTGTAGACAGGTGCGGAATTGCGTACTTATCCTGAAGTAACTTTGCTTGAGTACCTTTGCCGGCACCCGGAGGGCCGAATAGAATGATGTTCATCGAAAAGTGATTTTATCTTTTGAAAAGGAACCCGAGCGCATAATCGTATTATCCGATTCAACGCCGGGTTTTAAGTTCAAATACGGGGCAAAAGAAGAATTACTTCTTTTCTCCGCGAGTATCACGCTCTTTAATACGAGCTGCTTTACCAGTTAGGTTACGTAGGTAGAACAACTTAGAACGTCTCACTTTACCACGACGCTTAACATCAATTTTAGCAATAAACGGAGAGTATAATGGGAAAATACGCTCAACACCTACGTTATTACTAATTTTGCGAACAGTAAATGTTTTGTTAGCTCCGCTTCCGCGTTCGTTAATTACAACACCTTCGTACTGCTGAATACGCTCTTTTTCACCTTCGCGAACACGGTAATGAACGTTTACAGTATCACCTGCAGTGAACTGCGGCAGTTCATCGTTAACTATTGTTTGTTCTATAAGTTTTAACTTATCCATGATTCTGTTTGTTTGCTGACGAATCAGCCGTTAATAATCTTTCTTAAATTTTTCGTACAAGTCTTGTCTTCGTTCTTTGGTCTTAGATATAGACTGTTCAAGTTTCCACTGCTGAATTTTTTTATGATCTCCTGATCGTAAAACTTCAGGTACTTCCATTCCTTTAAAGCTTGCAGGCCTCGTATATATCGGGGCTTCTAACAAACCATCTTGAAATGAATCGCTTAAGGCACTACCAGCATCGCCAATGGCATTGGGAATTAACCGAACTATAGCATCTGTGATAACCATAGCTGGAAGTTCTCCCCCTGATAGTACATAATCACCAATGGTATACTCTTTGGTGATTAGCGTGTCGCGTACTCGCTGATCAATTCCTTTATAATGCCCGCATACAATGATGATGTTTTCTTTCAATGAAAGCTTATTGGCTTCCTCTTGATTGAATGTCTCACCATCGGGTGCTGTAAAGATGATTTCGTCATAGCTGCGTTCTGAAGTTAGGTGCTCGATGCAACTAAATAGGGGCTGGGGTGTTAACACCATCCCTGCCTCTCCGCCATAAGGGTAATCGTCGATTTTTTTATGCTTGTCTTCCGTGTAATCGCGGAGGTCGTGCTTAAAAATTTCCACTAAGCCGTTTTCTTTAGCCCGGTGAACAATACTGTGATCCAATGGACCGTCTAGTAATGGTGGTACTGCAGATATTATGTCAATCCTCATCATACAGGCCCTCTTCTAGTCGGTTTAAATGTTGGCAGTATATCGTTTGATCATCCCAGTCTATGCTATTCACATATTCATCAACAAGAGGTATTAAAAGTTCAAACCTACCTGTAGACACTGAAATCAGATTGTTGCCTGGAATATCCATGACGTCTAGTACAAATCCGATTTCATTTTCATGTTCATCAATAATTCTGAAGTCTACCAATGATAGCTCTTCAGATTCATCTGTTAGGATTGTTTCAGCTAACGAAGTTTCTACAAAGATCCTTCGACCTCTTAAGGCTTCAGCAGCTGATCGATCAGCGATGTGGTCAAATTGTACAAAGAACGAATTGTTACTTCCTTTTTTCTCTACTCTAAAGCCAGAGACTCGAGCAGGGAAATAATCTCCACGATCGTTCTGCAAATACACGAGTGTTACTTCATTGAGGAATTCAGGGTCGTTAAAGTCCAAATCAACTTTTAACTCACCTTTGAGTCCATGAGAGCGAGCAATTTGCCCGATCTTAGTAAAGGGTTGTGTATTGGCCTCCTGATTCATGGGAGCCGGATTTTTTATCCTTCAGACTGCTTAGCTTCCCAAGCTGCAAGCACGGTTTTACGTGATTCAGCGTCGGTTACAAAACCTTCAAGAGCAGCCATATCGTTATCACGGATATGATCGATCGCTTCTTTAGCGGTCATGTCTTCCGAAGTTCCGCTAGTAGAGGCAGCTTCTTCGCTTTTCTCTTCCGCTTTTTCTTCTTCCGCAGGCTCTTCAGTGGTTTCTTCCTCAGTAGTTTCAGCTTCTGCTGCTACTTCTTCAGTGGTCTCTTCTTCGGCAGCAGGCTCTTCAGCTACTTCTACTTCTTCTTCCGCAGGAGCTTCTTCAGTAGTCTCTTCGGTTGCTTCCTCAGCAACTTCTTCGCTAGCTGTTTCAGCCGGTGCTTCTTCTGTAGCTTCCGCTTCAGTTTCAGCTTCGTCTTCAGTTGCTAATTCTTTAGCAGCTTCACTAGCTTTCTTTTCTACTTGTTGTTTGAATTCCTTCTCTTCTGCGTCTAAGATAGACTTGTACTTGTCTTTACGAGAAGTGCTGTCTTCTAATTTTGAATCGCGGTAAGCTCTCCATTCAGTGAGGGCAGCTTCGATTTCTTCTTCGCTTTTGCCCCACATCATAAGGTGGCGTTTGTAAAGGATGCCTTCGTTGCGAAGGATTTTGCGAACAGTGTCAGAAGGTTGTGCACCTGTCTCCAACCAGTACATAATACGGTCTTCGTTGAGTACCACTTCTTTCTTTTCTGTTACGTTGTCGTAACGACCAACTTGTTCGATGATGCGACCATCACGTGAACTGCGGCTGTCAGCAACTACTAAATGATAGATAGGACGTTTTTTACGACCTTTTCTTTGAAGTCTGATTCTAATCAATGTTGTTCTCCAGTGAGTTTTGTATAAAAGTGTTACCTACCTATAGGCAGGTTTTTCAATCCATGAATCGCACGTCCCATTTTTCCCATTTTGGACATGGTCTTCATCATTTTTTTCATCTGTTCGAACTGTTTAATGAGATCATTGATCTCACGGACAGTAGTGCCAGAACCGGCGGCTATACGTCGTCTTCGACTTCCGTTTAGTACACTTGGGTCCTGACGCTCCTCCGGCGTCATTGAATAGATAATCGCTTCGATAGGCTTAAAGGCATCGTCATCGATATCTGCATTTTCCAATGCTTTGCTGGCGCCGGGGATCATAGAAACAAGATCGGAGAAATCTCCCATCTTCTTGATCTTTTGAATTTGATCGAGGAAATCTTCGAGATCGAATTTATCGGAGCTAATACGCTTTTGAAGGCGTTGAGCTTCCTCCTCGTCAAATTCTTTTTGAGCTTTTTCAACTAGCGAAACCACATCACCCATCCCAAGTATGCGCTGTGCCATACGATCGGGATAGAAAGGGGAAAGAGCATCTAGCTTTTCGCCAGTACTCACAAATTTGATGGGTTTGTTTACAACGGTTTTAATGGAAAGGGCAGCACCACCACGGGTGTCACCATCCAACTTAGTTAAAACTACACCGTCGTAATCAATACGCTCGTTAAACTCTTTTGCCGTGTTAACCGCGTCCTGACCGGTCATGGAGTCAACAACGAACAAGATTTCATGAGGATTTACGGCTTTCTTAATTTCCGCAACCTCATTCATCATTTCCTCATCCACATGTAAACGACCAGCAGTATCAATGATTACGGTATCCATTGCCAAACTTTTTGCCATCGCTACAGCTTCTTTAGCTACGCGAACAGCATCTTGTTGTTCAATAGAGTATACCGGCACATCAATTTCAGAGGCCAGAGTCTTAAGTTGGTTTACGGCAGCAGGGCGATAAACATCGGCGGCAGCAAGAAGAGGATTCCTTTTATGCTCCTGCTTGAGGTAACGAGCTAATTTACCAGTGAAGGTAGTTTTACCCGATCCTTGTAAACCTGCAATAAGAATTACAGTGGGGGGAGTGTGCGCAGTGGCTATATCCGACTTTTCTCCACCAAATGTAGTAACAAGCTCGTCGAACACAATCTTTGTGAACTGTTGGCCTGGATTTACACTGGCAAGAACGTCTTCGCCCTGTGCTTTTTCCTGAATTTCTTTCGTGAATTGGCGGGCAACCTCATAGTTTACATCCGCATCTAATAGAGCACGGCGTATTTCACGCACCGTATCTGCGATGTTAACATCACTTATACGTGCATCACCTTTAAGGTGCTGAAAGGCTTTGTCTAATTTTGAGGATAAACTTTCAAACATGGTTACTCAGGATTTCTCCGCTTAATTCAGAGCCGATAAAAATACGGGATTATTATTGTGTTATCAACAGTAATGTGGATAAAGTTTTTATTTATATCCGTAGTGGGGAATGCGTCATCAAAAGATAGAATGTGGCGAAAACGATAGAAACTGCAGATTGAATGATGTGTTCAACCATTTATCAAATAGAATAAACTTTTCATTAACACATTTAAACAAAGATAAACATCTATTATTTATTAATATATACGCATTAAAATTGATGCAAAGTTCTAAATTAAGCTTGGGGGAAGTTAGGGGTAGAACAGAGAGGGGGTCTGAAGAAAATCGGGATAAACACATGCAGATAATCAGAATATTAAATGGATACCTGACGAATGAGTGATTATAGAATACCACTCCTTTTATTGATCTCGATAGTATTGGGTTGTACGAATGAAATAAAGGACCCAGAAATTATTACAACTAATGATTTTGTTTTGAGTGACTCAACAAAAGAGCATTTGTTAAGCTTGTACACTCAAGTAGTAGACAATCCAGAAGTAGATGAACTACTATTTGCCAATTATGGATCAAGTATTGGAGTAATAATAACTGATTATGATGGAAATTTTGTAAGAAAGATTGGGGAAAAGGGTCGAGGACCTAAAGAGATATTATCCTCGCGGTTTTTTGGAGCAAAAGATTCTGCTGCTATTTTGATCTTAGACAAGAAATTGGGAAAGTTTAAACTCTATAACTCTGAAACCGAAGTTGTTCAGCTATTCGATTATACGTTTAATCAAGGTGTATCAATTACATCTAGGGGCATATCATTTTGTAAAGAGAAATGGTTCTCAGGGGTTCAGTTAATTGGAAAGCCAACCCTACCTTCAGTACCAACAATAGCTGTTTTTGATACGGCTTTTTCTTTGATAGATACCTTAGGAGGCTACGATCCTTATTTTGATGGACGGGATGATATATTACAGGAAACGACATACTCACTGGATTGTGAAAACGGAGTAATTTATACCGTTCAGGGAAAGACACCGAAAATTCAAGCATTTTCCATTCATTCGGGCAACCACTTAGGCTCAACAGAAATCACACCTCCTTTATTTAAGGTCTCTGATAAGTTCATTTCAATGAGTTATAGTTCACAATCATGGGCTCGATATTTATCTGAAGAGCAGAGTATTAGCCTGCATCTTTCTCATGATGAGCACCATTTATTTTTAGTGTATCGAAATGACAGCGGGGTATATAAAAAAAGGAGGGCGCTCAATGAGAGCGAACATATAGTGGCTGTCTTTAATAAAGAATCCTTTGATTATTTAGGAGAAGTAAAAGTCCCTGGCGCAATTTTAGGTTCCACAAAGAAGGGCGAACTGATTATGCTTAAAGATGAGGAAGCTTTACGGTTTCAGTTTATAAAAATAATTCCTAGTGATGGAAATTAAATCCACGTTTGGGTTACCCATCGGATAGAAGGAGGCCTGATCGGAGTAAATGAAATGTACTTCCCATTCTTCTAATCATTAAAAATTGTAAAGCCAAGGCTAGCAGTACGAAAACTCAATCGCTTATAGTATGTTTTAGCCTCGCCCTCACATCACTACAATAAGGGCAGAAGTAATAAAGTAAACTAACACAGGGAAGTACATGAATAAATGCACAAGGATAAGTGCGTGCTTATTGGCTTTACTGCTCTCAGCTGTGGGCAGTTCAGATTGGGCAAACGCACAACAAAAGGACAAGAATCAATTATATGATGAAAAGCTCTATGAAGGGCTTTCATTTAGAAATGTGGGACCATATAGAGGTGGACGTTCAACCGCAGTAACCGCAGTGCCAAATAAAGACGGGAGCAATATAACCTTCTTTATGGGTACCACAGGCGGGGGCGTTTGGAAGAGTGATGACTATGGACATTACTGGCATAATTTAACGGATGGGCAATTTGATGTCTCTTCAATTGGTGCCGTTGATGCCGCGCCTTCTTCACCAAATATCATTTATGCAGGAACTGGATCCGCTTGTTTAAGAGGAAATGTTTCTGCTGGAAAAGGAATCTATAAATCATTCGATAGTGGTGAGAATTGGGAGTTTATAGGTCTACCCGATGTTGGTCAGATTGGTGATGTAGTGGTGCACCCTCAAGATCCAAATTTGGTATATGTAGCGGCATTAGGTCATGCTTTCGGTAAGAATAAAGAGCGTGGCGTTTACCGCAGTAAGGATGGAGGAGAGAGCTGGGAGCAGATTTTCTTCTTATCAGATAGTACCGGAGCAGTATCGCTTGCTATGAACCCATCGAACCCACGTGAAATTTACGTTGGGATGTGGAGAGCTGAGCGTAAACCATGGACCATGATTAGCGGTGCTGAAGAAGGGGGCGTGTACAAAACAATCGATGGTGGCGAGAACTGGAATAAACTATCGGGTGGCCTGCCAACAGGTGTAGTAGGTAAAGTAGGTGTTACCGTATCTCCGGCTAATCCTAAAAGAGTATGGGCCATAATCGAGGCGGAACCTGCAGGTGGTGTATATCGCTCTGATGATGCTGGGAAAACATGGAAGCGCATCAATAAAGAAAATAAACTACGCCAACGCGCTTGGTACTACACACATATTGTAGCCGATCCAAAAGATGAAAACACGGTGTACGTGTTAAATACAGGCATGTATCGTTCGGTGGATGGAGGAAAGACCTATGAAGGTATTTCTGTTCCTCATGGGGATGTACATGATTTATGGATTCACCCTGAAAAAACGAACATAATGGTAGTAGCCGATGACGGGGGTGCTCAAGTAACCTCAAACGGCGGTAAAACATGGTCTACCTATTACAACCAACCTACGGCAGAGCTATACGGAGTAGTTGTAGATAATGGATTCCCCTATAGATTGTATGGCGCACAGCAGGATAATAGTACCATCAGTGTACCGGCGTGGAGTTCCAATAATACCGTTCATGCAAAAGAGCATTGGTATAGTGTAGGTGGATGTGAAACGGGACCTGTAGCTCTACATCCTGATAACCCAGATGTGATTTATTCAGGGTGCTATGGTGGTGTGATCGATCGCTATGATCATAAAACCAAGCAAGTTCGAAATATGATTGAATATCCTCAGCTACAATTGGGTGAAGCGGCTAAGAACTTAGAATATAGATTCCAATGGGTGTCTCCGATTGTGGTTTCTCCCCATGATGAGAATGTAGTATTTCATGGCTCGCAATACGTAAGCAAAACTACCGATGGCGGGAAAACGTGGGAGAAAATCAGTCCAGATTTAACCACCAATAATCCAGCACATCAACAATATGCAGGTGGGCCGATTAACCATGATATGACCGGTGTTGAAATCTATAATACCCTTTTTGCCATCACGGTTTCTCCTCATGATGCAAATGAGATTTGGACTGGATCCGATGATGGACGCGTTCATATCACTCGTGATGAAGGAAAGACGTGGACGGACATCACTCCTAAGGACTTGCCAGAACTTGCAACTGTAGAGAATATTGATGTATCGGTACACGATAAAGGAACGGCATATTTAGCAGCTCAACGTTATCGTTTGGATGATTTTGAGCCCTACATTTACAAAACCGAAAACTATGGCAGAAGCTGGAAGTTAATTTCGGGGCCAAAAAGTGGATTCCCTGAAAAACATCCTGTACGTGAAGTGAAGGAAGACCCCGAAAAAGAAGGACTCCTGTTCGCAGGTACCGAATTCGGATTATTCGTTTCCTTTAACGGCGGCGATAATTGGCAAGAATTTCAGTTAGATCTACCCGTTACACCTGTAAGTGGTATTCAGGTAGCTCATGGCGACCTTATTTTATCAACGCAAGGTCGTTCGTTCTGGATTCTAGATGATATGACACCTCTTAGAGAGTTAAACAGCCGTGTTGCTAACGAAAGTAGCTACTTATTCAAGCCACGAGATGCTTACCGTGTAAATGATATGGGACCGGGTGGCGAGTACGCGCCAGCGTCTAAACCTCATGGGGCAACCATTCATTACTACACAAAAGAAGCAGACGAAGTAACGCTAGAAGTTTTAGATGATCAAAATCGCATCGTACATACGTTTACTATGGACTCGGCTCTTGCTAAGAAGCCTGGCACCACCTTAATAAAGCCTAAAGCAGGTATGCAGCGCTTGGTATGGGATTTAACCTATCCAGGGCCAGACATGGTTGAAGGTGCCGTTGTTTGGGGCTTTACGGGCGGAATTAAAGCACCTCCTGGAACTTATAGAGTACGTATGCAAAATGGACGTGAATCTATTACTCAAAGCTTCGAAGTGTTAAGCGACCCTCGCTTAACCGATGTAACCAAAGAAGATTATATCGTTCAGTTTGAGTTTTCACAGCAAGTGCGTGATTCAATTAATCAAATTCAGAATGTGCTTCGTGACATTGAATCCATTAAAGAGCAATTAGCATGGATTGCAGATAGAGCAAAGGATAGTGGCATGGATCCAAGCATCCAGAAAATGGGTGAAGAACTCCAAGCCAAGCTTTCTAATTATCAGCAGAAGCTGCATCAAACGAAGAACGAAAGTGGACAAGATCCTATTCGTTTCCCGCCACGCATCGATAATCAATTCTTAGAGTTGTATAAATTTGCCACGGGCCCGGATGGGTATATTTCAGGTGGAGCAGAAGGTCGACCTGTTGAAGCGGCGTTTAAGCGCACAACCGATTTAAATGCAGCCTGGATTATTCTTCGAAAAGAATATGAGCGTCTCATCAATGTAGATGTGGCGGCATTCAATCAAGCGGTTGAAGGAGGAAGCATTCGTGCTTTAACCAAACCAAATCGTGATTATTGATAGATCATCAAGTTTCTGATCAAAGCCTCTCTTCTATTTAGAATGAGAGGCTTTTTTATGGAATTCATATGGGGAATCAATAGCAGGATCAGTGAATAGTGTGTAATTATGTATCTCTGAAATCAGATCCCGGTGAATGTGTGAAAATAGGTTCTTGCCAGTTTCTATAGCTGTTTTTTAAGAGTATGAGAAATACCACCCAATTTACCGTGGCCACGGCTCGTATCAACAGCACAGCATTTATTGAGGTGACATTATAGCTGTAGATGAAAGGAGCTAATACGAAGACTATAAAACAGACAATCCAATTAAACTTTCGAAGTTTATAGAGCAACCAAAGTACATAGGGAGTACTTATAGCAGCGACAAGAATCCATCCTCGGGCTACACCATCGGCATAAATGAAGGAGAGCGTAGGTGTTTTCGAAGTATAATCGACATCTATGATCTTAGATAGTTTATCTAAGTATATATTTCTTTTGAACTTTATAGACATGTTCTGATTATAAATAAAAATCTCGATTCCACACAAATACAGCACTCATTTTTCCCTATTCAATTGCGCTATCATTTTAAGGCAAATATGCAGATTTTAGGCTCATCATAATCAGCCCAGCAGTCATTTATCATAATGGGTTGTTTTCGACAAAAGTAAACTGATAAAATAATAGTACACACAATGAGTGAAGGTCACGGATTACTAAAAGGTAAAAAAGGAATTATTTTCGGAGCGCTCGACGATCGCAGTATCGCATGGAGAGTAGCCGTAGCATGTAAGCGAGAAGGAGCTGACTTTGTGTTATCAAACGCACCTATTGCACTTCGTTTAGGAACCTTAGATGCATTAGCGGAAGAGACGGGCGCAACTATTATTCCTTGTGATGCCACCAATGATGACGACATCACTTCAATGATGGAGAAAGTAAAAGAAGAATTCGGTGGTGTTGACTTCATTCTTCATGCAATCGGAATGTCGCCAAACATTCGTAAGAAAAAAGAATATACCGACCTGAACTACAAGTGGTTCCAGCAGTCACTGGATATCTCAGCGATCTCTTTACATCGCATTCTGCATCATGCCGATAAAATGGGTGTACTTAACGACGGTGGAAGTGTAATTGCTCTTTCATACATCGGTGCACAGAGAATTTTCTCGAAATACTCTGATATGAACGACGCTAAGGCATTGTTAGAAAGTATTGCACGTAACTACGGAAGTAGATTGGCAAGCAGAGGAATTCGTGTGAATACAATTTCTCAAGCGCCAACTAAAACGTCAGCGGGTTCAGGTATCAAAGGATTTGATGGAATGTACACCTTCGCCGAGAAGCTGTCTCCTCTTGGGAACCCAACAGCGGATGAATGTGCCGACTATTGTGTGGCGATGTTCTCAGACTTTACTCGCAAAGTTACCATGCAGAACTTATTCCACGATGGTGGTTTTGTAACAAATGGTATTTCTGAAGAGATGATGAACGACCTAGCAAAACTTTACTCTGAAGGCGAAGAGTAAACTATAGATTCAATAAGCAATTATGCCTGATATAATCCTTGGTATAGATCCTGGCTCCCGTGTTACCGGGTATGCTATCCTTACTGAGGAGAAAGGGCAACTGATTGCTTTACGTTGTGATGTACTTAAGATGGCCCACATGGATGACCATTCCGACCGTCTTAAGTACATATTCGATCAAATATCAGGTATAATTCGTTCTAACAAGCCTACGGCCTGTGCGGTAGAAACACCGGTTTATGGGGTTGACCCTCAAGCCATGCTGAAGTTAGGCCGAGCTCAAGCAGCGGCTATTCTTGCCATCAAAAATTGTGACTTACCTGCCTTTGAGTATTTCCCAAAAGTGGTTAAAAAAGCCATTACTGGAAACGGTAATGCAAGTAAAGAACAGGTTGCGTTCATGTTGAGCAAAACGGTTCAACTACCCAATGAAAAGCTAAAAAATGATGCGACAGATGCCCTAGCGGTAGCGTGGTGTCATTACATGAAGGGTAAAAGAGGGATTCCAGCGGGTTCAAAAAAGACTCACCAAAATAATAAGAAATCGGATTGGGCCGATTTCATAGCAAAAAACCCAGATAGAGTAAAAGGGATATGATCACATTTCTAAAAGGTTTTGTTGAAGAGCTAGAAGAAGGCATGGTTCACCTTGAAGTTCATGGCGTTGGATATGGAGTGGAAGTCTCATCCCAGACTTTAGCTCAGCTCAAGGAAGGCCTTGAAGTAAAACTGCTGATTCATCATCATATCACCGATAGCGACGAGCGCCTTTTTGGATTCTACTCTAAAGAAGAAAAGCAGCTTTTCGAAAAATTAATCACCGTTAAAGGCGTTGGCCCTAAATCTGGTGTAACCATTGTTTCTGGTTTACCGGCTGATCATTTAGTGAGTGCTATAACTACTTCCGATGTAGCCGCATTATCGAGAGTACCAGGTATTGGTAAGAAAACGGCCGAGCGGATCATCCTTGAATTGAAAGATAAACTAGGGGAAGTAAAGACGACTTCATCATCCGCTGCAAGTGCGCCTAAGAACTCAACCGTAGATGAAGTAACTCAGGCATTAGAATCATTGGGCTTCAAAAAGAAAGATGCAGAAGCAGCGGCGGTAAAAGCCTTACAAAATGAAGATGTTAAGACCGTAGCAAGTGGAATTAAAAAAGCATTGAGCCTTTTAAATAAAAATTGACTCAATAGTTGGTAACAATTTGTTCATTTTATATTAATGAAAGACATTAGTACCATTGATTTCAAGATTTTACTGTAACCAAACCCGCTGTTGTGTCAAAGCAAACCATTCTAGTAGTAGATGATGAAAAAGATCTTTTAGATCTGATCGAATATAACCTCCGAAAAGAAGGCTTTGAGGTCTTAAAGGCCGAAAATGGAGAGCAAGGTATTGAAGTTGCTCGTGAGCACAAACCAGATTTAATCCTTCTAGACATCATGATGCCAAAGATGGATGGCTTACAAGCAGTTGAAGAAATCCGAAAGGATGACGAGCTCAAAGGCACTCCTATTATTTTCTTAACGGCCCGTAGTGATGAGAAAACAGAAGTTGAAGGGCTAAATAAGGGTGGAGATGATTACATCACAAAACCCATTAGTACCGTTAAACTTCTATCACGTATCAAAGCAGTTTTAAGACGATTCGATGAAAAAGAGGAGTCGGTGAACCGCCTAGACGTTCACGACCTGCTTATTGATAAAGATCGATATATCGTACAAAGAGGGGAAGAAGAATTTCAATTGCCTAGAAAGGAATTTGAACTCCTATTTTTTCTAGCTAGTCGAAAAGGAAGAGTATTAGATCGCCAGACACTTCTAAATAGAGTTTGGGGCGACAACATCTATGTAGTGGATCGAACAGTGGATGTTCACGTAAGAAAAATCCGCGAAAAACTAGGCGACCACTACATTGAAACGGTAAAAGGCGTGGGTTATCGATTTAAGGAATGACACCAAAGAAAAAGAAAAAAGCTCCTTTCTTTAAATTAGGCTTTAGAGTAGCCGCATATACAGCGTTGTCAACAGCAGCGCTTTGTTTCCTGATTTTAGCTTTTATAGTACCGCTTAATATTTGGTATTCCCTGGCGTGGTCGGGGGGTGCGTTTGTTCTCGTGTTTGGAGTGAGTTATGTCATCAACTTTAAGGTGCAGCATGCTCGCATCGAAACTATAGAGCAAGTCTCTAAAAACATCTCTAAGAAACGCTTTGATGAATACGAAAGCGTAACTTCCCCTTATAATGATGAGATGGATTACTTGGTTAAGCAACTCATCAAGTCCAGCAGAACCGTTGAAAGAGAGATCCAGCGACTTAACCGCATCGAAAACTACCGTAAGGAATTTATAGGCGATATTTCTCATGAGCTGAAGACGCCTATTTTTGCCATTCAAGGATTCGTAGAAACCCTACTGAATGGAGCTCTCGAAGATGAAAATGTAAATAGAGAGTTCTTGAAGAAAACTATGCGTAATGTGAATCGTTTGATATACCTCACCAAAGATTTGATGGAAATCTCCAAACTAGAAACGGGGGAGTTGAAGTCTGAAATCGAAGCCTTTTATTTGTACGAGGTGATACATGATATCGTAGATAGCTTGCAGCATAAAGCTGAAAGGGATCATGTAAGTATTTTGATGGAAGACTTTGATAAAAACCTGAGGGTTAAGGCGGATAAAAATCAGATTAAGCAGGTGCTAATCAACTTGATTGAAAATGGGGTGAAGTACAACATCCCTCAAGGGAAAGTCACTATTGCCGTTGAGCAGTTCAAAAAGGATAAAAATAGAGTGGTGATATCAGTTCAAGATACCGGTATCGGTATTGATGAGACCGATTTACCTCGAGTTACAGAACGTTTCTTTAGAGTAGATAAGTCAAGATCGAGAGAACGTGGCGGCACAGGGCTAGGTCTCGCAATCGTGAAGCATATTATTGAAGCCCATGGAGAGCAGTTTAAATTCGAGAGTAAAGTAAATGTTGGCTCTACCTTTAAATTCACCCTTCGCAAAGTTCTTACTGAATCGAGATAGATAAATTTCTATTTTGAAGCCACACGATATCTATAATTTTGATAGTTGCCCTATCTAAAAGGAGTTAACATATGGTATATGCCGTAATAATGGCAGGTGGATCAGGAACCCGATTTTGGCCACAAAGCACAAAAGCACTTCCAAAGCAGTTTTTAAATCTGTTTGGTAAAAACACAATGATTCAAAATACGGCGGATCGCATAAAAGAAGTGATTCCACAAGAACGAATCATGGTGGTTACCAATGCGGATTACGCGGATATAGTGAAGGAGCAACTTCCAAAGGTGCCAGAAGAAAATATAGTAGGGGAACCGGTGGCAAAGAACACGGCTCCTTGTGTAGCAATTGCCGCTGAACTTCTTTATAAAAAAGACCCGGATGCTGTGATGGTAGTACTTCCTGCCGACCATCACATTACCAATCCAGACGAGTTTCTAAAAGTACTTAAGTCTGCAGTTGCAAAAGCAGAACAAGGGGATGATTTAGTTACTATAGGCATAGAACCGAACCGTGCTGAAACAGGCTTCGGGTATATTCATGCGGATAAGCAAGATTCTGAAGAGCATGCAGGTCGTGCCGTTGAGAAAGTACAAGCCTTTAAAGAAAAACCGGACGCCATTACCGCACAGCAGTTTTTAGATTCGGGCGATTATTACTGGAATAGTGGAATGTTTATTTGGAGAGCGGATTCTATTCTTAAGGAATTCAAACGGCAACTACCAGATATGTATGAGCAAGTGAAACTTGCTTCGCCTGAGTTATACACTGATATGCATAAAGTGAGCATAAACGACTTTTATTACGAATGTGAATCAATCTCTATTGATTATGGAGTAATGGAGGGCGCTAAGCAGGTTTTTGTAGTGCCGGGTGATTTTGGTTGGAATGACGTTGGAAGTTGGACGGCCGTATATGAATTAGCAGAGAAGAATAAGGATGGTAATGCTGTTCAGACTTTAAATGCTACTTTCGCAGGATCAACCAATAACTTAGTGGTGTCTAAGACAGAAAAGATGATCTCGTTTGTTGGACTAGAAAACGTTGCTTTTGTAGAAACTGATGATGCGATCTTGGTTTGTGATCTTACTCAAGCCCAAGGGGTGAAGGAAATTGTGGAACAGTTAAAAGGATCCGACGACTTAAAGAAGTTTCTTTAATCGATTAGAACTACTTGTTCATCATATGCTAGTCGGACATTGGGAGGTAATTTTTTATTGACTTCCGAATGTTCGACTTCACTATTCATATGAATTAAATAGGTTTGCTGTATGTCTAGCTCTTGGGCTATTGCTGCAGCTTCAGGAATAGTTAAATGAGTAGGGTGCTCTGGGCCCCATCGTAAACCGCTAAGCACCATTACTTTAGATCCTTTGATGAGCTCCTTAGTTTCCTCGGGAATACTCTTAACATCTGTTAGATAGCACAGATCGTTTATTCTAAAGCCGAGTATTTCAAGTGAACCATGTAACACTTCCAGTGGGGTAACTTTGATATCATTCAATACAATCGATTGTGATATCTCTTTTAACTCAAGGGAGGTAGATCCGGGATACTTTTTCTCCCCAAACATATAATCAAAGCGTTTACGAACAGAATCTAAACATCGTTTTGAGGAGTACACTGGGATAGGGCCTTTCTGTACATAGTTATAGGCTCTTAAGTCATCCAAACCTGCTACATGATCCATATGTTCATGTGTCAGTAACACATGATCGATATTGCGAATCTTAGCACGTATACTTTGAATTCTAAACTCTGGACCCGCATCGATCAATACGGAAGTTTCATCGGTTTGAATCCATACCGAGCATCGTGTTCGTGTATTTCTAGGGTCTGAGCTAAGGCGTTCACTTCCATAACCTCCAGCAACAGGTACACCCATAGAAGTTCCAGTGCCTAAGAAGGTTAATTTCATGACTCAAAATCCAATTCGTCGCTTGCATTAGAAGGAGTAACAGAAAGGCGATCCCAAATAATGCCCAATTCTTTTTTAACGGCGGGTTTGATGTAGATGCCCGTGAGGTCTGCTTCACCCAGCACTCGAGCAATGGTACCTATTTGTGCTTCTGTTGGTTTATTCTTGTTTACTATAACTAATCGATCTCCCATAACCATACAATCATTACCCCTGAAAGATCCGCGTTCTTTTCGAAGGGTGTAGCCACATTGCTCTAATAATTGCTCAAGTTCTAGTAATAGCTTATCTGCTTTCACAAAGAAATTCCCATTGTAAAAAGGTGATAGTTTAAATCGTAATCAAAGTTTTCCGCATCAATATCATAAACTGATAGTTTATAATCATATCCAATGCTTAAAGAACGGTTCCCAATTAAGTTTAGCAACTTGAGGCGGGCACTTGCAGTCAACGATTTGTTTGAGCCCCCAAAAAGCCCACCATTGGAACTACTAAACCCATAGGAAGGAATAGTATTTACTTCAAAAGCCCAAGACTCTATTTTTCGAAACTTCATGAAAGCGCCAGCGCCAAAAGAAAAAACGGATTGGTTAAACTCATTACTAGCCGTGCTATTTCTAACGCTGGTTAAATTCGATTCTAACTTTAATGGCACGCCTAAAACAAACCGTTCTCTTTGCACAAAATTGAAAGAGTTTAAGTAGTAGAGGTTTAGCTTAAGAAAACGGGCATCATCGGATCCGGTTAGTTTATTTGCGAAGAGGATGGATCCATTTACAAAAGGAGTTTCAAAACCGATAGTCACGCCTGATTCTTCAAAATCTAAACGTTCCTCATCTCGAACGGCGTTTTCATCTCCGGTATAATCAAAGTTGATGGGTGAGTAACCTAGATAGATATAATTTGAAGAGCTTCTCTGAGGTCTAGAGTCGCTTTCACCAACAGAGAACATTTGAGCTTGTAATGTCGGGGCGGTAAGTAAGAACGTAAGGAGTAATATAATTTGCTTCATGGGAATTAATTTAAGCATTATTAAATTGAGTGAGTAACGTCAAACCAACGCTTTATTTTATGAAACTACTATTTATTCTTTTTTCATTCATAGGAATGTTCTCAATGGCTATAAATCCAGATTCTATTTACGAATTTACTCGCAATGATATTGATGGAAATGCAACTCCGCTCTCAAAGTATAAAGGTAAAACAGTACTTATTGTAAATGTAGCATCAAAATGTGGATACACTCCTCAGTATGAAGGTCTACAAAAAATCTATGAATCTTATAAGGATGACGGATTTGTGATACTTGGTTTCCCAGCCAATAACTTCAAAGGACAAGAACCTGGTTCTGATGAAGAGATTAAACAATTCTGCACACTAGAGTATGGTGTTGAGTTCCCTATGTTCTCTAAAGTGTCGGTTAAAGGCGATGACCAAGATGAATTGTTCACTTACCTCACTTCATTAGAGAACCCAGACTTCACGGGCGAGATTAAATGGAACTTTGAAAAGTTTCTAGTTTCTAAAGATGGAACCCTAGTTAGGCGTTTCAGAAGTGGCGTTAAACCAGAGAGTAAAGAGCTTACATCAGCTATAGAAGCAGAGCTAAAAAAATAGTTAAAAAAATTTCCAAATAGGGTTGACTCTCTTTCGGAATGAACCGTATATTTGGTGCTCTCGATTGGTCCGGTAGTTCAGTTGGTTAGAACGCCTGCCTGTCACGCAGGAGGTCGAGGGTTCGAGTCCCTTCCGGATCGCAAAAGCCTTGAATCATTTGGTTCAAGGCTTTTTCTTTTTAAACAATATGGTTTAATTCTCCTATGTCAACCATTTACCCATCTTATGACGTTATCGTAGTAGGAGCTGGGCATGCCGGTAGTGAAGCAGCCGGTGCAGCCGCACAACTTGGTGCCAAGACTCTACTTATTACTATGAATCTAGAAGCCATTGCTAAGATGTCTTGTAATCCTGCTATGGGCGGTATTGCAAAAGGACAGTTAGTAAGAGAGATTGATGCTCTAGGCGGACTCTCTGGAATTGTGAGTGATGCCTCTGGGGTACAGTTCAAAATGCTAAATATGAGCAAGGGACCGGCTATGTGGAGTCCTCGTTGCCAGAGTGATCGCATGTTGTATGCGCAAAAGATGCGTGAGCTTTTAGAAGCCAAAGAGAATTTAACCTTTCGCCAAGACAACGTTGTTGATCTTATAATTAACGATCAAAATGTAATTGAAGGCGTTGTTACCCAAACAGGCCAAAAGTTTTATAGTAAATCGGTTGTTCTGACGAGTGGCACATTTTTAAATGGACTCATCCATATTGGCGACTCTAACTATGGAGGTGGTCGCTCAGGGGAGCGTGCTTCCATAGGCATTTCAGCAGCATTAGAAAACAGTGGTTTCGAAGTAGGCAGATTAAAAACAGGAACTCCTCCTAGGGTTGATGGGCGTAGTATAGATTATTCCAAACTTGAAGTACAAGAAGGAGATGATAACCCGGTTCCATTTTCTTTTTTAACGGATGATATAATTCCAAAAGAAGAGCAGCTTACCTGTTGGATTGGTTATACCAATGATGAAGTGCATGAAGTCTTAAAAACCGGATTTGATCGTAGTCCAATGTTCAATGGTCGTATCAAATCTGTGGGACCTCGTTATTGTCCAAGTATAGAAGACAAGATCAATCGATTTGCAGATAAAGATCGTCATCAGTTATTTCTCGAACCGGAAGGCTGGAATACTTATGAAATGTATCTCAATGGTTTTTCTACTTCTCTTCCAGAAGAAGTGCAGTATGAAGCGCTTCGTACAATTCCAGGATTTGAAGAAGTAGTGATGATTCGACCGGGTTACGCCATCGAGTATGATTACTTCCCGCCTCATCAAATTAAAAGAACCTTAGAAACGAAGCTTGTTGAGGGTCTATATTTTGCAGGGCAAATTAACGGAACTACAGGTTATGAAGAGGCTGCTTGCCAAGGATTAATGGCAGGGATTAACGCGGCGCTTAAAGTTGCGGGAAAGGAGCCTTTGATACTTAAAAGATCTGAAGCTTATATCGGTGTATTGATTGACGACCTAATCAATAAAGGTACTGAAGAACCTTACCGAATGTTTACTTCGAGGGCTGAGCATAGAATTTTGCTCAGACAAGACAATGCGGATTTACGATTAACGGAATTGGGCTATAAGATAGGCTTGGCTTCTAAGGAGCGTTATGATCGCATGCTTCAAAAGAAGGAAGAGGTAAATGCATTACTTGATCTATTGTCGAACCAAACGGTAAGACCAGAGGTGTTAAACTCCACACTGGAATCATTAGGTACATCCGGGTTAAATCAGCCCGTTAAGGCGCAGTCTGTGTTAGCTCGACCTCAAGTTTCCTTAAAGGATATGATGGAAGGGGACGAGGGTTTAAAAAAGGCGGTTCATGAAATTACAACCAATAAGTATGTGATTGAGCAGGCTGAAATTCAGATCAAATACTCTGGATATATAGAAAAGGAGTGGGAGATGGTTGAAGAACTCAGTCAAAAAGAGAATACACCTATTCCTGCAGGCCTTGATTATACTAAAATTAAAAGCCTTTCTACCGAAGGATATCAAAAGATGTCTAAGATTAAGCCTGAGACCATCGGTCAGGCAAGTCGCATAAGTGGGGTTTCTGCCTCAGATGTATCGGTGCTTATGGTTTATTTAAAAGGATAGGTTTCACGTGGAACCCTCTATATCTACTATTACAAAAGAACAGCTAGGTCAGATTTCAACCTTATATGATGATCATAAAAAAGAATTGATTGCTTATGCCGATCAGTTATTATGGTGGAATAAGAAAGTAAACCTTGTGAGCCGTGATGTTTCACGTGAAACATTACTTGAGCATGAGGGTCATTGTTTGTTTGTGAACTTGTTTCTAGATGCTAAAGATAGAAGCCTTGTGGATGCAGGCTCGGGGGGTGGACTTCCGGGGATTCCATTAGCCATATGTGTAAAAGAACTTGAGCAGGTGGTGCTCAACGATATTGTTACTAAGAAGATATTTGCTAGCAATGCAATGATTACTTCTCTAAAAATCGGCGATAGAACGAAGGGAGTTGCGGGGAGTATTGCAGATGTGCCTACCGAAAATGATACGGTTATAGTAACTAAGCACGCATTTAAACTCGACGAGTTGTACGGTTTTGTAGACTCTAAAGCGTGGAGTAAATTGATTTTTTTAAAGGGATGGAGAGAGTCGCTTAAAGAATACGAGGCGATAAAAGAGCATGTATCGATGCAGGTAATAAAATTAGATGCTGATTTTATGGGCGAATTCTATGATGGAAAAGGCATTGTAATGCTGGAGCGCATCAAGTGAAGAGTTCAGAAAGAAGGCTAAAGTTAATGTTGATGCTCCAAGAAAAGGGGCAGAAAAAGACCGTAGACGAATTGGCCGAGTACTTTGATGTAAGTCGAAGGACTATTTTTAGAGATCTAAATGCACTGCAAGATATAAATGTACCTATCACTTGGGACCGATATAGTGGTTACGGTGTGATGCCAGGATATAAGATTCCGCCTCTTATGTTTTCATCGAATGAGTTAGCTACCATTATTGTCGGTTTGAATTTTGTTAAATCTCAGGTGGATAAAACTCTGGTAGAAGACGCAAAAGGGGTGGAGGTGAAAATAAATAATGTGCTGCCTGAAGAATTAAAAGGCTTCATGAATTCTTTAAAAGAGCGGACCGTTGTAGATCCTTTATTGAAATACGGTGGGAAAAAAAGAGCAGGAGGGAACTGGTATATTTTAAGTAGTGCCATTTCTCAAAAACATCGTGTTCAATTTGTGTACCGTTCGAAATCTGGAGAAACCAAAACCAGAAAAATTGATCCTTATCTTTTAGTCTATTATGAAGATCATTGGAATGTGATCGGTTATTCTCACTTAAGAGGAGAGTTTCGAAATTTTATCCTGGAAAATGTGAGCGAGGTCGAAATTCTAGACGAAAATTACCAAGAGAAAAAGGGATTCAACGTAGAGGGGTTAATTTTTAGGTCTAACGAATTTTCTCAGAAAATAGAGGTGTTGGTAGCTAGAAGTGTTTTGGAGCGATTTGAGGCGAATTTAGCGGCTAAAATATTTAAGAAAGAGGCTAAAAATTCTGAAAAAATTAAAGTAACCTTCGAGATCGATAATTTGGATTACATCAACGAATGGCTGCTCCAATTCGGAACTCATGTGGAAGTGCTGGCTCCAAAAGAACTCAAAGAAAAAAGACAGAGCCTGTTGAGAGAAATGCTCGGCAAATAAAAAGAGAAAGCAACTTCTTTAAAATTCTATTCTCAGACTTCTACCTTTCCTCCTGTTCAACCTCCCCACAATATTCTTCCTAAGAATTATCTAAATCTCTCTCTATTTACATAAGACGGAAATTGGGTGATACTTCCGAAATGTTTACAAATATTCCATGTAGAGACCATACTATATCCACTATATGTGCTATTAAACAGCCTATCCTGTTTAAAAACAGTAAATTATAGTCTTAATATTTGATTGCTTATATCGATAATGAACTATTCTATTGTGATTAATTAGAGAAGAAGATAGTTGAGGATAATTCAGAGACTTGAATAGATAGATACTCTAAATATGTGTTTATACGGAAAATACAGAAGCAAAAAAATAGCCCCTTATTGCTAAGGGGCTACATATTAATTACTAGTGTAGATGAAGTTTAAAGTTCTTCTTCCTCATCTTCATTTACTACACGCGTTACAGCCGCAATGGCTCCGTCTTGATCTAGACGCATGATGCGAACACCTTGAGTGTTACGTCCCATGGTTCTAATACCAGAGCAGCTCATTCTAATTACTTTACCTCTTTCAGTGATAATCATAAGATCATCATTGTCAGTTACTTCTTTAAGTGCAATTAGGTTACCAGTCTTGCTAGTTATCTTAAGTGTAATTACACCTTTACCACCACGAGATTGCTCTCTGTAATCATCCACTAGGGAACGCTTACCAAAGCCATTCTCAGATATGGCGAGTACGGTTGCTTCATGAGTATTCTTGATCACAACCATATCTACTAGCTTATCATCTTTACCTAGTGTCATGCCTCGAACACCCGAAGTGTTACGACCCATTTCACGAGCATCAGATTCATGGAAGCGAATTGCACGTCCACCTTGATTAGCTAAGATAATGTTACTGTCACCATCTGTTAATTCAGCGCCCAATAGAGAGTCACCGTCTTTAATGTTGATAGCAATGATACCATCTCTTCTTGGACGACTGTAAGCTTCAAGAGAAGTCTTTTTAATCTGACCTTGTTCCGTAGCCATGATGATAGAGTGGCCTTTTACGTACTCTTCATCATCTAAGGTTTTAACAGGTACAAAGGCTTTGATATGATCGTCTTTATCAATCTCAATTAGGTTAATGATCGCACGACCACGAGCTAAACGCCCACCTTCTGGAATTTCATAAACCTTGAGCCAGAAACACTTTCCTTTCTCTGTAAAGAATAGAATGTAGTTATGGTTGGTGGCTACGAATAAATGTTCTACATATTCCTCATCACGAGTAGTGGTGCCTTTCATGCCTTTTCCACCACGACGTTGACGACGATAGCCACTTACTGGCATACGTTTGATGAAGCCCTTATTTGAAATCGTCACAACTACGTCTTCATCTGCAATCATGTCTTCAATATTGAAGTCCTCTGCAGAATAAACTACTTGAGTACGACGCTCATCACCGTAGCGTTCTTTGATATCCTGGAGTTCGTCTTTGATAATCATGTACTGCATTTCTCGGTTTCCTAAGATCTCACGGAAACGAGCAATTTTGTCTACAATCTCATTGTACTCAGTATCAATCTTATCTCTTTCTAAGCCAGTAAGCTTCTGTAAACGCATCTCTAGGATGGCTTTAGCTTGAATATCGGTTAGAGCGAATTTCTTACGAAGTTCAACATTGGCAATCTGTGGATTCTTAGATGCACGGATTGTTTTGATAACTTCATCAAGGTTATCGAGAGCAATTTTTAAACCCTCTAAAATATGAGCACGAGCTTCAGCTTGATCTAAATCGTAAATGGTACGTCGAATTACAACATCTACACGATGCTCAACATAATGATGGATCAGTTCTTTAAGACCCATGATTTTCGGACGACCTTTCACGAGGGCAAGGTTGATTACACCGAAAGTGGTCTGCATTTGAGTGTACTTGTATAACTGGTTAAGCACAACGCCTGCATTCGCAGAACGCTTAAGTACAATAACCACACGCATACCTTCACGATCCGATTCATCTCTAACTTCAGAGATTTCAGTAATCTTTTCATTGTTAACAAGCTCAGCAATCTTCTGAATAAGTGTACTCTTGTTAACCTGATAAGGAATTTCTGTAATTACAATTTGCTCACGTCCACCACGAAGTTCTTCGGTATTAGCACGGGCACGTAATGTGATTTTACCACGGCCTGTTTCGTAAGCTTCCTTAACGCCTTCATAACCATAGATGATACCGGCAGTTGGGAAATCAGGAGCAGTAATATGCTGCATCAATTCTTTCGTTTCGATGTCCTGATTTTCAATAAAAGCCGTGATACCATCAATAACCTCAGTAAGGTTATGAGGAGCCATGTTTGTAGCCATACCTACTGCAATACCTGAAGATCCATTGATCAACAAGTTTGGTAAGCTACCTGGCATTACCGTTGGCTCTAGTAAGGTGTCATCAAAGTTAGATTGGAAGTCAACAGTCTCTTTATTGATATCCGTAAGAAGCTCTTCAGCAATACGGTCCATGCGAACCTCTGTATAACGCATCGCTGCAGCAGAGTCACCATCAATTGAACCGAAGTTACCCTGACCATCCACAAGTGGATAACGAAGGGAGAAGTCCTGAACCATACGAACAATGGTATCATAAACGGCAGAATCACCATGTGGGTGATACTTACCAAGAACCTCACCCACAATACGAGCACTCTTTTTGTAGCCTCTATTGTGGAGCATTCCTAGTTCACTCATTCCATATAATGCACGGCGGTGAACAGGTTTTAAGCCATCGCGAACATCAGGAAGGGCACGAGATACAATAACCGACATCGAGTAATCGATGTAGGATGATTCCATTTCGTCTTCTATAGTAATAGGTATAATTTTTTCTCTAGCCATATCTAGTTATATAAATCCTTGTAGTGTTTTTGGCTTAAATATCAATTTTAGCGTACTTGGCATTGCGCTCGATGAACTCACGACGTGGAGCTACTTCATCCCCCATAAGGGTTGAAAACATCTTATCAGCACCAGCGGCACTTTCAACGGTAACTTGCTGAAGTGTGCGAGTTTCAGGATCCATCGTAGTTTCCCATAACTGCTCAGGGTTCATCTCACCAAGACCCTTGTAACGAGATACATCAAACTTGCGACGACCTTTTTTCAATTCTTTCACAAGTTTATCACGAGTATCGTCATCCCAAGCATACTCAATGTTCTTACCCGCAGTAATTCTATATAGAGGAGGCGTTGCAATGTACATATGGCCATTATCAATAAGAGGGCGCATATAACGATAGAAAAACGTTAGTAGTAGCGTTCGAATGTGAGAACCATCCACATCTGCATCCGTCATGATGATGATTTTGTGGTAGCGTAATTTATCTACATCGAAATCTTCTTCGCCATGCCCTACACCCGTACCGAGTGCAGTAATCATCGCTTGAATTTCCTTGTTCTCCAGAATCTTGTTGATCTTAGCTTTCTCAACATTCAAGATTTTACCACGAAGCGGGAGGATAGCTTGGAAACTTCTATTACGTCCCATTTTCGCTGAACCACCTGCAGAGTCACCCTCCACCAGGTATACTTCGCAATGCTCAGGATCTTTGATCGAGCAATCGGCCAGCTTCCCTGGAAGTCCACCGCCACTCATCACGCTCTTTCTTTGTACAAGCTGACGAGCTTTACGAGCTGCTTCGCGTGCTTCGGCTGCAAGCACTACTTTTTCAATAATCTTTTTTGCAGTCTTAGGATTTTGCTCTAAGTACTCATTGAGCTGGTCGTATACCGTTACTTCAACAGCGCTTTGTACTTCCGAGTTACCTAATTTTGTTTTAGTCTGACCTTCAAACTGAGGCTCCGCTACTTTAACACTCAATACAGCTGTTAAACCTTCACGGAAATCTTCACCAGAAATCGAAATCTTACTGTTCGATTTAATGATCTTATTCTTCTCTGCATACGTCTTCAAAGAACGAGTAAGAGCTCGCCTGAAACCAGATACATGCGATCCGCCTTCTCTAGTGTTGATGTTGTTCACATAAGAGTGGACGTTCTCAGCATAAGTACTGTTGTATTGCATAGCCATTTCTACCGGCACGCCTTCCACTTCGCCTTCTATGTATATAGGCTCAGGCATGTGCGACTCTCTGCTTTCGTCTAAATACTTTACGAAATCACGCACACCACCTTCATAGTGATATACTTCTTTGCCTAAGTCCTCATCTTCTTCACGCTCATCAATAAGCTCGATGGTTACTTGCGGATTTAGGAAAGCCAACTCACGCATACGCTCAGCGATGATGTTGAATTTAAACTCAACCGTTTGAGTGAAGATCTCTGGATCAGGAGAGAAGGTGATGATCGTTCCGGTTTTATCCGTCTTGCCATCTGTGGTAAGAGGAGTAGTGGTAATACCTTTTTCGAATCCCATGCGGTGGATTTCTCCATCGCGGTGAATTTCGGCATTAAACCAAGTAGAAAGTGCGTTTACACAACTTACACCTACCCCGTGAAGACCACCAGATACTTTGTAGGTGTCTTTATCAAATTTACCACCGGCGTGAAGTTTAGTAAGTACAACTTCTACAGCGGGTAAACCGAGTTTGGGGTGCATGTCTACTGGAATACCTCGACCATTATCTTGAATGGTCATGGATCCGTCATTATTAATCTGTACAATGATGTGGTCGCAGTGACCGGCGAGCGCTTCATCAATGGAGTTATCTACTACTTCATTAATAAGGTGATGTAACCCTCGCTGACCAGTATCGCCAATGTACATGGCAGGTCGCTTTCTTACCGCCTCAAGACCTTCTAAAACCTGAATATTCGAAGCCTTGTAATCAGCAGATTTTTTATTTGCCATAAAATAGGGGTGATAGCTTGTTTAGATGTGTAATTTAATAGCCGAAAATACTGTATACACGGGCAAAATCAAAAAGAGACGGGGTGATATTCAAAAAAACATGAGATAAATATTCTGAAGCGAAATTCGGCCTTTTTTATTTGCCCAAAGAATGTGGATAAATGTAGGTTTTTGTGAATAATTCAAATTTTTAAGAAAAATTAGAGCTTCTGCCGTTGATGTTTGAAAAGAATAGCTCTATCTTTGGTGTCTATTTCCTAAAGAAAATCATATTAAGATGTCGCGAAGAGACGATATTACTGGCAAAAAAGCGATGAACGGTTTCCGTTCTTCTAAAGCGAACAACAAAACTAAGCATCGTTTTCATTTAAATTTACAAAAAAGACGCTTCTACATTCCTGAAGAAGATAAGTGGATTACACTTAAAGTGTCTGCGAAAACACTCAGAACCATCAATAAGAAGGGTATTACTGAAGTGTTGAAGGATGCTCGTCGTAAAGGAACCCTGTTAAAAGAGGTATAACACTATGGCAAAAGGAAACAGAGTTCAGGTGATTTTAGAGTGTACTGAGAAACCAGGTTCCTCACGCTACGTGACTACCAAGAACCGTCGTACACAGACAGAACGCATGGAGCTGAAAAAATACAATCCTGTTCTGCGTAAGCATACAGTTCATAAAGAAATTAAATAATCTGAGACATGGCTAAGAAACAAACATTCGGTTCAGACGCACTCGCGGCTAAAGCTGCAGCACGTAAAATGGCAAAGGTTATCATTTCTACTAAGAATGAAAGCGGAAAGTATTCTTATCGTGAAACTATGATCGATCAAGAAAACGTACAGGATTTTATCAAAAGCAGAAAAGCGTAATTACGTTTTAAAAACTTTTTAAAGGGTTACGCAATTCGAATTGTGTAACCTTTTTTTTTGCGTACTTTCAAAGTCAAAACAGGGGAATACTATGAGCCTTAAAGCGAAAATACTCGAAGACCTTAAAACTGCAATGAAAGCCAAAGATCAAGACCGCTTACGCGTGCTTCGTTCTTTAAAAGCTAAAATGCAGGAAAAAGAAATTGCTGAACGCAAAGGCGGCGAAGCTGAACTTACAGATGCACAAGCTACAGATGTGTTGATGAAGGCGGCCAAACAACGCAAAGAGTCCATTACTCAATTCGAAGAAGGCGACCGTGCCGATCTTGCCGATAATGAGAAGCTTGAATTGTCTATCATCGAAGAGTATCTCCCGAAAATGATGGATGAAGATGAAGTACGTGCTGTTGTGCAAGAAAAGATCGCAGCAATGGGCGCATCCGGACCTCAAGATATGGGGAAAGTGATGGGACCGATCATGGGTCAGTTGAAAGGCAAAGCCGATGGCGGTTTAGTAAGTAAAGTAGTTAAGGAAGAGCTGAATAAATAAAATGTACATCCTCGACCTCATCATAGCGCTCCCTATTTTATACTTTGGTTATAAAGGAGCGGTTAATGGTTTGGTAAAGGAAGTGTTGAACATCGTTGGTATTACCCTCGCTGTATTCCTCACTTTCAATTACATGGATGCTTTTGCCACTCTTATTGAGCCATTTATGGCCGACAAAGAAGCCTATATCCCATTTGTATCTGGGGCCATTCTATTCTTAGGCACATTGATAATAGTGGGGATCATTGCCGTTCTAACGAAGAAGTTTTTAGAAGCTGTAAATCTAGGAAAAGTGAATCGTGCATTCGGAGCTTTGTTCGGAGTACTCAAAGCAGGCATCATTATTAGTACAGCGCTGCTTCTGTTATCGGGCTTTAATCTGCCTTCTGAAGAAACACGAAATGAATCCATTTTATATCCCTATGTAATTCAGTTAGGGCCGTGGACCTACGAAGCCATCGCATTAGTTTATCCTGGTGCCGAGAACTTTACAGATACCATCAAAGAAAATATAAGTAAGTATAACCCGGCAGAGAATCTGCCTATTCTAAACAACGATTAAACATCATGTCTTTTCTTCCTGTTGAAGAGCAACTCGCGATTATTAAGCGTGGAGCCATTGAAATTGTACCAGAACAAGAGCTAGTTGAAAAGCTAAAGAAGTCTCGCAAAGAAAATAAGCCTCTTCGAGTTAAGCTTGGCGTTGATCCGACACGTCCTGATTTACATTTAGGTCACTCAGTGATTCTACGTAAGATGAGACAGTTTCAAGATCTTGGCCATGAAGTGATTTTGATTATTGGTGGATTCACAGCCATGATTGGAGATCCAACGGGACAGAACAAAACACGTCCACCACTTACTTTAGAAGAAGTAAATGAAAATGCGAAGACGTACATCGATCAGGCGAAAAAGATCTTAGACGAAGACAAACTTACCCTAACAAATAACAACGACTGGTTAGGGCCAATGGACTTCATGGATGTGATACGGTTGTCTTCTAAATTGACCGTTGCACGTATGATAGAGCGTGATGACTTCTCAAAGCGTTTTGAAAATAACGAACCAATTTCACTGCACGAATTCTTATATCCACTCGCACAAGGGCAGGATTCGGTGTATCTGAAATCAGATATCGAGTTAGGTGGAACAGATCAGAAATTCAACTTACTAGTAGGTCGTCAACTTCAAAAAGATGACAACCAAGACCCTCAAGTATGCCTAATGATGCCGTTGCTAGTTGGAACCGATGGCTCGGCAAAAATGTCGAAATCGTATGACAACTATATCGGAATTGATGAAGGGCCAAACGATATGTACGGTAAGGCACTATCAATACCGGATGATTTAATCTACACCTATTTCGAACTGGTAACAGACATTGCTTTGGATGACCTTCCAAAGATTGAAGAAAAAGCACAAAAGGATCCGCGTAATGCTAAGCATGATTTAGCATACACATTAGTTAGAATGTATCACGGTGAAGACGCTGCAAAAGGGGCCAAAGATCATTTTGAGCAAACTATTATCAATAAGCAGGTTCCAGATGATGCACCTGTATTTGAATACCCTGCAGGTGAAGAACTACGCCTCTTGAATATCATTGGAGATACCAACTTCTCACCAAGCAATGGTGAAACGAAGCGAATGATGAAGCAAGGTGGTATCAGTTTAGATGACGAGAAAATAACAGATATGAACTTCCATCTGACCTTAAAATCGGGAGAAGAAGTAGTATTAAAAGTAGGAAAGCGTAAGTACGGTATCCTAAAGGGGAAGTAAGTTGAAGAAGATTAGTTCGTACAATATAAACGGAGTGCGTGCCGCGCATCGTAAGGGTTTTAATGACTGGGTTGCGGAATCGAATCCTGATGTAATTTGTATACAGGAACTCCGTGCAGATGAGACTCAGCTTCCAAAAGAAATTCAAGAACTAGGGTATCACAAAGCCTTTCATAGCGCTGAGAAGAAAGGCTATTCAGGAGTGGCGATCTTATCAAAAGATAAACCACTCAAGATTCATGAAGGCATGGGCACAGAATGGATTGATAAGGAAGGGCGTGTCATTATTGCTGAATTCGAGAGCTATAGCGTATGTTCTGTGTATGCCCCAAGCGGCACAACGGGAGACATTCGACAGGATATGAAGTATAAGTTTTTAGACGATTTTTATGCTTTTGGTGAACAATGGGTGAATTCAGAGAAGCCGATGGTATTTTGTGGAGATTTCAATATCTGTCATAAAGAAATTGATATACATAACCCCGATAAACAGCATAAAACATCTGGTTTTCTTCCAGAAGAAAGAGCTTGGATTACCAAATTCTTGGAGCTAGGCTATACCGATGTGTTTAGAACATTGCATGAAGGTGTGCCCGATCTTTATAGCTGGTGGAGTTATAGAGCCGCTTCAAAGCAAAGGAACAAAGGCTGGAGAATTGACTATCACTTTGCAACTAAAACGTTGGCTGAAAAAGCAGTAAGCGCAGAGATAGAGATGAAATGGAACATCTCCGATCATGCTCCTGTTAGTGTAGTATATGATATTTAAAGTCTTAAGTGTTTAAATACTTTAATACTAATTTTTTCAGGAAAAGCTTAACTTAACATCAAATAGTTTAATGTGATACTATGCCAACACACTATAAGGGAAGCAGCACACAGATCAATACTTTAAATGCGTATATAAAGATGATGCGAGCAAGTGAAAGCATCATGCGAAGATTGTGCAGAAGTCTTTCTGAAGTGGGGTTAACGATTAGTCAATTTGGGGTGCTGGAATCACTTTTGCACCTCGGACCACAAAATCAAAAGGAAATTGGAACAAAACTTTTGAAAAGCGGTGGTAACATAACATTGGTGATCGATAATCTTGAAAAAAACGGTTATGTAAAACGAAAAAAGGACGATAACGACCGTAGAGCTTTGATCGTTAGTTTGACCGCTAAAGGAGAGAAATTCATAAGTGAATATTTCCCGAAGCATTTAGAAAAGATCGAAGAAGAATTTAATGTACTCAGTGAAACTGAGAAAAAGGAATTGGCAAGAATCTGCAAGAAAGTTGGAATGAAAGCAGAAGAACTTGCGTTATAAAAACACATTTTATAAAACTCCATAAATCCCTCAGGGAGTAAGTCATGAAAAGCTTGCTCCCTTTTTTTTGTCCATACCTCAAGTATAGTTAAGGAAGAGCCTTAAAAACGCCCCAAATGAGGCCTTAGGCAGCAATTACAGCTCTTCCTCCAGCTTACCAATTTGATCACGAATACGGGCAGCTTCTTCAAATTCCATATTCTTAGCCGCATGAAGCATCGTAGCTCTTAAGTGTTCAATAAGCTTATCTTTGCTCTCGAAAGTCACCTCATTCATTGCAGGACTGGCTTTATACTGAATCCCATCTTCGGCCACCTTAATGGATTCAAGATAATCCTGCTGGGCTGCTTCCTCAGCTTCTTTACTGAAGTCCACATTTTTACTAGAAATTAGCGATGGATCTACTAGTGGTTTTAACTCTTTAGCTACCGTCATTGGAGTGATGCCATGCTTCTCATTGTACTCCCGCTGAATCTTACGACGACGTTCTGTCTCGTCGATCACTTTTTGCATGCTATCGGTAATCCTATCAGCATACATTATGGCTTTACCTTTCGCATTACGTGCAGCACGTCCTACAATCTGAAATAACGAAGTTTCGGAACGTAAGAAGCCTTCTTTATCTGCATCCATAATAGCCACAAGACTCAATTCTGGAATATCAATACCTTCACGTAATAAGTTGATACCAACCAATACATCGAAATCCCCACGGCGATATTTATATAAAACCTCGATGCGTTCTAGGGCATCCAATTCACTATGCATATAGGCCGCTGATACGCCCACATTTTTGAGGTACTCACTGAGTTCTTCACTCAATCTCTTGGTCAATGTAATCACAAGAACGCGCTCCTTTTTGGCAACACGATCCCGTATTTCTTCCATCAAATCATCTACCTGGTTTCCTAGTGGACGAACCTCAAGTTCAGGCTCCATTAACCCAGTAGGACGTATTAACTGTTCCGTATAAACACCACCACTTTGTTCTAATTCATAGTCGCTCGGAGTGGCACTCACAAAGATGGTTTGCTTAACGAGTTCTTGCCATTCATCAAAGGTTAGGGGACGGTTATCCATTGCAGAAGGCAATCGGAAGCCATGATCTACAAGCTGAACCTTGCGCGATCTATCCCCACCATACATGGCCGAAATCTGAGGAATGGTCTGGTGACTTTCGTCCACAACCGTGATAAAGTCATCGGGGAAGTAATCAAGTAAACAGAAGGGACGCTCTCCCGGCTTGCGGGCACTCAAGTAACGAGAATAGTTTTCGATACCCGAGCAGTATCCAATTTCTTGAATCATCTCAATATCAAAGAGGGTCCGTTGTTCTAAACGCTTTGCTTCAAGAAACTTTTCTTCATCTATAAGCACTTTGGTCCGCCATTGTAGTTCTTCACGAATCTGTTTGATGGATTCTTCTAGGCGTGATTTTGTAGTTACATAGTGCGAAGCGGGATAAACCTTAAACTCATTAACCGTTTCAATGATGTTGCCAGTATCTACATCAAAGAGCTGAAGGGTTTCTATTTCATCACCCCACATGGAAATACGCAATCCCTCATCAGAATAAGCAGGGTAAACATCTACAACATCACCACGAACTCTAAAAGTGCCCCGTTTAAACTCGATGTCATTGCGCGAGTAGTGGAGGTCCACTAAGTCATAGAGTAAGGTGTTTCGAGGGATCTCCATGCCTGTCTCGAGGCTTACAATCAATTTCGCATACTCTGAGGGCGAACCAATACCATAAATACAACTCACGGAGGAAACGATGATTACATCACGCCTCCCTGAAAGAAGAGAACTCGTTGCACGTAATCGTAATCGCTGAATCTCGTCGTTGATGGAAAGGTCTTTCTCGATGTACTTGTCTTGGGCAGAAAGGTAGGCTTCGGGCTGGTAGTAGTCATAATAGGATATAAAGAACTCGACACGGTTATCGGGGAAGAAGTCACTAAGCTCACGATAAAGCTGGGCCGCAAGAGTCTTGTTATGACTCATCACCAGTGTAGGTCGCTGAACGTTTTCAATTACATTGGCGATGGTTCGGGTTTTACCAGAACCCGTAATACCTAGCAGCGTCTGAAATTTATCTCCTGCTTGGATGCCCTCAGTTAGTTCTTTAATTGCTGTTGGTTGGTCACCAGCAGGTTGATAGGGGGAGTGAAGCTTAAATTCTGACAAGACAGAGGATGGATTTAAAAGGTTAAACCATTAACTAAGGAATATAAAGAACTCTTATCATAGGTGTGAATGTTCCCACGCCTTTCTTTTTGTTTGAAAGGTCGGTTTTGTTTGAACTATATAGATCGTTAACAACGCTGCAATTTATCTGAAGTACCCAACCAAAAAAAAGCTGTCATCCTGAGTAGGAAATGCAAGGTTGAGGTTGAAGGGTGTTAACACGAAGGATCTCAAGTAAACGCTCTACCCGAAGCTAATTCATGGTTTGAGACCCTTCGCAACCGATAGACCTCGTTCCCAACGTCCCCGTTGGGAATGCATTCTAGAAGCTCCAGCTTCGCTAATTGTGATGTGATTTCATTCATTTACTCAAACAACCAACAACGCAATCATCCTGAACAGCGATCCGCCAGCTGGCGGATAGGATCTTAAGCTGGCTATGATTACTCTTACAAACGTTTCTCATCCCCTTTTGTGTGGACAAAAGGGGAGCAAAAACCACCGCCAGGAATTGCTCCGGGCCTTCCTTAGCCGCGCCAGGCACAACATGCAATTCCTCATCCGCCAACTGGCGGAATCGGCGCATGTTCTGCTTCTCTGTCGCTGTGCAAAATGAAGGCGAATCCTGCTCAATTCCAACGCCGGGGATGCTTGGAAGCTTGTAGTTCAAACAAAACAGTTAAGTCAATCTTTAGATATCTCATGAAAAAAATAGAGATACTAGCCTCTTTGTCACTTCGAGTGAATACGAGAAGTCTAAAGATCAATAACAACGCTGCATTTTAACTTATATACCCAATCAACCAAAAAAGCTGTCATCCTGAGTAGGAAAGGCAGTTTTGAGGTTGAAGGGTGTTAACACGAAGGATCTCAAGTGAGCGCTCTACCCGAAGCGTTGTTAAAAAGCCCATGCAGCTTAAAGTAGTTTCCCCTACAGATCCTGAATCAAGTTCAGGATGACCCATTAATTATAAGCTGAATCATAATATAACTATTGTCACTTCTAGTGAACCACCCTGCCCTCGTTCCCAACGTCCCCGTTGGGAACGCATTCTAGAAGCTCCAGCTTCGCTAATAATGGAAGCAAAAAACAGAGCCGTTTATTTATCCAATACTTTATGCTGCAATATGTATTTTGGCGAATCACTCAAAAAAGATTCACTCGAACATGTCCAAAAGCCAAGACGTTTTAAACCAGTCCCGAAAGCGTTTAGATGAGATAGACGAACAAATCCTAGACCTGCTCTCTGAACGAGCACAGACGGTTCAAGAAGTCATAAAAACCAAAGTCGAGAACCAGTTGCCGGTCTTTGTACCTGAGCGTGAAGAGCAGAAAACAGAGGCGTTTAAGAAATTAGCCATGGAGCGAGGAATTGACCCTGAATGGGCCGAAGATTTTCTTCGTATGATCATGACTTCATCCCGCGCGAAGCAATCTCAGTCTAAGTTTCCGATTGCAACCACCGAAGCTAAACACATACTATATATCGGTGGTGAAGGTGGCATGGGAAGCCTCTATAAACGCATCACGGAGCAAACGGGTCACATTGCATATTCGATAGACAAAAGTAACTGGTATGAACTGGAAGAAATGGCTCCCAAACTAGACATGGTGATAGTTACAGTTCCAATTAAAATAACTGAACTGGTTATAGAAAGATTGAGTGGTAGACTAAAAAAGGAAACCATATTAGCTGACTTCACAAGTAATAAATCTTCGCCCTTAGAAGCTATGCTGAAAGCCCATGAAGGGCCAGTGATTGGTCTTCATCCTATGCATGGACCAGGTGTTCAGAACTTATCAAAACAGTTGATGGTCGTATGTCCGGGTAGAGAAGGAGAGGCGGCAAATTGGTTTATCGATCAATGTAAGCTGTGGGGCATGCGTGTTATTCAAGCAGACGAAAAGAAGCACGATCATGTAATGCACCTCGTTCAAGGACTTCGACATTTCGTAGCTCTACTTCATGGTTCATTTATGGAAGAGTATGATTTGAAACCGAATGACATGCTGGAGTACTCGAGTCCTATATACCGTGCTGAAATGATGATGACGGGCCGAATCTTTGCCCAAGATGCAGAGCTGTATGCCGATATCGTATTTGCGGATGAGGAGCGCAGAGAACTGCTCATGAAGTTCTTTGAGCATCATCAAAAATTAGCGGAGCTAGTGAAGCATAACGATAGAGAAGGCTTTATTCGTGAGTTTGAAGGGGTTACGGACTTCTTTGGGAAGTTTGCGACTCAAGCGTTGAACGAATCGGGTTATCTCATCAATCGTCTCGCCGATCGCTTTGCATGATGATAGTGGCATTACTGCTGAATTGATTGGTGGCGTTTGGGTATTTCTGACCATTAACAAGAATCTTTTATCTCGTTCCCAACGTCCCCGTTGGGAACGCATTCTAGAAGCTCTAGCTTCGCAATAAACAATTCAATTTCATTCATTTACCCAAACAACCAACAACGACGTCATCCTGAACAGCGGAGCGAAGTGCAGCGTGATTCAGGATCTTTCTTAGGCCTCTGAGCCACAATAACAGTTTCTTTTCCCCTTTTGTGTGGACAAAAGGGGAGCAAAAGCCACCGGCAGGAATTGATACGGGCCTTCCTTAGCCGCGCCAGGCACAACATGCAATTCCGCTCCAAAGCATCTTCGTCGCGGCGCATGTTCTGCTTCTCTGTCGCTATGCAAAATGAAGGCGACTCCTGCTCAATTCCAACGCCGGGAGTTGGTTGGAGGCTTGTAGTGCTATCAGAATAGTTGAGTTAATCTTTAGATATCTCCCTGCGGTCGATATGACAAAGAAATAGAAACCACCTGTTTTGTCACTTCGAGTGAATACGAGAAGTCTAAAGATCTATAACAAAGCTGCTATTTCATTCATTTACCCAAACAACCAACAACGACGTCATCCTGAACAGCGATCCGCCAGCTGGCGGACAGGATCTTAAGTTGGCTATGATTAAGTGTAAGGATTGTCCCCAAACCGTCATTAAAAACCCCCTTACCACGCCAAACCACAATAAATACCAAAGCAAGGATGCATAAGGGTGAGTCAACCTATATCTTTTAGCCGCAAAAGAGCATTAACCCAAAGAAAATAGAAACGCTTTGTACCCAGACCGTGAATGGATTTATCATCATCATGAACCCTTAACACGATATTCGTTAGGGCAGAAGGGGAGGAAGCCACTAGTGTGTTTTGGGGTGAATCCGAGTACGGCTAAGCCTGGGAATTTAGATCCTACGGTGGCGTCGGTTGCTCGATATGCCATCGCTCAAGGCTACGACGGCTGGTTGATGTTCAATCTCTATCCTCAGCGGGCAACCAACCCCGATAAAATGCACAAGCGATTTCAGCTGAAGATCCATAAAGAGAACCTACGAGTGATGGAGGAGCTGCTTTCGCAATACGACGAGCCTGTAGATGTGTGGTGTGCTTGGGGTACCTTAATTGAAAAGCGTCCCTATTTAAGTAGGTGCATGAAAGACATTGGTAAGCTACTGTTAAAGCATAACTGCCGTTGTTATACCAGAGGCAAAAATTCCAAAGCAGGTCACCCGCACCACCCACTTTACCTCAAAAAAGAATCCCCAATGGATGTATTTGATTTGAAAGGGTATTTAGAGGGGGTATAATAAAATTATCATATGGTTGGTATTCCAAGTGACATTAAATAATTATAGGTCGGGTCATAGAATTCTGGGACTCTTGTATGGTCAGACGAATCGCCATTAGGTACCACAATAATCATTCCTTGTCTGGCTCTAGTTAATAGCACGCGGTAAGCATTAACTAAGTATCGCTGCCTTTCTTCTTTTAATATGCGTTGCCATTTACTTCCTTTGAATGAGTGAGTTTTCCAACCTTCTTTATTAAATCTAAGGTCTCCATCCCAAATAAGACAAGTCCAATCTAGTTCTAAACCTTGAATGTGGAACTCTGTTGCTACTTGCTCTAAATAATATGATGAACGAACATCATCTTTGTCATTTAAAAACCAGTGTATAGGTTTCATTGGTGATTTTACATCTACTGCATAAGGTTTGAGGCGTTCGGCTTGTGATGAAACAACTAATCCATATCGTTCTGAACCTCGAGCTTTTTCTCTTATCCAAGATTTAGCTTTATGAAGGTCTCTTGTTAATACAATAGGATATTTCTCAGAAAAGGCAGAGAAAGTCTTTTTAGCATTACTTACATCAAGTTCGAGCAGGTATTGTACAAACTTTGAAAGATTTTCTGCACGATATGAACGCATAGAAACAGATAAGTGGAGCTCTTTTTCTAAATGTACTTGAGAGGTTTGCTTTAATTGTGATATGGCATTATTTACTCCATACTCTGAATCAGATAAGCTTGGTGATATATATACCTCCCAATGAGAAAACCTATTCTTAATTGCATTAAGCCATTCAGATATTCCTGCTTCTCCCGTGTTTATTTCTTGACCTCCGCCTACTAAACATACAATTGTTGCCCAGTCATCATGTCTATCAAGACAAGAGATAAGAAACTCTGGTTCAGACATGTCAAAATTTAATTGATTTCGACGCCTTTTCATGAAACTAGCTGTCTGTTGTTTTGTCCAAGCTCGCTGTGCTTCATCAAAAATTGCAACATGATCAACTGGTGCCGATTTATCTCTTATATACTCGTCTCTATAATGATGAACGTTTTGAATGAATGTCTTTGCACTTGATCGTGCTTGAGTCAAAGTTATTTTGCTTCCTTTATCTTTCTTTGTTTTTACTTGGTCTCGAGCTAAAGCTTCTTGTAGAATAGAAACAAGTGGACCATTCCCAGATAAATAAACACTAGCCTCACCTTGTTTACTATCAAAATGCTCTGTTGCAATATTTAAACCAACAAGTGTTTTTCCGGCACCGGGAACTCCTGTGACAAAACAAATTTTCTTCTTTTTTTGTTGTTTCGCCTCTTTAATAAGATTGGAAATGAGAGATGATGTCTTAGTTAAGTTTTGAGAGCTAGCATCAAACTTAGCGATCTCTTCAACAGAATGATTTTTATATAAAGAGAGCGCGGCTTCAATTATCGTTGGCGTAGGAGCATAGCTTCCGGAAGAATAATCATCTCCATTAATTGAAGTTTTATGACTTTGAAATGAAACAACTTTTTCTATTACTAATTTTAGATCTGTTGAATTGCATTTTATTGGTGTAAATAAATTGTCATTGTGTGAGGTTGTTTGGAGTTCAATGACAGATTTTGGTGATTCAGTAGCGATTAAGATTGGAACGAGTATTAGATTATGACTGGGTTTATGGAAATTTTTTAAATCAAGGGCATAATCCCAAACCTGTTCAATATCTTTCCGTTTGTATTTTGTTTCCCCAACTTTAAACTCAAGAATAAAGATGATGTCTTTAATAATTAGAAGAACATCTATTCTCTTACCCATTCGTGGTACTGAAAATTCGAAAAAAATCTCACCATTGAATTTACTTACTGTTTGCTGAAGTAAGTGGATTTGGGATTCCCAAGCTAAACTTTGAGAGTTTTTTGTATCAAAGTTATCCGAAATACTAATTTCGCCTATGATTTCAGAAGGCTTTTTTTGCACAAACGTTTGAATAGAATCTCTGTAATAAAAGTTTAACATGTAAGTCTTTTTCAAGTATTCATTAATATCTAGAATCCATTTTCTAAAGAATTAAATTGCTCCTGATGCCATTCTAGTACTTCAATATGGGGGCGGATATCTACTTCTTCAGGAAGGTAAATTTCTTTGTGCGAAACAGAACTAAGTAGGCTACTTTCTGGGTACTTTTGTGCTAACCAAGTAGATGGTATTAAAGTGAAATCATTTTCCACTGTAAATAGAAATTGGTCAAACATCCAATGATGTGAGGGGCATAGCGCTAGTCCGTTTCTAGGGTCATCGTTATTACTAATAGAATGAGGGATTATATGAGCGGCCTCCACTAAACTAATTTCACTGGGAGTTTGAATATTCTCACGGCACACCGCACATCGGTACTTATAAAGGTATTTGATTGCTTTCGCAAAACCCCTTAAACGAACATTGCTGGGGTACTTTTTTACCTTAGTATCATTTTGTGAATGATACTTTATAAAACTTTCTGCAGCATTTGAAATGAGCAAGCTTCTATAGCTAAATACTTCTGTTTGGGATACTCGCAAATTTGTTATTCTAACTGCTTTTTCTTTTGAGAAATACGTTTCTAACATCTGACGAGTGATTTCCTTTCTAGTACTTTCATCAGATAATTGTTCAAATAATTCTTGTTTTAAGATTGCGTAATCAACTCTCTTTCGTAATGCTCATAATGATGGGGAATAACTAAATGGTTTGGCATCTTTTCTATAGTGAAGATCATAAAAGGGTTCACTATTCATATGAAAAAGCGGTAATGCAATAGTTGTCACTTTATTAGGAGGTATTACTAAATTCCAGTAATCAAAAAAGGCTTCAATCAATTCTGTACTGAAATCAATGCGAGGGGAGTTAATCCAACCTTGTTCAATGCCATCCATAATGGCAAAGATCAAAAAAGGTTTATGTGGGGCCCTATGCGCGGTGTAGGTAGGCCACTTGTGAGATCGGTCTGTGTTAAGAGTCAGTAAAGCTTTTAAGTAATTACTCATAAGGCAATTATATCATTTACCTTGTGAATATGTAACAATTATAAATATAGATTTGTAATTAATTACAAACCAAAACCACCTTACCAATATTCTTCCGTTCTTCGAGGTAGCGGTGGGCGTCGGCGGTGCGAGCGAGTGGGAAGCTGCAGTCGACATGGGGTTTAATCCAGCCTTCTTCAACGCCTTTTAGTAAATCCGTCATCCATTGTTTGGCTTTGTCGGCTTCATGCCACATATGGCCAAGGTTCACCCCAAAGGTGGCTTTGTTATTACTCATGAGGGATAGGGGGTGAAAAAGGGGCATACCTACAACCGCTTTGAGTAGATTCACCGTGCCTTTGAGTCCGCCTTTGTCGCCATCACTGGCGGTAGAAACACCAAACATTCCCAGCCTGCCCGTCGACCGTAGTGCTTGGTAACTTTGTTTCCATTCTTTTCCACCAAGTGGATCTGTTATGAGTTCAACCCCACGATCATCGGTGAGTTTTTTAAGCTCGGTAAGCCAATCGTTGTTGCGGTAGTCTATGCAGTGATGTACTCCTTTTTCTTTTAGAAAGTCATGTTTGCGAGCACTTGCAGTGCCATAAATTGTTGCACCTATGTGATTTGCGATGTCGATTTGAGCTAAGCCAACACCTCCACCAGCATTGTGAATTAAAATGGATTCCTCAGCTTTAAGTCCGCCCATAACATGGAGTAACATCCATGCCGTTAAATAGGTGACGGGTAAGGCGGCCGCTTCTTCAAAGCTCAGTTTTTCTGGTTTCTTGTACACCAAATTTTGAGGTACTACTACTTGCTCTGCTTGTCCTTTAAATTTGCACATGGCCAGCACTTCTTCCCCGATGCGAGAGGAGTCGGCGTTGGGACCGGCGGCTATCACAATGCCCGAAACTTCATAGCCCATCACGCATGGTTTGGAGGGGGCATCCGGGTACTGTCCTTTACGTGCGAGAATGTCGGCGAAGTTCAAGCCCGCTGCTTTTACCTGAATTAGGAGTTCATTTCCATCGGGTATGAGGTCGGGTACTTCTTGGAGTTCAAGTACATCATAACTTCCATGGGCGGTGTTAACGAGCTGTTTCATGACAGTGGGTTAGGTTTGGCTTTGGTGGAATATAGGTAATGGATTGATGTTTTGGTGAGATGCCTTTTTAATGAATTGTTATCAATGATATTTTATAACTCTAATACCTAAGCACTAACAAGGACGTCGTCCTAAGTGCAGCGTGATTCAGGATCTTAAGTTGGCTATGATTACTCTTACAAACGTTTCCTTTCCCCTTTTGTGTGGACAAAAGGGGAGCAAAAACCACCGCCAGGAATTTCTCCGGGCCTTCCTTAGCCGCGTCAGGCACAACATGCAATTCCTCTTCCGACAGTGGTCGGAATCGGCGCATGTTCTGCTTCTCTGACGCTGTGCAAAATGAAGGCTATGCCTGCTCAATTCCAACGCCGGGAGTGCTTG